>Ga0307297_10000178_pt1 | contig 15037 bp, 18 predicted proteins | sample ER_DNA_157_FD_194464 | JGI IMG/M metagenome (GOLD analysis project Ga0307297, IMG submission 194464) | Bulk soil microbial communities from the East River watershed near Crested Butte, Colorado, United States - ER_DNA_157 | ecosystem: Environmental > Terrestrial > Soil > Floodplain | place...
CAACTTGGTGACCAGAGATCCCGAGAAGGCAAGGGCGTTCGGGCTGGCTGGACGGGAGCGTTGCATCGAGGAGTTCGACTGGTCCAAGATCGCGGCCGAAACCGTCGATGTCTATCGTCGGGCGATCGAGGTTCACAAGAGCTAAGGCCTGACCCATGGTCCGGCGGCGAAGGTTGGCTACGCGCTATGCCAACCGCACCGTCGCCGGTCGCGCACTCGCAGAGGTGCTGGTGGAGCAGGCCACGCTGCAAAAGCCGATTGTGTTGGCGCTGCCCCGCGGTGGCTTACCCGTTGCTGCCGAGGTAGCTGCTCGCCTGAAGGCTCCACTTGGCGTGATCTTGGTTCGCAAGATCGGAGTACCGGGGCGTAGCGAGCTCGCCATGGGAGCCCTTGCCATGGTTGGTGGGCAACTCTCAGAGTTCCGCAACGACGAGATTGTCGACGGCTTGCGGATTCCAGACCAAACCTTCGAAGCCGCGCGGAACCGGGAGCAGCTGGAGTTGGAACGCCGCGCCAGCGTTTTTCCATCCGACGATCTGGATGTCGCTGATTCGACCGTGGTCTTGGTTGATGACGGTTTGGCGACCGGCTCCACCATGCTCGCTGCGGTCGCGGCTGTGCGTGGCCTTCTCCCTGCCGCGGTGGTGGTAGGTGTGCCAGTGGGGGCGCGTCAGGCTGTTCAGGCACTGCGAGCCGTAGCGGACCTCGTCATCTGCCTCTCCAGTCCAGAGCCCTTCATTGCTGTGGGAGCCGCGTACGAGGACTTTCGACAGCTCAGCGACGAAGAAGTCGTGGCTATCCTCAACGAGTTTCCCCGGTGAGACTCAGGTCCCTCAGGCGACGTCGGCCTCGGTGCCATGCGTGATCGTAAGGAGTTCGCGGTAGGTCAGAGGAAAGATCGCATGCGGAATGCCACCAGCTGCCCAGAGCTCGTCGAAGTCAGCGAGTGCGCGGTCGACGAGTGTGCGAATGGGTTTGGGATGGCCTACCGGAGCGACCCCGCCAATCGGCTGTCCGGTGTGTTCGCGTACGAACTCCGGTGAGGCGCGACGTAGCTCCACCCCGAGCCGTCCGCCGACTTTGATCATGTCGACGCGATGTGCCCCGCTGGTCATGATCAACAGTGGCTCACCGCCATCGGTCGCGAAGATCAATGAGTTGGCGATGGCACCCACCGGGCACCCCAGATACTGAGCCGCAGCCGGTGCCGTGGCGACGGCCTCGTCGAGCATCTGAACGCGCCCAAGCAAACCGGCGTCCTCGAGGATGTGATTTACGGCCTCACAGTTCGGATGCATATCGGGCATTTGGCCTTTCTCGCGGTTTCTCAGGCACTGCTCGCGTGGCCGACGCTCGCAGTGCAGGAAATGGATGTCTATTACGTACATTTGCTCTTTGCAAGCAAAAGGACCCAGTCAACAGTGACCAGGTCCCTTGTACTGTCAGCAGTTGATCTATCCAACGACCTCTTTTAGTGCGCCCGCAAGCTCGGCCGCTTCGTCAGCGTTGAGTTCGACGACCAGCCGACCGCCTCCCTCGAGCGGAACCCGCATGACGATCCCACGTCCCTCCTTGGTGACTTCCATAGGGCCGTCACCCGTCCGCGGTTTCATTGCTGCCATCGCGCATCCTCATCTGTAGTGTTCTGGCAACTTGCCGGCTCAATTATTCCGTACCACCTAGTCGTAGCCGGAGTCGGGTTCTGGCGTGGGACATGATTTGTGACCTCGGAATTCACTCAGGCCAGACCGGAGGTGGCGCAAAACAGCCAGCAACGTGGTCGTCGACCAACCCAATCGCCTGCATCATGGCGTACCCGGTGGTAGGGCCGAAGAAGCGGAAGCCAAGCGCCTTAAGTTCCCGTGCCAACGCGACCGACTCCGGGGATGTTGCCCGCGACTCCCCCGGATTGGGTCGATGACGCCCAACCAGCCGATACTTGAGGACCAGCTCGGCGAACCGAGGTCCAAGATCGACAACCAACCGGGCGTTCTCGATGGCTGCCGTGATCTTGGCGCGGTTTCGGATGATGCCTGGATCAGTCAGCAGCCGCGCCACATCATCCTCGGTAAAGGCGGAGACCAGCTCCGGCTGGAATCCTGCGAAGGCTCGCCGAAAGTTCTCCCGCTTGCGAAGGACGGTGATCCAGGAGAGCCCGGACTGGAACGCCTCAAGCGTCATGCGCTCGTAGATGCCTTGGACTGTGGTAACGGGCCTCCCCCACTCGTCGTCGTGATAAGCCAGATATTCAGGCGCGGACAAAGCCCATGGGCAGCGCAGTAGGCCATCCGGGCCGGGACTAGCTCCAGTGATCATCTGGCCTCGACGATCGCGCCAAGCGCTCGCAGGCTGCTGGCAAAACCAGCCCGCAAGAGTGGCAGCGCGAGCCGCGCCAGCCATTCAATCGCCCGGCCGCCGGGCAGCGAGAACACCTCAATGCAACAGACAGTGGTCTTATCGTCGTGACCGGTCAATCGAAAGACACCTTCGCCGGTGAAGTATGGACCAAGGTGCAAGATCTCCAGCTCTGCCACCTCAGTAGCGGGAGGAGACCAGCCCGTCACAATGAAGCGGTCCAGTAGGCCAAACCGAAACCGACCAAGCCAAAGGCCCGAGAGCGCCTCAGCTCGTACGCCAAGGCCGACATGACGGTCGCTGGTGATCTGGACTGTTGTCAGCGGAATCCAGCGGGATTGGCCAGTCCAGTCGATGAGCACCTCCCAGACTGCGGCCACGGGTGCGTCGATCTCGGCGGAGACCTCGAGCCGCACGCTCACCTGGTGTCTACTCAGCGACCCGATTGGCCGTCGTCAACCATTGACCGCGGAGGCACCGGCGGAGAGGGGAGGCCACGCGATCTCCCCTGATCATCCGCGCTTGCCTGTTCTGCCGCTCGCGCCGATGTAGTTGACTCCTGGAGGCGTTGCGAGACGGTCGCGCCCTCAGCCAACTCCGCGATCAATGCATCACGCTCGGCAATCTCGAGGGCGAGCCGGTCCAGCAAGTCGTCGACCTGGCCCATCGCATAGCCACGCAGTGTGACACCGAAGCGTACGTTTCTCAGCTCCTCTGCGGTGAGGGCGCCGCCCGTCGGGAGGTCCTGGCGGTAGATGTCGTATACCGGGTCTCGGCTCATCTGTCCCATTCCTCCCGCAGCCGCCATCGCCGCGACTCCCAATGCCGCGACTGCGACGACGGCGATCAACCACTCCATGGGTGAATGTTTGCACGGTTCTCAAGGGCGCTTGCGCCGTGTCAATTGCTCGCCTCGCTCGAGAACTATTCAGGGCGGCGCGGTGGGTCGAGCCGCGGTTGGATTGCCAGCATGACGGCCACCGCTTCGTCGGCGTCGTCAGTGACGGTGAAGGCCTCGAGATCGGTGGCTGAGATGATCCCTCGCTCGAGAGGCTCGCGGCGTAGCCAGTTGATCAGCCCGCTCCAGTACTCGGTGTCCAACAGCACAACGGGGAACGAGGTGACCTTCTGGGTCTGCACCAGAGTCAACGCTTCGAAAAGCTCATCCAGAGTGCCGAAGCCACCAGGCATTACCACGAAGCCTTGGGCGTACTTGACGAACATGGTCTTGCGCGCAAAGAAGTACCGGAAGTTGATGCCCAGGTTGACGTAGGGATTGAGTCCGGACTCGAAGGGCAGCTCAATGCCCAGACCGACCGAGATCCCGCCGGCCTCGGCGGCGCCCTTGTTGGCCGCCTCCATGATCCCGGGGCCGCCGCCGGTGATCACCGCGAGACCGGCGCGAGCGAGTTTGGCGCCGAGGCGCTCGGAGGTGCCGTAGAGGGGATGATCAGTAGGCGTACGGGCCGAGCCGAAAACACTGACCGCCGGACCGAGCTCGGCTAACGTGCCGAAGCCCTCGATGAATTCGGACTGGATCCGCAGCACTCGCCATGGATCGGTGTGGACCCAGTCGGTGGCACCGCGACTTTCTAGCAGTCGCTGGTCGGTTGTGGAGTGCGGCGCAGTCCGTTCCCCGCGTACGACGGGTCCTTGCACCAATAGATGTTCGGGTTCCTCCGCCATGCGACCTTCTTACCCTTGTGCCGACCGGGCTCAGCTCAGCCAGCGGATCAGTGCATCGCGACAGGCAACGACGTCGTCCGCCGGGCAAAACTCATCGTCGGCGTGCGCCTTGGTCGGGTCGCCGGGCCCAAAGTTGACCGCTGGGATGCCCATCGAGCTGAACCGCGCCACATCAGTCCACCCCAGCTTGGCGGTCGCTTCACCGCCGACCGCGCGAAGGAATTCTGCCGCCGCCGGTTGATCCAGGCCTGGTCTGGCACCAGCGGCGACATCGAGGACGCGAATCGAATAGCCGTCCAGAACTTTGCGGACGTACGCCTCAGCCTCGGCGGGAGATTTGTCGGGTGCGAACCGGTAGTTGATCTCGATCAGGCAGCGATCGGGGATCACATTGCCCGCAATGCCACCATTGATCGCGACGGCGTTCAGCCCCTCACGATAGATCAAACCGTCGACCTCGATCTGTCGAGACTGGTGGGAACTCAGATGTTGCAGCACCGGGCCAGCATCATGAATGGCATTGTGACCCATCCACGCTCGCGCTGAATGCGCCGCGATCCCGGTCAACTCGACTACCAGCGACATTGACCCTTGACAGCCACCTTCAATTCGGGCACTGGTTGGTTCGCACAGGACTGCGAAAGTGCCTTCCAGATACTGGGGATGCTCCCGCGCAATCCGGCTGAGGCCGTTGCGGTACTCCTCGACCTCTTCGTTGTCATAGAACACCCAGGTGATGTCGCGCCGAGGACGTACCAGCGCCGCGGCAGCTGACAGCTGCGCCGCGACTCCGCCCTTCATGTCACAAGCGCCGCGACCCCAGATGATCTCCCTGCCCTGGCTGTCTTGGCTGGTCCACGATGGCAGGTTTCCTGCAACCGGCACCGTATCCAGGTGGCCGGCAATGACGACCCGCTCCGAGCGACCAAGCTCGGTTCGGGCGAAGACCACATTGCCGTCTCGCCGCACATTCAGATGGCCGTACCGCTGGAGCGCCTGCTCCACCAAGTCGGCAATCTCGGTTTCGTTGCCGCTGACCGACTCGACATCGACCAACGCCCGAAGCAGCTGGACGACATCGCCGTCAATGTCCAGAGGCGAAGACACGAGCGGCACCTTACAGCGTCGGTAGGCTCGGGCCCATGACTGACGCCGCTCATGTGCTCGACCCTGGGGCACCCCTCCGAGCAGCATGGGGATGGGGCCTTGCCTCGATTCATGTCTCTGGTCAAGTGCTGGATACCTATTTCCCCACGCCACGGCTAGGTGCAGCTGATGATAGTGCCGCCCCACCGGCACTCATCTCTGCAGTTGTCGATGACGAGGCTCGCGAGGTCCGCACTGAGATTGTCCTGGTCGACATCGACCTCGAGGCACCGCCGGCCGACACCTCCGATGCCTACCTGCGGCTGCACCTGCTCAGTCATCGGCTGGCCAGGCCACGCGACATCAATCTGGACGGCCTCTTCGGTGTGCTTCCGAATGTCGTATGGACCTCAGCCGGCCCGTGTGCCATTGAGGGCTTCGAAAGGGTCCGCACCCGGCTACGGGCCCGCGGCGGACATCTCACCATCTTCGGCGTTGACAAGTTTCCGCGGATGGTCGACTACGTCGTTCCGACTGGCGTACGTGTTGCCGACGCCGACAGAGTCCGTCTGGGCGCTCATCTCGCTGAGGGCACGACGGTGATGCATGAGGGCTTCGTCAATTTCAACGCCGGCACTTTGGGCACCTCGATGGTGGAGGGCCGCATTTCTGCCGGCGTGGTCGTCGGCCGTGATTCCGACATCGGCGGTGGGGCCTCAATCATGGGCACCCTGTCCGGCGGCGGCAGCGAAGTGATCTCGATCGGTGAACGGTGCCTGATCGGCGCCAACGCCGGTATCGGGATCGCATTGGGTGACGACTGTGTTGTGGAGGCTGGGCTTTATGTCACGGCTGGCACCAAGGTGACACTGCCAGGCGGCGAGGTGGTCAAGGCTCGTTCCTTGTCCGGCAGGAACGGCCTGCTTTTCATTCGCAACTCGGTAACCGGCGCCGTCGAGACGCGCCGCCGGGAAGCTGGCGGTGTCCAGCTGAACGCCGAGCTGCACGCGAACTGAGTCGCATTTGCGATCCAAAACTACGCGCGCTCTGGGGTGCCTCGTCCTCGCGTTAATCCTGTTGATTGCTGGCGGTGTCGGGGCTTTCTGGTTGCTCCGTTCCCGCAATCTGACCGAGCCGGTGCCCGGTCAGCAACGATGTGTCGCTACCGCCAACAACAAATCCGCGGTCGTTGATCTTGAACAAGCCCACTTTGCCTCGATCATCGCCGGTGTTGCGGTACGCCGGGGGCTGCCACCGCGCGCGGCCTCCATCGCCCTCGCTACGGCGTACCAGGAAACCGGGATTCGGAACCTGGATTACGGTGATCGGGACTCGGTCGGCCTGTTCCAGCAACGTCCCTCCCAGGGCTGGGGCACCAAGAAGCAACTGCTGGATCCGGACTACGCGGCCGGAAAGTTCTACGACGCACTAGTCAAGATCAACAATTGGCAGACCGACGACATCAACGACGTTGCTCAAAAAGTCCAGCGAAGTGGACATCCGGAGGCCTATAACGATCATGAAACAGATGCCCGAGTGCTCGCCAGTGCGCTGACCGGTCAATCACCGGCAGGATTCAGCTGTCTGGACCGTAGTGGCACCGCTGGAGACACCAAGGGGCTGCGCAGTTCTTTGCAGCAGACGTTTGGCAATGTCGACGACTCCGCCGATGGATCAATGATCACCATTCGCGCCGGTAGCACCCGGCGGGCTTGGGCGTATGCGCACTATGCCGTGGCGAATGCCAGTTTGTACGGCGTGACAACCGTGAAGATCAAAAATCAGTCCTGGCAGACCCAGGACTTCAACCTTCCTGACTGGCAGGAGGCCTCGCCGACGCTCCAGAGCGAGCGCGTTGAAATCACGGTTCGCGGGCCCTCTCAGTGACCTGACAAATCTACGTGTACGCAGGTTGCTGACGGTCTGCACAGGTTGCAGCCTAGGGTTAGGTAGATGAACCAAGATCAAATTTTGAAGACCGTTGTAGTTGATCTTGAAACGAGTATCGCCTCTAGTCAGGTGCCACTTTCCAACCGAGGTGATGAGTGGCATACTCTTGCTCACTGTTGATCTTGAAACGCTGGCCCTGAGCAGGGTGGCCCTCCCGTTGTGGGAGTCGGGCCTGTCGGCGTGGCTGTGGGTGGACTGCTGGCGACCTTTCTCGGTGAATTACGGAGGTGTCACTCCACACCGGTCACGGCTCGACCGACGTACGCCCAAGGTAGATTGGCACCGGCTTCGGTCTGCCTGTTTGGCCTCGACTCTCCGTCGAAGCCACCAGAATCTGAACGAATACGTGACTTGGGTAAGCAAGGTGTGCTACAGCAGGTCGCACAGATGAGCTTGTGGGCCGCGACGGCGCACTCGTCCAGCCGTGGTCCTCCTCGCCACGGCGGGTCGTGAAACCCGCACCGATCGAAGCGCGACGGATCTAGAACTCAGCTAGCAACACCGAAAGCCCCAGAGTGCAAAACACTCCGGGGCTTCGCCTTCCCCCTCGCGGGAGCCGCTAGTGGCCCGGCTTGACGACGATCGTCGTCGTGTTCTCTGGGAAGTTGCCGCGGATCACGATCGTATGGGTCCCTGGGGTCAGCGGGTGCAAAAGCGCCACCAAGCCGTGCGCGACGGAGGAGTACGTTCCGACCGGCGCCTCGAGGATGTTGTCCGCGGGCAGGACAATCTTCAGCGCCGGTGTCTCCACCTCTGTCAGCGGCACCGACCTGCCATCGAGGGTGACCGTGGGCGCCTTTTCCGCGTCGGCCTCTTCGGCACACGCCCTCAGTTGCTCTTCGGTGAATTCGGTCCCTCCGTCATCTCCGGGGATGGTACTGCACTCCGTTGAAAACCCCACGACGAATAGTTTGGTACCTGCCTTTACCGTGCACGAAAACTCGGATCCGCCGAAAAACGGCGCAACCGTTCGGTGTCCGAGGTCCCAGCACGGGGAACCGTTGCCGACGACGGGGTTCTTGGAAGCCGGTGTCTCGAGCACGGCCGTCCACAGCGCCGCGAGGTCGCTATCCAATTTCTTCGACGCGGTGGCCGATGCCGGTGCAACCTGGGCGACCACGATGGCAAGAATCGCCGCCACCACAATCAAGGCACGTGTAACAAGGCGTTTCATAAGACCCCCTAAACCGAAAGAAAGAACCCCCGAACTCCTCAACCGGGCGCGAGGTGTAGCGCCACAGAGCTGGAGCTAGCGACCGCAGGCTATCCCAACAAGAGCCCGGTTACGCAGCAAGGCGCGAAAGACACGAAGGAAGCAGAAAATGTCCCGGGGATCTTTCCGGCAGCTGATCCCGTTGAGCAAGCGTCTTGCCGCAGCTTGTCGGCGCTCGCCCTTGCGTGAACCTCATCCCCCGGCTCATAGCCATCCGCGTCCAGCGCTCCAGCGCCTCATAGTCCACCGGCATGCCGTTGCCGCCGCCAGCCATGAATAACGTTCCGGCGTGATCAACTCCAGAAGACCGGATCCTGTCTTCCTCCCTCCACGGCGAAGCTCTACTCAGCGCGCGACGGCGCGAACTGCGACCAACGATTGATCACCTCCGCGGGGTCGCGCAGGGCCGCGCGACGACATCAGAACTGAGTGCGCCGGAATCATCACCAGTAGCTGATTCGCCGGTGGGTGTCACCCGGCGAGGCGAGAACCTCATCGCAGCCAACCGATGCACTCCCATTAGGTTTCAGCCAGATGCGAGCTGTCCGAGATGGGGACCGCTAACCAGGCGAGCCGCGGCTGCGGCGACTCGTTCGTCGGTCGCTGTCAGGGCAACGCGTACGTGGCGACGCGCGGCCGGACCGTAGAAGTCTCCCGGCGCAACCAGGATTCCCAGACGAGCCAGGAAATCTACTGAAGCATGGCAGTCCTCGTCATGCGTGGCCCACAAGTAGATGGCCCCCTCCGAGTACTCGATTCGGAAGCCCGCCGCTTCCAGGGCTGGTCGCAGTATGGTCCGCCGCCGGAGATACCGCTTCCGCTGTTGCTCCACATGATCATGATCATCGAGCAGCGCGATCATCGCCTCTTGCACCGGACGAGGAACTAGCATCCCCGCGTGCTTGCGGATCAAGAGCAGATCTGCCACCACATCTCGATCACCGGCAATGAAACCGGCGCGGTAGCCCGCCACGTTCGAGCGTTTGGAGAGCGAGTGGACAGCGAGCAGCCCGTTATGTCGACCACCGTTGACCGAAGGATGCAGCACCGAGATCGGCTCCGCCTGCCAACCGAACTCCCCGTAGCACTCATCAGACGCAACCAGTGCGCCACGCTCACGAGCCCAGGCCACCCGATACTTGAGCGCATCAAGATCGAGGATCTGGCCAGTCGGATTGGACGGTGAGTTAATCCAGATCAGCGCCGGCTCCGCGTCGCCAAGCTGGTCGAGCTCATCGCAGGCAATTGCGCGGCAGCCGGCGATCTTGGCGCCCACGAGGTAAGTCGGATATGCCATCGTCGGGTAGACGACCAGATCATCAGGCCCAAGGCCGAGCAATGTCGGCAGCCACGCGACTAGTTCCTTGGTGCCGATGACGGGCAATGTGTCATCTGGAGCAAGGCCGTCAGCCCCCCAGCGCCGCGTGAGATAGGAGGTGATCGCCTGACGCAACGCAAGAGTGCCGGCCGTGAAGGGGTATCCGGGGCTGTTGGCCGCCCGGCATAAGGCCTTGGTCGCTAGCTCTGGAGTGGGATCGATGGGGGTTCCCACCGAAAGATCGACAATGCCGCCGGGATGGGCCTCGGCAGTTGCTCTGGCAGTCGCGATCGTGTCCCACGGAAAGTCCGGGAGCTCCGCTGCGAGCCCGCTACGCTGCTGCGGACCCTCGATCAACATGGCCCAGTGATCACTCGTCGTGTTCTTGCGGCGGCAAGCTTGCGATCAGCGGGTGGTCCTTGTCGATCACACCAAGCTTTGCGGCACCACCCGGGGAACCGAGGTCGGAGAAGAAATCAACATTGGCGTTGTAGTACTCCTTCCACTCCTCTGGGGTGTCATCCTCGTAGAAGATTGCCTCCACCGGGCACACTGGCTCGCACGCGCCGCAGTCGACGCACTCGTCAGGGTGGATGTAGAGCATCCGCTTGCCCTCGTAAATGCAATCGACCGGGCATTCCTCAACGCAGGCGCCGTCTTTTAGGTCCACACATGGCTGCGCAATGACGTACGTCACAGGTGTCGCTCCTCGATTTTGCTTGTCCTTTTCCCGCCAGTGGCGAGCAACACAATATTCATCGCCTAGTATCGCGCCTCTCGGAAGCATTCCTCACCGAGGTCCATGGAGGAAGGGCGGGTCTGGTGGCTGAACAGAGACCCGATCCGCTGGCGGGCGCACTCCAAAACGAGCGGTGGGTGGTGAGGTACTGGTTGCCTGGCGGTGAAGCGACCGACGTCATTGGCTGGATCGAAGCGCTGGATGCAACGACGATACGCCTCAGCGCTGTCGGCTCGGCATCCCAAATCATCCAAAGGTCCATGATCATTGCCGCCCGCCGTGCGCCCGCCGCAGCCGGTGGTCCGGACCCTCGGCGGATCTCCGCCCACGATGTGGAGCGGCACACCGTCCGGGGCTGGTTGGCTTGGCACGAGCCCCTCGGAGAGTGGACGCTCCGGGCTGGATGCGGCTTCACTGGACGTGCCAACTCCTGCCATGCCGTCGGAGATCCAGGGGTATCGATGCCAGAGGCTGCCGAGCGAATCATTGCCTTTGCAATTGATCACGAGATTCCTGCGCTGGCGCAAGTGATCGAGGGCTCACCGGAGGAAGATGCGCTACGTGATCTTGGCTGGGTTGATACCCGCCAGCCGACCGTCGTCCTGGCCAGCCGTCTGGCAGATTTCCTGGCTGGCAGGGCCGCCGAGCCGGTGGTGCAGATAAGGGAGCGGCTGGAGCCAGACTGGGAGCACGCCTATCAGCGCAGTCGACCGAACTCGGCAGATCTCGCGGTTCTGCGGATGATCTTGGAAGGAAGTCCCCCGCAAGCCTTTGCCGCGGTGAGCGGACAGGCACCGGATAAGCACGGCGAACTGGTCGCTATTGCCCGTGGCCATCGCAGTGGCGACTGGCTAGGACTGAGCAGCATCTGGACCCGTCCCGATCATCGCCAGCACGGCTTGGCGACCGCCATGATGGTGACACTCGGACACTGGGCGGCCCGCCAAGGGGCGCGGTATGTCTACGTTCAGGTGGCTACGGTCAACGAGCCGGCCCTTGCCGCGTATACCAGACTCGGCTTCGCACCCCACCACCGCTACATCTATCTCGCTCCTGCCGCTGAGGTGTCCGGGTAGCCGGCATCGGGGCTACTCGGGTTGAGTCAGCCGGTCTTCGGCTTCTTACAGACGACCTTGTCGGTGGGCGCGTAGCGCCAATAGAAGTTTTCCCGCCGAACCACCGAGCCGTTGTTGTAGAACAGCCGCTGATAGCGGACATCGAAGCCCGGTACCGGGCTGCTCGGCTCGCACTTCGACGAATCGTCGGTTACCTCATGTCCAGTGGTGAAGTTGGACTTGACCGGCTTGGTCGCGACGATCTTGTCGTAGGTCTTGGTCGACCACATCTTCACCGTGATCGACCCCTTCCGACTCGGCGTTCCCTTCACGATGTAGGCCTGCACCAACACGCCGTACTTCGTGTCGTTCTGGAACTTGAGGTCGAGACTGGGCCACGCCACGGTGGCCTCGCGACCTGCCGGATAACGGTCGATGAAGAGACCGTGTGGCTTGTGGAAGACATCTTTGAGGCCTGCGAAGAACATCGCATTGAACGTCGTCGTAGCACTTTGCGAGACGCCTCCACCGAGCTCCTTGCGGAATCGGCCGCCCTTGATGATGAAGCCCTCAGTGAAACCGTTGGCCTTGGTTCGCTCACCCACGATTTGGTTCAGCGAGAAGATGTCGCCCGGCTTGAGCAGAGTGCCATTGATCAAGGCAGCGGCCCTGCCAATGTTGATATTGCGGTATGGGAGATAGGGAAAATAGGTCGTGAATTGACCCGTCACTCGCCTGATCCCGAGCTTCTTCGCATCCGCGGTGGAGAACGTTGCTTTGGCGCCAGTGAGCTGGACGCGTACTGTCCGCTCTGCAGCCGGCTTGACCAAGACCGGCTCGATCGCCTTCTTGAGGTCGTCAGCAGCAACGGTCGTCCCGTTGACCGCTGGGATGACCTTCGGCTTGCCCTTGACCAGCCGCACGGTGGCGTTCCGGGGCTCGACAAACTCGACCTTTTTGATGGCGGAACTGGCGTTTCGCCGCAGCTTCTTTGCGTCAAGTGCGGGAACCAATGTGCCGTTCTGAGGAAGAAACTCGATCGATGCGGCAAGCATCTTCGGGGTTACCTTGAATGATCCAGCGCCTTTGACACCTACCTTGATCGGGCCGGCGATTGCTGGCTTGGCGAAGTCGGCGATCAGTTGATCGGCTTCCTGGTCAGTAACCGCAGAAGGTGCAACGTCAGCCGGCAGCTCCAGCGGGCCGGTCGTCTTCAAGAAGCTTCCCTTGATCATGCTCGCCGCAGCATCTTGCTGCAGCGTCGCTCCGTCGCGGGCCGGCTTCTGCTTAATTTTCGTGCCCCGGTACGCCACGGCCGCATCGACGGGAGGGTGATTGAACGTTTTGGACAGTTCGACAACTGCTGCCTGGAGCTTCGGCTCATCCACAACAACGAGGGCATCGATGGCCGATCCACCCGTCAGAACCTTGACGATTCGCACGGGGTTCAGGCTCTTACCCCCGCCGGCGGCGTCGACACTCTTCGCATAGTCGACCGCAAGACCGGCATCGGCCGGCTTCAGCTGGGTCCGATCGTCTTTCACAGTGAGACCGATCGGTTCAGCCGCCCGGGGACCAAGCTCTCCCGTTAACTTGTCGACAGCCTCCGATGGGTGCAGGCCGCCTACCGCGACGCCGGAGATCTGCGCTTTTCTGGGCAGCTTGTCACCGGCGACCAGGTAACCGGCGACGTACAGAATCCCGACAATGACCAAGACGCCCCCGGCAACGGCGCCGACCAAGAGCCAATTGATCTGTGGTCCGGCCGGTGTCTCATCTGCGGACTGTTCATCCGCCGGGCGATCTGGTCCCTCGATGGTCGTCTCATCAGGGGAAATATCCCATTTTGGCGTCTGAGCGGTCACCAACTGCTACCTCTCTTCCCCCAACGCCCGCTAAGAATAAGCCCCCCGATAGTACGTCAATGGAGCCGGTGCGTTTGGGTCGTCATCAGATGGCAGACCGCTGGCACGGACAATCTCCCCAATCACAATGGTGTGATCGCCGCCGTCGTGGACGCCGTACGTCGTGCACTCGAGCCAGGCCAGGGAGCCGTCGATCAGCGGCGTGCCGCTGAGTGGGCTCGGCGTATGCGGGACGTTGTCGAACTGACTCAGCAAGTCTCTGCCGCGGTTGGAAAAGTGCTTGGCGAGCGATTCTTGGTCGACGGTGAGCAGCGACAAACACCAGTTCTCGGACTTGATGATCGCGCCGTGAAAACGGCTCGACTTGCTGACGCACACCAGCACCAAAGGTGGCTCCAAGGACACCGAGCAGACGGCGGTCGCCGTCATTGCATGCTTGACCCCGTGATAAAGCGCTGTCGCAATGGTCACTCCAGAGGCGAAGTGGCCCATGACGTGGCGCAGCGCATCCGACGAACCTGGGACACCGTAGGCCCCGTCCGGTGTCGTTTGCGCGTTCGGGGACCCCTTTGACCAGCTCGCGCTCGTCACAAGCGCTAACTCAGTCCGGCGAATAGGTCGTCAGCCCAGCCTTCGCCTTCAGGAAGCGGTACCCCAGATGCGAGGCGGTAGTACTCATAGGCCCAGCGATCCTCTCCTAGCACCTCTGCGCCAGCGAAGAACGGGCCGTCGGGTGTGATCTGAGTGGCGTGGGCCCGCATAGCGGCGATCTTTTGTGCCACCCACGGCCGGCCATCGATTTCCACTGCGATGTCTGCGTCGTCAGAGAGCATCACCGACATCGGGCCGTCAGGATCAAAACCCTGGAATGTCTCGTTGTCACCCGCGTCACGCAGCGCCTGAATGCCGGCCAGCATTCGACGCTTGCTCATCGTGATCCAGAACACCCGAGATACGGTCCACGGCTCACCGAGGTCGCGCCGGTAGGAGGGCACCCCGGCCAGCTGGGTGGCATACATCGCTACGCGATGCGCTTGGATGTGATCCGGGTGACCGTAATTCCCGATCTCGTTGTAGGTGATCAGGACCTGCGGGCGGCGGTCGCGAATGACTGGTACGAGCTCATTGGCAGCCTCGAGCAGGTCGGTGGTCCAGAAAATTCCTTCCCGAAGCACATCGCGAGCGATAGCCCGACCGTCAGGGGCGTACGCCATACCGGAATCCCGGAATCGGCCATCGCCACCGAGTCGTAGGTAGTCGGTAACGCCGAGGATCTCCATGGCCAGTTTCAGCTCACCAACCCGGTGCAGCCCAAGATCATCATTCTGGTCTGGGGCAAGATGGGCGAGATCTTCGACCAGCACCTCGCCTTCTTCGCCGAGGGTGCAGGTGACCAAACAGACCGCCGCGCCCTCGGAGGAGTACTTGGCCATCGTCACCCCGTTGTTGATGGTCTCGTCATCGGGATGTGCGTGGACCAACATGAGCCGCCGGGCGGGCACAGACGTCACATCAGAATTCACGGCCCCACCTTATGCCGTGCTGGATGTTCGCTCCGGAGCCTTGCATTGCCTACAGAGATCAGCTCACGCGACGATCACCCGAGGCTCAGCGAAGTGACAGGCCGAATCATGTGCCGATTCACCATCGGGACGCTCGATTAGCAAGGGTTCCTCGATGCTGCAGATCTCTTGCGCCTTCCAGCAGCGGGTATGGAACCTGCACGCCGCCGGAGGGTTCGCTGGGCTCGGCACATCACCGGTCAGCACG
>Ga0307297_10000184_pt1 | contig 14854 bp, 11 predicted proteins | sample ER_DNA_157_FD_194464 | JGI IMG/M metagenome (GOLD analysis project Ga0307297, IMG submission 194464) | Bulk soil microbial communities from the East River watershed near Crested Butte, Colorado, United States - ER_DNA_157 | ecosystem: Environmental > Terrestrial > Soil > Floodplain | place...
CGTCAGCAGGCTCATCCAACAACTGCTGTGGCATACCAACCTGAGCGAGATGCCCGCCCACCCGCATGATGGCGACCTGATCGCCCAGCTTGATGGCCTCATCAATGTCGTGGGTGATCAGGATGATCGTCTTGCTGAGCTCACGTTGCAGCCCGAGAAAGAACTCATGCAGCTCGCTGCGAACGACCGGATCCACCGCCGAAAAAGGCTCATCCATGAGCAAGACGAGCGGGTCGGCTGCGAGTGCGCGCGCCACGCCAACCCGCTGCTGCTGCCCGCCGGACAGTTGCGCGGGATAGCGGTGCGCGAGCTTACGCTCCAGACCCACACTGTCGAGGAGTTCCACTGCGCGCTTTTCGACCTTCTTCTTCTGCCAGTGGAGCAGGGAGGGCACGGTGCCGATGTTGTCGAGAACAGTGCGGTGCGGGAACAATCCACCGCTTTGAATGACATAACCCATCTGACGGCGCAATGTGGTTTTGCGCCTGGAGCGAAGCGGAACCCCGTCCCAGGTGATCCGGCCAGTGGTTGGCTCCAGCATCCGGTTGACCATGCGTAGCGTCGTCGTCTTACCGCAGCCGGATGGTCCAACGATCACAGTGATCTTGTCGGAGGGCACGATGAGATTGAGGTCGACGACTGCAACCGTGCCGTCCTTGAACGTCTTGCCGACTGACTCGAACTCGATCACGCCAACCCCATAGATCTGGACCGCACAGGTCTCGTCCAACAGCTTTCACAGACCCTAGTCGCCTGTGCTGACAATTGAGGTACGCAGCGCGGCGTGCCCCGGTTCCGCACCGCCAACTGCCGCTTGTCGGTGCCCTCGGAGCGGTAGCTCTGCACAGGTTTCTGACGGTCTGCACGGGTTGGGTGCCAGCGCTCCAAGAATCGGATGAGCGCCGCACTAGGCTGAGGGTCGCCCTACCCCTAAGGAGTAATTGCCCTCCAGGAGGAGTTGCACGTGGAAATCGCCGCGGTCTTCGTGGCGTTGGCCGTCTCGGTTGTCGGCGTCGTGCTCTTTGTCAGCACCATTGCAGCGATCGTCGACGTCATCAAGCTCGGCAAAGCCGCTCCAGCGAGAGGTGATCATCCCGCCGACCGCTGGCGTCACATGCTCGCTGAAACCCTCGGGCATACCCGAATGCTGCAGTGGACCAAGGTCGGCGCTGCGCATTGGTTCGTGTTCATCGCCTTCGGTGCTTTGATCTTTACGCTGATCACCGCGTACGGGCAACTGTTCAATCCTCGCTTCGCTATACCGTTCATCGGGCACTGGGTGGTGTACGAATGGGCCAGCGAGATCATCGCCTGGGCTGGCCTCATTTCGATCAGCTTCCTGATCTTGGTTCGGCTGCTGCTCCGAGGCCGTGGCCGAAAGTCAAGATTCTTTGGCTCACGATCTTGGCAGGGTTACTACGTCGAGCTCACTGTGCTCGGAATCGTCATCTGCGTTCTAGCCTTGCGCGCAATGGAGTATCGACTCCTTGGCACGGAGACCTCACGGCTGCATTTCCCATTGAGCTGGTTCCTGCTCCCGGCAGGGATCTCTACTCCGGCGCTCGAGACCGGCATTGTGATCGTTTCGGCGATCAAGATCATCATCTCGATGGCTTGGTTCGTCACTATCGGTCTCAATATCACTATGGGCGTCGCGTGGCACCGATTCACCGTCTGGCCGAACATTTGGTTCAAGCGCGAATCGTCCGGACGCCCAGCACTCGGCGCACTCCAGCCGATCATGATCGACTCAAAGCCGCTTGACTTTGCCGAGATCGCGGATCTCGACGAAGACGCCTCATTGGGTGTCGGGAAGGTAGAGGACTTTACCTGGAAGGGATTGCTGGACTTCACTTCTTGTACCGAATGCGGTCGCTGTCAGTCTCAATGCCCGGCCTGGAACACCGGCAAACCGCTCTCGCCCAAGCTCGTGATCATGGATTTGCGCGAGCATGCGTACGCCAAAGCGCCGTATCTCCAGGCTGCAGAGTCAGCCCGTGCCGCGCTGCCGGAAGCGACCCAAACAGAGGCCGCGCGACCGCTGGTTGGGCCAATCAAGGTGACCGACGGGGTGCCTGGCGTCATCGATCCTGACGTGCTCTGGTCCTGCACGACGTGCGGTGCGTGCGTCCAGCAATGCCCTGTTGACATCGAGCATGTTGATCACATCCTCGACATGCGCCGCTTCGAGGTCATGATGTCCGCGGAGTTCCCAACCGAGCTCAACGGGCTTTTCAAAGGCCTGGAAAGCAAGGGAAATCCCTGGAATCTCAGCCCGCGCGGCCGGATGGACTGGGCCAAGGACCTGTCTTTCAATGTGCCAGTAGTCGGCGAAGATGTGGCCGACCTCAGCGAGGTGGAGTACCTGTTCTGGGTCGGCTGCGCCGGCGCGTACGAAGATCGCGCGCAGAAGACGACCCGTGCCGTCGCGGAACTGCTGCACATCGCGGGCGTGAGCTACGCCGTGCTCGGCAACGGTGAGACCTGCACAGGGGACCCGGCTCGACGCTCCGGGAATGAGTTCGTGTATCAGCAGCTCGCGATGCAAAATGCCGAGACGCTGCAAGAGGCACAGGCGACCAAGATCGTCGTGACCTGCGCCCACTGTCTCAACGCCCTCAAGAACGAGTATCCGCAACTTGGCCTCAGCTGCGAAGTGGTGCACCACACCCAGCTGCTCAACCGGCTGGTACGCGACGGTCGGCTGACCCCGGTCGCGCCACCCGAGGGCTCGATTGCCGGACGGACGATCACCTACCACGACGCTTGCTATCTGGGACGGCACAACGAGATCTACGATCCGCCACGCGACTTGCTCGGCTCCCTCCCGGGTGCCACGGTCACCGAGATGCCCCGAACTCGCGAGCGATCCTTCTGCTGCGGTGCCGGCGGTGCCCGGATGTGGATGGAGGAGCGGATCGGTACTCGAATCAATGAGAACCGGACCGATGAGGCGCTGCGTACTCTCGCGGCTTCCGGAAGCAATGGCCACGATGCGATTGCGACGGGATGCCCGTTCTGTCGGATCATGCTGACCGATGGGTTGACCGCCAAGCAGGCGGATGGATCCGCGCCGGAGACCACCGAGGTGCTCGACGTTGCCCAGCTTCTCCTCGAAGCAGTCAAGCGGGCGACGTAGTGTGCCTTGCTTGCTCACTTCGCGTTAATTGACCTCACTTCGCATCAGTTGCAACTAACGCGAAGTGCCAGGAACTAACGCGAAGTCCGGTTAGATGGCGTCGGGGTAGACCGTAAAGGCCCGATGTGCCCTTCGCACGGACGCCTGGCTCGGTGGTTGTTGTTAGCTTGCGAAAGAACGCGGCAGATTCGGTGTATCCCAGAGCGAGGTGGAAGCCAGCCGCCCGCCGTGTTGCGAGTGCGATGTACGCCGCGCCTATGGAGGCGCTCCAATCTTCGGCCGTGGCTATAAGTCGGCGTCCGATACCGCCGCGCCTGGCCTGTTCAGCGACCATGACCTCCTCTACCCACGCCACAGGACCGTTTGCAAGAAATGTGGTGTGGCTAAAGGCCAGAAGATACCTGACAACCTCCGCCGTAGGTGGGTGCGCGATGATCAACAACGTGTTTGGTTCAGCCACCCGTCTTCGAACGACGAGTTGTAGCGATCGTGGTCGAGGTCGTAGCGCACTTGCACGTCTTCGGACATGGAGCTGAGCTTGTCATGTAGTCAATGCACGACGTTGCGATTGGCACCGGTTGGAAAGGCGATACCTCGTGCAGCCCGCTGAAGCTTCGGCGCCGAACCCGATGCAGAAATGACGTCTAGCCTCCTTGATTTGACGTCATGATGACGTCATAGTGGTGTCATGGAACTTTCGCCGTACATCGAGTCGGTCCGAGCAGGCGTCGTCAACGCCTCCTCACTGGCTGACGAACAAACCCAGCACGTTGCACAGCGGCTTGGCACAGCAATCGAGTCCTCGACCCGCCTCGCGCTTATCCAGGCGCTGTCCGATGCGGCCGGCACCATTAGCGCGGAGCTGGCACCGTCCTCCGTCGAGTTACGCATGGTCGGACAGGACCCGGAATTCGTTGTCTCGCTTCAGACCGCGGAGGCCGAACCAACCTTGCTCATGCCCGAGCCCGAATCGGCAAGTGAGGAAACGGCCGAGGCTGAGGACGAGCCGGTAGCCCGCATCACCCTTCGGTTACCGCAATCAGTCAAGGCGCGCGTGGATGAGGTTGCCTCATCTGAAGGAATTTCCACCAATGCGTGGTTGATCCGGGCCGTTATGGATGCCTTGTCCGAACGCAGCGGCTCACGACCGGAGTGGCCACCGCCGCCTCGTCCCCCCATGCCGCCGTCTCCCGACATGATCTCTGGCCTGCGTAGCAGCGTATTTGGGCCGGAAGGTCCGTTCGGCCCGGGCGGTCCGTTTGGTGAGCGACTCCGGAGGGCTGGACGCGAGGAGAGACGCTCCCGCGGAAACGTTCAGGGGTGGGTGCGATGAGTCTCACGAACACCTACGAAGGCGTACGGCAGATCGTCGTCGACAACCTGGGCGACGGATCGATCACTGTAGAGCCAGGCTCGCAGCAAGATCTTGTCGAGGCCTCAATTGAGGCCGATGGTGATCACTTCGACGACCATGTCCAGATCCGCCATGATCACGACTGGCTACGGATCAGCTTTCCGCAACAGTTTCTCAGGTACACCAAGGCCCACCTGCGCCTCGCCGTACCAGACGGCCTGACGTATGTGATCAAGACCGGATCGGCTGACATCTCCATCAGCGCCGACATCGGCCGCTCCAAGATCATTAGCGGTTCCGGCGATATCACCATCGGCAATGCTGTCGATCTTGATTGCAGCACAGGATCAGGCAACATCTCGGTTGCCAGACTCGACGGCAGTGGCGCCAAGCTCGGTTCCGGTTCGGGTGATGTGTCGATCGGTGAGGTGAATTGCCCTCTCACAGCAAAGTCCGGTTCGGGTGATGTGGTTGTGAAGTCGGTACGAGGTGCCACTCTGCAGGCCAACTCGGGATCAGGCGATATCGCTGTCTCGGCAACGAGTGGGTCAGTCGACTTGCGCTCGGCCTCGGGTTCCCTAACGGTCGGCATTGGCGACAACCTGCGCGCCTGGCTCGACCTCAATTCCGTATCGGGCGACATCCGGATCGGTCTCGAGTCGACCAACCAGCCAGAGCCTGGTGAGCCGTACATCACGGTTCGCGCGCGTACGGCGTCCGGCGACATCTCGATCCACCGCGCCTAACGCACTGACGGAGTGGCTTCGGCAGACTTTGCCGCATGAGCCACTCCGTCGTTGGTCCTGAAGCTGGGGACGAAGACACCGGACCGGTCACCATCTACGACATTCAGGCGGCTGAAGACAGCAAGGTTCGCGTCAGGGCACTGCCTCGACTGACCCGGCAAGCACTGCGAATCGCATGGGCAGCAGGGCGCCGCGAATTCGTCGTCTCGACGCTGCTGCAGATCATTGGCGGTGGCGGGATTGTGCTGCTGCTGCTGCTCGGACAAAAGGGACTGCAAGCACTTCTCGAAGCACTCCAAAGCAGTCAGTCACTCGCTGCGGTCGCACCCTGGGCCCTTGTGATCGCCTGCGTTGCCGGAATGCAGTCATTCGTCAACGCAGTCCAGAGGGAACGTCAAGAAATCCTCGGCGAAGTGATCGAACGCCACATCGAAGAGCATGTCTTGGAAGTCGCAAGTGCCGTCGACCTCTTGGGCTTCGAGACGCCGGCCTTTCACAACCGGGTGCAACGCATGCAGCTCAGTGGACCTCAATCGCTGAACCTGATCTTCGGTTTATCCGGCCTGATCCGCGGTGCTGTTGGAGTTGTGGCAGTTCTGGTGACCCTCATAACGATCGAGCCAGTCCTGGTGCTCATGGTGTCCATCGTCTTCGTTCCGGCATGGCTGTCGGCGTCAAGACGGGGTGAAGCGTTCTGGCGCTTCTTCTGGCGCATGACGCCGCGAGACCGGGAGCGGCAATACCTTGCCAGCCTGCTCTCTGATCGGGATGCGGCCAAGGAGATCCGGGCGTTCAACCTTGGTGAGTACTTGGGTAGCCGACACCGTTCCCTTTACGACGAGCGCATCAGCGAAATGCGACGAGTAGCGGCTGGGCAGCTGTGGCATGCGCTCCTCGCCAATGTGGTGATCGCCGCCGTACTCGCGGCCACGCTTCTCGTTGTGGGTTGGCTGGCCTTGAGCGGCTCCGTTCAGTTGTCGGCGGCAGGCATTGCCGTTGCTGGCGTTGCCATCGTCGGCGCCCGACTTTCTACGGCGGGTTATGCGGCAGGCACACTGACGGAGTCGGCGCGATACGTCGACGACTACCTTGCCTTCGCAGAGCTCCTCCCCCGCGTACGGCAGTCGGAGCCGCACAGCCCCGCCCCAAGCTCATTCGACAAAATCTCGGTGAATGGAGTGAGCTTCAGCTATCCGACGGCTACCGACCCTGCCATTCGCGACGTCTCGCTCAGCATCGCTACGGGTGAGATCGTGGCATTGGTCGGCGAAAACGGTTCCGGTAAAACCACGCTTGCCAAACTCCTGGCAGGGCTCTATCGGCCCGCTACAGGCACAGTTACCTGGGATGGCATTGACATCAATGGTGTTGATGCCGCGCAACTGCGCACCAGCATTGCGGTGATCTTTCAAGATTTCGTCCGCTTCCATCTACGTGCTCGAGACAACGTGGGTCTGGGACGGGTCGATGCCATCGATGATCTTGACGACATTCGTGAGGCGGCCCGGCATGCAAATGCCGATGAATTCCTCAGCTCACTGCCGAACGGCTACGAGACCATACTCGGGCCTGAATTCGAAGGCGGATCAGATCTGTCCATCGGACAGTGGCAACGCGTAGCACTGGCCCGCGCATTCTTTCGCCAAGCCCCGTTCGTGATCTTGGACGAGCCCACAGCTGCCCTCGATCCTAGGGCCGAACAGGACTTGTTCGAGCGCATCAGAGGCCTCCTCGCGGGCCGCACGGTGCTGCTGATCTCGCACCGGTTTTCAAGTGTGCGGAACGCGGACCGCATTTATGTCCTGCAGAGCGGCCGCGTCACAGAAGCAGGAACCCATGATGAGCTCATGGGAGTAGAGGGTCACTATGCCGAACTCTTCCGGCTACAAGCCGCGGCCTACCTCGCCGGTAGTCACGATGCCTAGCTCCGTCGGAACTAGATCTGCGTGCGGTGGAAGTTCAGGTGGGAGCGGCTCGGTGTCGGACCGCGCTGGCCCTGATAGTGAGAGCCGTACTGAGCCGACCCGTACGGATGCTCAGCGGCGGTGCTCAACCGGAAGAAGCAGAGCTGGCCGATCTTCATCCCGGGCCAGAGCTTGATCGGCAGCGTTGCGACATTGGACAACTCGAGCGTGACGTGACCACTAAAGCCCGGATCGATGAAACCGGCGGTGGCGTGAGTCAGCAGTCCGAGCCTGCCGAGGGATGACTTGCCCTCGACGCGTGCCGCAATGTCGTCTGGAAGCGTCACCACCTCATAGATAGAGCCCAGCGCAAACTCCCCCGGATGCAAAATGAACGGCTCATCACCCACCGGCTCAACCGCCCGAGTCAGCTCGGATTGATTCGCGGAGGGATCAATGTGCGGGTACCGGTGATTCTCAAACACGCGGAAGTACCGATCGAGACGGACATCAATGCTCGATGGCTGCACCATGTCGGCGGAATATGGTTCCAGCCCGATGCGGCCGACATCGACCTCGGCCTTGATGTCACGGTCGGAGAGCAACATGGCGCGACCCTACCGCGGTAAGCAGCCCTTAGCTGCCGCGCGTGATCTCCAGCCAGTGATCACCGATGGAAATGATCGCGCCTTCGCCGACGCGGACCATCTCACCAGCCTTACAGCGAGCTGACATCCCGTTCGTGGTAGAGACGGTCGAGCCATTCGTCGATCCCCGGTCAACGACATAAACACCGCCAGCGTCTACGCCCACCGCCAAGTGCGACTTCGAGACGGTACGCGTCTCATCGGCGATCTTGATCAACTGCGCGTCTTCCTCACCCGCGTTGGGCTGCGGGTTACGACCCAGCAGCACCAAGCCATCCAGCGCGATCCGCCTGCCGTCGTCCAGCAAGATCGACCAATCCTGGACATAAGGTGAACGGGGTGCGACCGCTGTCTGATCTTCAAAATCACCGGCCGAAGCTTGGTGCTCCTCCTCGTACGCCGGCACCCCACCCGACGGAGTGCCATTGGGCGACTGGGACACCGGGCTAGCCTGCTGGCCAGGGGCGTACATCTCGCCGCCCGATCCGTACTGCGGCGGTCCGTACGAGGCGCCCGGGTAAGGAGTGGCGTACTCGTTGCCTCCGTATCCCGCCCCGGGTGTGCCTTGTGGTGCACCGGCAGGTGCGTAGGGGGTTGGGCCGGCGGGATAACCGGGCGGTGCAGTTAATTGGCCAGGCGGTGGAGTCAGTTGGCCAGGTGGCACAGGACTGCCCGGAGAGCCATAGGGCTCCCCGCCTCCATAACGTGGCGGCATCGGCGCGCGGGCGCCATTCGGCTGCAACTGCTGAGAGCCATTACTGAGCTGAGCCGGCTGATCCTGCTGTACGGCACCCACCGCCCGAGCCGGCTGCGCCGTTGGCGCGAGTACCCGCTCCTTGATCATCACCGCGGTAGCGGCGAGGTCGTGCCAGCCCTGCTTGCGTGGGTGTCTCAGTTCCATGATCAACATGATCAGCAGCCCGATGCCGGTGACACACAAAGCCCAGAACACCAATGTCCGCACACAAACCCGACCCCAACCGATCGGCCGACCGTCAAGAAATCCAACCAGCTGCAGCTTCATAGCCCGCAGACCCGGGCTCGCCGCTCGCACGGCAAGCAGGTACCACACCAAAATGATCCAGCCGATTATGACGGCTGAACCAATTACGAGGAGGGTCGCCCGAAGCGCACCGCTCGTGGCGGGGAGCAGCAGCAACAGCACGATGCTGACGACGAGCGGAACTGACAGGTTGATCAGATACGCCACGAAGCGCTTGCCGAGCGGACCTACCTCAACCCCTGGCGGCAGGCCTGTCTCGCGATTCGGGCGACCCGGCACGGGCGATTCCATCTACAGCTCCTCGTCGTTGGTGACTTAGGTCGCAGCACCAGACGCTACTGCGGAAAGTCGATCAATACAGAAACTCCATCACCAAGCTCTATGACGCTGCCCACTTGTACCGGGACCGGCTCACCAGGAGCCAGCTGCTGACGATCTACGCCTCCGGGCCGTACCAGGATCGTTCCATTCGTGGAGTTCAGATCGGTGGCCACAATCTGCCAGCCATCCGGAGCCACCTCCAGATGTGTCCGGCTGATGTCGTGATTCGGGCTTGGGACGGTCATCAGCCGGGGTGCGCGATTGTCCGATCGGTCCGTGGACGGTGCCCGGCCGATCAGGACCGGTCGGTCGAGCTGGGCGCTGCTGCCGTCCGAGGCGCGCAGCACAGCAAGGACGGGGTACGCCACAAACTGCGGCCCTTGGGTGCCCACAGGCCCTCCACAGACCCGGCAACTGGTTGCGCTTGGTGGGCTAACGTGCCCGTTTGCACAGAACACCGCCAAGATCGCGGAGTCCTGAGGATCAATATCTGCTGGCGAGTCTTCGGAGTTCGGCTCCAGGGCGCGGGCCACTAATGCGTCAGGACTCCCCAGCTGAGGAACGACCGCAGCCTCAAGTTGTTGAGGTGCACCGGCCTGCGGATCAGCGCCTGACTCAACCGGGAACGGCGGGGCCATGAGCTCTGTCTCGGCGTTCGCGAGAGCGGCGATTTCTGATGCCGACAACTCAGCGGTCCGCTCCGCCGGCGTTGCTGCCTCCAGCTCGGGCTCAGCCTGCGGAGAGCTGACCTGCGCCAGCTCCGAAGCGTCAAGGGTCACCGACGAGGCGCGTACGGCTCCCACGACAAGCGGAAGCTCGAGCAGGGTGGCGTCTCCCTCATATGGCAGGTCGACTCGTATGTGATCCACACCGGCAAGACCAACCTCGCTCCAGGTCTGGATGTCCTCCCCGTCGGCCACCACCTTGCCAGTCGCTAGATCGATAACCGAGATGTCCCCGCGGATCAAAGAACGCATGCCGTCATCGGTCCAGAAGAAGGCCGCGAGGCTGGGCAGGTCGTCAATCTTGAACTGTGCCAGCCGGCCCGCGAGATCGGTAATCGAGCTGGACGCGACAACCTCCTCCCACAGGGTGTTGATCAAGGAGGCCCATTCGTGGGTAGGTGGCTCAAGCACGACCAATGAGGTCGGCCCGGACAGCACTACCCAGTCCCCTGGCGTGTATGTGGCACGCCAATGTCCCAGCGCCGCAGTCATCGGTCCTCCCCAGGCCTTGCAACTCAGGCTTCCGCGACATTGTCTCTTGGCCGGGCGCTCTAGGGAAAGTCAGGGACCCTTAACTGCACTATGACGGGCAGCCGCTTCGCCGACTGCAGGAGCTCGCGGGGCGGCTGCGGGCATGTGGAGCGCTTGTACGCGAACGACGAAGGAGGCGAACCTGGCGCGCTGCCGGTCAGAGTGCAATGAAGCCACCGGGTAACGATTCCCCTGGTCAGAGCCAAGAGAAGGGGCTGCTTGAAGCGCGTGCCCGCCGTATAGTTTGATTCGTGCTCGCCGAAACCCATACCTGGGTAATTGCGACGAGGTCGCAATCCACCGCTCGTCGTACGACGATCGCTGATGTCGCGCGGGAGGCGGGCGTCAACAAGGGAACCGTCTCGCGGGCGTTGCGCGGCATCCCCGGCGTCGGCGCATCGACCAGAGAGCGGATCATCGAGACGGCCGACCGGCTCGACTTCTCGGCTTCGCATCTGGCTACCGCACTTGCCAGTGGGCAGTCCAGGACAGTTGGCATCGTTCTTCCTACGTTGCGCTCCTGGTACTTCAGCGAGTTCGCGTCGGGAGCCAGCGAAGTCCTCAGCCCCGACGGTTTTCGGGTGGAGCTGATCAATCTGGATGTCGACTCCGATTTCTTGGAGGTCGATTCGCCGCAGTTCCGCAAGTTGTTCCGAGAGCTGGGCGCAGGCCGGGGCCGGGATGCGCTCCTGTTTGCCGGCACCATCTCGACGGAGCGGGATGAGCAGAATCCCGACTCCGCCCGGGTACCGATCCTCGCATCGGGCTCGCCGCTGACCAGCGTGCCAGGGATCTTCGTAGACAACCGAATGGGTGGGCGGCTGATCGCTGAGCATCTGCTCGCGCGAGGTCACCGCGACATCGGTATCTTCGACGGACGCATGGCGGGCAAGCACGACTACCACGTCTGGGATCAGCGGACCGACGGGTTGCGCGACACCATACGAGAAGCCGGGTTTGACATCGACAGCCGCAACGTCGTACGGCCGGGCGACTGCCATGCCGCTGATGGTGAGCGTGCGATGAATGAACTGCTCGACAGCGGCCGGAAGCTTCCGACTGCGATCTTCTGCCATACCGATGAAATGGCGTTCGGGGCTATGGCGGTACTGCGCGCAGCCGGACTCCGTTGCCCGGACGATCTTTCCATCGCAGCCTTCGATGATCATCCGATGTCACGCTGGTGGGGCCTGACGACTGTGAGTCAGCATGCTCACGAGCAAGGCGTACGAGCCGCCCATGCCATGATCAAGGCGGTGTCGGGAGACGGCAACGGGTCAGAAAAGGAGCCACCTAAGGAGATGCAGGTTGAGCTGGTCGTGCGTGGCACTACCGGCCCGGTTCCCAAGGACGCCACCTGAGACCTCTCCCGGCGAGGTCCGTACCGGGTGACCCATCCGGTCGCTAATGCATCCGCAGCCAGACGGTGGTATCGCTGGGCAACTGCCCTTGATCAAGATGGGCGCTGCTCAGCAGCACCTCGCCGGGTGGCAGGGGAACTGGCTCATTGCCGAAATTGGTCATGCAGCGTACGCCGCCGGCCCGAGCAAAATGCAGTACCGACAGCTGTGACTCGATCCAGCTGAAATCGCTGTTAGTGAACAAGTGGCCGCGGAGTGCGAGCGCCCGACGATAGAGATTAAGCGTGGAGCCGGGATTCGCCTCTTGCACGCTCACTGCGTAGTCAAGAAACCAGTTGGGCTGGGGCAGGTGCGCAGCCTGCGGACCGAAACCGTATGACGGTCCCTCTGCGGTCCAGGGCAACGGGACTCGGCACCCGTCACGACCCTTTTCCGTCGTCGAGCGGCTTGCCATGGGGTCTTCCAAGGACGCCCGCGGCAGGTCAGCCACCTCATGGAGTCCCAGCTCGTCGCCCTGATAGACATAGACCGATCCCGGCAATGCCAGCAAGATCATGATCGCCGCCCGCGCGCGCCGCTCACCCAAGGCTCGGTCCAGACGAGGCGTCATGCCGTCGGCCAAGAGCCACGCTCTAGCGACCTGCTGCGCCAGACGCTTGTCCTCTAGCGGCAGCCCGTACCGCGTCGCCACTCGTGGCGTGTCGTGGCAACCCAGCAGCCAGCTGGTTGTGGAGCCGAAATTGATCATGTCGGCGAGGCCCGTGTTGATCACCTGGAGATAGTGCTCAGGCCGCCAGTCCGCATCCTGCATCGCGAAATTGAACGCCTGCCCGAGGCTGTCGGCTGATGCGTAGCGCGCTCGACGCGTCGGGTGCACGATGGCCTCAGCTACGGCTAATCGGGGTGGATCGTAGGAGTTGAGAATGCGTCGCCAATCCGCGTAGATCTCTTGTACGTCATCGCGATCCCAGAGTGGATGCGAGCCGTCCGGTCGCATGATGTCAGCGATTTCGACCCAGGACGGATACGGCTCCGACATGTCCTTGCGCAATCCGTGAGCAACATCGATCCGGAAGCCATCGACACCACGGTCGGCCCAGAAACGTACGGTCCGCCGGAAGTCCTGACGAACCTCCTCGTTCTCCCAGTTGAGATCCGGCTGTTCGGCTGCGAAACAGTGCAGGTACCACTGGCCGTCGCCGGCTGGCGCCCAGGCCGGGCCGCCGAAAAGCGATTCCCAGTCATTGGGCGGTTCCTCACAGTTCGGGCCGCGGCCGTCGCGGAAGAGATAACGATCACGCTCGGGAGCACCGCGCCCGGCGGCGAGGGCTTGGACAAACCAGGGGTGTCGATTGGATGTGTGATTGGGCACGATATCGACGATCACCTTGATGTCGGCGGCGTGCAGCGCGGTGACCATCGCGTCGAAGTCGTCCAACGTGCCGAGCCGGGGATCCACGTCGCGATGATCATCGACGTCGTAGCCGCCGTCGGCGAGTGCTGAGGGATAGAACGGGCTCAGCCATACGGCGTCCACGCCAAGGGATCGCAAGTACGGGACCCGCGACGTAATGCCAGCCAGATCCCCGAGGCCATCACCGTTGCTGTCGGCAAAGCTGCGTGGGTAGATCTGGTAGACCACGGCCGTGCGCCAGAAGTCGGTAATGTCCTCGGGGCGCGCTGGATGATCTTGGCTAACCGTGCTCATCACCTGACGAGTGTGCCCTATTCAATGTCGGATTTCGTGTGTTTCTCCGCCCATCCCCTGATGAGTGTGTGCTGATTCCACCTCCCGTTCGACGGCTATAGCGAGCATGTCTACAAGCTCATCGGCTAGCCCGGTGGCCGCACTTTGACGTTCGTCATAGTGAGGGTGGTTGTGCCTCAATCAGGCATGCGCGAGGATCATAAGCAAACCGCCAATCACACCTTTGTGCGCCACGCGAGGAGGCACCCATGAGCGAATCCGCCACCGTCAACGTTGCCGAGGAGCCGGCCGGCCTGGCGAAGGGATCGAAGCTGATCGGTCGGGTGGCGCTGGTCACCGGGGGTACCCGGGGGATCGGCGCCGCCATATCGGAAGAGCTTGCATCGCGAGGTGCCACGGTTGCGGCCGGCTTCAGCGGAAACGTGGAGCGCGCCAAACAGTTCGCTCAGGACTTTGAGGCCCGATTCTCGGCACCGGTCAGCACCCATCGCGGCAACGTGGCGAATCCGGATGACTGCCGCCGGGTGGTCAACGAAGTTCTCGAGCAACATGGGCGGCTCGACATCTTGGTCAACAATGCCGGGATCACCATTGACAAGACGATCCTCAAGCTCACCGACGATGACTGGCGCAAGGTCTTGGACGTCAACCTTTCCGGCGCCTTCTTCCTGTCACAAGCCGTACTGGGACACATGGTCGAGCGCGGCAGCGGCCGGATTATCAATGTCAGCTCGATCATTGGCGAGATCGGCAATATCGGCCAGGCCAACTACGCCGCCTCCAAGTCTGGTCTCTTCGGGCTTACCAAGACCTTCGCCCGCGAGGCCGCCTTCCTGCTGGAACGCGCGGGCAAGCTCGACGAGGACAGCATCGGGCTCACCGTCAACACCGTCACCCCGGGCTATACCTACACCGAGATGGTCGCCGCCGTGCCGGAGAAGATACTCGACAAGCTCAAGGGACAGATTCCGCTGCGCCGCTTCGGCCGGCCTGAGGAGGTCGCGCGGATCGTCCGATTCCTCGCCGCCGATGAGTCCTCCTACATCACCGGTCAGATTTGGGGTGTCAACGGCGGCATGGATATGTAGCACTCCAAGCCGCCTGATCACCCAAGGCGCCGGAAACTTCACTCCAGATGCAGGCTCCTCATGTGGTTTACGCCTGAGTTGAAGATCCCAAGCTCATCTGGAGTGAGGTTTCCAGCGCGTTTGCGCCGACACCTTCGTTACGGCGCAGAATTGAGACGACCGAATTAATCGCACCCGTGTTCTAATAGGTATATGAGGTTCGAGGCGCGACACATCGGCAGCGGGCGGTGGGGCGTCTACGACGGGGGCGTGATGGGCTGGCGCGCTGTCGATCTTGGTGAGGATGAAGCTCGCCAGATGGCAATCGATATGGACGTTGTTTACAAC
>Ga0307297_10000186_pt1 | contig 14697 bp, 15 predicted proteins | sample ER_DNA_157_FD_194464 | JGI IMG/M metagenome (GOLD analysis project Ga0307297, IMG submission 194464) | Bulk soil microbial communities from the East River watershed near Crested Butte, Colorado, United States - ER_DNA_157 | ecosystem: Environmental > Terrestrial > Soil > Floodplain | place...
GCTGCTGACCGGGCGGCTGGCGACGGCCGGCAGCTTCATGTCCTTGATCAGCGAGGCGTCGTATTCGGCCAGCGTCTCCAGCTGCACCTTGGCCTTCATGTGCACGACCTTGTAGCCGCCGGCCTTGAGGCGGCGCAGCAGCGTCGGCAAGGCGGTCGCGGTGTGCTTCTGCAGATCGTGCATCAGGATGATGCCCTTGCCCTGCTTGTCGAGCTTGGTCATCACGGTGTTGATGATCTGCGCGGCGTCCCTGGACTTGTAGTCGAAGGAATCGACGTCGGTGGAAAACATCGCGATGTTGCGCGAGGCGAGGTATTCCACCGAAGCCGGGGTGTGCTGCAGTCCGGGAAAGCGGAAGAACGGCGCGGGCGCAGTGCCGAGCGCCAGCTTGATCGCGCTAAAACCCTTTTCGATCTCTTCCTTGACCTGCGCTTCGGTCAGCTTCTTGCTGTCGAGATGCGCATGCGACCAGGTGTGGGAGCCGACGGTGTGACCGGCGACGTAGACCTGCTTGAGAATTTCCGGATGATAGGTGGAGTGCTTGCCGACCGGGAAGAACGTCGCCTTGGTGCATTCCTCGGCCAGCGATTTGAGCACCGAAGGGGTGGTCGGCCACGGACCGTCGTCGAACGTCAGCACGACCTCCTTGTCGGTGAGAAAGTCGAGCTGCTTGTATTGCTGGAAGCCGAAGCCCGGTCCGCCCGTGGTGTCGGCGACGACGACGCGGCTGACGCCGAGCGCATCGGCATTGGCGCATTTTGCCTGCACGGGTGCTGCGGGCTTGGCGGGCGCCGGCGTGGTAATCGCCGCGGTGACCTCGACGTCTTCGCGCGGCGCAGCCGGCTTGGCGGCGGCGACCGGAAGCGGCTCGGCCATCCGTGCATTGACAGTCTGGGGAGGAGCTGCCGCATCGGCGCGCGGCGAAGAGGTCCAGTACCATACGGCAGCGATCACGACCGCCGAAACCACAGTCGCGCACATCAGGCCAAACGCATTACGCATCGTTACACTTTCCACAAAATTCACCACAACTCGTGCAGACGCCATTAATGCAAACGAGGTCTTAACGCCCCACCAACGCCGGCGCGCCGGCCGAACTATTTTTGCTCTCGTCCCGCGGCGAAGCGTCGCTCACGGCAGATCGCGTCGTGAACCGGCGGTTGGCGGCGCCGTATCGTCATCAGGACCGGTTTGCGGCGACGGGGAAAAAACGGGGTTTTCCGGCGGGTTTGGCTGTGTGACCGACGTCACAGCGGGCCTCGCATGGATCAGGCACGGTCCGGTCATCAACAACGGGCCCGCCGAGCCGGGCCAAAGGGGAGCCTGCCATGACCGCCTACCTGACCAGAACCATCCGCCAAGCCGGTATCGTGCTGGCCTTCGCGGTTTCTTTTTCCGCCCTGTCGGCAACCTCAAGCTTTGCCTACAGCTCCGAAGCCCAGCAGATGTGCACCGGCGACGCCTTCCGGCTCTGCAGCGACGAGATCCCGAACATCTCGAGGATCACCGCCTGCATGATGAAGAAGCGCGCCAGCCTGAGCACCGGCTGCCGGGCCGTGATGGACCGCGACCTGGCGCAGAAATCCAACAAGGTCGCCGCACAATGATTTTCACCTCGTCATTCCGGGATGGTCCGAAGGACCAGACCCGGAATCCCGAGATTCCGGGCGCCATGCCCCGGAATGACGGCTAATTGGACCCTCAAAGGACGTTGCGACGCCGGTTTCAGCGCATTAGAACGCGCTGTCGATCATGACCGGACAGGCGTAACGACATGACCAGATTGCTTTTCATTATTCCGTTTGTTCTGATCGCATCAGCGGCTTCGGCACAGCAGGGGCAGGACGCCTGCGCCCGCGACGCCCAGCGGTTTTGCCGGGCCCATCTCAATGAAGGCGACCAGGTCGTGCTGGCCTGCCTGAAGCAAAACCGCGCCCGGCTCAGCAGGGCATGCCAGGAAGTGCTGACGCGGCACGGGCAGTAATTTCCGCTACGTGCTGCTGCCCGCAGCCGTCGCCACCGGCAACACCTCGTTTGCGGCCTGGTCCGGCGTGTCGTCCTTCCAGCGCACCGATCCGAACGGCCGCTCCAGCATGCGTCGGACCCGCACCGGATCGGGCCCGAGGTGAAAACCCATCGCGCGCTGATGCAGCGCGCGCTCGGATTGCGTCGAGCGGTTGCGCTGGCGCAGATAGTCCAGCCAGGTCGGGCAATGATAACGTTCGGTCCACAGCTCGGGATCGGCGATGTCGCGCGCGATCGACCAGCCATAGGCGCCGTTGCGCTGCCGGCTGAGCTGCACTTCCTGCATCACATTGTGGAAGGCGCGGGCGCTTTCCTGATCGACGCGATACTCGATCTCGACCACCAGCGGCCCGCTGCGGCCGGTCAGCGACAGCCGGACTTCGGGATCGGCCAAAATTTCCGCAGGCTCATTGCGCGCGCCGACCGGCGGCATCCGCAGCCACAGGCCGAGCAGGGGCGAAACCAGCATCATGGCGGCGGAAACCAAGAGCGCGGTCTGCACGCCGGCCAGGTCGGTCAGGTGGCCCCAGCCCCAGCTGCCAATCGCGATGCCGCCGGCGATCGAGGCCTGGAACGCCGCCAGCGAGCGGCCCGCGACCCAGCGCGGCGCGGAGAGCTGGACGCCGATATTGAACAGCGAGACCGCCATCATCCAGACCGCGCCGGCCACCACCAGCGCCGCCGCGGTCAGCACCGGCTGCCGGCTCAACCCCACCGCCGTCATGGCGCCCGCCAGCGATATCGTGCAAGCGCGGATCGCAGCCTCGCCGCTCATCTGTCTGCGCAACGTGCCGATGTTCAGCGCGCCGACCACCGCGCCCATGCCGAAGGCGCCGAGCATGATGCCGTAGGTCTGCGCGCCGCCTTGCAGCAGATCGCGGGCGATCAGCGGCATCAGCGCCATCACCGAGCCGCCGATGATGCCCGTCACCAGCGTGCGCGTCAGTACGATGCGGATCGAAGGCGAGTTGGCAATGTAGCGCACGCCCGAGACTATTGCGCGGTTGAGACGCTCGCGGGGAAGCCGTGACGGCTCATGGTCACGGCGCCAGAGAAACAGCACGACCAGCAGCGGAATGTAGAGCAGCGCGTTGGCGGCGAACGCCGCGACCGCGCCGGCGGTGGCGACGATGACGCCGCCGATCGCCGGCCCGAAGCTTCGCGCGATGTTGTAGCTGATGCCGTTCAGCGCCACTGCGGCCGGCAAATTCTCCGCCGGCACCTGCTCGCTGACCGAGGCTTGCCACGCCGGTCCGAACAGCGCCATGCCGCAGCCGACGACGAAACAGAATGCCAGCAGGATATTCGGCGTCACCAGATTGAGCCACGCCATGACGGCCAGCGACGTTGCGCCGATCAGCGCGAAACAGAGCGAGCCCAGCGCCACGATCCGCCGGTCATACATGTCGGCGACGGCCCCGGCCGGCATCGAGATCAGCATGATCGGCAGCATCAGCGCGGTCTGCACCAGTGCGACCTTGTCGGCCGACGACGTCATCTGCGTCATCGCCCAGGCGGCGCCGACCCCCTGGATCAGCAGGCCGAGGTTGGAGAGCAGGCTGGCGAGCCATATCCGCCGGAACACCCCATGCCGCAGCGGGGCCGCCACGCCCTCTCCGGCAAACATCGAGCGCTTTGGCGGTTCCGTCATTACCTGTTCCGTGAGGCCGGTCGCGGCGGGGGGCTGATTCCCTACGATTGCAGTGATGCCTGCGAAAGTCCTTGGCTGTCCAGAGCTTAGGCCGCTGTGGTGTTCACATGCATCCACCCAAAGCCCAATAGGATCAAAGATCCGCCAAGGCATATTATAAGAACTCTCGCAGAAGCCCCGCCCGGTTGGGAACGAAAGGGTCGTCGCATGCTGCCAGATCCCATTGCCCTCGCCGCCATCGTCATCGTGTTGTTTCCGATGGCTTATTTTCTGCTGGCTGCGCCCGCCTTTCTGCTGGTGAAGCTTGATATCCAGGAGGTGGCGCGACTGTTGCGCGGCATGTTCAGTGCCTATTTTCTGATGATGATCATCGCTGGCACCATCGGGGCGGTAACCTTTGCCCTGACCGGGCGGCTGGGTTCCACCATTGGCATAGGCCTGCTCGCGGTTTTCGCAGTCTGGGCACGTCGCTGGTTCATACGGCGCATGGATGCCGAACTCTGTGCCAGCGATGCCGGCGATGTCGATGCGCCGCGTCGGCTGCGCCGGCTGCATTGGGGCGGCATGCTCTGCAATGCGGTCCAGCTCGTCGCGATCATGGCCAGCCTTCCCTACATCAACATCAATCTTGCGCCTGCCTGATCGGGTTTGACGAAAGCGCCGGAAAAGACGCTCCCTCCGCGCGGCCTCTTTGCACCTCGATGTGCCCAGGTCGCAGCCGCGCTTGCTGCCAACCGAGATGGGGCCATCGGCTCAGCCCGCTATCAGTGGTCACACAGGCAGGCTAAAAGACCAGGAAATAACGGGAGGTCACCACATGAGCCTATCGCGGCGGACGCTATTGAAGGGCGCCAGCGCCCTGCCCCTGCTAGCCGGCACTTTCGGCCTGCCGGCCTTTGCCCAGACCGCGCCCACCGCCCCCGCAACCGAAATTCCGCCCATTCTGTTTGTGCACGGCAATGGCGATCACGCCGCGTTGTGGATGACCACGCTGTGGCGGATGGAATCGAACGGGGTTGCGCGCGACCGGATGATGGCGATCAATTTTACCGATCCGCTGGCGCGAACCGATGACGCCGTCGCGCAACCCAGCCGGTCCTCGACCGAAGACCAGCGCCGCGAACTCGGCGAGGCCATCAAGGAGCTGAAACGTCGTACCGGTGCGACACGCGTCGCGCTGGTCGGCAATTCGCGCGGCGGCAATTCGATTCGCAGCTATATCAAGAACGGCGGCGCCGATGTCAGCCATGCGGTGCTGTGCGGCGTTCCCAACCACGGCGTGTTCGACTGGGACGATATGCCCGGCAGTGAGTTTAACGGCCGCGGTCCGTTTTTGCGTGGGCTGAACGAGGGCGACAGCGAGGTGACGCCGGGCACCGCCTTCCTGACCTTGCGCAGCGACGGCAACGACAAGTTTGCCCAGGCCGATGGCCGCTTCGTCGGCAAGCCGGGCGCCCCGACCGGCATCACCTCGGATGGTCCGGCGCTGAAAGGCGCCACCAACCTCGTGCTTGGCGCGGTCGACCACCGCGAGACGGCGTATCATCCGCGCGCGTTCCGTGAGATCTACAAATTCATCGCCGGCGGCGAGCCGGGCCGGATCGCGATTGTGCCGGAAGCGGAGGTCAGGCTGAGCGGTCTGGTGACAGGCACGCCGGGCGGCGTTCAAACCAACCGGCCGGTGTCGGGCGCATCGGTCGACGTGCACAGGGTATCGCCGGACACCGGCGAACGGCTGGGCGGCCCGATCCATTCCTCGCAAACCGGCGCGGACGGGCGCTGGGGTCCGGCGCAGGTCGATCCCACCTGGTATCTCGAGATCGTGCTCACTTCGGCCGGTTCGGCCACCACGCATTTTTACCGGTCACCGTTTCCGCGCTCCTCCGACATCGTGCATCTGCGCGCCGCGCGCCCGCTGGGACCGGCCGACGCCGGAGCCGGCGCGGTCGTCATCCTGTCGCGGCCGCGCGGATATTTCGGACTGCCCCGCGATATCGTGCTGCTCGACGGCAAGCAGCCCGCGGACGTCAAGGCCGGCGTGCCGACCGATGCGATTGCGACCTTGCGGCTGCCGGCCGCGGAAGCCGGACGCGCCGTCGCCGCGCAGTTCAACGAGGAGCGGATCGTCGCCCGGGCCTGGCCGGCGTCGGAAAACAGGATTGCGGTCGCCGAGTTGACTTACTAGCTGTTGGGCGGCGTCCAGGGCCGGCCGTCTTCATGGCGCCGGGATTTCCGGACGAGATAGGGCGCCGCCGTACGGGTAACTCCGTCCTGAGACCGCGAGGCCGTAAGTGAGCATAGCCGAAGCCTGGGATCCGCCGGTCACGCGTGCGCCGCTGGTGCCGCCGGCACCGCCGCGCGCCCCCGACAACATGACCGCGTTCGGGCGGGTGATGGTGATGCGCAAGAGCGCGATCAGCGCCTGGAGCCAGCGCTCTTACGAAGAGGATATCGTCCGGGGCCGCTTCTTCGGGCGCTCCAGCTTTGTTCTCAACACGCCGGATTCGATCCGGCACGTGCTGGTCGACAATTACGAGAATTACGTGCGGACACCGGCCGCGATCCGGGTGCTGCGCCCGATCCTCGGCGAAGGCCTGCTGATCGCCGAGGGCCGCAGCTGGAAGCATCAGCGCCGGACGCTGTCGCCGGCCTTTACGCCCCGCGCCGTCATGCCGCTCATTCCACACATGCTGGCTGCGACAGATCAAACCATTGCAAAACTTCGGGCCGCCCGCGATGCGCCAGTCGATCTGCGCGAGGCGATGCAGCGCATGACGCTCGAGATCGCCGGGCGCACGATGTTTTCGTTCGGCATGGACCGCCACGGCGCTGCGCTGCGCGACTTCGTGATGGAGTATGGTTCAAATCTGGCGCGCCCGCATGTGTTCGATCTGATCTTGCCGCTGAGCTGGCCGAGCCCGCAGGATTTTGCCCGCGCCCGCTTCCGCAAGCGCTGGACGCAATTCGTGGCCATGCTGATGGCGGAACGCCGCGCCGCCGGCAAGCAGGAGGGCGCGCCGCCGAGCGATCTGTTCGATCTGATGGGCGCCGCGCGCGATCCCGAGACCGGCGAGGCCTTTACCGACGAGCAGCTCGGCGATCAGGTGGCGACGATGATTCTCGCCGGCCACGAGACCACCGCCACGGCTCTGTTCTGGTCGCTGTATCTGCTGGCGCTCGATCCGGCGACGCAGGAGCAGTTGGCCGCCGAGGTGAAGGCTGCGACGGTCGACGGCGCGCTCGATATCGAGCGGCTGAAGTTTACCCGCGCGGTGATCGATGAAACCATGCGGCTGTATCCGCCGGCGTTTCTGATCGCGCGCGCGGCCGGAGCGGCCGATACCATCGCCGGCATGCCGGTGAAGAAAAACGACATCGTGCTGATCGCGCCGTGGCTGTTGCACCGGCACGAAAAGCTCTGGCGCGATCCGACCGCGTTCATCCCCACACGCTTCATGCCGCCTGCGCCGCCGCCTGACCGCTTTGCCTATCTGCCGTTCGGCGTCGGCGCCCGGGTCTGCATCGGCGCGCATTTCGCGCTGGTCGAGGCCACCCTGGCGCTGGCCAAGCTGATCGGCGCGTTCAAGGTCGACCTCATTGACAAAGCGCCGGTGATGCCGGTCGGGGTGGTGACGACGCAGCCCGACAGCTCGCCGATGTTCCGGATCACGCCGCGGTGACGGAGGCATTGCTTGGATGGAAACGCGATCTGCCCTAGGCTTGCACCATGAATGACCTCAAGGCCCAGTTTGCCCTGCTGAAGCAGACCGCCCATCCCGTGGTGGTCGATGCGATCCAGCTCGCGGTCGAGAAGGGCGAAGACCACGAGCTCAATCGCATCAACGTGCTGGATTTTTCCAGACGCAACGGGCTCGACGAGGAACAGGTAATTTCCGGTTTTCTCCATGCGTCTCGGATCGGGCTGTTCGACCTTTCCTGGAACGTGCTGTGCCCCGGTTGCGGCGGCGTGCTCGGCGCCCACGGCACGCTGAAATCGTTGAGCCCGGATGACTATCATTGCGGCCTCTGCGCGTGCGGCTACGAAGCCTCCGTCGATGAGCAGGTCGAGGTCGCCTTTACGGTCAATCCCCGCATCAGGCGCATTGCCGCGCATGACCCGAACTCGCTGCCGGTTTGGGAGTATTACAAGCAGGTATTCTGGAGTTCGGGCATCGATTTCGACGCGGAATCCGTCGCGAAGCTGGCTGACGAGGTGACGCTCGATACGCTCGAATTGCCGGCAGGCGAAAAGGCAGTGATGTCGCTGCAATTGCCGAAGGAGTTCGTGATCGTGTTCGAGCCGGTGACCCATTCGGCGCAATTCATCGACGTCCAGGGTGAGCCGACCAAAGACCGCCAGCAGCTGTCGCTGGTTTACAGCAAGACGCCAACGCCTACCGGCGGAACCAGGACAATGCGGCCGGGACCGCTGCGGCTTTCCCTCGACAATCAGGCCGATGTGCGGGTGCTGCCGTCGGTCTTTATCGCGGGCGATGCGATGCATCACCTGATCGGCAAGCGCAAGCCGTTTCTCACCGCCAAGCGAATGCTCTCAAACCAGACGTTCCGCGACGTCTTCAAGGCGGACAACCTCAACGTCGATCAGCGGCTCAAGATCACCTCGCTGACCTTCCTGTTTACCGACCTCAAGGGCTCCACCGCGCTGTATGAGCGGGTCGGCGATCTCGCCGCGTTCGATCTGGTGCGGGCGCATTTCACCGCGCTGCTGGAGATCATCTCCTCGGAGAAAGGCGCTGTGGTCAAGACGATCGGCGATGCCGTGATGGCGACCTTCATCCGACCCGAACATGCGATCGTCGCTGGCTTGCGGATGCGCGCCGCCATGGACGCGCTCAACGCCGAGCGCGGCACCCAGGATCTGGTGGTCAAAATCGGCATCCATGAAGGTCCCTGCCTCGCGGTGATGCTCAACGAGCGCCAGGATTATTTCGGCCAGACCGTCAATATCGCGGCCCGGGTGCAGAGTCTGTCGACCTCACAGGAAATCCATATCACCGGGCCGATCAATGATACGCCGGCGGTCGCCGACATCCTGCGGCGCGAGGCGATCACGCCGATTCAGAAGCAGGCGGCGTTGCGCGGGATCGCCGACAAGATCGTGGTGTACGAAATACCCTGAGATTGCCTAATCGTAATGCAGCCCTGGAACCTGTGCGGATTGCATGGGTTGATTTGCAACGCCATATATCCGCAATCAAACCTCAATCGATCGAGAGATTAATGCTGGACGGACTGCGCCAATTCATTGCCGACGTCGTTTCTCCCACCGCACATGCAGATCGGGCGTTTGACGATACCGGATATCGTCTGGCGGCGACCGCGCTGCTGGTTCACGTCATTTCGATCGACGGCGAGCCGTCCAAAACCGAAAAGCGCAAGCTTCACAACCTGATCGAGAGCCGCTTCGGGCTCGATCGCGGCACGGCGGATGACCTGATCGCGTCGGCGACGCTGGTCGAGGGCGAGGCGGTCGATCTCTATCACTTCACCAGCGTCATCATGCGCTCGGTGGATGAGGAAGGCCGGTTGCGCATCGTCGAAATGATGTGGGAGCTGGTCTATGCCGACGGCGAGGTCAGCGAGTTCGAGGATAACGTGGTCTGGCGCGCCGCGGACCTTTTGGGCGTGGCCTCGCGCGACCGCATCGATTTCAAGCACCGGGTCGCCGCAAGGCAGTCCGCGGCGGTCGGTGGCGGCTCCGACGTCGCCAAGGTGGCTACCTGACGCGCGTCGGCCCAGGCCCTGGATGACATTGACGGGGCGCGGCCCGACATGACGAAAATTTAACGTAGCCGCCGATCGCTCGCCGCCGGGTGCGATAAGGCTCGAAATATTGCAGTTCAGCCGCAGCACTGTGCATTTGCCCATGCCGATAGGCCCAGAGGTGGCTTGCATCCTTGCTCAAGCCTATGCTCTCGTCTCCGGGGCTAGCCGCATTTCCTGCAATAAATTTAGAGCATTGAATCGTGACCGAGCGTGTGACGCTGATTACCGGTGCCTCGGCGGGCATAGGCACCGAGCTGGCGCGCGTTTTTGCGTCGAACGGCCATCGCCTTGCCTTGGTGGCGCGGCGCGCAGATCGCCTGACGAAACTGGCGGATGAAATCGTAGCCGGCGGTGGTGCGCCGCCGATCGTGATCCCCTGCGACCTCGAACAGCCCGATGCCGGCGACAGGATCGCCGCCGCCTTGGCCGCCGAAGGCGTCGAGGTCGAGTATGTCGTCAACAATGCGGGCTTCGGCCTGTTCGGCAAGGCCGTTGACCGCGACCGCGCCGAGCAGCTCGCCATTATCGCGGTCAATATCCGGGCGCTGACCGAACTGTCGTTACGGTTTTCCGATACCCTGATCCGGCACCGCGGTGGCATCCTCAACGTCGCTTCGATCGCCGGCTTCCTGCCCGGTCCCGGGATGGCGGTCTATTACGCGTCCAAGGCCTATGTGTTGTCTTTCACCGAAGCGCTGCGGGCCGAACTTGCGCCGCGCGGCGTCCGGGTCACGGCGCTCTGTCCGGGCCCGGTCCCGTCGGAATTTCAGGCGCGGGCGGGGTTCTTGCCCGGGCTTGATTCCGCGATCCTGAATGTCTCCCCGGCGGCGGTTGCGCAGGCCGGTTATTCCGGGCTGATGGCCAACCGGCGGACGGTGATCCCCGGCCTCGGCGTCAAGATCGTGCCGTTGCTGCTCCGGCTGTTCCCGCGCGGATTCATCCTGGCCGCGGTGGGCCGGTTGCAGCTGAAGCGCTGAAACAGCGCGTCGCGCCGGCTTGGCCCGCGATTTGCTTTTATTCCGGTGAACTCACCCGAAATTAACGGCGACATAGGTATGTTTCTGGCCTGATGGCCGCCGAACCGAACAATTCGATGCTTCAGTCGGACCAAATCGTGGGCGAAAATGTCCTGCGCTTCCCCGGTGGAAGTGCAGCGCCCGCTGCCGTGCCTGCCGTGACGGAATCGCTGCTGCCGGTGCTGGTGGTCCTGCACCAGGAGTGCTCGACGCCGGGCCGGGTCGGCAACGCGCTGCGCGCCCTCGGCCACCGGCTGGATATCAGGCGTCCGCGCTTTGGCGACACCTTGCCGGAAACCCTGGATGACCATGCCGGCGCGGTGGTTTTCGGCGGACCGATGAGCGCCAACGACCCCGATGAATTCGTCCGCCGGGAAATCGACTGGATTTCGGTTCCGTTGCGGGAGCAGCGGCCGTTTCTGGGAATTTGCCTGGGCGCCCAGATGCTCGCCATGCAGCTCGGTGCGCGGGTCGCGCCGCATCCGGAAGGCCGGGCGGAGGTCGGCTACTACCCGATCCGCCCCACGCCCGCGGGGCTGGCGCTCTGCCCGCATTGGCCGGACCATGTCTACCACTGGCACCGCGAGGGATTTGAGCTTCCTGCCGGCGCCGAATTGCTGGCCGAGGGAGGCGACTTCCCGGTCCAGGCGTTTCAGACCGGTCACGCTTTCGGCTTCCAGTTTCATCCCGACGTGACCTACGCGATGATGCATCGCTGGACCACGCGCGGCTACGACCGCCTGGAAGCGCCGGGCGCGCGGGCGCGCCATCATCACTTCGCCGATCGCGCCGTTCATGACGTGGCTGAGCGCGCCTGGCTGAAGGCGTTTCTCGACGACTGGCTGATGCGCATGCCGCGCGCGGCGATGTTGGAAGCGGCGGAATAGCGCGCCAAAAAACAACGCCGCGATATTCCGTGCCGCGGTTGTCGAAGCCTTTCCTGATCCGCGGATGTGATAGTGTAGGCCGCGTAAGCTTGCAGCCCAATCAGCAGGCATCGGAGGCGACATGACCCAGCAGCAACGCGCGGTGGCCAAAGACACAGGTGAGCACGGCGAAAAGCCGGCGGCCTATCAGCATATCCTCTACGAGGTGAGCGAGAAGATCGCGACCATCACGCTGAACCGGCCGGATCGCATGAATGCATGGACGCCGATCATGGAGCGCGATGTGCGCCACGCCATGGAGGCTGCCGCGGGCGACCATGGTGTGCGCGTCATCGTGTTGACCGGAGCGGGGCGGGCGTTCTGCGCCGGCGCCGATATGGACGCGCTGAAAGGGCTTGATCCCGACGACATCAAGCGCGCCCAGAGCCTGCCGCCGTTCGACATGAACCGGCGGCCGGACTGGCAGAGCCGCTACGGCTATTATCCGTCGATATCGAAGCCTGTGATCGGCATGCTGAACGGCGCCACCGCGGGCATCGGCCTGGTGCATGCATTGTATTGCGACCTGCGTTTCGCTGCCGACGACACCGTGTTCACGACGGCGTTTTCGCGCCGTGGGCTGATCGCCGAGCATGGCATCAGCTGGATGCTGCCGCGCATCGTCGGCCACGCCAATGCGCTGGATCTGCTGATGTCCGCGCGCCGTGTTCAAAGCGACGAGGCGCTGCGCATCGGCCTGGTCAACCGGCTATACCCGCCCGACCAGCTGCGCGAGCAGACCTACGCCTATGCGCGCGATCTCGCCGATTTCGTCTCGCCGAGCGCGATCGCCGTCATCAAGCGGCAGCTTTACGACGTGCCGTTCCAGACCCTGGCCGAAGCCACCATCGACGCCAACCGCGAGATGGTGGTGGCGCTGCGCGGCAGCGATTTCCGCGAGGGCGTCGCGAGCTTCATGGAGAAGCGGCCGCCGAAGTTTCCGGGGAAGTAGATTGAAGCTGAGCCCTTGGAGCCCGCCGTCGCCCTGCGGGCTATGGCGGGGCAGCCTTCGCTACGAGAGGGCATGCCCAGCCGAAGCAGGCGCAGCCTGCGAAGCTGGTGGAGCCAGGCGGGATCGAACCGCCGACCTCGTCATTGCGAACGACGCGCTCTCCCAGCTGAGCTATGGCCCCATCGCGGCCGGCGGAAGGTGATTCCGGCGGCCAGCAATTGGCGCCATTTACAATCCGCGCCAAGGTCAAGTCAAGAACGGTGAAATCACTGGTTTTCGGCAGTTTTTGCCGGGAACTTCCCTTGTTTGCGGGCGGAGGAACCGATATCTAGCAAGCAGCAAACCCCGCGAGTTCATTCCCCATGCGAGCCGTTCTCGACATCATCATTATTGTCCTCGATCTCTATGTCTGGCTGCTGATCGCCTCGGCGATCCTGTCCTGGCTGATCGCCTTCAACGTCGTGAACACCCGCAACCAGTTCGTGGCAGCGGTGGCCGAATTCCTGTACCGGATCACCGAGCCGGTGCTGGCGCCGATCCGGCGGTTCATGCCCAGCCTTGGTGGTCTCGATGTCTCGCCGATCATCCTGATCCTGATCATCATGTTCATCCAGCGGGTGATTGCCTACTACATCTATCCGAACGTGATCTGACGGCGGGCAGGGTGGATGCCCAATGGATGCTCGAATGGATCCTTGGCGCTATTCCACCGAGGGTATCAGCGTCGCGCTGCGCGTCACGCCGCGGGGCGGCCGCGACGACATCGACGGGGTTGAGATCCTCGCCAACGGCCGCAGCGTGGTCAAGGTGCGGGTGCGTGCCATCGCCGAGGGCGGCGAGGCCAATCGTGCGGTGACGGAATTGCTCGCCAAGGCGCTCGGGGTGCCCAAGCGCAGCGTGCGGGTGTTGTCGGGAACCACGTCCCGACTGAAGCAGATTGCCGTTGACGGCGATCCCAGGAGACTTGGCGACACGTTGCGGAAACTGACCGCGGCGAAGCCGGATTGATTCATAGAGGATTAAGATGGCGGCCCGGATCATCGATGGAAAAGTCATTGCATCGGAGCTTCGCGGCCGTGTCGCCGACGAGGTGGCGCGGGTGCAGCGTGCGCACGGGCTGACGCCTGGGCTCGCGGTGGTGCTGGTCGGCAGCGACCCTGCCAGCCAGGTCTATGTCCGCAGCAAGCACAAGCAGACCCAGGCCGCCGGCATGGCGTCGTTCGAGCACGTGCTTCCGGCCGACGTCGCCCAGATCGAACTGCTGGCGCTGATCGGACAGCTCAATCGCGATTCCAGCGTGCACGGCATCCTGGTGCAGCTGCCGCTGCCGAAATCGCTCGATACCGAAGCCATCATCAACGCCATCGACCCGGTCAAGGACGTCGACGGGCTGCATCCGAACAATGCCGGGCGCCTCGCCGGCGGATTGGCGGCGCTGTCGCCGTGCACGCCGCTTGGCTGCATCATTCTCACCAAGAGCGTGCACGCTTCGCTCGAAGGCATGAACGCCATCGTGATTGGCCGCTCCAACCTGGTCGGCCGCCCGCTGGTACAGTTGCTGCTCAACGAAAACGCCACGGTGACGATTGCGCATTCGCGCTCGCGCGATCTGGCGCAACTCTGCGCCCGCGCCGACCTGGTCTACGCCGCCGTCGGCAAGCCGGAATTGGTGCGCGGCGGCTGGATCAAGCCTGGCGCCACCGTGATCGACGTCGGCATCAACCGGCTGCCGGGGACCGACGGCAAGGACCGGCTGGTCGGCGATGTCGCCTTTGCCGAAGCCGTGGAAGTCGCCGGCGCGATCACGCCGGTGCCCGGCGGCGTCGGCCAGATGACGGTGGCGTGCCTGCTGGTCAATACGCTGCGCGCGGCCTGCGCGATCCACGGCTTGGCGAAGCCGACGGTGTGACCTTTCACCTCTCCCCGCAAGAGCGGGGCGAGGGAGTCCAACCATTCACCCCGCTGCATTCTCGATCAGCCGCCGGTAAAACCGGATCATGTCGGCATAGCCCTCGACGCTGAGCCGTTCATTGGTGCCGTGAAACCGCTTCAAATCGTCCGCATTGGCGCGCACCGGCGAAAACCGGAAGATGTTGTCGGTGATGCCGGTGAAGTGGCGCGAATCGGTCGCGGCCACCATCAGGCCGGGTGCCACGATCACGTCGGGAAAAATCTCCCGGATGGTGCGGTTGAGCATGCGGAAGGATGGACCCGCGGTGCCGGTCACCGGCGGCGGATCGGTGTTGCCGGGAGACGGCTCGACCGCGATGCGATCGTTGCCGACGGTGGCCCGGACATGTTCGGTCACGCTGGCCTGGGTGTCACCGGGAATCAGCCGGA
>Ga0307297_10000187_pt1 | contig 14695 bp, 15 predicted proteins | sample ER_DNA_157_FD_194464 | JGI IMG/M metagenome (GOLD analysis project Ga0307297, IMG submission 194464) | Bulk soil microbial communities from the East River watershed near Crested Butte, Colorado, United States - ER_DNA_157 | ecosystem: Environmental > Terrestrial > Soil > Floodplain | place...
CCCCCCAGCCGATGATCTTGAACCTATTGGGGGAATCAGCTCCTGAGCGGCCGGCAGAGGGCAAAATGATCATGGACTAGACATCTCCGGCCGGCGCGCCGAATCCATGATCACCGCTCTCGATCTCTGCCACCACCCAGGCCGAGAGAGAGTTAGCGTTGTATAGATGAGCATTCAGGTCAGACCCGCCACGATTGCGCGGTTCGAGGACGTTGCAACCATGCTTGGGCCTAAGAACCCTGATTCCTCGGTGTGCTGGTGCTTGAGCCACCGGCTCGACTCTAAGACCAACCGCGAGCTAGTCGGCCCGGCTCGCGGTGTCTACGTGAAGGAGCTCTGCAGCCGCCCGGTCGCACCCGGCGTCCTTGCCTACGAAGATCACGAGGTTGTCGGGTGGGCGGCCGTCGCGCCGAAATCCGAGCTGCCGTTCGCTCGGTCTACCAAGATTCCCCAGGTCGATCATTTGCCCGTCTGGTCCGTGTGGTGTATCCGGGTCCGCCCCGGCCACCGCGGCAACGGCATCTCACACGCCCTGCTCGACGGCGCGGTGGCGTACGCCCGCTCAGGGGGTGCTCCCGCGGTAGAGGGCTATCCCGTGGATAACAGGGGCCAGAAGGTCGACCTCACCATGGCCTATGTGGGCACGCGCAAGCTCTTTGAGGAAGCCGGCTTCACTAAGGCCGCTAACACCAGTGCAGTCTCTGGTGGGTTCCCGCGCGTCGTGATGCGGCTGGAGCTCTGCTGACGAACTTCACCCATACGCCTGTCGGAGCTTCTCCGACGGTGCAGCCACCACTCAACGATCAACAGATTGACTACCCAGCTCATCCAGCTCGCGACCCCGATCGCCTGACTCAGCGAAGTCGAATCGACCTCTGCGCCTGTATAGATCTCCGGCACAAAGACCGCGAGGGCGATAGCCGTCCAAGCTCTGTTGGCGATGATCGCGAAGGCCAGTGCAACGCTGCGCAACATCCATTGCCGGTGATCGGCGTAACGGCGTTGCCGGATCGCTCGAAAGCCGGCCAGCGTTGTGCCGAGCCAGAGCAGCGCGAGCATGGTGTTCGCCACCCGTTGATTGGCACCATACAAGCCCATCGGAGAGATGATCATGACACACACCGATGCCGTCAGTGCAGCAGCAACGTAGATTCGCCCGCTCCAGCGATGAATGGCCGGATGAGATTGGCGAAGCCATGGCCAGACCTGCAGGCAGGCGGCAAGCAGCGCCGCCGAACAAAGGAAGATGTGACTGACCAGCAGCGGATAGTAGCTGGCGTGCGGTGGCATCGGCTGGATCCGGGCATGCGCCGGGTCCAGGGTCAGATACGGCGGCACGGCGTACGCAATGAAGATCACCGTGAGCAATGCCAGCGGTACAACCCAGGGACGCTGGAGTAGCGGCGTCCGCGCCGCTTCGCGATGATCATTGGTCTCGGCCGTGGTCTGGCTCAGCTCGTCGGTCGACATGCCTCTTAGCATGATGATCACGATCAGCACCGCGCACTGACGCTTGCCGCAGACTTATGGTTCGGGATAACCCCACCCGCTCGGTAGTATCGCTGCTCAGCGCGCCCGCTCGACCCTCGCCTCGTCCCAAACCGGTTCTACTGACTCGTAAACGCTGCCGTCGGCACCGAAGATCAAGTACCTGTCGAAGCTGCGCGCGAACCACCGGTCATGTGTGACGGCAATGACTGTGCCCTCGAAGGAATCGAGTCCCTGCTCGAGCGCCTCAGCGGACTCTAAGTCCAAATTGTCCGTCGGCTCGTCCAGGACCAATAAGGTGGCGCCGCTCAGCTCGAGCAGCAGGATCTGGAGGCGGGCCTGTTGACCGCCCGACAAGGATTCGAATCGCTGCTCGGCCGCCTTGGCCAGCTCATAGCGATCCAGCTTGCGAGATGCCTCTTCGCGTCCCATGCCGGCCCGATGATCATCACCGCGATGCAAGATCTCCAGCAGGGTGCGGCCCAGCAGCTCGGGATGATGGTGGGTCTGAGCGAACCAACCAGGGCGTACTCGGGCGCCGAGTTTCGCCCGGCCGGTATGGGGAACGGCGGGAATATCTAGATCACTGACGGGCTGGTGTTCGCGGTCGGGATTGGAGCCGCCACGCGCTAGCAGGCGCAGAAAGTGCGACTTGCCGGAACCGTTCGAGCCCAGAACTGCAATGCGATCACCAAACCAGATCTCGGTGTCGAACGGCTTCATGAGACCGGTCAGCTCGAGGTCCTCGATCATGACTGCGCGTTTGCCCGTACGCCCGCCACTTAGCCGCATGGACACCCTCTGCTCCAGGGGTACGGCCTGAGGCGGTCCAGCCTCCTCGAACTTGGCCAGCCGTGTCTGAGCGGCTTGATATCGAGAAGCCATTCCTGAGTTGTACGCGGCCTTGTTCTTGTACAACATCACCAGCTCGCGGAGCTTTTGATGCTCCTCATCCCAGCGTCGCCGCAGCTCCTCCAGTCGGTCGAACCGCTCCCGGCGGGCGGCAGCAAGTGTGGCAAAACCAGATCCGTGGATCCACACCGAATTGCCGGCAGCGCCGAGCTCCAACACTGCAACGGTCTTCGCGGTCTGAGCCAGCAACTCGCGGTCGTGACTGACCAGCAGTACCGACTTCTGCGTGTTCTGCAGCTGCGCCTCCAGCCATCGCTTGGCCGGCACATCGAGAAAATTGTCCGGCTCGTCAAGAAGCAATACCTCATCCGGACCGCGAAGCAGGGCTTCCAGGGCCAGGCGCTTTTGTTCGCCACCGGACAGCGTGCTGATTTCCCGCCACTTGGCCTGGTCGTAGCTGACGCCGAGGGCCGCCGTGCAGCACGCGTCGAAGATCACCTCAGCGTCGTAGCCTCCTGCGTCCGCGTAGTCGACGAGTGCCTGCGCGTAGTCGAGCTGGGACCGCTCGCTGTCGTCCTCCATCAACTGAAGTTCCAGCCGGTCTAGCTCAGCCACTGCCCGGCGCAATGCCGGCGGCGAAAGCGAGAACAACAGGTCACGCACTGTCGAGGAGTCTTGAATGCTGCCGACGAACTGGCGCATGACGCCCAACCCACCGCTGCGCGAGACCGACCCAGTAGTCGGTTTGAGATCGCCAGCGATGATCTTCAGCAGCGTGGTCTTGCCGGCACCGTTGGGACCAACCAAGGCGACGATGGAACCCTCACCAACACGGAAAGACACGTCGTCGAGCAGCACTCGCCCGTCGGGCAGGTGGTAGCTCACGCCTGCGAGATCGACATGTCCCATGGTCGGCCATGCTAGGCGGGGTTTGATGACGAAGCGATTTCATTACCCGCATGCGCCGTGAGCCCTTCGACAAGCTCAGCCCGCATTACGCGGCAAGCAGCATGGCCAGTGCGGCGGTATCCGCGTTGACCTGCGGATCGATCCCAACCTTGCTGATCAGCTGTGTCACCGTACCGTCGACATCGGCTTGCACCCAGGCCGCGCGATGATCGAGGCCGAGGTATGGCAGGCCGGGCAGGAAGACGCAGCCTGATGCCACCTTGTACTCCGGAACACTCGCGAGCGTGCTGGATGGCGGGTGCAGCACGATCAGGCCGGGGGGTTGTTGCTCCGCGAAATGGCCGGGACGCAGCGGATGATCACCTAGCAGCTGCCCCTCCGCAACCACGAGCCCCACCGCCCCAGGATGCGGTTGCTCAGGCAGCTCCTCGCGTACGCGGAAAACCGTGCTGGTCGGCAGCAAGCCCGGAACCGCGGCCATTTGCACGGCAAGAACTAAGAATTTGGCCCATTCGACGGTGTCGTTTGGCCAGCGCCCCAACAGCATGAAGCCATACAGCGATCCATCGGCCTGCAGCGGTGCAACCTCAATCGACGATGGCCGAAAGCCGTCCATGATGACCTCCCAACTCACTGCCCAGATGCAGCGCCTCAGGTGGCACGTCGTTGATCACCAGCCGAACTTGGCTCAATGATGCGCATGCAGTGGTTAGCAGACAAGGGGGTAGGAGTGCCAAATCACAGCTGACTAGGGCGATCGGTATCACATCGTGACGTGGAAATCTCAGCCAGCGGAACACGCACTTCCGCTCGCAGGTTCCAGGGCGGCTCCGCCGCGGTGAGCCTCACCGTACCGCCCGCCCGAGTAATGAGCTCACGCACGATGGCTAGGCCGAGGCCGGCGCCGCCAGAATTTCGCCCGCGGGCATCATCGAGTCGCGTAAAGCGCTCGAAGACCCGCTCGCGATCCTCGGGCGCAATGCCGGGTCCATCGTCGCTGATACTGATCACCGCCTGGTCGTGCTCAACGAAGGCTGCTACTGCTACTCCGCTACCCGCGTGCCGCACCGCATTGTCGATCAGATTTGCAACTGCGCGACGCAGTTCCTCGGCATCGATCATGATCATCAACCGCTCAGGTGCCGCAACGGTTACCGAGACTCGGGCATCTGAGTAGCCCTTGGCCACCTCGGACACAAGATCAGCAGCGTCTACAGGCTCCGGATGCGCTGGCGGCCTGGTGTCGGCATCAGCGCGCGCCAGCAGCAACAGATCTTCTACCAGCCCGGAAAGCCGTTTGACGTCCACCATGAGATCGGCAGGCAGAGTGCCGCCCTCGCCGAGCCGTTGGGCGACCTCCAGCTGCGCCTGAATGCTGGCCAGTGGGCTACGCAGTTCATGAGCCGCGTCCGCCACAAACGACCGCTGCCGTTCCTGCGCTTCACCCAACCGGTCGAGCATCTCGTTAAGGGTGACAGCCAGGGCGCGGATTTCGTCCGCAGCCGGCGGCACAGGGAGTCGCTCGCTCCTAGCCGGACCGCTAATGCGGCGTGTTCTGCTGATCTTCTCGGCCCCCGCACGCAGTTGTTCCACCGGCCGTAGCGTCCAACCGATCACCCGCCATGCGATGAGGGCAAGCGCTCCGAGCAGCAATGGAAAGGTGACGAGCAGAGCGTTCCGCAGCGCCGTACGCGTGGCGAGCACGTCCCCGAACGGCAGCCCGACCATGATGCTGACCGGTGCCGCAGCGGGGCCTGCCTGAATCGCTCGGACTCGCAGCGGCCCGGAGATCCCGAGCCGTACGCCATCCACTATGACGGCCTGGCCGGTGAGCGCCCTCGCGAGCTCGTCGGGCCGGAGCAGCGGTGTCAGCCGGTCAGCCGTAACCGAACCTCCGATTACCCGCTGCTGGGCGTCCACCACTTGCACGACTTGCGCTCCCGAGATCGGAATAGGACTGGGCAGCCGACTGTCGTTGATCATTTGGCCAACTTCCTCGGCACTGGCCAGCGTTTCGTTGTCCAGAGTGCGATCAACTGAGTAGGTCAGCGCGCCGAAGAACGCCAAGCCGCCCATGATCAACGCCGTACTTACCCCAGCGAGCCCAATGATCATGAGCCGGACTCGTAGGCTCAAGGTCCAGAATCGCTTCACCTGGGGGTTCCCCACTCATGAGGCAAGGCGATAGCCAACGCCGCGAACCGTGATCAATCGATCGTTGCCGATCTTGCGCCGTAGGTACCCGACATAGACCTCGACGGCATTGGGTGCGACGTCGGCAGTGCTATCCCAGACATGATCAAGCAGCTCCGCTTTGCCGATCACTCGGCCGGCATTGCGCATCAGATACTCCAGCAGCACGAACTCGCGCGGCGTCAGGTCCGCTGGGACCCCATTGACCCAAACCTCACGGCTTGCGGGATCGAGCTTCAGATCGCCCGCGCTGAGCACGACCGGCCGGGCCCTCGCACCACGCCGCAGCAGGGCTCTGATCCGAGCCAGTAGTACGACGAAGGAGAACGGCTTGGTCAAGTAGTCATCCGCACCATCATCCAGAGCATCGGCCTGGTCGTACTCGCCGTCCTTCGCCGAAAGCATGAGCACGGGCACCCAGTTGCCGTGAGCGCGGAGCCGGCGTACCACCTCATATCCGGAGAGCCCGGGCAACATGACGTCGAGCACGACAGCATCGAAGTCCCCGTACTGAGCCAGGCGCAAACCAGACCTGCCGTCGGAGGCACTCTCGATCACAAACCCCTCGGCGGCCAGGCCACGCCGGAGTGCGGCAACCATCCGCTCCTCGTCATCGACCAGCAGCACTCGCACACGCCAAGTATGAGCGGCGCGCAGGCTTGGGGGCTGCCAGTGCGCGTTCGATCGAACACAGCGTTCTCACAGTGAGCAACGGCAACAATTGGCACATGCGGATCTTCAGCTCCAAACCGGCGATGCGCCTGCTGGCGCCGCTGGCCTTTGTCCTCGTGGTGGCCGGAACTGGTCTGGTTGCTGCAACCGCTAGCGCCGAAAAGAAGTTGCCGACCCGTACGCCGCAGGAGTTGCTGGTCGATCTTCAGCAGGCCAAGACCGACGGGCTGTCTGGGACCGTCGTGGAACGAGCCGATCTCGGTATTCCCGCTATCCCGGGTCCGAACGGACAAGACAACGCTGAACTGACCTCCCTGGTTTCTGGCAGCCACACGCTCCGAGTGCGCTATTCGGCGCCCGACAAGGCACGTCTGGCGGTGCTCGGCACCTACAGCGAGTACGACATCATCAAGAACGGCAAGGACGTCTGGACCTGGTCCAGCAAAGACAATGCGGCGACTCACCGTACTGTGACCGCCGAGCCGGAGAGCACTCCATCTGCAACGCCCACGACGCCGGAGGAGGCTGCCAATAGGGTGCTCAAGGCGTTGGAGCCGACGACGACGGTGACGAGCGACAGTGCGGTCGAGGTTGCCGGCCGCCCGGCGTACGAACTGGTGCTGGATCCCAACGATTCCAATACGTTGATCGACCAAGTGCGGATTGCGATCGACGGCGATACCAAACTGCCGCTCCGCGTGCAGGTGTTCGGAACCGGCAACAAGATCGTGTTCGAGGTTGCCTACACGTCGGTGGACTTCACTCGACCCGATGATTCGGAGTTCGTCTTCAATCCGCCGCCGGGCGCCAAGGTGACCGAGGTTCAGCCGAGCGCCACGCCGAATGCACAAGATCGCAAGCAGGCGGAAGAGGCCAGGAAAGCCACCAAGATCATCGGCAGCGGCTGGACCGCCGTGCGCATCACGAAGATCGACGACCTGACGAACAGCCAGACTGATCAGCAGCTCAAGGCGTTCCTCGACAAGCTGCAGTCGGTGCACGGGTCGTGGGGTTCGGGACGGCTGCTCGCCGGTACCGCCTTCTCCGCCGTCTGGACGGACGATGGGCGGCTTGGCGTCGGCGCGGTTCGTCCCGACGTGATCTACCAGGCGCTCAGCAGGTGAGGTCGGCGCCCGCTGATTCCCCGCCAATCGTCAGCAGCGGGCTGACCAAGCGGTTTCGGCGCCAGATTGCCGTCGATCGCATTGACTTGGAGGTCCCTCGCGGTGCGGTCTACGGTTTTTTGGGTCCGAACGGCTCGGGCAAAACGACGACGATCCGCATGCTCCTAGGGCTGATCTCCCCGACAGCCGGAGAGATTTCGTTATTCGGTCTGCAGATGCCGTCCGCAACGAGGACTGTGCTCTGGCGCGTCGGCTCGCTGGTCGAGGGTCCGGCCTTTCACCCTTACCTTTCCGGCCGCGCCAACCTCGGCAGACTCGATGCTGCTGATCGCTATAGCGATCCACGCACCTCCCGCTCGCGAATCGACGCCGCACTTGACAGGGTTGGTTTGCTGTCTGCCGCGGAGAAGCGCTACCGGGCCTATTCGCTAGGCATGCGGCAGCGATTGGCGATCGCGGCATCGCTGTTGATGCCTCGTGACCTGCTCGTGCTGGACGAGCCGACCAACGGGCTGGATCCGCAGGGCACCCGCGAGGTCCGGCACCTGATCAGTGATCTGGCGCGGGACGGCGCCACAGTACTCGTCTCGAGCCACCTGCTTGCCGAGGTTGAGCAGATCTGCAGCCACGTTGGGGTCATGTATGAAGGCCGGCTCGTGGCGCAGGGGCCGCTGAGCGACCTGCAGGCGAGCACCGTGCAGGTCGTACGCGTTGACACCGATCGGCCCGAGGATGCGGGAAGGGTGCTGGCCGAGCTGGGACTGAGCGAGATTGAGACCTCGACCGGATCCGTGACGGCAAACCTTGGTGATGTGGCCGTGGAAAAGATCATGCCCAACTTGGTCAATGCTTGTGTGCCCGTGGTTGGGTTCACGGTGCTGCGGCCAAGCCTTGAGGACGTATTCGTGTCCTTGACGGGAGAGGGATTCGATGTCAGCGGCTGAGGTCGTCCTCGTCGGCAACCCGCCCCGGGCTCGGGTATCGACCCGATTCCTACGATCCGAACTCAAGATCATTTTCGGTCGCCGGCGCAATATCGCAGGACTCGGGGTGCTCGCTGTTGTTCCAGTGATCTTGGCAATCTCGGTACGCCTCTCCTCACCCAACGGGGAGGGCGGCGTTGACATCATTAGCGGGATCACCGGTAATGGGCTGTTCGTGGCCTTTGCGGCGCTTGCCCTGGAGCTGCCGTTGTTCTTGCCTTTGGCGGTCAGCGCCATCTCCGGCGACTCTGTTGCCGGAGAGGCCAACCTCGGCACCTTGCGCTACTTATTGGCGGTTCCGGCCGGCCGTACCCGGTTACTCGTGATCAAATACGCCGCAATCGTGATCTTCGCCCTGGTGGCAACCCTCATCGTGGCGCTTGTGGGGACGATTATGGGGCTGGCGCTTTTCGGCGGTGGCGACATGACGCTGCTCTCTGGCACCCAGACATCGATGGCAGATGGGGTGTGGCGCCTGCTCGTGAGCTCGTTCTACCTCGCGGCCCAGTTCTCAGCACTGGGTGCGATTGGGCTCTTCGTGTCCACTCTTACCGAGCAGCCGCTGGGCGCGACAATTGCCATCGTGCTGGTGGATGTGCTGATGTTCATTCTCGACTCGATTTCACAGTTGGACTGGCTGCATCCGTGGCTGCTGACCCATTGGTGGACCGCATTTGCTGATCTGCTGCGAGACCCGATGGCTACCGAGTCGATCCAGCGCGGACTGATCACCGCTGTGGTATACGCCGGAGTGTTCTGGCTAGCTGCCTGGGCAAGGCTGTCAACCAAGGACATCTCGAGCTAGCCACTATATTGGCCAAGATCATGACTGACTCGGCCGAGCTCGAGGACCACCGCGTACGGCGGGAGGTGGTCTCGTTTGTGCGACGCAGCAACCGGATGCGCGTCAACCATCGTCGTGCTTGGGAGCTCTATCGCGACCGCTTCGTGATCGAGGTGCCTCGATTGCAGACCTCGACATCCATTCACCCGGCCGCCGCAGTGAATCTTGTCGAAGCATTTGGTAGGGATGCCGAGCTGATTCTAGAGATCGGGCCTGGCACCGGCGGGTCGCTGATCCCTATGGCAGCGGCCCGGCCGGACGCGAATGTGCTCGCCTTCGAGGTCTACCGGCCGGCCATCGCACGAATGCTCGGCCACCTCGCACGCCAGGGTCTGGACAATGTCCGAATCATCGAGGCAGATGCTGTCGCTGGCATGGAGCACCTGCTGCCACCTCGATCGGTCGACGAAGTGTGGATGTTCTTCCCCGATCCCTGGCCGAAGCCGCGCCATCACAAGCGCCGGCTCGTGACGCCTGCCTTCGCGGCGTTGGCAGCATCTCGGATAAGGCTTGGCGCGACATGGCGGATAGCGACCGATTCCGCCGACTATGCCGACTGGATACGCAGCGTTTTCAACAACGACCCCCGCTTTGCGAGCGAGCATGCCAACGGCAGAGCACCGCGTTGGGAGGCCCGGCCGGTCACCCAGTTCGAACAGCGCGGCCTGGACGCAGGGCGTCAGATCTTCGACCTCGCCTACCGCCGTGTCGGTTGAGTCGGCCGAAGCGGCCACCGTCCGATGGCGGTTCGACATCGCCTACGACGGCACGGACTTCTCTGGATGGGCTGCCCAGGCCGGGCGGCGTACCGTGCAGGGCGAACTGGAGGCCTGGATTGCGCGGGTGCTGCGGCTGGCCGATCCGCCGAGAATGGTCTGCGCCGGGCGTACTGATGCCGGCGTCCATGCCCGAGGCCAGGTCGCACACCTCGACCTGGACGCGGGAGTGATCACAGACGGCGGAGGTGATCTGGCCCGGCGCCTCAACAGTGTGCTGGGCGGGGACTGCGTAGTGCGACGGATTTCGGTTGCCCCAACTGGATTTGACGCCCGCTTTGCGGCGATCTGGCGCCGCTACGTCTACCGGCTGAGCGATGCGGGCGTGCCGCCGGATCCGTTGTATCGCTATCAGATCGCCCGGCTGCCTGCTGAAGTTGATCTTGTCCGGTTCAAGGAGGGGGCGACAGCGCTGCTTGGACTGAAGGACTTCGGGGCGTTCTGTCGTCGTCGAGAGGGGGCCAGCACGATTCGTACCCTGCTGGAGTTGGGTGCTCGACGTGTGGCATCCGGTCCGATGGCGGGTGTGATCGAGTGCACGGTACGCGCGGATGCGTTCTGTCACTCAATGGTCCGGTCGCTGGTTGGGGCACTGGTTGCCGTTGCCACTGGCCAGCGTGATCATGAATGGCTGGATGCCGTGACCGCGCGTGCCGCACGTGATTCCACGATCATCGTGATGCCGGCTGCCGGGCTGACCCTCGAGGAGGTCGGCTATCCGGCTGATCATGAACTGGGTGCGCGGGCCTATGAGGCGCGGGCGCTTCGGAATCTCAGTCGATCATGATGTCAGGATCCTCGCAGTACTTCAGTGAGCAGCCCACCGGTACCGAGGTGCGGCGTACCATCACGGCGCACATCTGGGGCCGAGAGCTGACGTTGATCACGGCCAGCGGAGTGTTCGCTGCCGATGGTTTGGATCGCGGTACGACCGTGCTGCTGCGAGCGTCACCGATACCGCAGGACAGCCCGCGGATCTTGGACCTCGGTTGCGGCTATGGGCCGATCGCGCTGGCGATAGCGGTGCATTGTCCCGGCGCAGTCATCGATGCGGTCGATGTCAACGAACGGGCACTGCGGCTGTGCCGAGAAAATGCTGAGGCATTGGGCGTCGCGGACCGGGTACGGGTGCTGCGGCCCGAGCAGGTCGAACCTGATGTGCACTACGACGAGATCTGGTCCAACCCTCCAATCCGAATTGGCAAACAGGGCCTGCACGAGCTGCTGCTCGGCTGGCTTGCCCGGCTCGCGCCGGATGGTGTGGCGCGTCTGGTGGTGGGCAAGAACTTGGGGTCGGACACCCTGCAGCGATGGCTGATCGAGCAGGGCTACGGCTGTGAACGTTTCGCCTCATCCAAGGGATTCCGAGTGCTGGTCGTACGCCCCGGTCCTGAACCTCGGTGACGCCCCACCTTCACCGTCGACGCCCCACGTATAGGTGGGGCGTGGAGCAAGAAAGTGGGGCGGGAGCAAATCAGGCGGCTCGGAGGCCCCGCTCGAACGCCCGCTCCAGCCGTACCCGCAGGTCCTCAGGGTGGTACAAGTCCTCCCAGATCCAGCGGACGATCTGCCAACCCAGGTCGCGTAGCGCATCCTCTCGCCGTTTCTCGGCAAAGACCGCATCTCCGCCGTCTGCCCGGGTTTGAGAAGACTTCCGTATTTCTGTTTGCCGTCAAACTCCACGAGCGTACGAAACTCCTGCCAGCCGAAATCGGCACGACCGACCAGCATCCCGCGGTGCCAGACCTCGAATTGAGGGATTGGCGCCGGTACGCCGAGTCGATCAAGAAGCACGCGGCTGTACGACTCTCCAGCGCTCTCGCTACGCGCGTCCAAGAACTTCATCGCGCGGCGGGCCTGGAGCATGCCGCGCCAACCGATGCATCGGCCTGCTACTTCGGCAAGATCCTCCAGCGTGAGGCCCAGTCTGAGTGCGGCATCACCAATTGGTACCGATCGCTCCATCGTGAGGGTTCGCAGCAGATCAAAAACAGTACGCGCGAGCGTGGTAACCCGCTGACCGTCAATTTCGCACACGTCGAGCTCCGGCAACGGCGCAGCATGCAGGTGAACATAGCGCCGCACTTTGCCTCCACCTGATTGATTGCGGGTCATGTGGACCTTTCTCAGCTGGTCGTTCCAGATCGGGAGCTGATGCAATACGGCAGCGGACATATGGCTAATCGCCGAGCCGACCGACGTCTGACGCAGAGTCGCCTCGATCAGGCGGCGGTGCTGATCTCGGCGTTCAAGTGATCGTGCTGGTCCGCACTCGTACGCACCGCGCCTGATCCGCTGCACCTCACCAGACCGAGCCCTTCCGATCCAGCTCGCCAGCGCTCCATCCCTCAGCCAGCAGTTCAGCGGTCAGCTTGATCTGATCCATAGCGGCAAAGCCAACTCTGACCACCCCGGCGGCGTCCATAACGACGGAGCAATCTGTGGACAATTACCACAACAAATTCCTGACGCCCCACCTTCACTCTCGACGCCCCACCTATACGTGGGGCGTGGAGCAAGAAAGTGGCGCGTCAGCGAGAAATGTGCGAGGTGTGGGAGGCAGGCGGCTTCAAGCGGCCTTCTCAGACACTGCAAGCATGGCCTCTGGCCAACGCCGGTCGAGGATCCGGCCGCCCTGCTCAATCCCGATCCGCAGTACCCCGAACCCGCAGAGAAGGCCGACCGGCAGAGCCAGGTACGCCACCCAAGGCGTGAAAAAGGACCAGACCACCAAAGCGATTGTTGGCAACGCCAAGATCAAAGTGCCGATCATGGTCAGCGCAAAACAAAGCAGCGATGGCAGGCCACCAGCGTTACCGCGGGTAAAGGGGTTGGCGCCCGGCGGCGGCGCTGGCCACTGCCAGAGCGTCCCCACCAAGGATCCGACGCCGAGGCCGGTCAGCATGAGGCCAAGGGCGAGGCCGACGGCTGGCACTAGGAGATGCCAGGCACCGGTCGTGATCATGGCGACGACGAGCAAGATCACTGTCAGTGGCAGATAGATCGTAATCGTTGACATCACACGTCCGGAACGATCTTCAGCGCCACTGATGCCAGCAGAGATATGAAGCCAGAGCGCGGTTCCGTCGTACGACAGGTCCTGCGCGAGGCTGAAACCCACCAGAAGCCCGAGGAGGCTCGGAGCGAACGCGGCGACCGCAGCCGTTCCCTCTGGATTGATCACCTGGGTAACGATCAGCACAATCGGCCCGATCAAGAACCCGGCGATTCCCGCCAAGTAGCGCGGATCTCGTCGCCAGTAGCGCAGCGTTCTCCCTGCCACCCCACCAGCGGCCGTCGCTGGGTAAAGCCGCTCAACGGCGGTCGATTCACGCACCTTGCTGGCGGTTCCGTGGCCTTCGATAGGTGAGACGAGACCAGCGGCGAGGAAGTGGCTCCAAGCCATCCAAAGCAGCGCGACGAAGGTGGCGGTCAATACTAGGTGAAGTCCCGCTACTGCCCAGGCACCCCGTGCGACGTCGGCCGGAATAGCCCAGGCCCAGCCGAAAGGAGACCAACCGGCGACCGTCGCGAGATTGCTCAGGCTGCGCCGTAGCTCATTGATGTCGGTCCTCACGATGGCACCGATCAGGTTTCCGGCAATGGCCACTGCGACGCCGAAGAGGGCGACTCCAACAAATGCAAGATCACGAAACCTTCGGGAAGCGAGGAAAGATGCGAGGGCGGCCGTCACGGCCCGGGAGAGCAAGAAGCACGTCACCACTCCGAGGCCGGTCGCGATCAGCGCGGCCACCGTTAGCGGAACGGTACGCGCCCAGGTGATCACCAAGCCGGTACCCACGAGGACCGTCGCTATCCCAGGTGCACTGATCAAACCGGCGACTAGCAACCCTGGTAACAACTCTCGGGCCCGCACCGGAAGCAGGGCGAACTTGGCTGGATCGATGGTCTCGTCGACGCCGAAGACCAACATCGACATCAACAACCAGCCCAGGGTTAATGCGGCGTACCCGACCACTGTGACGTCGGCCGTCAGTGTCAGCGAGGTGTATCGCAGCCCGACCAGAGCAGCCAGCACCATGATCACGACACCGAGCGCATAAACCATCGCGATGATCAGCCCGACAGTACGCCAGACGCTGCGCTTGAGGCTGTTCTTCAGCAGCGTCAGCTTGAGCCTGACGAGGAGCGCAACCACGCCAAGGACTCCTCCCCCGCCGCCGTAAAGCCCACCAGGTCTAGGAACCGCTGCTGCAGGCTGGAGCCGGCGCGTACCTCATCGAGGGTGCCCGCCGCGAGCACCCTGCCTTGCGCTACAACGGCGAGCTCGTCGCACAGACTCTCCACCAGCTCCATTACGTGGCTGGACATGACCACGGTGCCACCAGAACGCGCGTAATTGCGCAAGATCGAGCGAATCGCTTCGCCGGAGACCGGATCAACGGCCTCGAAAGGCTCATCCAAGATCAACAGCCGCGGTGCGTGGATCAGTGCACAGGCGAGCCCGATCTTCTTCGTCATACCGGCCGAGTACTCCACCACCAGCGTGTCTCGATCATTGCTAAGAGCGAGTGCATCGAGCAGCTCGGCAGAACGACTGGCAATCTCGGCCGGAGGCACCCTGCGCAGCAGTCCTACGTAATGCAGCAGCTCTGCTCCGCTCAACCGATCGAACAGCCGAAGCCCGTCGGGCAGCACCCCCATAAGCGCCTTGGCTGCGGCAGGATCAGCCCAGACGTCATGACCGAGAACCCGAGCAGTGCCGGCGTCTGGTCGCAAAAGGCCGGTAGCCATTGACAACGTTGTGGTCTTACCGGCACCGTTCGGCCCGACAAGCCCGAACATGCATCCGGACCGCACGTCGAGGTCAAGATGATCAACTGCACGCTTGCG
>Ga0307297_10000189_pt1 | contig 14635 bp, 21 predicted proteins | sample ER_DNA_157_FD_194464 | JGI IMG/M metagenome (GOLD analysis project Ga0307297, IMG submission 194464) | Bulk soil microbial communities from the East River watershed near Crested Butte, Colorado, United States - ER_DNA_157 | ecosystem: Environmental > Terrestrial > Soil > Floodplain | place...
GAGGTTGGCGTTGAACTCACTTGACTCACTCACCATCCGACGGATAGCCACCGAAGCGACGAACTCCATCAGACGTTTTCCAGGGCCAGCGCACCTGACGGGATTTGAACCCGCGAAAATCTCCGCCTTGACAGGGCGGCGAGGACTCCAGACTCCTCCACAGGCGCATGATTTACTCAGTTTGCTGAAGCTACGGCATGCCACTCTGCGGTGACATCGCTCCCCACTTTCTTACATATCAGGGAACCGCCACTAATCGTGATCCCCTTAGCCCCTTCCGGTGCACATGGAACGTTCACCCATCGCTTGATGACCGGATGTGCAGGTGCAGAACTCTCTCGCCCTCCCTCTACTGGATCCTGGGAATCTTCTCCTGCGCATGATGTCGCAGCGAAAATCAAACCAAGCGCTGCAAATCCGTAGACGATCTTACGCATTTTCCTCATTCTTTTCTCAAGAATCATTCCCATGTGCGCCCTACTGGACTTGAACCAGTGCACGAAGATTAAGAGTCTCCTGTTCTACCAACTGAACTAAGGGCGCCCGACATTCGGTTTTTCTTCTTTCTCCTATCGTACCATGCGCTGAAGGCTCACGTCCCAACTGCACTCCATGCGAAGCCTGTTGAGATCCTCGCCTCCGGCCGGATCATCCTTGTCGCATCGCACCCAGCCGGTCTCCTCAGACCACTTGGAATACCAGCCATACTCCTGGCATTCCAGAATTCCCGGCCAGATGCCGCTCCATCGCGTGTTGCACGACATGCCCTTGCAGGAGCAGTTCAGCCGTTGGTAGCCGTTCCACCTGCACCGGGCCACATCGCAGCCGTCCTGGTGGAATTCTCCGGGCTTTACTGCACAATCGGGACAGTTGGGTAGTTCTTCCATCACTTTCCCTCCCTTGTGAGCCCCTGACCGGAATCGAACCGATGGCATCTTCATTACGAGTGAAGCACTCTACCGACTGAGTTACAGGGGCGCGAGAAAGTCACCCTGCTACCACCAGGCACCCGCACGCCTGGCAGGCGACTCTCTCTGTGCAGGTTGCCAAACCTGCGGTCCTCGACTAACTGCCGACGGCGCGGGAACTGCGGATCCCGAGAGGATGGACGACGTCAGGGAAAGAGGATCTCTCACTGCACCTCTCGGGATCCAGCTCTTTCGACAGGATTTGAACCTGCGTTAGCGCGGTGGGGCCACTCCATCCCTTGCGGGATGGTTCGAGGCTTTCACCTCTGGGGACTCAATCCCCTGCAACCGCGCCGTCCTAGGCCACTAGACGACGAAAGAGTCTTGCAAGAAGGTGTGGCCGGATTCGATACCGGCACTGAGTCGCCTTTATCCAGCGATATATCTACCGCATATCAGCGAGACCTCTACTGTTGGGTTACACACCTTCAGTCGGGGTGACGAGATTTGAACTCACGACCTTCCGCTCCCAAAGCGGATGCTCTCCCAACTGAGCTACACCCCGTGGATTACGTTCATCCGTAGTCAAGCACCTTCATGAACCCGTCCGCATGCAGTTTTTCCGCCATCTCGCAGTCCTTCTTCTTCCTTGCCGGGGACGGGAGGGCCCAATCGCAGGTGCCCGGATTCAGGAAAATATCCTTTCTCTCGCGGTCGTACTCGATCGCATTGAACGAGTTGCAGAAGAAGTTCCCGTTGTACACGATCACGTCCCCGCACTGCGGGCATAGAACCGTCGTCGGCCTGGCGCCACTGTGGCGCAGCACATGCTGACTCACAACTCCCCTTTCCGGTAAAGAGGTTCCGGGGCGACAGGGGTGAACACCCCGGAACCAGCAGGGACGGCAGGGCTTGAACCTGCAACCGCTGGTTTTGGAGACCAGTGCTCCACCAATTGAGCTACATCCCTACGCGGCCAAGAGGATTCTTCGACCATCCTCTTGGCCACATCTCCACTCTACCGCAGAACTTCGTTGTTATGTAGCACTTTTCAGTGAACAGAGTCACCCGTTGGAGATCCGCCGGAGGAACGAGAAGCCCGTTCCGTTGCTCGTGCACGTCTGGAGGGCGACCGATGCACCGAGTCCGGCCGACGGGAACCTGCCACCCTGACTGCCCCTCTTCGCCCAGCCGTGGGCGTAGACCCGGTACGTGCCTGCCAGCGCGCCGGATCCGATGACAACCTTCCGCCCCACGGGCAGGTCGTCCATCCAGTACCAGCCCAGGTAGTTGTGCCCGGCGAGGGTGCGCACCCCGGCCGGGCGGTACAGCGTCAGCTTCCCGGCGTCGATGCACCGCTGCGCCGACTTGACGGATGATCCGCAGTACACGTACCCGGAGATGCGTGTGACCTTCGCCGGTTTCTTCGCCTTCGCCTGGACCGTCTTGACACTGACGACGGGCCGCCGCGCAGGAACCCGGAGCGTTGCCTCCGCCTTCATCACGACGGGCGCGGAGACGGGCTCGGCCACGAGAATCCTGCCGAGCGGAGGGAGCGAGACGCGCTGTCCCTGCTGAACCGGATCGACACTGCCTCGTTCCGGCGTGCTCGCCACGCGGTCGGATGCCACGCAGACGGTCATCGCCAGAAGGGCGCACGCAGAACCGAGGACCCGCATGCGCCTGCTTCTTGATGTCACTTTTCCTCTTCCTGGAGTCTCATGAAAAACCTACACTCCCCCAACCGAATGTACCCGTAATTTCATCAGTCCTCGTTCTCCGGGTTCTCCGGAGTGCCCGGAGGCACTTCGCCCGCGCCTCCGCAGCCCGTACCACACCAGTCACACATCTCGTCCACCCCCTGCCAGCTTCCTCGACACCCTGGCAATCGCCTCGGTGTACTTGCGGTCCTTCTCCTGAGTCTCACTGTCGAGGCAACTGAAGGGAACGAGAGCCGGATGCTCCGGATTTGTCCTGAACCTCCACACACTCCATGCGTCGTGAACATCGGACAGGGTGACGCGGCTCCCCTGGACCAGGACCAGCAGTGCGTAGCTGTCCAGCAGCTCCGGCTTGCCCTCCAGGGAGGGAAGCTCCGCGAGGAGCATGCGGCGTACGCAGTCGACGTACCTCACCGGCCGGTTCCCATCGGGTGGACCGTCGCCGTCACGCCATCGTCGTCCTTCATGTTCACGGGGATCGGATCGAGGAATCTGACCTCGACCTCCTTCTTGCCGGGACCCACCCGGTACAGATGCGCGTGCGCGGCCCGCATGTGCGGCGGCTGCTTCCTGCCCGTCGGCACTCCGGATTCCTGCCGCTCCCGCAGCCAGCGCATGTTGTCTTCGATCTTCGCGCCGATGCGGTAGCCGACCTGGTGGGTCTTCGCGGGCTTGATCTTCGGCTTTCCGCTTCCGGGCCGCGCGGGCGGCCGGTCGTTCTTGCCGTCAGAGATCTCCGACGTCCGCGAGCAGGCGTACAGCATGTGCGACACCACCACTCGGGCCATCATCCGCAGGTAGTCCCCGATGACCGGGGCGCCGCCAAGCGGACCCGTCATCTCATCGGACCAGCGGAAACCGTTCTCGCTGATCTCTTCGACGAGACCATCCAGGGTGAAGTCCGCCGTCATGGGCAGCGTCAGGTGGCACACGTCGAAGTCGAGCATCTGCTTTTTGTCAGAACTCAGCACCTCGGACATGACCATCACGTGAAGGGCGTTGACCACGGGATCGTGCGTACTGCGGACCAGGGAAGCCCTGCGGCCCGGCTTCGTGAACGCGGTTCCGGGAACGCTCAGCTCCCGGAACTTCATCTCGCCGCCGTCCGTGCGCGGGTATTCGTCCGAGACGGCCCCGGCGACGTAGAAGCCCATCACCCTGCCCGGCTTGCCGTCGGCATGCATGAACTCCGGGCAGCCCGTGAGGCTGAAGAACGGGTTCGGGTGCCGCAGGCGCCGGAAGACGGATCCGGGGATCGTCGCGGTCGACCCCATCCCCATCAGGGACCTGGTCATCGCCGGATGGACGTCGTAGATCTCGCGGCTCTCCTTCCAGTACAGGAAGGGCATGACGTCGCGCACGGTGTCGGCTATCAGGCTCTGCAACTTGCGCTCGCGGATGCGCATCAGCCGGTCAGCGGCCTCTGCGGCACCGTCCTTGTCGAGTCCGGTGGCCAACCCGAACAGCTTCATCTCGCGCAGCTTGTACTCGGCCGCCTCCATGTACTGGCGGACCGTGTCGTTGATGTAGTACGGGGTGAGCTGCTCTCGTGCGGGAACCCTGATATCGGGAAAGTCGACCTTCTGCATTTCTTACCCTTTCCGAAAACCAACTCAGTCGTTACGCGCTCGGCGTGCCCAGAATCTCCACATCCAGGTCAAGCCTCTCCAGCGCTTCCTCGATCTCGAACTTCAGCATGCCGGAATCACTGTCCACCGGGATCCTCACCTTCACCACGAAAATCACGTCGCGATGGGTCGGCTTCTGCTTTTCCCAGTGGCCGTCGATCCGATTTCGAAGCGCCTCCAGCAGGGGCTTCTCCAGCAGCCACTCCTTGGCTCGCCTGCGGTCCCGCCGAAGCTCCATCAGGCGCTCGATCTCACCGTCCAGGCAGTCCTGGGCCATCTCGCCGTTTGGCATGGGGCCAGAGAAGTACATGTCCAGGGTCTGATGGATGAACATTTGAGGACGATTGCCATCCGTCAGGAAGTTCAGCAAGTTCTGCGCGTACCGTATCTCCATATCGGAAACTCGGTGGACTTGATTCTGACCATCCACCCAGTACTCGCTCTGGAGCAACAGCTCCCTGCGTTCCACTACTCTCCCCTCCTCCCCAGCAGCTTGCCCAGCAGGTTCCAGCTCCGGCCGCCGGGCTCCATCTTTCCCGGATACGGCTCACGTCCCGGCGTGTCGTCGCTGATCCGCCACCCCGGCATACCGGCGAAGCCCGGATCCACGGCCTCCTCGCGCATCCTGGGCGGACTCGTCACGAGGACCGTGTACAGTCGCCTGGGGGCCAGCTTGTCCAGGTGTAGCCAATACACAGGGAAGCCCCGGTCGTGTTCGATCCGTAGCAGGCGGTCATCGGCGAGCGGCTGCATTCCGACGCCCTTGAGGTAGAGCCCCATCTCGATCGTCCAGCCCGTGTGGACCAGCTTGATCGACGATCCGCCGGTCGTGATGGTGCAGGGCTCGTCAACGTTCAGGCTCTTCAGGTCGAGCCGGTTCCGGTTCACCCGCACTGGATGCCCCTCCACAGGTCACGCGGCAGCGGCCAGTACCAGCGATAGCGGCTGCCGTCCGAATCCGAACGTTCCACCTGGATGCCACCGATCCTGGACAGCTCCAGCCAGTACTCGCGCCACGGCGTGAGGGCGGCCACGTCGAGCCAGCCGTCGCGGTCGATGGGTGACATGTGCTCGTCGTACCCACGCGGTGTGCAGTGGAGGCTCACCCACTGATCGGGAATGCCGATACCGATTCCCGCCTCGGCGCCATCGGCAAGCTGACTGATGATCACCAGATCGGCTCCGACCCCGATGTACCGCCGACCGCCGACCAGCGGCTGCTCACCACTCCGGTCGGCCATCGTGCGCAGATCGAGTCGCGTGCCGTCGAGTCTCATGACGGCTGCCCCATCGGACTGCCAATGTCCTCCAGCGCGTCCTCGACCGCTTCGATCACACCCTTCAGGGCGCTGACGGCCTGCTGATACGTGCCGTCGTGCAGTTCCACGGGGAGCTTCTTGACGCCTGCCGCGAGCTGACCACGCAGGATGTCGAACTGATCCTTCGGTGTCGGCGCCTGCCTGAGTCTCTCCTCGTACCATTTTCCACGGTAAGCCGTGAGCACCGGCCGTTCCATTTCTTCTCCCTCCTTGGCCCCGGATCTTCAACCGGGGCCGTACGTCATACAGTTGAGCCTAACAGATGGCCTGGGCCACTGTCAGCCCCGCCGGGCGGAAGCCGCCTGCCGCTCCGTACGTTCCGGCCGCAGCGCGCGCACGTTCGTCACGGCCGCCGTCTCCTGCTCCTCCAGCAGAACCTCTTCGAGCACGTCGCCGGTGAACACGTCGCCGACCGGCTCGCAGTACAGCGCCTTCAGGCTCTCGTACTCCTCGGCCGCACGCTGTGCCGTCCTCGCCACCTCCGCGAGGATCTGATCCAGCTCGCGGCCTTCGTCCTGAAGTGCGGTTTCCGTCGCCCGGCTGACGTGCGCCAGACTCCTGCGGAGGGTCCGCTCCCGCAGGATGCGAGCCGCCACCAGCGGTTTCGCCGTGTCGTCAAATGAGGCGGACTCCAGCTCCAGCGCGTAGGGCAGCACCTTCTCGTAGGTGCTCACGCCCGCCATCTCCACCTCGAACGCGATGCACTCGGGGGTGATGGTTCCTTCCCTGGCGGCGATCCCCGCCGCCGCTCGCGCGATCACGCGGAGACGTTCGTCCGCGATCAGGTCGACCTCGTTGATCTGATACGAGTGCCCGTACTTCATCATCGAGCCGACGAGACTCCGCTCGACGCGGTCCTGGCCGTAGCCGTTGAAAACCACCGGCTTCTCGCGGTGCTTCTCCTCGACCTGGATGACCATGCGGGGGCGCCTCTTGACCGGCTCGAAGGGAACAACTTCGAAATCATCCAGCCCGAAGCCAAAGTCCCGGTGGTCCGACGAGTCGGCCCCGTCCTTGAGCACGGGGCTGCACACGACTCGGGTTTTCTCCACAACGGAACTCATGTGACCATGAACCTCTTGGGCGAATGCCAGTCCAGTGTTGTCACAATCAGCCACGATGATGACTTCAGAGGCTCCCTTGAAGTAACGACAGTACTCAAGCCGCCACTTGTTGTTTCCGGCGCCCGAGAGTCCTGTAGTGAAAGTCTCCTCAGGGAAGTCGGCCTTCATCCGGTCGACGTCTTTTTCCCCTTCCAGAATCCAGATGCGACGCCCCTCCCGGGCGGCCTGGATAACTTCCGAAAGCCGGTAAATCACACGCCGAATCTCGGCAGGAAGACCCCACTTTTTGCCGTACTTCATTTCCTCGTTCGGCCACCACTGGGCGAAGGGCTGCTTGCAGCCATCGCCTTTTCGTGAGCATCGCGCAACGGCGTAAAGGAGTACGCCCCGCTCATCCGTGTAGCGGTACTCGGCGGCCTTCTGCCCGCCGCATCCGTGATTTTTCTGGCAAGGCATCCACAGATCCACACGGCGCTGCCGGTATTCCTCCTTGTCGCCCTCTCCGAGGATGTCCCTCCAGGAGAGGCCGAGTGCGGCAAGGATGTCATCCCGTTCACAGTGGGCGTGGCAGTTGAATACCACGTCCATACCCTTGGTGCCCTGGCTCACGCTGAGACTCGGGCTGGCGTCATCATGGGCGGGGCACTGGAAGACCTGACCGCCGCCCGCCCGGGACCTCTTGGACCCGGCTGCATCGAGGGCCGCAACCATGATCTCGAATCCGTTCCCCATTACCCCGTCCCCTTCAAACCTTATGTGCTAGTTGACCGTTGGGTCCGGTTCGGGCATAGATCCCCGAAGACGCCACACTTGTGCCATCAGGCCGGGCGGGCGCCGGAGACCTCATTCTGCCACCCGGTAGAGCGGACCGTCCGGGTCGTACGTGACCGAAACCTCGAAACCCTCCGAGTCGATCACGATCCGGTCCCCATCGACCCGGAGGACTTCACCGGCCCGCCTCAGGGCGGTCTCCGAGTCGAGGTCCGTAAGGGTGAGGACGGGGGCGGAGGTGTTACCGAGGAGGCGTTCCAGCTCATCGGACCTGAGGCCCGGAGCGTACACCAGACCCGCCTTTCCGACGTGCTCGTGGCCTGTCCCCGACGCGTACGTGATGAGCGGCATGCTGCGCAGCTCGCGCGCCACGGACCGGGGTTCCCCGCCGCCCAGCATCCTGCCGATCGCGGCCCAGGTGGGCTCGTCGGTCCGCAGGCCGGGCAGCAGCGCCAGAACTCTGACGCCGGAAGCGGCGGCCCCGATCAACATCTGCGCGCAGAGCACCTCGGGGTATCCGTCGGAGCCGTTCGAGACCACAGCGGTGATCGTGTTCTCCTTGAGGCCCCAGCCGGGCCGGGCCATGGTGATCGGACCTGCCGAGATCAGCATCTCTTCCGCTCCCTCTGGGTCGACAACATCAACTTGCCTGCGTCACAGCCTACTACATGGCCCAGGCCACTTCTACTGACAGGTCACTCGAAAGATCACTCGTCGTATGAGCCGCCCTCGCCCTCCCAGACGCAGATCAGGGCACGCGCTCTCGCCCGGGACGCTTTCCGCCGTTCACGCTTGAGTCGCGCCGCACGCGTGGCGCCCCGCTCGAAAATCTTCTGCACCCTCACGCCGGGCCGTTGGGTCGTCAGGTGGAAGATGTTCCGGCCGCATCCGTCGAAGCAGACCGTCGGGTAGTACGTCTTGCCCGTCACGAACTTGTTCCGGTCCTTCGCCGCGTCGGCCGCCCCGCTCAGGGTGTATGCCTGCTTGCCGCACGGGTTGCGGGACGTCTGGGCGATCTTGGCGAGGTCTTCAAACGTGATCTTTTTCTTCATCAGTCTCTCCTCCGATGAGCCCCGGCGACACAGCGCCGGGGCTTGCTCCACACACCTGCACAGATCTCCACACATGAACCGACGGATCTCCATAACGCCCTACTTCGCCCGGTAGACCGTTCCGCCGACGATCTCCTCGTCGGATGCCCGCATGAAGCGGGCGGTCACTTCCTTGATCTGCGGAAGGTCCCGGAACTTGAAGGTCTTCGGAGGGTTCATCGCCTGCCGCTTGCCCAGGTCGAGCTGACCGATCACGGCCAGCAGGTACCGGTCGCACAGGGCCAGCTTCGCCGCCTCCCACGTCCACACCTCGAACCACTCCCGGATCACGTCCCGCCGACCGCTGGCGGCAGCCGTCCCCAGTCGCTTCCGGTACCTCTCGGCCAGACGGTCGGCATGCTGGTACTGCTCGCCGATCCACTCCCGCTCCGCCACCAGGCGCGGCGCGTCACGGGGCTCGATCACCCACAGCTCCCCGGGCGGAACGAGACGTCCCAGCGGACCGAAGTCGTCGGCACTCAGATACTTTCCCTTGACCGGCGTTGTCATCGTGCCCCCATGAACGCTTCGGACATGTTGACGAATCGGCTGTACTTGCCGTCGAACAACATCTCGCGCTGCGCCGTGATGCCCCCACGGTTCTTCGCGAGGATGATGTCGGCGGCCTTGCCGCGCTCCGTCTCCGGGTCATGCTTGAAGGGAAGATTGACGAGGATGGCCACGTTCGCGTCCTGCTCAATCTGGCCCGACTGGCGCAGATCAGTCAGCTTCGGAATGTTGTCCTCGCGCTTCGCCGAGTCGCGGTTGAGCTGTGCCAGCACGATGACCACGACATCCAGCTTGCGAGCCATCTTGCGCAAGGCATTCGATACACTGGCTACATCCTGCGTTTCGTTCCCCGTTGGATTGTCGGGCGCCACGATCTGGATGTAGTCAATCACGACGACCTTGACACCCTTGTCCTTTACGAGCTTGCGCGTTTTCAGCGCAATCTCGCCTACCGTCTGCCCCGAGTCGTCATCGATGTACAACGGGTAATCCTGCTGGGCCGCGTCGTACTCCATGAGGCGTTCGATGGCCTCCGTACCCACGGTACCGTCTCGAATTTCCTCAAACGGCACGTTCGCTGCTGCGGCTGCATTGCGCTGACCGAGATCGAGGCATTTCATCTCCAGCGAGAAAATTGCCGCAGGGATTCCGTTGTCGGCAACGTTCCTGGCGATCTGTGCACCAAGGCAAGTCTTCCCATGGCCAGGACGTCCAGCGATCACGATGTACTGTCCGGCCCGCATCCCGCCGGTCAGCTCGTCGATGTCGGGAATGCCCATCGGGATCCCGGGTTCCTGCTTCTTGCCGTACAGGATGTGCCCGAGTGCCGACTCCGACGCCTGGGCGGCCGTGTGCATGGTTTCCGACTTGACCGAGACGTCGATCACGTTGGAAACGTTTGTAGCCACCTGACCGGCCACTTCGCCGTACGGCAGTGCTCCCGACTGCACGAGAGCACTGGACTCCAGCAGAACCGCGTGGAGCTGACGCCTGCGGTACAGGCTGAGCAGGGTCCTCGCATCACCGTCCGCGCCGGTCAGGACTCCGGCCCGGCCCGGCAGGCCGTGAACGTGATCGAACAGCTCCTCGGTCAGCTCACCCTTTTCGCGGAGTTCCGCCACGACAGATACGGGATCCGTTGGCCGGTTGTCCACGAAACAGGCCAGGAACGCCTCGTATGTGAGGCGGTTCAACGGACCATGGAACACCTCGGATCCGGCATCCCGGAGAACTTCGGTCACCTGGTCCCGGCAGTCGAGGGGATGGCCGTCGGAAACCAGCAGTTCCCCCAGGACGGCCGTCTCGGCCAGCGGATCGACCATTGTCGCCATGCCGATTGAGCGCACTTCAGCCACGTCTACTTTTCTCCATTTCCGGTACCGCTACGGATTTCCGAAACGCCTTCTCTTATCACCGGCCCGCTCGGCGGCCAGCTTCCGCATCAGCTCTGCGGCCTTCTGCTGCTCCTCGGGGCTGAGCACCTCACGCCCCTCCCGCCGGGGAATGACGAAACCGTTCCTCTTTGGAACGAACCCTGCGGGGACTGCGACCTCATGGGCCTGAGGTGCTGCCGACTTGGTGGCCTTCGGAGGTGCGCCCAGGTCGGGGATCTTGCCGATCAGGAGCTGCTCCGGCATCCGGATGTGCGAGTTCAGCTCGGCGGCCAGCCGCTTCGCGAGAACGCGGGGCTGCCATCCCAGCGCCAGCACGGGGGCCGCCGCATCGGCGATCCTCTTGCACTGACCCGGCATCAGGCGCAGCTTCGGGTCCGTGAGCCCGGCCGTGAACTCCTCCAGTGCACCGGCGAAATCGGCGGCGGGTCCCGAAGTCGCCGTGGGCACGTTCGGCTTGACGGTCATCGGAGTGTCCAGACCCGACAGGTCGAACTCGGGTTCCTCCTGGACTGCCGCGCTGGCCATTGATTCAAGCGGGGGGGCTTCAATGGCGGGAATCATCACCGATTCCTCCGGCCCCTTCACTCGTCGAGGTCGCTCGCGGATACCCTTCCCAGTGCCGCGATTCACTTTTTCCGTCGAGCGGAAACGATCTCCCGTCGCAGTCGGATCCTCGCTGAGGGACACCTCCCGAAAGGTTGCATGGGGAGGCATTTTCGTGGACTTCTCTTTGTCGAAAACGCTCAGAAAGCCCTCATAGTCCTGGCCTGGATCCACTACAAATTCATACTCTCCGCCACCCCCATCTTTCGTGTTGATGTTGGTTCTGCGGAGTGCCCCGTTTTCAACCAGATTGCGAAGTGCTTCACGGACCGTCTTTGTTGAAAACATGCCGTCCATGATCTGCACGAACCACTCGGCCGTGGCCCGGAAGCCATGCTCCGGAAACGCCATCGTCTCGTGCTTCGTGCGCCCCTTGGCCAGTAGGTAGACCCGGCAAGCCGTGTGGGTGATCTTCTTGTTCAGGATCACCCAGTCGTCGGCATTTGTGTAGTGACGTTCCGTCCTGGCCATTGCGGTGCTACCCTTCCAGCAGTGATGTTTTCAGGCCCCGATCTCACCTGATCGGGGCCTCACTCTTTGCCCCTCAGGCGCAAGCCAGTTCGGGAACTTCATACCGGCTCAGCGAACCGTCGAGAACCTTCTGGATGGTGGGCGGGTAGCCCTCCTCCTGGAAGCGGATCTTCGATCCGGCCAGGTAGGTCGCGAATTTCGTCAGGGCTCCAGCAGCGAGAAGCTCCTGAAGTGCAGAGGATCCATCACCCCCGCTGGCCCAGTCGGCCCACTCTCTGGTGACGGTGAACCTCTTCCCGCCGAGTCGTTCTTGCTGGGCCTCGTAGCAGAAGCGGGCATACAACGCTATGGACCCCGCCGACAGATCCTCGTCCCCCAGAACCCAGTCGGCCAGCTCTGTCTTCGCACCGTACCGCTGAAGCTCGTATGCCGTGAGAGGAAGCGTACTCATGTCGTTCTCCTTTCCGAGCCACGAGCGTACCAGGTCCAAGTTCCGCAACAACAAGACCCGCCAACAACTTTGACTGCTAGAAGAAGTCCGGGTTGATCATGTAGATCGGCTCCCCGTTCGCCTCGTCCTCAAGCATGGCGATCCCGCCGTCGATGTCGAGACGGTCGAAGTCCTCTTGCGTCACAGGTCCCGCGTAGTGCGACGGCAAATCCTCGGCCAGTCTCAGCAGGCCATCCTCAGTACGTTCCAGCAGCCCCGACTTTTCGAGCACGCCGAGGGCGCGCTTGATCTGGCTCACGGAGAGCCGCCCCCCCTCCTCCTTGGTACCTCTCCACGACCTCAGCCCTGGAGAAGGAGGCACCGAACTCCACATTGTCCAGCAATGTGGAGTTCATGAGGAGTGCCCGAGTCCCGCTGTCGCCATCCCCCGGGATGAGGAGTGCACCGGCGATCGTGTTCCTGCGCCACTTCAGCCCACGCTCAATCATGTCTAGACCTCTTCTTCGGTGATGTTGATGAAACAGTACCACACGAGGTCCATATGGGCACATCAAGAGGCACTCCCTGCACCTATGCGTATAGGGGTAGAGGTTACGTCGAGGTCAGAGCACCTTCCCCATTTAAGGTACCCCCCATGGGTACCTGTAGGGGTAAGGGCTTACCCTTTTATGCCGCGTCGATAAGCCCCTGACCTGCGAGAATGGGGCCCCGGGCTACGGTAAGAAGGTAAGAAGTATTCCTCCTCGTCAGAGAGGGCTCTTCCGCTCGGTCAGGCTTGCAAGCTGGGATGGGTTCCCCACCCACCCAGCCGCACCCGACCTCCCTTCAGATCCCTCTCTTCCTCGTCGTCACCAGGGCCGCGCCGCTCCGCGCCGCGCCGGGACGGAGGGAGGACATCGCTTCGCTCGGGGGAGAGACATCTGTGGCTGGCACGGGTGGCCGGGTGCGGCACAACCTTCGAACCGATCGCCAGCACAGGCATCCGGTAGGCCAGCCGTTCGCCTGCGAGCCGGAGGCCGCGCGGGCGTCTCCTGGGGTGCGGGCTGGCGCCGTCGGCCGCCTGCGGGCCACTGGGGCCCTTCGGGGGACGTGAGAGACGAGAGTCCCGAAGGCTGTTCGGTGACTGAACTTCTCTGGTAGACTGTTCGATATCGGACAGGGGAGACGTGATGTCGTACGAAGTGCTGACCTTGGAGCAGATCCGGACTCTGACGGGTCACGAGCAGACGGACGCGGTCCGCATGGCTCTGCGCCGGGCCGGGGTCCAGGCGGCTGGCATCACCCAGGGGGACGCAAGTTCCTGGCCGCCGAGAAAGCTCTATGCGGCGAACGCGGTGTGGCACGTCTTCAGCTCCCGCATCCTCGCGCACATGACGAAGGATCCGTCCGTAAGGGATTTCTGCTGGGAAGTTTTCGGCAGGCTGATCAAAACCACCGTTTCGGTCGAGACCGTACGGACCATTTTCACGGAGAGGCTGGACGGATGAACAGCGGCAAATTCGACGCCAAGCTCGACAGGATCGAGAAAGCCGTATGGCGGGAGATGTCCCGGGCGAGCGGCGAGTGGGACCGCAAGCGCGTCGCGGAACTCGTCTTCGATCTCGACCTCATCAGCATCACGGAACCCCCCTTCCGGCTGCCTGGTGCACGGCTGGTCCTGGAGCGCCTCGCCGAGGAGTACCCGGACCAGGTCCAGAAGCTGCCGGGCAAGCTCTTCACGTACCGGGTGCTGGCGGCGCCCAATATCGTGAAGGTCATCGCCCCGAGGGATCTGCTGGAGCAGGCGCAGGCGAAGTCCGGCCTGGATGAGGAGGCCGCCGTGACGGCCGCGCTCCGGGTGTACCTCAAGCTCCTCAACGCGTGAGGAGGGTTCATGATTCCGCCAGATCCGCCCTTCGGAAAGGACGCAGTACCCCGTGATCCGCCACGATCGTCTCCTCATCAGCAGAAAACCCTACGCCTTCGACCTGTCAACCCTGACGGTGAAGCAGAGTCCCCAAGGTGACCGCTTCTACCTTCGCGGCTCCGTGGACGCGGTCTGGTTCCGCAAGAGGGAAGGCGTCGTCCGTGCCTGCCTGGGTCCGCTCAGGCTCTGGGGGCAGTACCTGCCCGAGCCCGTCGACATCACGGACCCCCTTGCGGTTCTCGCCGCCGACCTGGATGGCCGTTACGGCGGCGACACGCAGGGCCGCTGGGACGGCGAAGGGTACTGGGGTGCGCAGAAACCTGCTGTAATGGAGCAGCATCTGGCGATTCTTCAGCCGATGCTCAGCAATCTCCCCGCGCTGCCTGACGGATACTCGGGCTGGTGGACCTTCCAGTCCTGACGCGGCGGAACCGGAGAGGGGACCCCGTCGTGGGCTGGTTTTTCGAGGACAAGGTGGAGCTGGTCTCCACGGGCAAGGTCATCGCCGTGGAGCGGTCGACGGGCAGGCGCACGTCGGGGCTGGGCAAGGTGGCACTGCTCGCGGCGGTCATCTGGCTCTTCGGGTCGGATCACGGCGGAGGCCAGCAGGCGCAGCCTCGTCCGGATGTGACGCGGACCACCCCTTCCGCGCAGCCCTCCAGCCCCGCCGGAACCCTCCGCTGATTCCCAACTCGACTGGCATTTGGTAGAGTTGAGGAATGAAGAGCTTGAAAGAGATCAAGAAATCCAGCAAAACGGACCAGCGGAAGATCCTGAAGAACTGCCAGACGGGTATGT
>Ga0307297_10000192_pt1 | contig 14577 bp, 8 predicted proteins | sample ER_DNA_157_FD_194464 | JGI IMG/M metagenome (GOLD analysis project Ga0307297, IMG submission 194464) | Bulk soil microbial communities from the East River watershed near Crested Butte, Colorado, United States - ER_DNA_157 | ecosystem: Environmental > Terrestrial > Soil > Floodplain | place: USA...
ATATCGCCGCTCAGCCTGCTGGCGGCGATCGCCACCTGCTCCGCCAGAAAGGCATCGGTGTCGAGCGGCAGATGCGGCCCGTGCTGCTCGCACGAGCCGGTCACGAGAACGGCCGTGGGGTCTGTCCTGGCCAGCCGGTGCGCCACCTCCTCGGAGGTCATGAACCCCAGGCGAATTTCCGGCATCAGCAAGGCTCCGCGCGGATGTCGAGACGCGTACCCTTGACGCAGCTGATGAAGTCGAGCACGTCGGGCGGGTAGTCGCCGAGGTCGCGCATCAACGCCTCCCGGATGCCCGTCGCGTTGGCGAGGTGCTGGCGCCGCCGGACATCGAACTTGTCCTCGGTCCAGCCGTTTTTGGCAATCCGCAGCGTGTCCTCGAAGAATTCCACCCCGGCGTCGTTGAGCGCACCCAGATGCTTGTCGCCGACGCCCTGAATCGAGGTGACGAGGTTCTCCGAAACCGAGCCTTCCTGGTACCTTCGCCAGAACCCCGGCAGGTCGACCACCGCAAAACGCTGAAACATCTTGTCGAGCTCGATCAGATCGGCGTCGTAGCCGCGCATATAGGCGCGCCCGAGATCGCCGATCCGGGGAATTTCCCAGTCATATCTGTCATAGGCCGAGTCGTAGCTGAATTTCGGGTCGAGCAGCCCCGCCTTGATCATCATCAGCGACATCTCGGTGCCGGGGAACACGTCCAGGGTCTGGCAGAAATTCGAGTAGAGATACATCTGGCCGACGGAATGCAGGAATTGGCCATCGATCTCCAGGTCGTCCCAGGAGGTGAACGGATCGAACATGATGAATCCAATCTGCAGCCCGACCCGCGCGTCCTTCAGTTCCTGCAGGACGATGCGGTACTCCTCGGGCGTTTCGTGCTTCTTGAAATATTCCAGCCGCCGCGGCGAGCCCGATTCCACGCCGATGAAGACGCAGCTGAGGCCACTGCGCATCAGCTTGGCAATCAGCTCCTTCTCGCCCCGGATCGCATCGGCCCGCAACAGCGCCCGGTAGCCGACCTTGATGCCGGAATCGATCAGCAGATCGGCGATGCGCGATGCCCTCTCGCGACCGCGCTTGGTCGGCGGAATGAAGTTGTCCTCGCTGAACCAGAAGAATTCGATGCCGTAGCGGTCGACGAGATTCTTCATTTCATCGACCACCAGATCGGCGCTGCGCGCCCGCCACTTGACGCGATAGCCGAGCGAAGGGTCGACGCAGAAGGTGCATTTGAACGGACAGCCGCGGCTGGTGGTGATCCGGGCGTCGGTCACCGACACGCCGCGCGAGATCAGCGTATCCAGCGTGTCCCGGGAGGGTTCGGGAAGGTCGTCCAGTTCCGGCTCGGGCGGCGCCCCGGTATAGACCATGCGGCCTTCGTCGCTGCGCAAGTAGAGTCCCGGGATTTTCTTCAGCGGACCGTTTGCCGCCAGCGCATCGACCAGCCGTCCCATCGTGATTTCGCCGTCGCTGGCGACCACGGCGTCCACGCAAGGCTCGCGCTCGATCAGATCGCGCGCGCTGTAGAACGCCTGGTGGCCGCCCCAGACGATGAATATCTCCGGCCGCAATTCCTTCAGCCGGTAGCTGATCCCCAGCGCCTCCCGGATGGTGATCCCGGTGATCGACATGCCGACCATGTCGGGTTCAGCGGCCAGAATCTGCTGGGCGCAGTCCTCGATCGACTTCGGCTTGGCCTTCTCGGCGTATTCCCAATAGGACAGATAGCTGTCCACCTGGAAATTGAAGATGGATACCGGAACATCCTTCTGGCGCAGATAGGCGGCGATGTAGCCGATGCCGAGATGCTCCGCACCTGCCTGCGATATGGCGGAGGATCGCTTCTCATCGCTGGACGGCAGCACAAGGGCGACTTTCATGGCGACAGTTCTCCCATGGGTAGGCGCAGCGGCGCGGCAAAGGCGCCGAGCTTGGGGCAATGGACCGGCCGAACATTCTTCGCGAGGCACTGGTTGCAGCCGTCGCAATAGGCCCGCTGTTCGCCGGTCAGGAGCTTGCGGGGCAGATCGGGCTCGGCGATCAGGGGGCGCGCCAGGGTGACGAAATCGAGCCCGTCATCGAAAATCGCCCTGGCCATGCCGGCCGCGGTTCGAAAGCCTCCGCAGGTTCCCACCACGAGGCCGGGACAACGCCGCTTCACGGCGGCGGCGAACGGCACGAAAAATCCTTCCGACCGGGTTTCCACCTGGCCGAGCCGCGACGGCGTTTCCCACGCATGCGCGGTGGGCGTCCAGCCGCTCCATTCCACGGCGTCGATCGGTAGGTCCGGCAGCCCGCCGGCAAATACCGCGGCGTCGCACGTATCGTAGCCGCCCGGCACGAAGTCGGAGACGTTGGCCTTGATCAGAACCGCAAGATCGGGCCGCACCGCGTCGGCGACGGCCTCGATGATGCGCCCGAACAGGCGCCGACCGGCGTGATCGTCCGGGTTGTCGCGCAGCGCCGGCTTCTCCGACAGCAGCTGGCCGAGCAGATAGCCGTGCGCCGCATGAAGCTGGACCGCGTCGAACCCGGCCTCCGCCGCCGCGCAGGCCGCGTCTCGGAACCGGCTGACGACGTTATGCTGGTCATAGGCGGTCAGGGACAACGCGCCACCATGGCCGAGCTGCGCGCAAAGCCTGGCGTCGGACACCTCCCTGCAGGCCCTGACGATGGCCTTCCAGGCGTCGACGGCGGGCCCCGGACACAGCACGCAATGGCTTGCGCTGGCGCGACCGTTCGGCTCGACGGCGAGGTAGCCGGTGATCACCATGCCGGCGCCACCGCGTGCGAGGTCGCGATGGATGTTTCGCATGTCCTCGGTCGGCAGGCCGTCCGCGTCGCCGGCTCGCTCGGTCGTCCCCGAACGAATGATGCGATTGGACAGCAGCAGAGACCCCATGCGCAACGGTTGCGCGAGCACGCTCGCCGAAGGAATGGCGATGTTGGCTGCGATGTTCGACCGGACGGCCTGGGAAATCGCCACGACGGGCGCCGGCGCGAACTCCGCCGCCAATTCGGACTCGAGCCCGGCGCCTCGGATGATGCGATCCATCTCCAGCAACTCCGACCGCGTCAGCGGCGGCAGCTCGCGCGACACCGCGACGTTGCCCAGCAGTTGATCGAGGCTGCGGCAGCCGGGAATCACGGTCGAGACCACATCCGGCAGCAGGGTAGCCTGCAGGGCCGCCTGCGGCAGCGTCCGCCTGGCGGAGCGCTGCACATAGTCGCGCAGTTCAGCCGCCGCCGCGCGCTTGCGCGCTTCTTCGTCCGCATCCCAGGCGCGCCGACGAAAGTCTTCCGTCGCAAGCTCGCTGCCGGCCGGCAGCTTGCCGCCAAGCAACCCGAACTCGAGCGGCGTTCGCACGATGACGGCCCCGCCCCAGCGCTTGAGGGCCGGACGGCAGCGCAGCAACAGATCCTGGCGCAACAGATTGAACGGAATCTGGACCGCATCGAACAACGCGGCGTCGACGAGTTGCTCCAGGTCTTCCCGGTTCACCGTCGAGAGCGCCAAAAACCGCACCGCGCCATCGCGCTTGAGCTGCCTCAGCACGCCGAGCAAGCCGTCGTCGCGGAGCGCTTCGCCGGGCGGATTGTGCAGATGCACGAGATCGAGCACCGGACGCCGCAGCCGCGCGGCCGACTCGGCGATGGCCGAAGCCACGTAGCCCGGCTCGAAATTCTTGCGCGAGCGTTCGCCGTGGCGAAAATCGTTGCCGACCTTGGTGGAGACGAAAAACGATCCAAGTCCTGCATCGAGGATATCGCCGAGCAGCCGCTCGACCCTGCCACGGCCGTAGACGTCAGCGGTATCGAGAAAACGCAGGCCGAGGTCGTGGGCGACGCGGACGACGCGGGCGCATTCGTCGTCGTCGACCGGGCCGAAATCGCGGGCGGAGAAGGTCCAGGTGCCCAACCCGATCTCGGGAAACGACAGGCCGGTGCGGCCGAACCGCCGCAGCAGCGGCGTGCGGGGCCGCGGTTCAGTCGTGCTGTTTGCTGTCAGCCGACGCATGGCATGCGCTTCCAACAAGGCACTCGCGAGGCCAGGACCGCCATTACACGTTCATTATGCTCGCGCCCGCCCTCCGCATGGATACTTTCAAGCACGGGTGGCTGCCTCCCGGCCGCGATCAGCTCACCGACGGCTCCGGCGATCACCGCATTGAGCAGCATCAGTGTCAGAATCGAGGAGATCGACCCATATGGATGCACCGGCGAGGTCATCGCACAATCATCCGCGGGAGCACCGGTCTCGAGCGCAATCGTCACTCCGGAGGCCAGCGGATTGCCGGCGCTGGCGGTAAACGCCAGCGTTTCGGCGCCGGCCTCCCGAGCATGGTCATTCACGGCCCGGACCAACTCGCTCTGTCCAGAATGGGAAACGATCGCGACGACGTCGCCGGTGCGGACCCCGCCCTGTTCGATCAGCCGGGCCGCCGGCCCCGCATCGTTCTCCACATCGGTCGCGGCGACCCAGCCGTGCGAGCCGGGCAGCAGGCCGAGAAAGTTGACCGTGGCGAGGCCACCGGCCCGATAGCTCGGTTCGGCGGCCACCAGGCTCGAATGGCCGCTGCCGAAGGTATGCAGGATGCCGTCGGCCTGGACGCGCCGCGCCACCAGCCGGGCGGCCCGCTCGATCGCGCCGGTCTGCGCAGCAAGCATGTGCTGCAGATATTGCTCCAGCCGCGACAAATAGGCCTGGTGTGGGGCTACGCTCACTCGACGCAACCCACGGTGTGAACCAGCGGTGACGCGTTCTGGAAAATGTCGATAAGCCGGTCGAGTGGTGCGGCCAATTCGCCATATTGACCGGCATCGAGCGACAGCTCGCAGGTCGGCTTGTCGGCCGCCAGATAGAACGCGCGATAACCGCGCAGCACCGTGGCGATCCGCTCGCGCGAGTAGCCCCATTGGTAGAGCAGCGGCATGCCATACTCGCGCAGCGCGTCGAGCAGATCGCCGCGCCGGCTGGAATGCAACAGCGCGCCGAACAGTGCGACGGCGATGTCCATCTCGTTCAGGGCGTGGGACTGCTGATAGGGAATCCACTCCACGTCGAAATCGATGAAGTGCAGGTGGCCGGCGCGGTCGACGATCTCGTTGTTGCCCCAGCGGTCGCCCAGCACCAGGCCACTGCGGTGGGCGGATTTGAGTTCATGCAGCATCCGCAGCACCAGACCGGGGTCGGCGCCGTCCTGCAACGCGTCCGCCATCGCCCGGCCCTCGATATAGTCGAGCACGACCCAGCCGTCGCCCTTGGCCACCACGGCGGGAACGCGCAGGCCGGCCGCGCGTGCCTGGTTCATGAACTCCAGTTCCTGCTCCAGCGAGCGAAGTCGGAAGGAGCCGCCGAGTTCCTCCATCGAGGCGCTGCCGTAGAGGCGCGCGAGATAGGCGACGATATGGCCGGCATCACGCTCGCGCCGGCTGCGGAAAATGAAAGACCGCGCCGCTCCGCGCAGCAGCACGACATCATTGAGGGTACCGCCGCCCAGAACCGTGACGCTGAGCGGGCCGTGCGCCGCGAGCGCGCCGAGCGCCTGCTCGATCTTCTGGCGTCCATGGGCCGAGAGTTCCTCGATCGACCGGGGCGCGGGCGCCGCAGGGCGTGGCTTTGCCGACAGCGCGGCGACGGCGCTGGACACTTCCTGGTACAATGCGGCCAGCCGCGCCTCGGCGGCCTCCTGCACGACGAAAGCGGTATCGCGAAACTCGTTGAAGCGCCGTCCGGCCTCGCCGCGCCGCGCTTCGTCGAGCCCGCGCATGAAAAACACCATGTTGGCGTCGTTGAGTTCGCTGATAACAGCCTCTTCCCGTCGCTTCCAGGCGGAGACGTCCACCCCGCCCCTCAGCAGCTTGCGGTAGGCGCGCGGCAGCAGGTTGGTGCGGTAGCGGTACAGCCATTTGTCCCGCGCAATGGTGTCCTGATCGTGCGACACCTCGATCAGCTTGGCGAATTTGCCGAGGTTCGGATCGCGGAAATCGTAGGCGTCGTACGGCGACGTGGCGTTGAAGCCGGGGTGCAGCAGCCCGTCGCGCTGCATGTCGACGGCAATTTCGGTGCCCGGAAACACATCCAGGCTGTGGGTGAAATTGCTCTCGAGATACATTTCGCCGATCTCGTGCAGGAACTTCGCCGATGCCTCGAGGTCCGCGAAACTGCAGTACGGCTCGAACATGATGAAGCCGCACTGCAGCGCGATTCCGAGTTCGCGCATCTGCGTGATCATGATCTTGTGCTGTTCGACGGTGGTGCGCTTCTTGAAGCGTTCCAGCTGTTCCTCGCTTCCCGCCTCGAGGCCGACAAAGGCGGATACCAGGCCACTCTCGGCCAGGCGGGACAGCAGTTCCGGCTCCTTGACGAACGTATCGGAGCGGAACCTGACCCGATAGGTCACGTCGAGCCCGCGCGCCAGCAGCTCGTCGGCGATGGCGCGGGCACGCTGGCGCGACGACGGCGCCCCGGTCACGAAGTTGTCGTCCGACATCCAGAAATGCGAGACCCCCAGCATGCGGTTGAGCATCTCGATCTCGTCCGCGGTCTGCGCCGCCGAGCGCGCATACCAATTGCGGTCGTAGCGCATGGCATCGATGCAGAATGTGCAATCATAATTGCAGCCACGACTGGTCGTGATGCGGCTTTCGGTGATCGGCGCCCGCAGCAGCATCCAGATCAGGTCGTCGCGCGCCGGAACGGGAAGGTCGTCGACCCCCTTGGGCATCGCACGATAGGTCTCCACGATCTGCCGATCGATCGTCTTCGGTGCCCGCGTGATCATTTCCGGAATAGCGCAGGGAAACACGCCGCGCCTGAGAGCGTCGCACAGCAGGGCCATGGCTCGCTCGCCGTCCTTCATGCCGATGAAGTCGATGACCGGAAAATGCCGCATCAATTCGGCGGCGCACAGGATCGCATGCGGACCGCCGAGGCCGAGCACGGTATTCGGGCGTTCCTTGCGGATGATCTTGCAGATGTCGATGCTGGCCATCAGCGTCATCGAAGTGACGCAGAACCCCACGACGTTGGGGCGGGTGGCGAGGATTTCCGCCGCCAACGCCTCGGTCGAATAGGACTGGCGCGGGTCGACCAGACCGTCCCAGGCGTTGAAGAAGGTGGACAATTGATAGTTGAGCTGCGTGACCGACACGCCGCGCGAGCGCAGGTATGCCGCGATCGATCCGAGCCCGAGATGTTCGGCGCCCGCCATCGACACCGCGCTCGAACGCATCGACTCGGTTCGCGGCAGCACGAGCGTGAAGCGCGGATTGTCCAGCCGCGGCCGCGGCATCAGATTCGCGCCGGTTTCAACCTCATCGTGCAGCAGATCGGTCAAGCTGGTCCTCCCTTGCCATGATGACGCGGGCACGCACGTTCTGATTGACCTGCGCATGAACCCTGCTTGCGAGCTGGTCCGCGGCATTCGCCAGCAGCTCCAGGCGCGCGACCTCGGAACGACGCTCCGTCAGCATGGCATTGAACGACGCCTCGAGCGCCGACATGTCCAGCCCCTTCTCAGTGAGATCGATAGCGTGCCGCTTCCAGCCGTGATGGATGCGGGCAAGCTCGAAAAACAGGCTCTCGGCTTCTTCGTGGACCTCGCGGTAGGTGCCGCGCTCGGTGACGCCGAGGTAGCCGCCTTCATCGAGCCAGCGCAGCCGCGGCAGGTTGAATGCACGCAGCCGCATGAAGGTGCGGTCCACCGCCATCAGCTGCGGCGCGTATAATTGGTCGACCGCCGCGGCGAGCGGCCCGATCCGGCGGTCCTCGTAGTCATAAAGGCGGAAGCCGCCACGATAGGCGTGCTCGAAATGGCCAAGCCCCTTTTTCTGGATCATCCGGCGATAGGGCGTTCCGGGATAGACGTCCATGCTCTGGACGAAATTGAAAAGGTTGTAGGCCTCGCCGATCTCGAGGAGAAAATCGGCGTCTTCCCGCATGTCGGCGATCGAGGTCAGCGGATCGTAGAAAATATAGCCGATCTGCAGGCCCATGCCGACGTTGCGGATCGCGCTGATGGTGGACCGCACCTGCGCCGGCGTGCAGGCCTTGCCGAAATATTTCAACCGCCGCGGCGTCGCCGACTCCACACCAATCAGGCCCATCGTCACGCCGGCCCGAAACAACAGCGGCAGCAAGTCCTGTTGTCCATCGAATGCGTCGGCCCGAAAATAGGCGCGCATGGTCACGCGCAGCGGACTGGCGATCAGGGCCCGGCAAATCGCCGCCGCGCGCTGCTGGGATTCCACCGAACGGCTGACGAAATTGTCGTCGACCAGCCAGAAATGATCGATGCCATAGTTGGTATGCAGGTCCTCCACCTCGGCAACGACATCCTCCGGCGGGCGCAACGTATGGCGCCGGAATCCGGCCCGGTCGGAGGTGGCGCAGAACGTACAGAAGTCCATGCAGCCGCGACTGGTGCTGAGGCGCGCCTCGTTCGCCTTGGTTTCGTTGCGGATCATGCGCAGGTCGTCGCGGGCGGGATGCGGCAGGTCCCACAAGGCGTATTGTTGTGTTTCCTTCGGTATGATCGCAGGCGCGGAATTGATCCGGATCAGGTCGCCCTTGCGCGCTCCCACCTTCCAGCCGCCGACGATGCTGCCATCCGGCTTGCGGAAGTAGAATCCCGGCATGCCCTCCATGTCTTCGCCCGCGCGCAGCCGCTTGACGAACTCCGGCAGCGTAAAATCACAGTCGCCGAGGCCGATGGAGTCGATGACCGGCTCTTCCTCCATCAACGGCTCGGCCGCCGCGGTGGCCTGATGGCCGCCGAAACAGATGTGGATGTCCGGCCTGCGCTGCTTCAGCGTGGCAGCGATCGCCAGTGACGTATCGAGCGTTGGGCCGGTCACCGTAATGCCGACGAAATCCGGATTGGTCTTCAGGATCTCGTCTACCATTTCATCGGCGGTAGGCTGTCGCTCGACGAAGCCGTCTTGCCGCATCACCTTGATGTAGGTGGCAAGATCAAAATTCAGGATGCTGGTTTCGATGCCCTCGCGCCGCAGCGCCGCGGCGAGGTACGCCACCCCGATATGCTCAGGCCCCGCAACCGAGGTGAATGCAACCCCTGCATGAATGAGCGGCGGTACCACAAGGGCGGCGCCTTGCGTCGCAGGCTTGCTTCCGACCATGGAGGACATTGCGTGCCACCCCGCGTCTCTCGGCAATCCGGGTGCGGGCCGTGATCCTTGCCGTGATCCCTGCCCTTCAGGCGTCACCCGGAACCCCGGCCGACTGAAAAATCCGGGTTCGCTCTCAGCATGTATCTCTTGAAAGTTAAACCATCCCTAGATTATTGTCTACCCTCGAAATCGACGACGGAAAGTTGAGCGAATGAACACATCGCTTCGACAGCTATCGATCGAGCGATCAGTGTTTCTCGGAGCCGATCTCGGCGGCATGCACGCCAGATTTCGTTTCTATGAACTTGAGCATCCGTCGGGACGACTTCATTCGGTCCACGAGTTTCAAACCGTTACGCGAAGTTATCGCTCGCTGCGGCACTTGCTGGACGAACTGATGCGAACCGCGCCGTCGTCGATCTCGCGCAGGTTGCGCGGCGCCTGTTTCGGAGTGACTGGAACGGTCATCGACAACCGCGTCGTGACCAGCCGCCTGGCGGACTGGTTGGTAGAGAGCGCCACGACCTCGGATCTGCTGGGCGGCGTCCCGCTGCATCTGATCAACGATGTCGAGTCGTTTGCCTGGGGACTCGATCAACCGCAGCAAGGCAGCCTGATCCTCGGTCGCCCGCCTCGCATCGGCGGCGGCGGCGTTCAGGCAATCATCACCCTGGGGTCGGGCGTCGGCGCGGCCGCCGTCGTACCGGGCCGGTGGGGCCCGACGATACTTCCGAGCGAGGCCGGACAGGCTGCCGTCAACGCCGCCGGCGACGGTATGCGCTGGGAAGAGGCCTTGTTGTCGCCTGCCCGGATGTGCTCATGCGGATCCGGTCGCCATGATCCACCGCCACGCCCTGAAGATCCGGCTTGCGCCGCCTGCCGCCGGTTTGCCGTCATGGCGGGCCGCTTTGCATCCAGCATGGCGCTGGTCTGGCTGACACGGGGCGGCGTGGTGTTTGGCGGCGGTCTCTCACGCATGCTGCTCCATCCGGTTCTCGTCGAGAATTTCCACCACGGATGGTCCTGGAACCCGATGTTGAACGACATTGTTCCGACGGGGTCGGTTCGCGTGATCACGGATCAATGGCATGGCGCCAACGGCGCAGCCCGTTATGCCGTCACGATGCTGGACGAGGCCTTTGGCCGGAATGCCGTACCCCTGATCCGGTCGACCGTCGCCTGATGGCTAGGCGACGTTCCGGTGCGGAATGGCCTCTGAAAGCGCCAAGACGTCCCCGAAGATCAACTGCTCCGGAGCACTCATGGCAATCACCTCGTTGAGGCGTGCGAGGCCAGCCGTTCCGTATTTTTCCTCGAACTGGGACAACAGGTCGACATGGCGTTCGAACGCCGCAAGCACGGCATCCTTGTGCTCCTTGGACGCATAGGGCATCGGCCTGAAGGCGATGCAGCACAATGTCTCGACCAGTTTGGTTTCCTCGTTGAGGATCGGAAACATCACGCAATCGCTGTCTTCGACCCTGCCGAGCACGGCCTCCGTTTTATTGAGGCAGCGCCGGAACAGCCCGATCGGCTCGGTCGGCGCCGAGGCGTAGCCGGCATATCCAGGGTTCGCCGGCACCTGGCTGGTGATGACGACGCGCTTGGCATCGCCGCTGCGTTCGTGGTCGACCCGATAGGTCGCCGCCCAGGCCACCGAGTCCGTCAATCGCGAAATGGTCGACAGGCGTCGGCGGTCGCGCGAGTGAATGCGCGCCTCCGGCAGTTCGATCCCGGCCAGCGCGTCGCGCAGCACCAGGGACAGGGCATCGTCCGGCCGCGTGGTGCCCACGGTGACGGTCTTGGCCTGATGCCGGATCGTATCGATCGGCCGGCTGACCTCCTCGAAGGTTTCCTTGAGGACGAGAATCGTCGCGGCCATCTCGGCGACCGGATCTGCCGCGGCGTCGGCGACCAACGCGTTCAATCGTTTGGAAACGCGACCGAGCGAGGCAATGTGGCGAGCCGCGAGTCCGGAATCGAAGCAGCCGTCGGCGGCGCTGTCGACCAGTTGCTCGATGCCTTCGGCAAGCCGGGCGGCGGCGTCACGATCGCCGTTCACCGCGACTTCGCCGGCGGTCACCAGCAGAGCCTTGATCCGCTGCGCTCCGGCGTCGATCGCGCGCGCGGCATGGAAGCCCCAGAGATGGCCGGCCGCGGTCGCCATCACAAATGCCAGGGAGGCGCCGATTCTCGGCAGTTCGATGACATGGTCCGAATAGGCGCGGAACGCATTCGCGTCGAGGCCCTCCGCGGCAAACACCACGGGCTTGCCGTTATGAGCCCGGAATATCGCGACCTCCTTGAGGATGTCGCCCGCGATCTCCGGAGAGAGGTCGTTTGCGATCACCAGCGTCAAGGGCTCGGTGGAGAGATCGATGTGCTTCTTGTCCTCGGTGAAATCGACCGGGATCGACTTGTAGCAGAGCTCCGAGAGCTTGATGCGGATTTCGAGCGCCGCGATGTGGTTCACGCCGGAGCCGGTCACGGCCCAGTAGCGCGAGTAAGGCGCCAGCGCGGAAGCGCAGTCCTTGATAACAGGTTCGAGCGCAATGACGTCGCGGATCTTGCCGGGAAGCGTCTCCAGCTCGGCGATCTCATGCGCGATCTCGCGCTTCTCCATCGCGCCCATCGCATCAGCCAGACACAGCGCCGTGAGTTTTCCGGCGGTAATCTGCGAATAAAACGCCTTGGTCGAGGCCACCGACATTTCGACGTCGCGCCCATCGGACGTGAAAATGGTGGAGTCGGCCTTGCGCACCAGGTCGGAATTACGGCGATTGACGATCGCGTGCACGAAGGCGCCGCGCTCGCGGGCGAGATCGACCGCGCGGTTGGTGTCGGTCGTCGTTCCGGATTGCGAAACCGCGATCACGATCGCGTCGTCCAGATTCTGGCCGTCAATCGTTGCCGACAATTCCGATGAACGGGTGGCCTGAACCATGACCTTTCGGCGGCCGTTGCGGGCCAGCGCCGATTCCACGACATGCGCCACCCCCGCCGCGGCCACACCGGCGGTCCCCTGACCGATTACGATGATGCGCGCGACGCCGTGATCGGCGCGCTTGCGCAACGCGCTCCATTGTTCGACCGGCAGATTCTCGAAGTCGACCGCGCCGCCGGGGGTCTTGACGTAGCGTCCGCGCAGGGTTTTTTCCACGCTGGACGGGGCGTCGTGAATCTCCTTTTGCAGGAAGTAATCATAATTGCCGCGGTAGATATCCCGCGAGAAAATCTGGATCTGGTCCCGCGGCGGGCGCAGCGCCTCGCCGTCGCTGATCGAGAACACCTCGAGCTGGTCGGAGCCGGCGCTGAGCCGGGAAACCGAGCCGCTGACCACGGCCGGCGCAAGGTTGTAGGAATGGCGCGCCATGCTGGCGAGGCCATAGACTTCCGAGGCGAACAGCCAGCCGTCCGCCAGCCGCGCGGCGTACAGCGTTTGCCCCGACCCCTTCTGCGCCAGCATCACCTCGGCCGGGCGCTCCGGATTGATCATGGCGATCGCCATGGATCCCTCCAGCCGCCGCATCGCCGAACGGAACCGGTTGACCTCAGGCCGCCCGGGCTCGGTCCAGCGATGCACCAGCGGGATGATCTTGGCGTCAGTCGTGATGCTGCGATCGATTGCCAGCTGCCGCCCGGCGACGACGTCGGCGACCAGATGGCTGTAATTGTCGACGTCGCCGTTGAGCACGAACATCGCGCCGAGGCAGGGATTGGCCGGATCGTCACCAGCCACGGAAGCGTTCACCGGGTGGCAATTGGCAACCGAGATCACGCCGTTGGAGGCCCAGCGGGTGTGCGAAAGGACGGACAATTGGGCGCAGACATCTGCGGCCTGCCACAGCAGCTGATCGCCGCGGATCGCGCTACGCAATGCCGCGCAATTGTCGCCCAACCGTCCGATCAGATTGGCGGTCTTGAAGACGAAACTTGCCACCGGACCGTTGGCCTGGGTCCGGCGCAGGGTGAAGACGGCGCGATCTCCGGCCGTCGAATCCGCTTGCCGTGCCGTCAGCGCATCAAACAGCGCGTCGCTATCGGCCAGATGCTCCTCGAGCGAGAGCTGGATCGCGATCCCAGCGGAATCCCGTCCACGAACCTCCAGCCGGTCGATCGCCTGCAGCACCTGCTCGATGCCCCACGCCACGAACCTGCGGTGACGATTGGTCTTGCCGGCGGGGCTGATCGCCTCGACCCGATCGATCTTGGCGAGCACCTCTTCCTTGATTTGCCAGCGGTAATCCCGCAGGGCTTCGACAATCGGATCAAGGTCGGTCCGCCCCTGCGACGACAAGGCGATCAACGCATCATGATGGCGGTCGAGCGCTTCCACAAGATCCAGCGTCATCTGCCGGGTCTGCGGGTTCTCCGCAATATCGACATAGGCTGCAAAGGACATCAGCTCGCCGAACTGCCGGGCCAGGATATTGGTTGCTTCCTTGAGGCCCTCGACAGCGCCTTCCCCGATCGGGAGTCGCTTCATCGTGTCGGAGAGGACGAGGAGCCAATCAAGTTTCGCCTGGCTGTCGTCCAGACGATTGGTCACGAGGCCCGCAATGCCGCACATATTTTTTTCCTCTGGGTCGGGTCGAAAGGCACCTGCCCAATACCCGATCAAATACCAATGCGCCAATAGCCGCCGAGGCGGAACCAAAGCGCTCTTTATAGGGCATCCACTGCCAAGAATCGGTTAATCGCCGCCGATGCGACATGCCCCGGGACGTTCTTGCCCGATGACGGCCGATCCGGCCATTCAATAAGAATTAGCAATTGCAACAAGGTGGCTTTGCGAGGCCAGCGCCGCCGCGGATCCCGTCCGCAGCGACCGGCTGAACCGGGATCACCGCGCAGATTCGCGTTCGCCGTCTGGTGGTTCGCAGTTTTGAATCCCGGCCGCGAAGCCACCCGCAGCGCTCGTATTTCAGATCGAAATTCTTACCCAATTATTTGTTTAATCAACATCTTTTCTTATCGCATGGCCATCCGCTCCGGCTCCGCCCTCACTGCTCGAACACTGCCCGGCAGGGTTCGCTGAGGCTCGCCTTCTGCCGCCGCAGGCGATTGGTGATGGCCCGGACATTGGGGATTTCGCCGGCACAAAAGCGGTAGACGTCCGGCGTGCAGGCCCTGCGCTGCTCCGGGGTCGCCAGCGCCGCCGATGCGGAATGCGACGTCGACAGCGCCAGCAGGAAGCCGGCCGAAGCCGCAAGATTGGCGCGGCTCGCCTTGGCCCAGGTCCGTTGAAACCTCGCTCGCATCGCCGTGCTCCCGTGTTGACGGCTCGCCGGAGCCGCGGTTGTTTCGGGATTACGGTACAATTTTTCGACGAAACGTGATTTTTCTCACAAATGACCGCGGGCGGAACCGATTAGTGTTCCCGCGAGTTTTAAGACTTCAGTAACCAAGACGGCCGCGATCGCTCGATCGATACAATTTGAGC
>Ga0307297_10000196_pt1 | contig 14419 bp, 13 predicted proteins | sample ER_DNA_157_FD_194464 | JGI IMG/M metagenome (GOLD analysis project Ga0307297, IMG submission 194464) | Bulk soil microbial communities from the East River watershed near Crested Butte, Colorado, United States - ER_DNA_157 | ecosystem: Environmental > Terrestrial > Soil > Floodplain | place...
ACGATGCGCTCATCGCCGCGCTCGGCCTGCTCGGATACCAGGGAATCCCAGTCTTGTCCGGTGACGGTGTAGACGTGTCCTTCGGCCGCTTCGCCGCCGATGCCGAACGGATCCTGCTCTTCCTCTGTGGCGGTGGGCCCTTGGTCTGCCTCGGGCCGGATGCGTTCGTCGGTCGTGCTCATGAGTACGACCTCCTTTGATCTGGGGGTGGAACGGTTGCGCCCTTGTACTCCACGGGGATGCCACCGAGCGGGTAATCCTTGCGCTGCGGGTGGCCGGGCCAGTCGTCAGGCATCAGGATCCGGGTCAATGCCGGATGACCGTCGAAGATGATGCCGAACATGTCGTACGTCTCCCGCTCGTGCCAGTCAGCGGTCGGGTAGGTCGCCACCACCGATGGAACATGTGGGTCACTGTCGGGTACGGAGACTTCGAGTCGAATCCGCCGATTGTGAGTCATGGACTGCAAGTGATAGACCGCGTGCAGCTCGCGACCCTTGTCGGCCGGATAGTGCACACCCGACACGCTGCTGCAGAACTCGAAACGCAGGTGAGCGTCGTCTCTCAGATATCGGACGAACTCTGGTAGATGCTGCCGCGCGACATGGAAGGTGATCTCGCCGCGATGGATGACCACCTCGGTGATCACGTCGCTGAAGTTCGGAATCAATGCGCCGATGCGCTCATATACCTGGTCCCACCAGCCGCCGAATGGCGGGGTTGCCGGTGCCGGGAACTCGATTGTGCGAGTCAGGCCGCCATATCCCGAGGTGTCGCCCGTGCCCTTGACGCCGAACATGCCCTTTCGGACCTGAAGCACCTCAGCGGTCGGCTCTGTGGTGGCTAGTTGCGCTTCGTCCTCTTCTGCGGCTGTTGCCTCTGAGCTGACCTCGGGCGCTTCGCCTGTCAGAGACTCTGGTTTGGTTCCGGCATCCGGTTCCGACTCACCCTCCGGAACTGCCCCCTTGATGGGAGCTTTCTCGTCGGATTCCTTATGAATGTCCGCTGAGCTTGTCGAAGCGCTCTCGTCTGCACTGGTCGCCGAGCTTGTCGAAGCGCCCTCGTCTGCACTGGACGCTGAGCTTGTCGAAGCGCCCTCATCTTGCCCCTCGACGGGCTCGGGGCTCATCTCGTCAGGCTCAGGGCGCACATCTTTAGGCGCCGCTGATTTACGCGTTCTCTTGCGCGGCGTTTTGCGAGGAGGAGTGCCTTCCGTCATCGGAGCAGGCCCTTCTGCTCAATGAGCGACGGCGCCTCCAGCTGCCGCTGCTCCTGATCTTGAGCCGCCTCGATCGCATCGAGGCCGATCGGCATATGGCGCACCTTGTCCCGCAGCTTGAACATGGCGTCGATCAACATCTCCGGCCGCGGCGGGCAACCCGGCAGGTACATATCGACCGGCACGACGTGATCAACTCCTTGCACGATCGCATAGTTGTTGAACATTCCGCCGGTACTCGCGCACACGCCCATGGCAAGAACCCACTTCGGGTTAGGCATCTGGTCATAGATCTGGCGCAGCACTGGCGCCATCTTCTGGCTCACGCGGCCGGCGACGATCATCAGGTCTGCCTGCCGGGGCGAAGCCCGAAATACCTCCTGGCCCCACCGGCCAGAGTCGTAACGCGGCGCGCCGTAGGTCATCATCTCGATGGCGCAGCAGGCCAGACCGAAGGTGGCCGGCCAGAACGCCGCGCTCCGCATATACCCAAACAAGTTCTCAACGGTGGTTAGCAATACACCGCTGGGAAGCTTCTCCTCAACGCCCATCTCAGCCAACACTCCTACTTGCTTGCATCCTCAATCCCAGTCCAGTCCACCGCGTCGCAGCACATAAAAGTACGCAATAAACACCGCGGCAATAAACAAGATCATCTCAACCAGCGCGAAGACGCCCATCTGATCAAATGCGACGGCCCAGGGATAGAGAAAGACGATTTCAATGTCGAAGACGATGAAGAGCATGGCGGTGATGTAGTACTTCACCGGAAACCGGCCGCCACCAACAGGCTGCGGCGTCGGCTCGATGCCACACTCGTACGAGTCGTACTTGGCTCGATTGAACCGCCCCGGCCCAACCAGCACGCTGGTCAGGATGGTGAGCGCCACGAACCCGGAGGCAATCGCGAGCAAGATCACGATACCGATGTAGGGACTCATAAACCGGCCTCCCTTCCACAGCTACCCGAGTCGATCATGCCGCCGGGGTAATCCTGGACAGCGAGTTGATCAGCTTGTCCATCGCGTCACCATCGCTGGCATCGGTCAGGTTGGCAAGCAGTTTCAACGTGAACCGCATCAGGGTTTGACGGGGCAATCCGTACGTCGTGCAGACCCGCATGACCTTCGGATGGCCAATCAACTTCACAAAGACTCGACCCAGCGTGTAGTAGCCGCCGAGCGCGGCCTTCAGCTTGATCGGATAGGACTGCAGCGCCCGCTCGGCTGCCGGGCCGCCGGGCCCGCGCTCGTAGGCATCGACCATAGCGTTGGCCGCGATCTCGGCAGACTCCATGGCGTAGGCGATGCCCTCGCCGTTAAACGGGTTGATCATGCCGCCGGCGTCCCCGACAAGCAACAAGCCACGTCCGTAGTGTGGCTGGCGGTTGAAGCCCATGGGCAACGCCGCGCCGCGCACCGGACTGATCATGTTCTGACTGCGGAAGCCCCAATCTGAAGGTGTGTTGTCAAGCCAGCGCTTGAGCAAGTCCTTGTAATCGGTCTTGCCGAAGGCTGCGGAGGTGTTCAGGATGCCCAGGCCAACATTGCAGGTGCCATCGCCCATGCCGAAGATCCACCCGTATCCCGGCAGCAACGCGCTTTTGCCCGGCTTGCCCTCCCATAACTCCAACCAGGACTCCAGGTAGTCGTCACGGTGCCGCGGGCTGCTGAAGTAGGTGCGGACAGCAACGCCCATAGGCCGGTCCTCGCGTCGAGGGAGCCCCATGGCAAGACTGAGTCGGGTCGAGTTTCCGTCGGCAGCAACGACCATTGGGGCGGTAAAGCAGCGGCCGTCCTTGGTGCGAACGCCGACGATGCGCCCGGTGCGGGAGTCCAGGATCGGCTCGATCACGTTGGCCAGCTCGTACAGCGAGGCCCCCGCCGCCACGGCATGGCGCGCCAGCAAGTCATCGAAATCAGCTCGTGGGCGGACCAGTCCGTAGGACGGGAAGTCGGCAAGATCAGGCCAGGGCAGCTCAAACGGACGGGCGCCGCCGTAGATACGCAGGCCCTTGTTATGCAACCAGCCGGCCGCCTCGGAGGTGTCAATGCCGAGCCGGATGAGCTGGCGGGTGCCGCGTGGTGTGAGACCATCGCCGCAGACCTTCTCGCGGGGAAACTTGCTCTTCTCCAATAGGGAGACTCGGAGACCATGACGTGCGAGATGTGTGGCTGTCGCGGATCCAGCTGGTCCAGCCCCGACGACGACGACGTCGGCATCGATGGCCGGCGTCTGAAAACGATCGCGTCCGTCAGGTTCCGCGTACAGGCCGGGCCCGTTCGTGGTGACCGACATGGCGTTCTCCTGAAATGTGTCCCTAAGTCTCCCGGGGACTTAGTGAAAAACTTCACTAAGTCATCACGCATGAGTCTACGACTTTGCGCGGGCGGTTCGGAGCGCTGGGTGCAAACCCAGACACGAGGCGCCAGATCTCAACTCTGCAAGGAAGCTGGGCTCCTCCTTCCTGGAGTTGAGGCGCCATTTCTACGTCACTGACCCGCCTTAATGTCGGTAGATGCGGCGCCTTCCGCGAAGCGTGATCCAGGCCGCGTCCATCGCTCACGCCCCATCTTCTTGCTCGACGCCCCACTTATTTGTGGGGCGTCAGGCGATTACATGGGGCGTCAACACACTAGGTGGGGCGTCAGCTCAACTCTTCGGCATCCAACTGGAGGTCGAAACTTGGCGGCGGCCGGACAGTGCTGAAGTAATAGACCTCGCCACGCTCCCAGAATCTCACCCAGTCGGGATCGTTTTCGCGCTCCGCATACCGGCGAGCACGGATCTGCGGATCAACGCCCAGGTAGACGGCGACATCCACCAGATCAGCGAACTCTGGCCGTGCGGCGTAAACGCCCTCGACGATGATCAGGTGCGCCGCCAGAATGGTCTTCGGCGGTCCAAGCCGCCCATCGTCGGCTTCCCAATCGTACGGCTGGAAGGTGGCTGACTCCCCGGCTCGCAATGGCAGCAGCGCCTGATCGCGAAGACGCTCCCAATCAATCACGGCATCAACCGCTGCAGCATCTGACATCGCCTCCCGTTGCGACGTTGTCAGCCCCGGCAGGGTGTGTCGGTAGAAGTCATCCCCTTCCAGGACTGAGGCTCCCGACCGCAGCGCGACTGCCGTCGCCAAGATCGACTTGCCCGCGCAGCTCGGGCCGTCAATGGCGATCACAACCGGCCGGTCGACTTTGGCCTGGCGCTGCACTGCCAGGTCGAGGATCGATGAGACCGCTGCTGAGGACCGCAGCTGCCAGACAAGAAGTTGATCAAGTGTGTCGATGTCCCAAAGCTCGGCCGGCGGCAGCTCGTGAGTGACCAACCCGGGCCTGATGGCATCGAGTAGTCGGCGCGCCGAGACGCCTGCTGCACCGCCCGGACCCGCGGCTGTCACCAGCGCTTCGGCCGCGGCCGGCCGCAAGGCCAGCTGGAGCGGCTGCTCGCGACCGTCTGCGTCAACGCCGACAACTGCGTCGATGGTCGGTTCATCGTCCAAGCGGCTGAGCAGGGTGCGCGCCGCCCGACCGCCCAGCGGCGCATCCGCCGGCAGCACGACGATGGCATCCGCGGACTCCGCCAAGGCTCGGCGCACTCCAGCTACAAGTGCTGCGGCAGGGCCGCCACCGGGCGGCTCCTCTGAGGTAAAGATCACCGACCGGTCGACCTCGCGTGCGGAGCCAACGACCACAACAACAAACTCTGCGGGCAGCGAGGCGAGTGCCTGATTCAGCAACGGCTCATCATCTACGAGCTGAGCCAGCTTGTCCGGCGGAAAACGCTGCGACGCGCCACCAGCGAGAACTACCGCGGTGACGCGTCGCGACGACGGATGGCTACTCGTCAGGGTCAGGGCTGTTGTCCTTGGGCGCCTTCCCGCTGCGAGTTTCGGTGGCGCTGTCGACCCCGGCGGTTGTCTTGGCAGCAGCAGTCGGGATGATTTGCCTGGAGTGGCGTTTGATCTCATCGAAGTTGCCTGAGTAGGCGTTATAAACCGATGGAATCGGGATGCGAAGCATGACCTCGTTGCTCTTCCGCAGGCTGGTCATCGTCAGATTCTGCGAGGTGGCGTACACGATCTTCTGACCTGCGACGCCCTGATATGTGCCGTCGATCAGTATCACCTTGTTGTGTACGTAGAGACCGGCGACGGGACGGGTGTTCCACGTGGGGATTCCGCCATCGCGCAGCTCAGCAGTCACGGCGGCATAGACAGTGTTCTGATCTCCGGAACCATCGGGATAGATCACCTCGACGTGGCAGCCCGCCTTCTGGAGAGCCGTGAGCTTCTCTGCCAAATACAGACGCGCACTCGTCCAGAAGTATGTCGTGAGCTTGATGGTGCTAGGGCAGCTGACATCGTTCAGGATGTTGTAGAGCGTGTCCGACTTCTTCGTGGAGCCGGCCCGGGGGAAGAAGTACTCCTTGAGGTTCCCACTCTCCACGGTGTGGTAGTAGTCGGTGTTCGTCTTGTCGGGCAGCATGTCATTGAAGTTGTCGACGTTCGCGTCGTAGAGGGTCTTGTCGCCGACGGTTGTGTACGTGTTGTTCCACGACTTGCTGATGCCCGTCTCAGCCGGATTCGCCGAGGAGTTCATCGACACATACTTCGCGCCGCCGGTTCGGGAGAACAGGTAGAGCTTGGAGTGAATGAACGAAGCCTTGTTCGACATGCAGCTGTACTTGCAGGTCCGCAGGTAGCTGCCATCGCTCGTGCCGGTGCCGAGCTCGTTTTTCAATAGCCTGATTTGATGAGTACTGGCGTGGCTGTCAATCAGCAGGCGCACCTGCGCGCCGCGGTCATGTGCCTTGATCAGGGCGTTCGCCATGGGTTGGTAGTCGAAGGAATAGGCCACGACGCGGATGACGGAGCCGGCTGGAACGTTGTTCACCGCGGCAATGATCTGGTCCATCAGAACGGTCTGCTGACTGCGCGATCCGGTCGGATCATTGAAGGTGGCACCAGCCGCAGGCGTGTACGCCGCCTGCGCCGGCGGCACGATAACAACACCCAGAGCCAGGACCGAGAGCGCGACAACGGCTCGGAAGAGCTTCCTCATAAAGAACTGAACCCCCGAATTCAGTGATGAAAGACATGACTTGCGTCAGCCCACCGGGCCTTCTGCCATGCCACAGCAGCCCGCACGCTAACACGCAGCACCGGGGCGAATCTGGCGAAAACGCGAGGTCCTCGCGACACCCGGGCGAGACACGCGGGCGCGATATGAACTTGTGATCCGAGCGGTTAGGAACCGCCAAGATCACAGTCTGATAACGGGCCGGCGGGGTGTTTACCCAGCTTGTTCACGCTGTCGACTGTACGGAGTGGGGCGCCTAGCCCAGCGAGTCGCGCATCGGGATGAGTTTGGCGTTCGCCTCGGCTAGCTCCGAGGCGGGATCCGAACCGGCGACAATGCCGCAGCCGGCGAAAAGCCGGATCTGGTGTGGGTCGGTTTCGCTGAGCTGGCCGCAGCGGAGAGCAATGGCCCATTCGCCATCGCCGTTGGCGTCGATCCAGCCGACGGGCCCGGCGTACCGCTCACGATCCAGATGCTCCAGCTCGGCGATCAAGGATCGGGCGCTGTCGGTAGGCGTACCGCAGACAGCGGCGGTGGGATGCAGCGCCGCCGCTAGCGCTAGGGAGGCAACTCCCTTGTCAGCGACGGCGGTGATGTCGGTCGCCAGGTGCAAGACATTGGGCAGCTGCAACACGTACGGCCCATCTGGCACGTTCATCCCGGAGCAGAAGGGCGCCAGCGCCCGGGCCACGGAGCGTACGGCGTACTCGTGCTCCTCGAGATCCTTGCTCGACCGAGCCAAGGCCGCAGCCAGGTTAAGATCATGATCATCATCGCCGGAACGGCGTATCGTCCCGGCCAAGACCCGTGAGGTAGCCAGGCCTGCCTCACGCTTCACCAGCATCTCTGGTGTAGCGCCAACCAGACCGTCAACCACATACGTCCAGCATTGGGCGTAGTTCTCCGCGAGGCGGGCAGCGATCCACCGCAAGTCAATGTCGTTCTCGGCGAACGCCAGCAGGTCTCGAGCGAGCACCACCTTGTCCAGCTCTCCGTTGCCAATGCGGCGTACTGCTTCGGCAACGGCGGCCTCCCACTCGGGGCCGCTCAGCCCTCCGTCACCGAAGGTGACATTGCGCGGCTGTTCGGGGCGCGACAGCTGACTTGCGTCGATCTCGTGCTCCGTGGCTGGTCCGATGTCGGTTCGCCAGACTTGACCATTGCGCCGTCCGACCACGGTCTGAGGCACGATGAGGCTCGATCGACTGGCCGAGTTCGCCGGATCGAACAGGAAGCAACCGAACGCGACTAGGCCGGCGCCCGCTGGCGGATCATCCAGCGCTGCGGTCACCTCTACCTGAGCAACAAGGTCGGCCCACCACTCGGCGGCCTCGGCAATACTGGTCGGCTTGAGCCGCACAACCTCGCCCCAGCCGACGAGGCCCTCCCCGTGGCGCAACCAGGCGTAGCTGTCTTTTGGCGGGAGGAGATTCAGCAGCGAGCCCGGATCCTCGATTGCATGCGTCCGTACGCGGAGCCGCCGCGGGTCCGGCGCCGACCAGGTCACGGGGCTCAGCGTAACTGCGGTTGGGGAGCCCACCAATCTGGCCGGCGCCCGCGGACCCATTTTGTGATTGCTTTCACAATCTGGTTGCCGCTCCGTGAATCACCGCGTTGCACCCACCCCGGCAAGCTCGGCTGCTTCTCGCGCACAGCCCCAGGACAGGCTCACACCATTGCCGCCATGCCCGTAGTTGTGCACGCACAAGCCGGATCCGAGCGGCTCCGCTTCGACCCGTACAGCTGGACGGTCCGGGCGCAGGCCGGTGACCACCTCAATGATCTCCGCGTCGCGCAGCCGCGGCTGCACCCGCCGGCAGCGCGCGACGATCCGATCTGTCACCTCCGGATCGGGCGTACGGTCCCACCGGTCGGGGAGCCGGATCCCTCCGCACACCACGCGATCCCGGTGCGGAAAGTAGCTCACCCATTCGGATTCGACGGTGAGTTCCATCAACAGCTCGTCCAGGCCAGGATTGGTCATCATCACATGCTGGCCGAACACCGGACGCACCGCCGGATCCCTAGCCAGCTCCCCGGCACCGAGCCCGGAGCAGTTCATCACTACCGGTGCCGCTTCGGATGCCTCGGCGAGGGTTCGCACCCGACGCTGCTCGATCTCACCGCCGGCCGCGACCAGCCGGCGCTCCAGATAGTCGAGGTAGCGCGGCATGTCCATCAACGGCATCCGGGAGTGAGACCCATGATCGAATCCCGGTGGCAGCTCATCCGCGGTGCACGGTCGCAGTTCGGGGATGATCCGTGCCGGCGGCGGCACCTCGTCGCCGGCCGGCCCACCGACGACCACCGCAGGTGCGAGCCGTACGCCGGTGCCCGAATCGGCCGCGAGCGCAGTGAACTCCCGTAGCGATACCTCGGTCCATGCCATCGTCTTAGCCATCGGCTCCTGGAACGACGGACCCCAAAGGGCCCCAGCCACCACCGAGGTAGTGCGCTGCGGGGGCTCGGCCGCCCAGATGCGAACCAGACGGCCAGCCTCAGCCAGGCAGATCCCCGTGGTCAAACCGCTTACCCCGGCGCCAACTACGACGACCGATTCAGCAGAACTGTTCACCCAGCCCACCCTAGAGCGAGCGCTTATACCCGCTAGCGCTTGCGTTGCTTAGCAGCAGCCGCCGCCTCGGTACGCTGCTTCCGCTGCTCCGCCAACTGCTTTTGCTGCTCAGCCTGACGTGCGCGCAGCGTCTCGGCATCCATGGAGTTGAGCAGAATCGCCGCCGCGATGCCTGCGATCCCCAAAGACCACCATGGCGAGAGCCCTAGCAGTAGGGGCGCTGTGGTGATGATGCAAACGTCGAACCCACGGAACAGGTTGGTCACCAGACCGGGCGGGAACGCACCAGCTTGGCTGGCGACCATCGGGGCGCCGAAGTCCACTCCCTTTGCCTGCGTCCAGCGGACTGCCGCCAGTAGGCCTGCCGCAGCGGTGGCGACGGCGGTCAGAAATGCTTCCGGCACCGGGCGGTCGATAGCGCCGTCGCCAAAGCCCAAGTAGGCCGGCGTCGTTGCGACAGCCCAGACTCCAGCCAAGATCGCAGGTACGGCGATCGACGCCAGCTTGATGCGGGCCAGGGAGAAGGGCAGGCAGCGAGCGAGGCCACCGGTACGCGTCAGCACTCGGAGCCCATTGAGTAGCGGAATGATCGCACCGAACAAGGCGAGCGCTGCCAAGACCGGGGTGAGCACGCTCATGCCCAGCGCATCGGCCGCGTACGGAACCACGATCGTGGCCGCCAGCACCAATAAGGGCTGCGGGAACCGCCACAGCCGCTGCCACTCCCGCCAAATGAGCGCCTCTAGTCCCACCCCCTTGCCGCGCCTGGGATGGACGTGGCCGCGCTCTATGGCGCGCCGCTCGACCACGATGTCTCGCGCCAGTCCGACATCCAGGGCGAAGAATGCGCCGGAAATACCACTCACTAGAGCGCCACCGCTGAGCAACCGAGTCCGTCGAATCTGACCGAGCCGGAGTGCCGCGAGCACTGTGCTGATCAGCAGTACCAGAGTGGACCCGGCGATCATGATCAGCCCGAGCTCGATGCCGACATCGTCGGCGAGGCCGAAACTGAACCACCCGGCCGCTACCCCTACGACGCTGAACAAAGCTCCCACTGCCAGTACGCCAAAGACGTAGGTCGCGAGATGAGTCAGCCGATGCCGCTCGATGCCCTGCTGTGCCGCAGCAAATGCGACCGATGAAGCGGCTGAGAGTCCGGTGGCACCAGCCCACACCAGCACTTCAGTCAGTCCTGAACCGGTCAAGGCTGAAATCAATGCACCGAGCACAGCACCACCCAGGAACGCCGCAACTATGGCGCCCACTAGACGAGAGCGGAGCAGCTTGGAGCGGGAGATTGGTGCATCGAGCAGCCAGAAGCCCTCTGCTGCCGATGCCAGCACCGGCCCGAACAGCCGGCTGACCGCAAGCGCGACCCCGACTGTGGCCGCGAACGCCGCCCAGGGCAAGATGGCCCGCGCCGAGAGGCAGGTAGCGCTAGTGCATTGCGCCACCGTTCGCTGTGCTTTCATGATCACATTGACGACCATGGCGCCGATCATGACCGCGGCGAACACGGCGACGTAGGCGTCACTCATGGCCTGCAGCACGTTGCGGGTCGCCCGGCCGGCCCGCCAGTCCTGCATCAGCCTCTTGAGCTCGCGCGGGCTGGCGGGAGTTAGCGGCTTCGGCTCGGGCGGCTGCTCATAGCCGAAGTCGTCGGCGCCGGCTTCCAGACTGCTCATCCGCGGGCTGCTCCAAGCTGGATCACCCGAGTCGCCACCGTTTCGACCAGTTCCGGCTCGTGGCTGGCAAAGACGATGGCCAGACCCTTTTGCCGTTCCGACTTCAGCCGTTGAGCCAGCCAGGCCACGCCTTCGGTGTCAAGCCGTTGCTCCGGCTCATCCAAGATCAACAACTTCCGTGGCCGTACGAACGCGGTAGCCAAAGCCAGTCGGCGGCGTTGACCCGAGGACAAGGTTCCGGGCAGCTGACCGGACTGCGGAACCAGCTGCACCTCCTCCAGCACCTCATCGACTGCCTCGTCCGGGTCGGCGATTCCGTGCGCTCTGGCGAGCAGGTCCAGATGCTCCACAACGCTGAGATCGGGGAAGAAGTCAAGATCATCAATCACTGTCGCCACATCGCGCCTGATCTCCGGTGAAGCCTCGTTCATCGCATTCCCACAGACCTCGACGCTGCCATCATCTGCGCGGTCGGCGCCTACCAGGCAGCGCAGCAGAGTGGATTTGCCGGCGCCATTGCGCCCGGTGAGCGCGATCGCCTCACCGGTACGTACCTCCAGATTGAACTTGTCGAAAATCGTGTTCGGCCCGAAGGCCCGGCGCAGGCCGGAAACCTTGAGGATCGTCGAGCGTTTGGCCATGGAGGCGATTCTGCCTCTTCTCGGCAAGAGATCCGGACGAATCTCTACTGCGCCATCACATCAACCAATCCGGCGCAGGCGTCGCGACGAATCCGAGGAGAAACAGCTAACGGTTAGCGCCTCCAAAGCCCGATACCAAAAGGAGCGACCCGATGATGATCATCTCCACCGCGACAGCGTGTTGCAGGCGGCGTCCTAAGCAAGGCTGAGTAATCGTGAGAGCCTCAATCCCGTGAACGGCTCGTCGCTGCCGCCTGATTCGGAGGGTGGTGAGCCTTCCGGATCTGCGGTGCGCTTCGGGGCCTCCAGCAGTCGCGATACCGGGTTTTCCAGCGGTTGGGAGACCGGGGCGGCCCAGCTAGTCGAGCTGATCACGCTTTGCTCCCGGGGGCATGAGGAGGCCTTCGCCGAGCTGTACGACCGCACCTCGCAGCGCATCTATGGGATCATCCTGCGGGTACTGCGTTCGCCTGATCACGCCGCCGAAGTCATGCAGGAGGTCTATGTGGAGGTGTGGCGGCAGTCGGCCCGCTATTCCCGAGACAAGGGCAGTGTCATTGCCTGGATGACCACGATGGCGCATCGGCGAGCGGTCGATCGGGTGAGATCGGTATCCAGCGAAGTGGCCCGGGACGAGCGATATGCCTTCCATGGCGGTGATCGTGAGATAGATCAGGTATGGGATGGCGTGGAGCAACGACTTGATGTGGAGCGGGTACGACGGGGTATGGCTTCGCTGACTCCGATTCAGCGGGAGGCGCTGACGTTGGCGTACTTCGGTGGCTACACCCAAAGCCAGGTGGCACAGCTGCTCAAGCTGCCGCTTGGCACCGTCAAGACCAGAATCCGTGACGGCCTGATAGGGCTCCGAGACGCGTTGGGGGTGGAAGCATGAGCGAGATCCATGGCGCCGTCGGTTCGTACGTCGTGAATGCCCTTGACCCTGACGAACGGGAGGAGTTCGAGGCACATCTAGCCGTCTGCCCAACCTGCACGCGGGAGGTTCAGGAGTTCTGCGAGACGGCTGCCGAGTTGTCGCTGTTGGCGAGTGCGACTCCACCGCCGGCCGCACTGCGTAGCTCGATTCTTTCTGCCATTTCCGAAGTCAGGCCCCTCCCACCCGAACTTCTGCCACCCGAGCCATCAGCCGAAATCGCGCCTGTGCAGCCTTCGCCGCCCACGGCCGAGACGGCTCCGGCTGATCGTCCGATCGATGAGTTGGCGTTACGCCGGCAGCAACGGCATACCCGCATCCTCAGCGTACTGGTGGCGGCGGTCGTCGCGGCTGCTCTGGCCTTGGGTGGTGTGGTCTACGGGCTCGTCCAGGCGCGGCAGTCGCAGGTAGCGCAACAGGCAGCGGAGACGGAGTTGCTCACGGCGCCTGATGTGAAGACGTATACCGCCACCATGAAGGACGGCGGGCAGGTCTCCTTCGTGGTTTCCAGAAGCCTTAACCGGGCGATGTTCGTTGGCAAGGGCCTGCCAGCTGTCGGGGCTGACCGCACCTACCAGTTGTGGACTCTTGAGGGTCAGCGTCCCATCCCGGACAACACCGTGCCCGGTGGCGGAGATCGCAAGGAGTTCTTCCGCGAAACGCTGGGTGGAGTGACCGGGCTTGCCGTCAGTGTCGAAGCTGCCGGTGGCGCGAAGCAGCCAAACCCGTCAACCATTCAGGTGATTACCGAACTCGCGGCCTAAGACAGTGCTTCTCGAACTAGGCGCTTCTCGAACCAGTGATCGGCGAATGGCTCGTCGTTGAACGCGGCGACCTCGACGTAGTCGGCCGAACGGTAAAGGCTAATGGCTTCAGTGAGCCTGCGGTTGGTCTCGAGTCGCGCTCTGGTGGCTCCGCTACGGGCGGCGGACGCCTCGAGCTCGGCGAGCAGCCGCCGGCCGATCCCAAGTCCGCGCGCCGTCTCGGCGACCCACATGCGCTTGATCTCAGAGGGTGCGTCGGCATGATGCTTGACCGCGCCGCAGCCGACTGGCTCCGAGTGGAGGTAGGCGACCAGCAGGAGGCCCGCGGGCGGTCTGAGTTCATGCGGCTTGGCCGCGATGAGTGTGGCGGGATCCAAGCAAGAGTTGGAGCGGCGCTCCAGTTCGACGAAATAGTGCTGAAAGCACGCCTTAGCGTCCGGCTGTGCCGGATCGGTCGGCCTGAGCTCCACCAGTGCTGCGGTGAGCAGCCGCTCGACGTCGCTCATTGCCGCTAGCAAGCGATCGCGCTGGCTCGGGTTGAGCGGTTCCAAAAGAGACCGCGCAAGGTTGTCGCTGCGGCGGTCGAGCTCGGAGCGTTCGGCCAAACCGGCCGGCGTCAACTGGGCAGTTCGAACCCGCCCGTCCACCGGGCTCGGAACCACCCGAATCAGGCCGTCGGCCTCAAGCGCACGGAGCAGCCGGCTCAGATGTCCGGAGTCGAGCTCAAGGCGGGCTCGCAGCACTCGGACCTCGCAACCTTCGCGCCCGATCTCCCATAGCACGCGCGCCTCGGCGAGCGGCCGCTCCCGGGCGAGGAAGTGATCGTTAAGGGCGCCGACGCGCTGCGTGACCAGCCGGTTGAAGCGGCGTACCCGACCAACCGCCTCAGTCTCCACCGCCATCCTCTGACTTTAGTCAGATGATTTTGCGGCCGCAATTGCCGCTGCCATCAACCTCGTGCACATCATTGGCCGCCGAAGGTGTCAGCGGTCCATGGCACGCTGTGCGTGTGCCAGACACTAAATCGGCTAGTTCGGCTCGAGCCACGCTCGACAAGCGACACGGCGACGTGGCCGCCATGTTCGACCGCGTGGCCCCGCGCTACGACCTGGCCAACGACGTACTCTCGCTCGGCCAGGATCGTGCTTGGCGGCGACAGGTGGTCGATGCGGTCGAGCCGCGCGCTGGTCAGCTGATCTTGGATCTCGCGGCAGGTACCGGAACCTCCAGCGAGCCCTTCCTGCGTAGCGGTGCAACCGTCGTCGCGACCGATCTCTCCTTCGGCATGCTGCTCGTCGGCAAGCAGCGCAGGCCCGATTTGAGCTTTGTCGCGGCCGACGCACTCCAATTGCCGTACGCGGACGTCAGCTTCGACGCGATCACCATCTCGTTCGGGCTCCGCAACGTCGAGGACACAGCAGCTGCCCTTACCGAGATGCGCCGAGTGATCAAGCCCGGCGGCACGCTGGTTGTTTGCGAGTTCTCTACGCCCACCTGGCGCCAGTTCCGCACCCTGT
>Ga0307297_10000201_pt1 | contig 14243 bp, 20 predicted proteins | sample ER_DNA_157_FD_194464 | JGI IMG/M metagenome (GOLD analysis project Ga0307297, IMG submission 194464) | Bulk soil microbial communities from the East River watershed near Crested Butte, Colorado, United States - ER_DNA_157 | ecosystem: Environmental > Terrestrial > Soil > Floodplain | place...
GTCGAACAGTCCACCGCCAAAAGTCGGCGCCGACTGCGAGCCGACAACTTGGTATAACTATCCCCGCTCATCGAACGATCGTTCGGAACTATGAGGGGGGTTGCTCACCCCTCGATCGGCGTCGACTACAGGATCCCGGGCCCGCTCCCACTCGGCCTCGAGCTCGGCCACCTGCCGCCGCGCCCACCACCCCGACCACACCGCACACCCCACCACCCCGACCAACAGCACGGCCAGGGCGAGGGCGCCGATCACCACGCCCTCGACGTGGGAGCGGGGCGCCGTGCCCGGCGGGCGAGGCGGGACCCGGTCGAGTAGTTGCACGCCGGGCAGGCGGGGCGCAGCTCGCAGCATCGGGTGCCGTGGCGGTGCTGATGGCGGGCGAGCGGGGGCACATGGTCCACGGTGCTCGCCCGGGCGGGACACCGCCAGCACTGCACCTCGACGGACTTGAGCCGAGCCGACAGGGCCCGGTGTTCGGGCTCGTCGTACGGTCTCACCCGATCAGACCGAGGGCGATCAGTTTCGCCCGCAGGTCGTTGACCAGGGCCATGGTCGTGGCCGGGTCGGTGGCCGCCGCCGGGGTGGCGGTGGGGCGCACCACGGGGGTGGCGCCGAAGAAGGCGAGCTTTTGCGTGGCCGCCGTGCCGATCCGGTTGCCGGTGGTCGTCCCACAGATGAAGACCAGTCCCTCGGCGAGACTTACTCCGGAGGGTAGGAATTCGAGCTGACGAATCCCGCTGATCAAGAATTTGATCGACGTATTGGAGCTGAATTGGCAGGCCGCAGGGCCGACGCCGAATTGCATCACGTTGGTGGCCGACACCGACGCGATGTGCAGGTCGGCGTCGCCGGCGGCGTTCCGAGAAACGATGCCCTGGTTGTTAGTCAGGCGGACTGTTCCCGTTGTCGCCGGTGTCGCGCCGAGGGCGATCGACGGCGCGTTCAGCGTGCCCGTCATCGTGTCGCCGCCGGTGTCGACGTACCGGTCGGTGAGGGTGACGGCGCCGGTGCGCCCGTCGACAGAGCTCACGGCGGTGGGGCCGGGCGGGCCGGCGGGACCGGGGTCACCCTCGGGCCCGGGCGGGCCGGCGGGCCCGGGTTCGCCCGGGGGCCCCGCGGGGCCGGGGGCCCCGGCGCGGGCGCCGATCACGGCGACGGTCTCGGCGGGGACGACGATCTCGGCCTCGATCATGGGTCGACCGTGACCTCGGGTTGGGCGTGGATCGTGCCGCTACAGAGCCGTTCGTCGAGCCCGGCGACGCGGTAGCGCAGGTCCCACGCGTGGATTTTCCCGGCGGCCAGTGCCCGGGTGCAGGCGGCGGCGAACAGCAGGTACACGACCCCGAGGGCGGCCTCGGTGGTGTCGAGGACAGGGGTGCACGTGAGCTCGTCGTCGCCGGGCTTGGGACGGACCTGGGCGAGCAGCTCGCCCGCGGAGAGATCCAGCGGGGCGCCGGCCGAGTCGAGGACGGTGAGCCGGATCACGGTGTCGTCGCCGCCGTACAGCTTCAGGTCGAGCCGTTGCGGGCGGGTGTCGAGCGAGCTCGTCATCGGGCGAGAACCTCGGCCTGGTCGTGGTGCTCGTCGAGGGCGGTCCGGGTTCGGTAGGCGGCGATGTACCGGGTGTTCGCTACGCGGCAGCGGGTGCATCGGCACGGGTCGGTGCGGTGGTTGTACCGGGCGCGCGTGCCATGCGGTGGGACGGGGGCGGCCGGTCGACCTCGGGGCACCTCCCCCACCGTAGGGCGGGGGTGTGACAGGGGAGCGGATCCCGGTGGTGTCAGCGAGCTCGGCGTCGGCACCGCTGTCAGCGCCTTTTCTCGCGCCCTTCTCACCGCCGCCCGAGCGGCGGCCAGCGGCTTGGCCGGTGGCGGCAGGAGAGGCGGTTGGCTGATCACACCTGAAGCCTATTTGCCCGATCGGGCACGGCGTCAACGTCTGATCCACAGGGCCTGTCGCGCGGACCGCGCGACTACAGGGGCCTGTCTCAGTAGTGGTCTCTTCTTTGGTCTCCCTATAGGGGTGATGCCCCAGCATCACCCTGGGGTGATGCCCCAGCATCACCCTGGGGTGATGCCCCAGCATCACCCTGGGCACGGCCCTGGGGATCACTCGGCGGCCCGGACGGGAGCCATCATCCCGGGGACCCAGTACACGTACAGCGGTCCCCGCGTTGCTGGCAGCGCGCGGCGCCACAGCAGTCCGGCAGTCTCGAGGTCGCGCAGGTCGGCGCAGACGTTGGTGTGCGTCCGGCCGAGGCGGTCGGCCAGGCGGCCCGCGGTCATGACCTCGGGGCGGACCTCGCCGTCGCGGTTGGCGAGCATGCAGAGCCAGGACATGACCTCGCGGTGACGCGCCTGGAACGCGTGGGCCCGGCCGTCGCGGCCTCGGTAGTGGCCGGCGAGGACGGCGTCGGCCACGGCGCGCTGGCGGGCCTGCACGGTCGGGTGGTTCGCCTCGACGAGGGTGAGTTGCTTAGCCGTGAGGTCGAGCGGCGGCGGTGCCGGGTCGGGGGTCGCGACGTTGCGGAGATGGGCGCGGCCGAGGCTAGGGTTCACCTCAGGTCACCTGCTTTCGATTGGCGTCGGTTGTAGGGACTGTTCTGGCACCGGCCCGGGGTCGAGGGATGACCATTCCCTCTCGACACCGGGCCGTTGCGCGTGTGCATCCTGACACGGTAGGTCGTTGTTACATCACCTTGCTGGCTCGGGGCCCTTCAGGGTTCCCTCAGCACGGTCGGGGTGGGTGATCCGCCGATAATCCCGGTTATGACGCGACCCCGAACCGGCCCCAAGCAGGCGCGGCCAGGGCCCGCTAACCTTGCTCTCACGCGCTCACTCCCCCCTCGGACGGGTGTATGTGGACCGGGCGCAGAGCATCCACTAGGAGCCCGTTTCTGACACCACCGTCACCCGCCCGAGGGGGTTTGCGGGCTGAATGCAGCCCATCATCACGGCTGACTACTGACTACTGACGGGCTGATCGTGCCTCCCACTGGTCGGCGGCGATGTGCTCGACCCGGGCCCGTATCGCCGGGTCGTTGATGGCCAGATCGACCAGGGTCATGACGAGCAGCGAGGCCGGCACCTGGCGGTCGAGGGCCCAGAGCCGGAGCATCGTGTGATTGTCCGGGGGCAGGTCCATGGTGAAGCGCTTGGGTCGCCGCGGGACGGGGTCGGGGGCAGGGCGGGTCGAGGCCGGGATCGTCGGGCGTTGCGTGTCGCGGCTCATGCCGGGGCCACCGTGGTCCCGAGGGCCCGGGCGAGGACGGCGGTGGCTAGGCCGGCGTACTCGTCGAGCACGGTGGACGTCCCGAATGCGTCCTCGACGGCGGCCCGCTCGGGAACCCACGTCGAGGTGGCGTGCCCGTCGGCCAGGGCGGAGGGCACCGCGATCGGCAGGACCGGCAGGTCGCGGTTCACCATGAGCTCGACGACCTCGGCCGCGATTGTCCTTCTACGCAGGTCGACCCGGGTGAGGGCCACGAGCCAGTCGACGGGGCCGAGACCACGTTGCTGGCGGTCGAGCTGGCCGACGTCGAGCGCGGCCAGCAGGTCCTCCATGCGGTCGAGGTCGGCACCGTCGGGCGAGGTCGGCACCACCACCAGGTCGGCCGCGACAATGGCGGAGATCATCACCACCCCGGCGTGGTGCCGGCCGGCCGGGTCGTGCGGCGTGTCGATGACGGCGAGGTCGCAGTCATAGGCCAGGGCTGGCACGGCTCGTTCGAGGTCGGCCCGCCAGTACCCCTCCACGGGCACCACCTCGGTCGGCCAGTCCCCGGCCCGGGTCGCCCACGACAGGGTCGAGCGCGACGGGTCGGCGTCGATAAGCATGGTCCGGCGGCCGGTGGCACCGGCGTGCAGGGCGAGCTGCACGGCGGTCGTCGACTTCCCGACACCGCCCTTGACATGGGCAACACTGATAACAGTAGTCATCCGAACAGCCTAGCTGATGGCTGAGGGCTGATAGGCTGATGGTATGACCTATGTCGATCGGCCGTCCGTCCAAGTCCGCGGTGTCACCACGCTTCACGCCTATGAGGTGCCGCCCATCGACGACGACCCCGACCGGCGCCGGTTCCACGTCGATGTCCGAGGCGGCACCTACGGGCCGTCGCAACTACTGTTCGCCGGCGCCATGGATGACCTGCACGACTTCTTCCTGGGTCTGCACAACGTCCTGTCGGACGCGGCGGAGACGGGGGACGGGCGGGCCGAGCGGGTGGTGTTGCGGCCGACCGAGGCGGTCGACTTCCCCGATTCAGTCGACTAGCGGCCAGGCGCGCACGGCGTCGGCCTGGGCTTGGGCGAGGCGGGTGACGTCGATGGCGGGCTGTTCGGCGATGGCGGCGCCGGTGCGGAGGGCGACGAGCTCGCCGGGGGCGAGGCGGCGGCGGACCCGGTGGCCGTCGCCGTCGGTGACGACCTCGAATGCGAGGTCGCCGTCGGTCCAGAGCAGGCTCGCGGTGAGGAACTGGGCGATGCGGTTGTCGAGCAGGGCGCCGACGTTGGCCATGATCCTGTTGTGGTCGTCGTCGGTCATGTCGGGTTCCTCCGGTGGGGGGCGGGTGCCGGGCCACCGCCCGGCCTCGATCACCTCGTAGGCGTCGGCGGTGAAGTCGACGGGCGAGGACCAGGAGCCCTCGCGGTGCTCTTCGAGGTGGAGGTGGGGTGCCTGGGTGCCGGTGTTGCCGACCTCGGCGATGGGGGTACCGGCGGCCAACCAGACCCCGGCCGGGCCCGTCACCCGATTCAGGTGAAACATCTTCCAGCGGGTGCCGTTGTCGCCGGCGAACCACAGCCACCGCCCGGCGGTGTGGCCGCCCTCGGGGGTGTAGGGGCCGTCGTCGCCGGCGTTGGAGATGTGCCCGTCGACGGGCGCGAACAGGGGGGTGCCGATTTCGATGCCGTCGGTGGTGCCCCAGTCGACGCCCTTGTGATTGCGGCCGTCGCCGTAGGGCGAGGTGATGATCACCCGTCCCCCGGAGAGGTCGTACTCGGCGAGCGGCGCCACCGTCAGGCGGGACACCCCGTCACCGTACCGTCACCGGTCCTCGCCGTCACCGGCCTCGCCCCGCTCGCCCCACCAGACCCGCAGGTCCACCCGGATCCCGCCGCGGGCGTGGCGCCAGGCGGCGCCGGCGAGGACGACGGCCAGGGCGACGAGGACGACGGCGACCGCGGCGGCGGCGTCCACATCACGCGGCCCGGGTGACCCGGATGAACGAGGGCTGGTACTGGCCGAGGCCGCCGGTGCCGGCGAACACGTTGCCGTTGCCGCCGTTCACGGTGGCGGCGAACGTGTACTGGTGGGACCCCGCCGTCGGGGTGATTCGCCGGGTGAGGTGTACGGGCGCGATGAAGACACCGGCGGCCGGGGTCTGGACGGTGGCCAGGCGACCGATCGACACCCCGTCCTGGTAGAGCCAGAGCATGACGTTGGCGCCGGCGACGGCGGCGGGCACGACGGCCGGGGCGAAGCACTCGACGATGACGGGGGTGGCGCCGTCGTAGGTGACGGCGGGTCCGATCACGACGGCGTCGGCCGAGGCCTCGACGCCGACGGTGACCAGCTTGGTGGCGGTGGACTGGGTGTAGGCGAGCTCGTGGGGGATGATCGCGTTGAGGGCGTCGGCCACGGACTTGCCCCAGGCCGAGGTGATGACGGTGTTCGGGGTCGGCACGACGATCGGCACGACGGTCTCCTATCGGTGGTCCCAGACGGATTGATCCCAGACGGCCGAGTCCCACCGGGAGTAGCCCTGGACCTGCTCGCCGGGGGCGCACTTGAGGGTGACGGTCCACTGGTCGAGGCTGATGTTGTGGCCGATGCCGTCGACGGTGGCCAACACCTCCAGCACCTGGCCGAACCGGTAGCGGATGAGCTCGACCCGGGAGCCGAGGTCGACGGCGTGGGCGAGGTCGAACCAGTCCTCGTCGTCGGTGGCGACCCCGTCGATCGGTGAGACGGTGGTCTCGGCGTTGGCCAGGCGGGCGAGCATGAACCCGGCGACGGTCGCGGACCAGGCGTCGGACTGGTGGATGAGGTCGGTTCGTTGGGTGGACCGGACCCCGTGGCGGGTCACGGACAGGGCGTCGGTGACGGTCTGGGCGGTGCCGCCGACCCGGGCCACGGACACGACGTTCTTGACCTGGTCGCGGTCGGTGGCGATCGTGAATTGGATCGGGCACAGACCGTCGGCGTCGGGATCGTCGGTGAATGTGGCGATCGGTTCGGTGAACTCGGGGGCCTGCAGGCCGGTGGGGTCGACGTAGCGGATGACACCGCCGGCGGTGCACCAGAACACCCCGCCGTCCGAGTCGGCGGTGAGCCAGGCTTCCTCGAGGGCGCCCTTGGCCAGGGTCGTTGCCTGCAGGGTGGCGACGCCGGTGTCGAGGTCGCTGTCGACGACGGCGGGCACGGCGGCCTGGTTCATGATCCGGGCGAGGCGGGCGCCGGCGAGCTCGCCGCCGCCCTGGCTCGCCTGCTCGAGGCCGTTGGCGTCGCCGAGGAATGACAGGGCGTCGGTGCAGGCGAGCTGGACGGTGGATTCGCCGCCGTCGTCGGTCTCGGTGATCGTGCGCACGAACCCGGTGTAGAGCGGGCCGGCGTGGGTGGCGACCTGGACGGGGATGTCGGGGCCGAGGACGGGGCGGCCGAGGTCGGCGCCGTTGGCGTCGAGGGTGTTCCACGGGGAGTAGACGCCGGTCGGGTTGTCGAGTTGGAACGAGGCGCGGGCGGGGGCGGCGTGGTCGAGGGGCCCGTTGCGGCCCCGCTCGATGGACACCCCGGAGCAGTCGCAGGAGGCGTCGATGAAGTTGTCGTAGTCGACGGCGTCCCACCGGTCCTGGTCCCAGCGGGCCCGGTCCCAGACGTCCTGCGCGGTCGGTAGGGCGAGGGTGACGTGCACGAGGTCGGCGGCGAGGGCGGTGCCGCCGGTGGGTGGCGGGATCGGCGGCCACGCGATCATCGGACCGCCACCGTCAGGGTGCCCATGGGGGCGACGTTGCGGGAGAACGAGGTGACCTGGCGGGCGACGTCGTAGCCGTCCGATCCCGGGGGCATGACGATCGTGAGCGCGCCCATGGTTGCGAACCGGGGGATGTCGGGCACGTCGATCCGGTTGCCGCCGAGGCCCGGGATCCAGTCGGGGAACGTGAAATTGAGGGCGCCGATCGTGTTGTTCCAGAGATCGGCGATCGCGTTGAACGCGATCTTGAAGGGCTTGGTGATGAGGTCGGCGACGCCGGACAGGGCGTCGCGGATGAGCCCCCCGATCCGGCCCATCAGGTCGAGGACGAAGTCGACCCCGCCGCGCACGATGGACTTGACGGCGTCCCAGGCGCCGCCCCAGTCGCCGGTGATCACCGCGGTGATGAACTTGATGATGGATCCGATGGTGTCCATCGCGAACCGGATGATCGACATGATGATGTCGAACGCGGTACGGGCACCCTCGGTGATCTCGTCGCCCCACTCGAGCCAGAACTCGCCGATCCAGGTGACGACCCCGTTGATGAAGTCGGCGACGGACTTGACGCCGGCCATGATCTCGTCGCCCCACTCGGCCCAGAACGCCTTGATGGTGTCGGCGATCCACGTGATGATCGCGATCGCGATCTTGATCTTGGTGACGATCTCGGTGACCCAGAGCTCGGCGATCCGCCCGACCAGGGCCATGATCTCGTCGCCCCACTCGGTCCAGAACGAGCTGATGTTGGTGAGGACCTCGGACACCAGGGTCTGCAGCTCGGTGAGCGACGGTTGAATCTCGGCCATGATCCGGGGCCAGTTCTCCTCGACCCACGCGACCAGCGACTCGATCCCCGGGAGCACCTTCTCGGTGAAGAACGTCGACAGGGTGCCCAGGACCGGCAGGAGCTTGGCGCCGATGGACTCCTTGAATTCGTCGAACCCGATCTGAGCTTTCTTCATGCCGCCGGCGCTGGTGTTGGCGGCGGCCTCGCCGGCGCCCTTGAACGTGTCGCGGGCTTTGGCCAGGGTCTCCTCGAGCGACAGGGCCTTACCGTCGGCGTCCTCGGTGGCGATCCCCAGCTTGGACAGGCCACCGATGGAGCCGAGCTGGGCTTTGGCCAGGGCCTGGGTGACGGTGCCGAGGTCCTTGCCGGTGCCGGCGCTGATGTCGGTGGCCAGGGCGAGCAGGTCCTGGGCCTTGGTGGTGTCGCCGGTGGCGGTGGCCAGGGTGGCCAGGGCGGGGCGGAGCTCGTCGTCGGCCACGGCGGCCGCCTTGGACAGGGTCGAGATGTAGGCCTCGGCGCCGGCGACGGCCTCGTCCGAGGCGCCGGCGGCCTGGCGGAGCTGTTGGGCGAGCTGGCTCGCGGCGGCCTCGTCCTCCATGGCGGCCTGGGCGAGGTCGTAGCCGACGATGGCGACCCCCGCGATGGCGGCGGCGCCGATCGCCGCGGGCCCGGCGAGACCGGCCAGGGCGCCGCCCATGGACTTGCCGGTATCCGCGACCGACCGCTCGGCCTGGTTGCTGGCGCGCTCGAGGTCGGAGCTGTCGCCGGTGAACTTGACGGCGATGTCGCGATCAGCCACCGGCCTCGTCCCCTCCCCGGGCCCAGCGGGCGGCGAGCTCGTCGAGGGTGCGAATGTATTCGCGGCGCAGCACCGGGATCGCGGCCCGGACCGTCGGCCAGAACCAGTAGCCGGACTTGCCGACCCACTCGGGGAACTGGCGGGTCGAGGGGCGGCGGCCGCCGCCGTGCTCGGACCCGAAGAACACGTCGCCGGCGGTGACCCGCCGGTTGGACCTGGTGTTCGGCCGGATCCGCTTGCTCCCGCCGGCGACGATCGTCGGCACCCTATCGGAGCGTCGCTTGACGGTCGGGGCCACCAGCGCCGCCTGCGGCGAGGCGGAGCCGGCGGCGAGGATGAGGGCGGGGACGAGCTGATCGGCGATGTTCCCGGCGGCCTGGCGCAGCTCGCGGTTCGCGTCCTTGCCGTACCGGTTGAACGCCCGCAGGGTCTCCTGTAGGCCCTCGACGTGGAGGTCGGCGTCGATGGACCGGTCGCCGGTCGAGCGGCGGGGCCGGGTGGTCATCGCCGTTTGCCTCGCTCGGCCCGGGCCCGGCGGGCGCGGTCGTTGAGCAGGGCGGCGGCGGTGGCGATCACCTCGGGGGGTTCGTCCCACCAGTCCCGCGGCGCCGTCCCCGTGGCCAAAGCCAGTTCGATCACGGTTCGTTCGACGGTGCCGCGCCGGTAGGGCGCACGGGGTCGTCCTCGATGATCGACCAGTCCTCCACCCGGTCCATGAACTCCTCGACGGTCAGATCGGCGTAGCCGTCGTGGTGGCGCAGGGCCTGGTGGGCGAACCGGAACAGGACCTCATAGGCGGTGGTCCCGCCGGCGGCGAGCTCGTCGTCGAGGGACCGCCCGGCGGGCATGGCGGCGCGCAGCTTCAGGACGTCACCCGGGCGGTTCGTGACCCGGACCTTGGTGTCGTCCACGGTGAGCTCGAACGTGAACGACAGCGACATCGCCCTCGCCATCAGGCGGCCTTTTCGTAGCCGACCGTGCGGTCGTCCTCGTCGGCGTCGGCGTCGGGGCCGGTGCCGGTGGTGCCGGCGGCGACGATCGGCCCGAACGTCGGTTCGCCGTCGAGGCCGAGGGTCACGGAGGCCTCGGCGATCTCACCGGCGGTCCCACCGTAGGGTCCCGGTTTGAGCCGCACGATGCCGGTGGCCTGGGTTCCCTCGAGCGGCCATTCGATCTTGAAGTCGGCGAGTTGGCCGGCGTTGGTCGACAGGAACAGCGACAGGCCCATGCCGACGACCGGCGGCCCGACGGAGGCCTCGGCCCAGTTCTGGTCGTACTCCAGGTCGAGCGTCCACGTGGTGGTGCCGGTCACGGTCTTCTGTCCGCACAGGCGTTTGCGGATCTCCTCGGGGGTGTCGGGGGTGAGGGTGGCGGCGGTGACGTCGCAGGAGACGTCGGTGGCGGTGCCGGTCCCCGTGGGCACGGTGAGGGTCAGGGTGACGTCGTCGAAGTAGTTGCCCATGGGGGTCAGTCTCCCGGGTCGTAATCGAGGGTGAGCGGGAACGTCGCGGCGAGCATCGGCACACCGGCTATCTCGGTGGGGGTGACCTCGCCGAGCGGGCCGACCTTCCCGACCCTGGCGTCGAGCAGGGCGCGGCGGGCGGCGAGGTAGCCGGCGGCGAGCGTGTCGAGGGTGGTGGGCAGGTCGAACCGGCCGCCCACGAGTTGCACCGACCAGGTCACCTGGGGGCAGGTGCCGACGCGGTGGTTCGGGACGAGCCACGGGTTGGCCGGGCGAAGGATCACGGCGGGGGCGCCGGTGACCTCGGCGGGGGCCTCGTGGCCGGCGGTGACCACCAGGGCGCCGCCCTCGAACCCGGCCCGGATCACCTCGAGGAGCTCGGCGGTGGTGGTCATGCGAACCCGAACGAACTGCGGTAGGGGTCGAGGTAGTGGTGGACGTGGGCCATGAGGTCCTCGGGGAGAGCGGCGCCGGTGTAGGCGTCGCCGCCGACGACCCCGCCCGGCGAGGCGGGGTCGTGGTAGATGCGCACGGCCAGGCTGGCGAGGCCGGCGATCACGTCGGGGCCGTCGGGGATGAGGGTGATCGGGTCGGCCTCGGGCCCGTAGAGGTACTGGCGGGCCACGGCGACGGCGGCCGCCGACGCGTCGGTGACCCGCGTCGGCGGCGCCGAGGCCGCGGGGAATCCGAGCACGGTCGCGACCGTGGCGGCCACGGCCGCGGCGAGCTCGGCGTCGGTCACCGGTCCGAGGTCCTCTTGCCTCGGGACCCGGCGGTGGCCTGGTCGGCGGCGACGACGTTGGTGAGCACGACGATCCCGGCGGGGATGAACGCGGCGAACGCGCCCATGCCCCACACGGCGACGTCCTCGCCGAGCTTGGGGATCACCGGCGCCGCCACGACGAACGGCCCGTCCTCCATCCACGCCGCCGCCGCGGTGTTGCCGACGATGGCGGTACCGGCGGCGAGGTCCGCCGCGAGGGTGACTTTGAGGCCGGAGATGTTGACGTCGAGCGTCGAGGCGGTGGCGGTGCCCGGCACGTTCTGCGTCCCGTAGGGCGAGGCGACCATCGATGGCATGCCACCGAACGCGAGGAACACGTCGGTGGAAGCGAGGACCCACGAGGCCGGCGAACCGGTCGCGACCTGCACCAGGGACGAGGCCTCGAACACCGCGGCCTTGAGGGCGGCGCCGTCGGGGTCCGCCGCGGCGACGTCATAGTCGACGGTCTGGTGCCCGGGCACGACCGGGAGCAGGTCGCCCACCACGTTGTCGGTGACGACCCCGTAAGCGGCGTTCAGGACCCGGAGATAGGCGTCGCGGTAGGCGGGCTGTGACCGGCGGATGAGCTGCCAGGAGATGTCGGATCCGCCGGCGTAGGTCTTGATCGGCGTCGAGGCCTTCTTGAACGACACCTTCACGGAGGTGACGTCACCCTTCTCCAGGGTCTGCTCGCCGACCAGGGCGTGGAGGTCGCCGTCGAAGTACGGCCAGTCGACCTCCATCCCCGACGGCGGCAGCGGCCGGGTGCCGATCGCGTTGATCACCGGGCGGCCCGTGTCGAGGATCCCGAAGATCTCCGTCAGCCACGCGGGGGGGACGACGCCGGGGTTGTCGGTGGTGATCTGGTCGACGAACACGCGGCCGAGGGTGACCCGCGCCCGGTGCGCCTGGTAGGCGTCTCGGAACAACAGCGGCAGCTCGTCCGAGCTCGACGCCCGGGCGGCCTCGTAGAACTCGAACGGCCCGGAGAACCGTTGCAGGGGGTGGGCGAGCGGGCGGGCGACGCGGCCCAACGCCCGTTGCACCTCGCGGGCGATCACGGCCCGGGCCGCGGTCGGCGCGCCCGGCACCGGTGTCGTGGGGGTGTCGCCGCCGTCGTCGCCGCCGTCGTCGCCCTCGTCCTCGTCGGGCTCCTCGTCGCCGTCGGGGGCGGCCCGCACGGCGAGGACCTCGGCGCCGGCGTAGGCGCCCCGGTGGGGCAGGGTGAGCACGGCGACCCCGTCGAGCTCGATCCCGGTGCGTACCACGGATCCGACGGCGGGCTCGGCCTCGAACTCGACGGAGAACGTGGCGCCGACGGTGCGGGCCAGGGCCCGCAGCTCGGCGGCGGCGGGGACGTCGGCCAGGACCACGGTCCCGTACAGCCCGTCCTCGCGGGACTCGGCGCCGTCGAGGCGGCCGACGAGGGGGCCGCGGGTGAGCCGTCCCCGGGAGTCGACGGAGTGACCGGCGTAGACGGGGATCACGGCGCCGGCCCGGGCGGTGATCCCACCGCGGGCGAACGATTCGGTGTAGCGGCCGGTGCCGTCGTCGACCTCGGCCGGGGTGTCCCACGGGACGAGGCGCCCGGTGAGGGTGCCGGCGTCGTCGAGGTGCACGGGCTGAGCCGAGCGGCGGGCCAGGGTGGCGGTAGGGGCGGCCTCGATCAGCGTGCGGGCCAGGACGGGGGATCGGGCCATGGGTGGCCTCCGGTGGGTCAGGCGCCCGGTGGGGCGTCGGTGAGGGTGGTGGCGGCGGCGGGCACGGTCGCGGGGGACGGCGGCGGGGGATCCTCCAGCGGGTCGAGTCCCTCCAGGTCGCGGACCTCGTCCACGGTCATCCACGCCTGACCGGCGAGGATCCCCGTGTACGCCTCGATGCGCGCCGCGAAGTCGGCCCGCACGAGCTCGGTCGTGTCGAACCGGCAGGTCTGCCCGCGGGGCGTGAGGTCGTTGAACGCCGATTCCAGGCGGTTCAGGTAGGCGCCGAGGCCGGTGGCCAACCACCGGCGGAACTCGCCCTCGACGGTGGAGTAGGTGAGCGAGTCCCCGGAGGCGACGTTCACGAGCGAGGGGGGCATGAGGAATGCCCGGGCTATCTCGGCGTTGGCGGCGCCGATCGACTCGACGAGCTGGGCCTCCAGCGGGGACACGCCGAGGGGGCCGATGTCGCCGTCGGCGTCGATCACGCCGGGTTCGTGGCGGCCGCCGAGCGAGGTGATCAGATCGGCTTTGATGCGTTGGGCCTGGCCGGGGTTGAGCCGTTGTTTCACCTTCACGACCAGGCTCGGGTAGCCGGCTTCCCAGAACGACCCGGCCATGGTCCAGAGCTGCGTGAGGTAGGCGACGGCGCCCGCGGCGTCGACCAGCGGCGAGGTCCCGAGGCTTGCTTTGCGTTCGACGTGGAACGGGATCCAGATGGCCTCGAGGCCGGGGACTAGGTCGTGGCCGTTGTAGGTGACGGTGTCGAGGTCGCCGGTGAGCGGGTCCCAGGAGGCGGTCGCGTCGGCGGGGTCGACGACCCGGACGGCGGCGGGGATCCCGGCGGCGTCGGTGTCGGTCACGATCAGCCACGTGTAGCCGTAGCGGGTGAGGTTGTTGGCGAGCCGGTGGAACGTGAGCCATCGCGGTTCGAGCCGGTTGGGGCGCACGGTGAGCATGGGTTGGGTTGGGAGCGGCCGGCGTCCCCGCAGGGTGATGAGCGGGAGCTGGGCGATCGTGTCGGCGATCAGACCCCTACAGGCGACCACGACGGGGAGTTGCCAGGGGTCGAGCTCGGGTCCCCAGGTCCTGGCCGCGATGGCCTCGGTGATCGTGGCGGAGACGGCGGAGACCGGGGCCACACCCTCGGGCCCGAGGGTGTGGCCGCCCGGCGGCGGTGCCGGCGGTACCGGTGGTGGCGGCAGAGGCGGCGGTGGGAAGGTCCGGCCTCGGGTGAATAGCGGCACCCTCCCGAGGGTGACGTAACCCGGAAGTCCCGTCCACCCGCCCACGTGCCCGCCTCACGCGGCCGGGTGGGGGGTCACGCCCGATCACCCCACCCGGCCGCGTAACAGCGCCTCACGGCCCTGTGACACTAACCGTTGTTACACGGTATCCATGTACAACCATCGTTACGTTATCACGGGGGGTGTGCGGGTGCGGTCCTGGAGGGTCCAGGCGGCGAGGGCGGCGGCGAGCAGCGGGCCGGCCGAGGGTTCCCGGCGGTCCCACAGCCAGGCGCCACCGGCCCTCGTCTGCCGCGCCGCGGCCACCGCGGCGGTGAACCGGTCGTCGTCGCGGTGGGTCATGGCGCCGGCGAGGATCCGGTCATGGGCGGCGCCGCAGGCGGCGGCGACGTCGCGGGTGTTGAGCGGGGCGGGGACGGTGGGGAGCTCGTCGAGGTCGCGGCGCAGGGCGGCGACGGGGCCGCCGGCGTCCCAGGTGACGGCGAGGGGGTGGTGGGCGTCGACGA
>Ga0307297_10000203_pt1 | contig 14170 bp, 13 predicted proteins | sample ER_DNA_157_FD_194464 | JGI IMG/M metagenome (GOLD analysis project Ga0307297, IMG submission 194464) | Bulk soil microbial communities from the East River watershed near Crested Butte, Colorado, United States - ER_DNA_157 | ecosystem: Environmental > Terrestrial > Soil > Floodplain | place...
TCGAGCCGGCGATCTCGCCGAAATTATGCCGCGCGGTTTCGATCTGTTTCAGCGCCGCGCGGTGTTTCCTGATCTGGGCCCGGTGCCACGCGATCCGGCTGTTGCTGTCTGCGACCATGTCGGCCTCCTGGGGCGGATGTCGAGCATAGGTGATTCGCAGCCGCCGGGCCGAGTTCTGTTGATGGGAACCTAGCACGAGCGGGCGGACGAAAGCGTTCTTGCCGCCATCACCAGCGCCAGCAGCAGCAGTGCCGACGCCAGCAGGAATGGCGCCCCCGGCAATAGCAGCGGGGCCTGCGCGTCGATGAAATACGCAAATGTCAGCGTGAACAGAAACGGGCCGACCATCTGCGACACGCTCTGCACGCTGGTATTGGCGCCCTGCAGCTGGCCCTGCTGGCTAGGCGACACCCGTTGCGTCATCAGCGCCTGGATCGACGCCCCCGACACGCCCCACAACGCCATCACGGGAATGCCGAGCCAGGACAGCGGACCGGTCGGCGCCAGGGCAAAGATCAAAAAGCCGGCGGCGCCGCTGCCGAGCCCCAGCATCAGCGCCCGCCGCTCACCGAAGCGCTTGACGATCGGCCCGATCGCCGCCCCCTGCACCACCATCGCGCAGATGCCGACCATGGCCAGCGTCAGGCCGACGGTCGTCGTGTCCCAGCCGTAGCGGTAGGTCGCATAGAGCACATAGGTGCTCGGCAGCACCACATGCGCGGTCTGCGCGACAAAATTCACCACCGACAATCCCGCGAGTACCCGGTCGGAGCGCAACAACCGCAGTGCGCCGATCGGGTTGGCGCTCTTCCAGCGCAGCGGCGAGCGGCGCTCGCGCGGCAGCGATTCCGGCAGGATCAGAAAACCATACAGCGTATTGGCAATGCCGAGGCCCGCGCCCGCCCAGAACGGCAGCCGGGGATCGATATCGCCGAGCAGGCCGCCGGCCGCGGGTCCCAGAATGAAGCCGGCGCCGAACGCGACGCCGATCTTGCCGAACATCGCGGCGCGGCGTTCCGGTGCCGTCACATCCGCGATGTAGGCGAATGCGGTCGACACGCTGGCCGAGGTGATGCCCGAGATCACCCGGCCGATGAACAGCCAGACCAGCGACGGCGCCAGCGCCATCAGGACGTAGTCGAGCGCCAATCCCAGATTCGACAGCAGGATCACCGGCCGGCGGCCGAAGCGGTCCGACAGGGCGCCGAGAACGGGCGAAAAGAAAAACTGCATCAGCGCCCAGGCGGTGCCGAACAGGCCGAAGATGCGCGCCGCGTCGGCGGTGTCGTTGGCGACAAAGCTTTCCACCAGTTTGGGCAGGATCGGCATGATCAGGCCGAGCGCGAGCATGTCGAGCAGGATGGTCACGAAGATAAAGGCCGCCGCGCCGCCGCGCGGCAGTTTTGGCAACGGCGTCCTGATCGCGCTCGAAGGCGATTCGTCGATCATGATCCTGCACTTGAGATGACCGGTAATGGACTGACAATTCGACGGCAGGCTAACACACGCATCGGCTCGGGGAGCAACCCAACCCGCTTCGCACGCGGCTTACTGGGTTGGCCTCCTGTCACGCAGCGCGTTGACGAATCGCTTGACGGCCTCGAGCACCGGTTGCTGATCGCCCGCGAAGAACCAATGATCATTGCCGCCAAGCTCGACGAATTGGGCGCCTTTGATTTGACCGGCCATGGCGCGGCCTGCTGCAATCCGCACCGCCAGATCGTTCCTCCGGTGCAGCACCAGCGTAGGTACCGAAACCCGTGGCAGCAGGTCTCGCACATCGGTGTCGCGCAACGCCTTGAGCACGGCCCAGATGGCGCCGGGACTGGAGGCCGCGCGCAGCAGCCCGGCCCACCAGGCCCTCGCCTGTGGATCGCGCGACAGGCTCGGCGCGAAGGTCTCGATGCCGGCAGGGCCGCCCCATTCGGCGACGAGTTGCCGGCGCCAGGCGTCATACTGGCTTGCCCGCAAGGCATGCTGATTGTCCGGTGCCCAGCTGCCCTTGGCCAGCGAGCCGAATAAAATGAGGCCCGCCACGAGGCGAGGTTCGTCCACCGCGAACTTGATGCAGGCCGGCCCGCATTCCGACGCCCCGAACAGCACGACGCGGCGCGTCTGTGCCGCGCGCAGCACGGTGCCGATATCCTCCGCAGTCACTTCGACGCTCGGGGCGGATCCGATCCGGTCCGAGAGCCCGATGCCACGACGATCGAACAGGATCAGCCGCCCAAGCGTCATCAGTGAAGCCAGAAATGCCCGGCTCGTGGGATGCTCCCAGACGCGTTCCACGTGCGACACGAAGCCGGGCATGATCAGAATATCGAGCTCGCCGCTGCCGTAGGTCTGATACGCCAGGTGGACGCCGACGCCCCTGGCATAAAGCGTTGTCGGAACGGCTTCGGCAAATGCCGCTGTGGCGGGATCCATCAGCGCTTCGGTCGCGGCTTCGGGCGCAACCCCAAGCTCACCGCGCAACCGCTGCGTCAGCGCCGCATGGTGACGTTCCGCCGAACTTCGATCGCCCGCCAGCAGCAGGCTGCGGATCAAATACCGGCCATACACCTCGCTCAGCGGATCGAGCTCGACCAGGCGTCCGGCGTGGGCTGCGGCTGCAAAATGTTCGCCGGCCGCATTGTTGTCCTGCACGAGGCGTTCCAGGGCGTGCATCAGCCGCCCCCTAAGCGCCTCGCGGCGATAGAATGCCCAATCGTCAAACTCGGAACATCCGTCCAGCGCGAAGCCCGCGAGGAAGTCACCGTGATAGCGCTGGCAGGCCCGCTCGAAATCGCCGCTGTCGCAGTCATTCTCGAACAGATGAGAGTCGACCTTCAGCTCGATCGCGGCAGACCACCGCACGCTTTCGCGATCGGTCTCGAAGACATGCTGGCCGAGCGCAAGCTCGATGCGGTGAAGCATGCGCCGCAACCGCGCGCGGGCGGTCTCGCGGGGGCTCTCGGGCCACAGCAGGGTGGCGATGACTTCCCGCGCAACTGTGCCTTTCGCCTCCGCAAGGTAGATCAGCAGCGCAAGTCCCTTGCGCAGGTTCAGCTTGATCGGGCCGACGTCACCGCGGATCTCCGGAAAACCGAGCGTCTGAAGCGAAAACCCAGCCATTAGATCTCCCCGTGTCCTGTCGGCGCCCCCAGGGGACGTGCAGGGGACGGTCCACTGATAGCAGCCGCCTCAGGCTGGGAGCACCTTCCCACTCCATACGAACGCAAAAGGACCGGATCATGAACCAATTTACACCGCCGCCCGCGCCAGGCGAGGTCGAAGCTTTCATCGGCCAGGTCGTTACCGATCTGAGCGCCGCGTTTTCCGGCGTGTTGGTCAATGTGGGACGCAAGTTGGGCCTGTATCGGGCGATGGCCGATCTCGGCGCCTGTACGTCGCTGGCGCTCGCCGAAACTACCGGCATTCGCGAGCGCTATGTACGCGAGTGGCTCGCCAACCAGGCGGCCGGCGGCTATGTCGCTTACGACCCCGAGAAGCGGACTTACGCGCTGCCGCCGGCGCAGGCGATGGTCCTCGCGCTGGACCAAAGCCCCGTTTTCATGGCGTCCGCCTTCGAGGTCGCGGCCTCGTTCTGGGCCGATGAAGAGCAGATCGTCGAAACCTTCCGTTCGGGCGAGGGCCTCGGCTGGCACGCGCATAACCATCGCCTGTTCTGTGGCACCGAAAGCTTCTTCCGCACCGGCTATCGCGCGCATCTGGTGAGCCAGTGGCTTCCGGCGCTCGACGGCATCGTCGAGCGCCTGGAGCGCGGCGCCCGGGTCGCCGACATCGGCTGCGGACACGGCGCCTCCACCATCCTGATGGCGCAGGCGTTTCCGAAGTCGAGCTTTATCGGCCTGGACTATCACGACGCGTCGATCGCGACGGCGCGCAAACGCGCCGCCGAGCAGGGCGTGACAGGCAACATCGCGTTCGAGGTCAAGGCCGCGACCGAGTTGGACGGCCGCGATTTCGACCTCATCTGCTTCATGGACTGCCTGCACGATCTCGGCGATCCGGTCGGCGCGCTCGCGCGGTGCCGCCAGGTCATCAAGGCCGACGGCAAGGTGCTTCTGGTGGAGCCCTATGCCGGCGACCGGCTGGAGGAGAACTTGAACCCGATCGGCCGCATGTTCTACGCCGCGTCGGCCATGGCGTGCACGCCGAACTCGCTGTCGCAGCAGGTCGGGCGCGGCCTCGGTGCGCAGGCGGGCGAAGCGCAGCTTCGCAAGGTGGCACGGGAAGCCGGGTTTTCCAACCTGCGGCGCGCCGCCCAGACGCCGGTCAATCTGATTCTCGAACTGACCCCGTAAGCGGCGATGTTCGACGACACACATCGACGGCAAATCCCTCGGACTCGACGTGGGTCCGGGGGACGCGCAGGGGACGACCCAGTGATAGCGGAGATCAAAACCGGTCGCCATTGAGCGGTTCAGATTCCTGCATGCGGTACCGCCGCTGCGACAACAGGGAAACACATTCATGTTCGCACATCTTGTCATCCTCATCTACGCCATCGTGAGTTATGCCGTCTTCGTTGTTTCGTTTCTGTATGCGCTCGGTTTCGTCGGCAATTATCTCGTGTCCAAATCGATCGACGTCGGCGCCCCTATGAATTTGACCGGGGCCATCGTCATCGACCTGCTGCTGCTCGGCATATTCGCCATCCAGCACAGTATTATGGCGCGCCCGGCCTTTAAACGATGGTCGGCCAAATTTCTTCCCGTAGCCAGCCAGCGCAGCACCTACGTTCTGTTCTCCAGCCTGATTCAGCTGCTGCTGTTCTGGCAGTGGCGGCCGATCCCGGTCCAGGTCTGGCATGTCGAGGGAATGGCGGCCGGCCTGCTGATCGGCCTCTATTGGCTCGGCTGGCTGATCATGCTCGCCTCGACCTTCATGATCGATCATTTCGAGCTCTCCGGCCTTCGCCAGGCTTTTTCCGTGCTACGCGGGACCGAACTACCCGGTCAGTCGTTCAGGACGCCGCTGCTCTACAAGGTCGTGCGGCATCCGATAATGCTCGGCCTGCTGCTCGCGTTCTGGGCGACGCCCGAGATGACGGCGGGCCATTTGCTGTTCGCGGTCATGAGCACGGCCTACATCCTCGTCGGGGTGCAGTTCGAGGAACGCGATCTGATCGCCGAGTTCGGCGCGACCTACGAGCGCTACCGCCAGCGCGTCCCCATGCTGTTGCCGCGCATTTTCGGTAGCCGACCGGCGGAAATTCGCGAGCCGCCGCGGTCTGTCGGAGCACCCCGATGAGAGCGGTTCTGTGCAGCGCATTCACCGGGCCTGCGGACCTGCGCATCGGCGAGATCGATGAGCCGAAACCTGCCGGCGACGAGATTCTCATCGCGGTCCATGCGGCCTCCGTAAGTTTCATGGACCATCTCATGGTCTCCGGCCTTTACCAGATGCGGCCACCGACGCCGTTCGTGCCCGGCACGGAAGCGGCTGGAATCGTCGTCGCGGTCGGCGCAAACGTCACGCGATTCCAGCCGGGCGACCGCGTGGCGTGCGGCAGCTGGACCGGCGGCTATGCCGAGCGGATGGTCGCCAGGGAATCGAAGTGCGTGCTTCTGCCACCCGGCGTCGCCTTCGAAACCGCGGCCACGGTCTGGCACAATTACGGCACGGCGTATTACGCCCTGGTCGAGCGGGCACGGGCGCAACCTGGTGAAACGGTCTTCGTCACCGGCGCCGCGGGCGGGGTTGGGCTCGCCGCCGTCGATCTCGCCGCCCAGCTGGGCCTGCGCGTTGTTGCGGGCGTCGGTTCCGACGAGAAGGCAGCCCTCGTGCGCGGTTACGGCGCCTGCGAGGCCGTCAACTACCGTAACGAAGACCTGCGCGATCGCATCAAGGCGATCACCTCAGGCGAAGGGGTCGATATTCTCTTCGACAATGTCGGCGGGGCGATTTTCGAGCAGATGGCGCGGCTGATGAAGTGGGGTGGACGGATGATGCCGATCGGCTTCACCAGCGGCCGGATTCCTTCGGTCCCGATGAACCTCCCGCTGTTGAAGAATTATTCTATCGTCGGTGTCTTTGCCGGCGCCTGGATGGAAAAATTTCCCGAGCAGGCCGCACGCATGAATGACACCCTGGCGCGGTGGTTGGCCGAGGGAAGGATTCGCCCCCACATCGATCGCGTCCTTCCGCTGGAACAGGCCGGGGAAGCGATGCTCGCCGTGGCCAGCCGGACGGTTCAGGGAAGAATCGTCCTCACCACAAGTTAAGCGGCGCTGCCAGGACAGGAAGGGATTCGATGCCGTCCATCGTCATCGACAGACGCTACAGCGGTCCTCCGAGCTCCGGCAATGGCGGTTACGTCGCCTGAAGGGCTGCGGTTGGTAGCGACTGATGCCGCGCAACCGCGTGGCTGCGGCTACGATGGCCGCTTGCGCTTGTGGGCGAACGGGTTGGCCTTTTCGCGCAGGCTGATCCGCACCGGCGTGCCCGGCAGTTCGAAGAACTCGCGCATCGAGTTGACGAGATAACGCAAATAGGATTGCGGCACCGCATCGGCGCGCGAGCAGAACAGGATAAAACTCGGCGGCCGCGCCTTGGCCTGCGTGATGTAGTTCAGTTTCAGCCGCCGGCCCGACACCGCGGGCGGCGGATTGGCGTCCACCGCCTGCTCGAACCAGCGATTGAGCGTCGCCGTCGGCACCCGCCGGTTCCATACCGCATAGGCCTGTTCGATCGAACTCATCAGCCGGTCGATGCCCTCGCCCATCAGGCCGGACACCGCAACGATCGGCATGCCCTTGACCTGCGGCAGCAGATGATCGGCATCGGTGCGCAAGCCCGCGATCAGGCTCGACTGTTTGCCCATCAGGTCCCATTTGTTGACCGCGATCACCAGTGCGCGGCCCTCGCGCTCGATCAGGTCGGCGATCCGCAGGTCCTGCTCCTCGAACTTGTTCTGCGCGTCCATCATCAAAACCACGACTTCGGCGAAGCGGATGGCGCGCAGCGCGTCCGATACCGAGAGCTTTTCCAGCTTTTCCTCGATCCGCGAGCGCCGCCGCAGGCCGGCCGTATCGAACACCCTGAAATCCCGCCCCTGCCAGTTGACCTCGACGGAAATGGAATCGCGGGTGGTGCCGGCCTCGGCGCTGGTCAGGAGCCGCTCCTCGCCGAGCAGATGATTGATCAGCGTGGACTTGCCGGCATTGGGGCGTCCGACGATCGCCACCCGGATCGGCCGCTTCGCGATTTCCTCATCTGATACGACAACGTCGTCATCGTCGAACTCTTCACTCTCCTCGACAGCCTCGGGCATCAGCGCGCGCAAGGAGTCGTAGAGGTCGCTGAGGCCCTCGCCATGCTCGGCGGAAATCTGGATCGGCTCGCCAAGGCCGAGCGCGTAGGATTCCATCGCGCCGGCCTCGCCGTGCTTGCCCTCGCTCTTGTTGGCGACCAGCACCACCGGCTTGTTGGCGCGGCGCGCGAAATCGGCAAAGCCGCGATCGTTCGGCGTCAGGCCGGCGCGCGCGTCGATCACGAACATCAGCGCGTCGGCCAGTGCGATCGCGGTCTCGGTCTGCTCCTGCATCCGCGCGGTCAGCGAGCCCTTGGCGCCCTCGTCGAGGCCCGCGGTGTCGATCAGCGTGAATTCGAGGTCGCCGAGGCGTCCCTGCCCCTCGCGACGGTCGCGCGTGACGCCGGGCGTGTCGTCCACCAGCGCGAGCTTCTGTCCGACCAGCCGGTTGAACAGCGTCGATTTTCCGACATTGGGCCGGCCGATAATGGCAATGGTGAACGACATGAATGATCCAAGGCGCCCTCGAAGCAGGCGCGCGCCAAACGGGGTAAGGAAGCGAACTATAGCGCTTTCAAGCGAAGCGAGCAGCAGTTCGCGGGAAGAAAACGCGTCAAAGATGTCAAAGATAGAGACCAGAGCCCGGTTCTGATTCAATCAGAACCGAAAAGGCACTAGCGCGTAAAGGTGCCGCTCGGCATCGGCGCCGGGAACGGTGAAGCGGATTGTTGCTGCGATGGCGCCGGCTGCGCGGGTGCATCCGGCGGCGGCGCGGTGGTACGGCGGCGCACGATCTTCGCCGGCTTGGGAGGCGGCGGGGCCGCGGCGGTGCTGCCCTCTTCTTCGGGCGCGGCGTCGGGATCAGGGGCGGCGCCGGGGTCCGGCGCGCGGCTGGCGGTGGCGGGCGGTTGCTTACCCCTGGATTTCGCGGCGCCCTTCGCCACGGGAGGCGGCGCAGCGGCGGCCGCCGCGGCGGCGGCGTTCTGCTGCTCGAGCTGCTCGCTCCGGGAGCCCTTGTACAGATCCTTCGGCACGCCCTGCTCCAGTCCCGGCACGCCTTCGGGGAACACCGCCTTGCGTTCGCCCGGCAGCTTCTTCTTGGTGTCGAGGAAGTCGAGCATATCGGACGGGTCGAAACTGCTCATGCCGCCGGCACAGCCAGCCAGCGCGCCCGACAGGGCGATGACGACGGCGGTGGCGATCAGGCGTTGCGAACGGCGCATGGTCGGTTTCTCACTCAACTCGTTTTGCCGGCGTCAGCTTTTGGCGACCGGCGGAAGCAACGCCTGCAATGCTTCGGCGCGCGAGCGCAGGCTTGGCGGCGTCTCGCCGTCATTGGTAATCACGTCCAGCCACTGCCGCGCCGCGGCCGTATCGTTGGCGCGCCAGGCCGACAATGCGAGCAGTTCGCGCGCGGTATGGCGAAAGGTCGACCCCGGCGCGGTGGCCAGCTCGAGCCGCTGCAGCATGCTGGGATAGGGTGACGTTTCCAGCAGCAATCCGGCGGCACGGACCCGGGCCAGGTCCTGCTCAGGTGCGCCGACGCTGCGATCAGCGGCGATGTCGTCGTAGAGCTTGGCGGCCGCCTGCGGATCGCGGGATGCCGCTTCCGCGGCGGCGCGCAGCCGAGCCAGCGTGCGGTAGCCCGACGGCGCCTTGGCAGCCAGATCGGCGAAGGCGGTCTCGGCCTCGGCATGCTTGTTCTGCTCGGCGAGTTCCGAGGCCTTGTCGAAGGCAGCGCCGGCCTCGGCGGCCTTCTTGGCCTCCAGATACTGATAGCCGCGCCAGCCGCCCACCGCCGCGATGATCAAGAATGCACCGGCGACGATATAGATCGAATACTGGTCCCACAGCTTCTTGAGCTGGTCGCGACGTACGTCTTCGTCGACTTCATCAAATAATTCAGACACTTAGAGTTATCCCATCCCCGATGGAGCGCGCGAATCCGCGTGTTCCGCCTCAAACGCCGATCCCCGCGTGGCGGCGGCGATACCCTAGCGATATGGCGGCGACAAGGCAAAGCCAGCCGGGTCAAAGCGTTACCAAGGACACGCCTGAAATCAAGGGCTTGCCGGTCGGATATTCCAACCCGCGCGGAAAAGCTTGACAGCGCCCTAGGAATGGCCGGACGCGGCAACTAGCGCGCCGGCGCCGGCGCGCGTCGCAACCGCGGCGTTGCTTGGTAAAGCCTTCGGGGCGGATGGCGTAATCAGCCGACGCTCCAGCTCATGGCGGTTGACCGGTTCGATGAATTTGACCGCGAAGCCATCGGGCAACAGCCTGACGACGCGGCCGACGCAGGCGCCGATCGCCAAAGGCGTTCCAATCTGCGGTTGCAGCTTGGCCGACACTGCGGCACCGGATGACGATATGTCGATCACGAAGCACCCGTGAATGGTGCCATCGGCCAGGGTCATGACGGAATGCGGATTGGCCGGGACGATGCGCGCATCCTTCCGCTGGTCGGTTACGCCAGGTTCTTTCAGCTTCTTTTCCAGCCAGGTCAGCTGGTTCGCAAACTTCTCCCGCATGGAACGGGTCATTTCAAGTTCGAGCAGGACCGCGCCGGTTTGGGTGTCGCTGATGCTGGCTTCGAAATTGCCGAAGTCGCGGAAATAGGCTGTGAGCCGGTCACCGACCTTACCGACCACCGGCACATCGACGATCATGCGGAATGGCGAAATGCGACTGGTCCGGCACGCGAAGGTACGCAGCTTGCCCTGGGGATCGTACCAGTTCGGCAGAACGTAGCTGCCGGCCACAGCAATATTGACCGCTCTCTGCTTAAGGAATTTTTCGACTGACAAAGGTAAATCCTCGCGGATATCGAACCATTTCAGCGAACTGTCGATCGACGGCTGTTTGCTGTTCAGCAGGTGCCGAAGCCATTGGCGGCTTCGGATGATCGCAAGCGGTCTTTCGTCGCGATCCCCGGGGGTTTCGGATCGGGAGTGCGCCGGAATCGCCTACGATCCGCCCAGTATAGGGCCAGAATGATAAATATTGGCTGAATCGCCCCGAAAGGGGCAGTTTCCGGCGCCCAACAAGTTTCCTATTCGTAAACATCTCCGTAGAATTACTGACTGAGCGAGCCCGCGCGATGTCTTCAGAGCAGCGCGCTGAGGGTTGGCAACGCCTGCCGCGCGATGACCGCGTGGCGCCGCGGGCGGTAAAGGGAATCGGAAGGGAAAGAATAAATTGCGAGCGATTGCACTAGGCCTATTCCAACGATTCTTCGGTAAAGCGATATGAGGGATGCCGTGAAGCATCATCGAGCAACACGAAGGATCGACATGTTGGCGAATCGACGCAGCAGCGAACGCCGTCCGTGCAGGCGGGGCGCGAAGATCCAGTTCGGGACCGGCTCGCTGCCGCGCGACTGCCTGATCACGGACGTATCGGCGGGCGGCGTGAAGATCATCGCCGAACATCTCGAAATACCTGCCGAGTTCACCATCATCCTGTCGGAAGGCAGACCCCGCCAATGCCGGCTGGCCTGGCGGATCGGCTGCGAATTCGGCGCGCAGTTCGTCGACTAGCCGAAGCGACCTTTCAACGTATGGACACCGGCTGCCGCTCGGTCCGCGCGACCGATGACTGCAGCCTTGGCCGCGCCGCCGCCTTAACCCGAACTTAGGGTTAAACTGTAAGCATTGTTGACCAGTCCCGCTGACGATTAGGTCAAACTTCGTGCTCCCGCAGTTGCGCCACCATTATTGCTTCGCAAGACGTGCTGCATTCGCTGTATCGTCCGCGATCCTGTTGTTGGGGCTGTGTGGCTGCCAGACCGCGGGCACCTCTGACATCACGGGATCGCTGGGAGAAAAAACCGACACCAGCCGCTCCGCCGACCCTCGACGCGACTTCGAGCTTGCTCGCGATCGTTTCCGCGCCAACCCCAAGGACGCCGACGCCGCGCTGCAATTCGGAAAGGCGCTCCGCGCCACCGGGCAGAAATCCCAGGCGGTGGCCGTCCTCGAACAGGCCAGCATCGCGCATCCCGGCCACAAGGCGCTGCTCGCCGGCCATGGGCGTGCGCTGGCGGACAATGGCAATTTTCAACAGGCCTTCGACGTCCTCACCCGCGCCCATAGCCCCGACGATCCGGATTGGCGGATTCTTTCGGCCCAGGGCGCCGTGCTCGATCAGCTCGGCCGATATGAGGAAGCGCGGCAGTATTATTCGAGCGCGTTGAAGATCGTGCCCGAAGAACCTTCCGTGCTGTCCAATCTCGGCCTTTCCTACCTCCTGGCAAAGGATCTGCCCAGGGCGGAGGAGATCATGCGCCGCGCCAACAGCCGCGCAGATGCGGACAAGCGCGTGCGTTTGAATTTGGCGCTGGTGGTCGGCCTGCAGGGCCGCCTCGCCGAGGCTGAAAGCATCGTGAAGGCGGATCGGCCGGCCGAGGAGACGGCGGCTGACGTCGCCGATCTCAAGCGGATGCTGTCCCGCAGGGGCAATGCGCACGCGGACGCGGGTAAACTGCCGGTGGCAGCTGCCGGGCGTCCCAACTGAGCCCCTGGCGACGGGTATCGGCCCCTCGCCCGCACAGTCCGTCGCCACCCCCCGCCTAGCCTGCCCGCAGTTTCCTGATGAGCGGCGCCAAAAACGAACCCTTCGGCTTCTTGGTCTCGTTGCGGCCGGTCAGCTGCCGCGCCATCTGCAGGAACACCTTGGTGGTGCGGTGATTGGCGGAAATTTCCGCGATCATCTGGCCGTTATTTGCGGCCGTGCCGAACATGCGCGAATCGAATGGAATGGCGGCGATCGGCTGACTCTCGATCGCCTTGGCGAATTCACCGACGGCGATTTCCGGTCGCTTATGCATGCCGACCTGGTTGAGACAATACAACGGCGGCCGGTCGTTGGGCCGCGCCATCTTCAGCATGTTCATCATGTTCTTGGTGTTGCGCAGATTGGCGAGATCCGGCTCGGCAACCACCAGGATGTCATCGGCACCGACCAGAACGCGCTTGGTCCAGCCCGACCATTGGTGCGGAACGTCCAGCACGATGCACGGCGTTGTCATGCGCAGCGTATCGAAGATCGCATCGAAGGCGTCCGCACCGAGATCGTAGACCCGGTCGAGCGATGCCGGCGCCGCCAGCAGGCTCAGATTGTCGGTGCACTTCGCCAGCGGACGGTCGACGAACGAGGTATCGGGCCGGTCGGGCGAGAAGATTGCGTTGGCGATCCCCTGCAACGGATCCTTGTTGTAATCGAGCCCGGCGGTGCCGAACGCAAGATCGAGATCGATGACGACGGAATCCAGCTGGAGATCGCGGGCGATCGCCCAAGCCACATTGTGCGCGACCGTGGAGGCACCGACGCCGCCCTTGGCGCCGACCACGGCAATGATGCGGCCGACGGCGATGGCCTCCGAGGCCGAAAAAAGGCTGCAAACAGAGCGCACCACATCGAGCGGAACGACCGGTCCAATGACGTAGTCACTGACGCCGCGCCGCACCAGTTCGCGGTAGGGCGCGGCATCGTGGGCGGTGCCGATCACGACGACGCGGGTGCCGGGATCGCACACGGATGCGAGGTCATCGAGGCCGGCAAGAATATCGCTGCCGCCTTCGGTTTCCAGAATGATCACGTTCGGCGTCGGTACCGTGCGATAGTTTTCGATGGCGGTCGCCACGCCGCCCATCTGGACGGTGAGATGCGCCTTGCTGAGGCGACGGTCCTCGGCCGCCGCTTTCACGGCGAGAGCGGTTGTCACCGACTCGCAAAAGGCCTGTACCGACACGCGCGGCGCCGGGGCGATGTAATCGTCCCCGTGGGGCACGGTGACGTCGGGGTGTTCTTCGGGAGGTTGAATGGCGATTGTCATTTGCCGGTATCGCTGAGTTTGGCCTTGTCGGATTCGGGATAGGAGGTCGCGGTCGAGGTACCCTTGCGATACTTCTCGAACGCCTCCGTGCGCCGCGCCGTATAGGCGGCAGTCTCGGATCTCGGCTGTTCGAGGTCCGCCGGATTGTCGATCATTGCGGCGAGGTTGCGCTGGTGCGCACAACCGAAATTGTGATACGGCCGGTTTTCGCTATAGCCCCCGTTCAGGGCCGAGGGTCCGAGATCGTCCGGCCACAGGCCGCAGGGGCCGGCGACCGCCGCCATCCTCGGATAGCTCAGCCTGATGGTGGCGAGCGCGCGCGGATCGTCGAGATGGTAACGATGCAACCTGATGCCGCGTGACGGCACGCCACCCGCCGCCAGCGTCGCCTGAATTTCCCTCGCGGCCGACGCCGCCGCCCGTGCGTTCGGCGTGTCGACCGGCACATCGACCACGATCGCACCGGTGCCTTCGCGAACCCAGGTCCGTGCCAGTCCCATCACGTCGGCGCGCTGCGCCGCGGACAGGCCGCCGCGCGATTGTCCGACGAAAACCACGATCGAGCTGTCGGCTTCCTGGACCGCGATCGGATGGCGCAGGCGGTAATCGTTGGGCACGCTCGCCGTCACGATTTCCGCGCCGGTATAGGTGCACGCTCCCAGCGCGGTTGAAAGTCCGGCCAGCACGCCCAGCAGGCGCAGGGTGCGAAGGCGATCGCGCGGCGTTCTGTTCGTCATCGTTTTGTCCTCGTCCCGCAACCGCCGGGCACCGCGTCAGTCAATGATGAAGCCAAAGTTGCTCAGGCTGCCGACCGCTTCGACCCGACCGGCGACGCCGTAAATCCTGTTGATCTGGGCCAGCAGGGTCGACTGGGAGTCCGACGCCGGCGCAAATCCGTCGTCCGGACGTGACAGTTCTTTCTGCGCCACGGCCCTGACAACATAGGGCGTCACCAGGACCATCAGTTCGGTCTGGTTGTTGATGAAATCCTGGCTCCTGAACAGCGCGCCAAGGACGGGCAAGGAGTCCATGCCGGGAATTCCGTTGACCGCCTGCTTGGTCTGTTCCTGGATCAG
>Ga0307297_10000204_pt1 | contig 14165 bp, 16 predicted proteins | sample ER_DNA_157_FD_194464 | JGI IMG/M metagenome (GOLD analysis project Ga0307297, IMG submission 194464) | Bulk soil microbial communities from the East River watershed near Crested Butte, Colorado, United States - ER_DNA_157 | ecosystem: Environmental > Terrestrial > Soil > Floodplain | place...
GAAGCCGCGCGCCAGCAACTGCTCGTCAAGGAGAAGGCCATGACCCGCGCCCGCGACGCGCTGGCTGCCGAGCGCCGGCGGATGCCGTGGCTGGCGGTGGAGAAGGCGTACGCGTTCGACGGGCCCAAGGGCAAAGCGAGCCTGCTTGATTTGTTCGACGGCCGCCATCAGCTGATCGTCTACCGCGCCTTCTTCGAGCCCGGCGTGCATGGCTGGCCCGAACAGGCCTGCCGCGGCTGCTCCATGGTGGCCGACCAGGTCGCCCATGTCGCCCATCTCAACGCCCGCGATACCACGCTCGCCTTCGTCTCGCGCGCGCCGCAGGCGGACATCGCGCGCCTGAAAGCGCGGATGGGATGGGAGATGCCCTGGTACACCATCACCGACGGTTTCGACGCCGACTTCGGCGTCGGCGAGTGGCACGGCACCAACGCCTTCATCCGCGACGGCAACAAGGTTTACCGCACCTACTTCATCAACAGCCGTGGTGACGAGGCGATGGGAAGCACCTGGAGCTACCTCGACATCACCGCACTCGGGCGCCAGGAAGTGTGGGAAGACTCACCCCCAGGTTATCCGCAGACACCCACCTACAAGTGGTGGAACTGGCACGACAGTTACGTCCCCAACGCCGCGCCGGACCCGAAATGGGTCGAGGTGTCGGACGCCGGGGAAGCCGCCATGCGGGAACGCGCCGGCTGACGCTTTCCTTGTCTCCTCGCTCCGCGCGCTCTTGCGCGCGGCGGGAGGAGCGAAGAAGCCAGGAGAGAAAACATGAGCGAGGCTGTTACCGGAAGGCGCGGCTGCGGCGTGATCGATGGCGAACACGACAGCGCGACAGCGATGGGCGCAGCCGACTTGCTATACCTCGCCGCCGCGCCGACCTTCGCGCTCATGGCGCTGCTGACGGGCATTCTTGGCGGCGGATCGCCGGATGTGTTGTGTTCGAGTGCATCACCGCTGAGCGGAATGCTCCCGATGTACCTGTTGATGAGTGCGTTCCATCTGGCGCCTTGGCTAAAACTGATTTCCAGCCGGCGAGGCAGGAGCGGCCGGTCCTGATCCGGCATTCGAAATTGACGCGGCCTCGCGCCTCTCCAATGAAGGGACCAAAATGATTGAAGCTTACACCGGCGGATGCGCCTGCGGCGCGATCCGTTATGAAATTGCCGGCCAGCCTGTATTCATGAACCACTGCCAGTGCCAGGATTGTCAGCGCAGGAGCGGCACCGGGCACGGGTCTTACCTGACATTTGCGGACAGGAAGAGCGTGAAGCTTGAAGGCAAGGCGGTGCATTGTGATGTCGTTGCCGATAGCGGCAATGTGAAAACGCATGGCTTCTGCCCGACCTGCGGGTCGCCGGTTTTTTTGACGTTTGCGGCAATGCCGGATCTCTTCACCGTGCACGCGGCGAGCCTCGACGATCCCAGCCGATTCAAGCCACAAGCCGTCACCTACGGGATGCGCGGTTACGCCTGGGACCATCTCGATCCGGCGGTGCCGACATTCGACAAGATGCCGCCGATGTGAAATGCATCCCGATCTGACCTCGCAGCGAAAGGATGGAAGATCAATGGGACGCGTGCGCTGTATCACCGAAATGGGCATGGGCGTCGATGTCCATGGCAAGGACTCAACCAAGGCTGCCAAGCGCGCGGTTTCCGACGCCATCCGCCACTCCAGCCTCGGCTTCTTCCGGATGGTGGGCAAGACATCCGCCGACATGTTTGTCGACGTCACCATCGGTGTGCCGGATCCCAGCACGGTCGATACCGCGGCGGTCGCCAAGGAACTGCCTTACGGTACGGTGACAGTGTCGGCGGTCAAGGGCGGGCTCGAAATTCCGGCCGAGAGCGGCGGCGATTCCATCATCATCGCCAATGCCGCCGTGATCGTCAGTCTGGATGACGGGAAGGGCGGCTAGCGCGCCCGCTCAATTCGTATCCGCGATCCGGATCACGATCTTGCCGAAATGTTTCTGCTGCTTCATGGCAGCGACCGCTTCCTGCGCGTGATCGAGATCGAACACCTGGTCGATCACCGGCCGGTAGCCGTTGAGCTCGATCGCCCGGCACATGGCATCGAGGTTGGCGACGCTGCCGACGGTGATGCCCCTGACCGTGAGGTTCTTGCCCATCACCACCGCTAGCGGAAAGCTCGCCGCCTGATAGCCGGTAAGAATTCCGATCACCGAGATGTGGCCGCCGAGCCTGCTGGCCTTGACCGCCTGGGCCAGGGTTTCGCCGCCGCCAACCTCTACGACGAGATGGGCGCCTTCGCCGGCGGTGGCGGCGAGCACGGCGGCGGACCAGTCCGGCGTGGTGCGATAGTTGATCAGCACGTCGGCGCCGAGTTGCCGCGCCCGGGCCAGCTTCTCGTCGGAGGAGGAGGTGAGGATGACCCGTGCGCCCAGCATTTTTGCGAAGGCGAGCGCGGCCAGTGAGACGCCGCCGGTGCCCTGCAGCACGACGGTCTGCCCGGGCTGGACCCGCGCCTCGAGGACCACGCTGCGCCAGGCGGTGAGAGCGGCGCAGCCGAGCGTCGCGATTTCCTCATGCTTCAGTCCGGCCGGCGCGCGCACCACCGAGGCCACTGGGAGACAGAGATGGGTCTGCAGCGTGCCATCGACCTGGTCACCGAGCACGGGCGACATCACGTCGCGCGAGACCGGTCCGCTTTTCCAGTTCAGGAAAAAGTTCGGGATGACAGCGTCGCCGACGGCGAACCGTTTGCTTCCATCTCCCACCGCCAGAACCGTCGCCGAGGCGTCGGAGCAGGGGACGCGCGGAACGGGCAATCCGCGGATGCCGCCGTCGATGCCGACGAGATCATGAAAATTGAGGCTGGTGGCATGGATCTTCAGCAGCAGTTCGCCGGCGCGCGGCTGCGGGATTGGGCGATTGACCGTCGGCGCCAGCACACCGTTACGCTCGATCTGTCGTGCCTTGCCTGTCATGCCTGCAGTTCCTTGCCGCGTTGGCTGTGAAATTGTCGCCCGAGGGCGCCGCGGGATAGCGGAGCCTTTCGCAATATACCAGGGCGAGGGGGGGCGCATCCCCCGACGATGGCCTGCCCGGCTGGACACCCGCCCGTCCGTCGTCCAATCTGCCGAGGGTCGCTCGCGTGGAACGATAATTCCGCATCCGGGCGGCGAGGGAGCATCGTCGCCATGAAGCACCTTCCCAAGCCTTTGCTGGTTTCCGCCGCGCTGTACCTCGCAACTGTTTGGCCCGTTCACGCGGAAATGGTCGTGGCGCGGCTCGCGGCCGCGATCGAGGCGTCGGTCGAAGCCGACTATCCCAGGCTCGACGCGCTCTACAAGGATATCCACGCGCATCCGGAACTCGCCTTTGAAGAGGTGAAGACCGCGGCAAAACTCGCGGCCGAAATGCGTGCGCTCGGGTTCGAGGTCACCGAGAAGGTCGGCAAGACCGGTCTGGTTGCCCTCTACAGCAACGGCGACGGTCCCACCATCATGGTGCGCACCGAACTCGACGCGCTGCCGATGGAAGAGAAAACCGGACTTGCCTATGCAAGCCGCGACAAGGCCATCTGGAACGGCCGCGAGACGTTCGTGGCCCACAGTTGCGGCCACGACATCCACATGGCGAGTTGGGTAGGGACAGCGAAGACGCTGCTCGGCCTCAAGGAGCAGTGGAAGGGCACCCTGATGTTCATCGCCCAACCTGCGGAGGAAATAGTTCAGGGCGCCAGGGCCATGCTGGCCGACGGCCTGTTCACGCGATTCAGGAAGCCTGATTTCGCCTTTGCCCTGCATGCCGGCGGCGCGCCCTATGGGTCTGTCAGTTATCGCGTCGGCATTGGCTCCTCCAATGTCGATGGCCTCTACATCAAATTTCAGGGCCGCGGAGGGCACGGCGCGATGCCGCAGCGCACGGTCGATCCCGTGATGATGGCGGCGCGCTTTGTCGTCGACGTGCAAAGCGTGATCAGTCGAGAAAAGGACCCGACCGAATTCGGCGTGATCAGTATCGGTTCGATCCATGGTGGCACCGCCGCCAACGTCATTCCGGACGACGTCGTGGTGGTCGGCACCATCCGCAGCTTCAAGCCGGAGGTGCGCGCCAAAATGCTGGCGGGGATCGAACGGACGGCGAAGGCGGTGGCCGCGATGTCGGATGCGCCGCCGCCCGACATCAGGATCGGCGAGGGCACCAAGGCTGTCATCAATGATCCCGCAGTGGTGGCGACCGCCGAAAAGGCGCTGAAGGCGGCGTTCGGCGATAGGCTGCGGTTGACACCCGCGAACACGACAAGCGAGGATTTTTCCGAATTCGCCAATGCCGTGCCGTCGATGATGTTCAACATCGGTGTCTACGAGCCGGAGCAGTGGACTGCGGCAAACAAGAGCGGAACGCCGCTGGCGGCCAACCATTCGCCGCAATTCGCGCCGGTGCCGAAGCCGACCATTTTGACCGGCGTCACCGCCATGACGCTGGCGGTGCTCAGCGCCTTCGATCAGCATGCCCGCGGCAAATGAAGCGTCGTCGGCGCATCGATGCATCCGCTTGATCGTCCGATCTGTAGTGCGCTGACGACCCGGCAGCAGGCGTTGGCGGAAGGCGGCGCGCTGGCGCTGCGCTATCCCGCCGAGGTCGCGCCCTTCGCGGACATGGCGGATATGTCGCCGTGGAGTTTTGCAGCACTTGGCGCGATCATGTCCGGATCCGAGATCCCGTGTTGTTGACGCCAGATGCCGTCACCGCGCCCGCCGGATTCGAGGCTCGGCTCGCCGAAACCGGAGAGGGTGATTGGTCGGTGCACAGGCCGACCCGTGCCGCCGGTGCGAACGATGCGCTCACAAAAAAGTGAGGGCGACGTGCCCGGCAGAACTGTCGCCTTTTCGGGGGCCCCATTCGTCCTGTGTGCAGAGAACAGGAACGGAGATATGGAATGAAGGATTCTCGCTATCGCTGGGTCATTGTCGCAGCCGGCGGCATCCTGGGCTGCGTCGCGATCGGCTCGATGTTTTCGCTGCCCGTGCTGCTTCAAGCCATCACCCATGATACCGGCTGGTCGGTCGCTGGCGTCTCGAGCGCGATGACGGTCGGCTTCCTTGCCATGGCCTGCGCCAGCGTGGTCTGGGGCACCCTGTCCGACCGGTGGGGGCCGCTACCGGTCGTGCTGACGGGATCGACGGTGCTCGCAGTGAGCCTGGCGCTCGCCAGCAAGGCGACATCGCTTGTCGTGTTTCAGTTCACCTTCGGCGTTATGGTCGGCGGTTCGATTGCCGCGATCTTTGCGCCGATGATGGCTACCGTCACCGGCTGGTTCGATACCCATCGCAGCCTCGCGGTTTCGCTGGTGTCGGCGGGCATGGGTATAGCGCCCATGACCATGGCGCCGCTGGTGGCCCGGCTCGTCACCATCCATGATTGGCGAACGACGATGCAAATCGTCGCCGGGATCGTTGCCGTGATCATGATTCCGGTATCGCTGCTGGTGCGGCGCCCGCCGGCGCTCGCGGGCAGCAACATGGCAACCATGGAAATGGGAGGGCCGCAGGCCGATATGTCGGTGAGCGAGGCAGTGCGATCGCCCCAGTTCATCATCCTGCTGTTGACGAATTTCTTCTGCTGCGCCACCCATTCGGGACCGATCATCCACACGGTGAGCTACGCGGTGAGCTGCGGTATCCCGCTGATCGCGGCGGTTTCGATCTACAGCCTCGAAGGTCTTGCGGGCCTCTTCGGCCGCATCGGGTTCGGCCTGCTCGGCGACAGACTGGGCGCAAAGCGCGTGCTCGTCGCGGGTCTGCTGGTCCAGGCCTTTGGCGCACTGGCCTACGTCTTCGTGCGCGACCTCAGCGCATTCTATGCCGTGGCGGCGTTGTTCGGCTTTGTTTATGCCGGCACCATGCCGCTATACGCGGCGATCGCACGCGAGAATTTTCCGCTGAAGATGATGGGCACCGTGATCGGCGGAACGGCGATGGCGGGAAGCCTCGGCATGGCCGCGGGGCCGGTGGCCGGCGGCCTGATCTACGATAGCTTTGCCAGCTACACGTGGCTTTATGTCGGCTCCTGGGCCATGGGACTTGGCGCGTTCCTGATCGCGATGACCTTCAAGCCTTTCCCGAAACCGCAGGCCGCGGCAGTGCCGGCATGATCGGTCACTTGTCGCCGCCAAAATATCCGGGCTTGCCCGTGGTCCACGTCTCGCCCCACAACTGCCCGCCGCCATCCACCGTCAGGGTCTCGCCGGTAACGAACCGTCCTGACGGTGCTACGAGATAGACGCAGGCTTCGGCGATGTCCCAGGGCGAGCCCACGCGCATCATCGGGTTGGAGCGCGGGTAGGCGGCGCGGGCCTGTGCCGTATAGACGTTCCAGCCCTCGGTCTCGATTGCGCCGGGCGCCACGCAATTGACGCGGATGTTGAGCGGTGCCCATTCGACCGCGACGGCGCGCGACAGCCCGATCACGCCGGCGCGCGCCGCGACCGAATGCGCAATGCCGTAGAGTCCGTGCGTGGTGACGACGACGATGTTGACGATGCTGCCGGGATGCTGGTTGTCGCGCCAACGCTTGGCGGCGGCCTGCATCATGTACCAGGTGCCGTTCAGATTGGTGTTGATGACCGTGTTCCAGCCCTTCACGGAAAAGTCGATCGCGGCTTGCGGAAACTGTCCGCCGGCGCTGTTGACGAGGCCATCGATGCGGCCATGCGCGGTCCAGACATGGTCGAACAGCGCGTCGACCGCCTCCGGCTCGCGGATGTCGGCGACAGCGGCGGAAGCTTTCAGCCCGTCGGCGCAGAGAGCGGCGGCTAGGAGGTCGAGCTTCGCCTGGCTGCGACCGACGACGACGACATGGGCGCCGAGCCGCGCAAACAGCCATGCAATCGCGCGGCCGATGCCGCCGGCGCCACCGGAGACCACCACGACCTGATCCTTCAGTGCATCGGTCGCGTACACCGTCGGATGAACCGCAAGCTCCGCGTCGCTCAGGCCGGGTTTTGCGTTCGCTTGATCGTCCATTTGCCGTGCCGCCCTTGTCACGTCAGGCTTTGACCGTACATTAGCGGCGCGATCATACCGAAGCAAAGAAACGAGTTGTCATGTCCGGTCTATCAGCCTTTCCGATCACCACGCGCTGGCCGGCAAAACATCCCGATCGCCTGCAGCTTTATTCGCTGCCGACGCCGAACGGCGTCAAGGTGTCGATCATGCTGGAGGAGATCGGGCTGCCCTACGAGGTGCATCTGGTCGATTTCGGCAAGGACGACCAGAAGACGCCGGAGTTCCTGTCGCTGAACCCGAACGGCAAGATCCCCGCGATCCTCGATCCCAACGGACCCGGAGCTGCGCCACTCGGCCTGTTCGAATCCGGTGCGATCCTGCAATACCTCGCCGAGAAGACCGGCAGCGTGCTGCCATCGGATGCCGCACGGCGCTGGCAAACCATCCAGTGGGTGCATTTCCAGATGGGCGGCATCGGGCCGATGTTCGGCCAGGTCGGATTCTTCCACAAATTCGCCGGCAAGGAGTTTGCCGACAAGCGCCCGCTGGAGCGCTACGTGGCCGAGTCCAAGCGGCTGCTGGGCGTGCTGGAAGCGCGCCTCGCCGGGCGGCAATGGATCATGGACGACGACTACACAATCGCCGACATCGCCTCGCTCGGCTGGGTGCGCAATCTGATCGGGTTCTACGGCGCACGCGAACTGGTGGGCTTCGATGATTTCGCCAATGTCTCCGGCTGGCTCGATCGCGGCCTGGCGCGCCCGGCGGTGCAGCGGGGACTGGAGATTCCGAAACGGCCGTGAGCGCCTGAGTTCAGCGCTTCAGCAACTCATAGACGACAGGATTGTCCGCGCAGGCGGCAAAACCGCATTCCAGCAGCGTCGAAATCACATTGAGCGCCGTCAAGCCGATCACCAGCCAGACCGCTGCCGTCGCGAATGCGCCGGGCGCAGCCTGTTCGGCCGCGGCACCCGGTTCGAACTGACGGTCGAACAGCAGGATGGCCGCAAGCAGCACGATCGCCGCGGCGAAGCCGATCAGCGCCCAGGTATAATAATGATAGCCGAGCAGGGCTGTGCCGTAGCCCGCATCGCCGGGCATGATGTGCAGCAGCACCTGGCGGGTCGAGAACGCGGCTCCCGCCACCGCGGCCAGCAGCGACAAGGCGTAGTGGCTGGGGCGTGGTCCGAAACGGACGTTCAGGATCGGGCCGATCGCGAGCACGGCGAACTGGAGACGCTGCAGCAGGCACAGCGGACAGGGCAGTTCGTCCAGCATTAGCTGCGCGGCAAACGCGGCCGCCAAAACCAGCGCTACCGCGTAAAGGCCGACCGCGTTGAGGGTGATGGCGGATGCACGGGTCATGTCGGCGCCCTCAGAACGACAGTTTCAGCGAATCGGTCGCATGGTGCAGATAGGTCGCGACCGAGGCTGCGAGCAGCACCGCGAACAGTGCCAAGGCGAGGGATCGCCGGCCGAACCAGGCCACCAGCATCACGACCGTGACGGCGAGAAAAAGCGCGGTGAATTCCATGTTCGCCCCTGGTGCAAGGCTTCCGTTGGTACACTATTGTCCGCGGTCGAGCGGCAAATTCCGGAAAGAATCGATATGACCGTCACCATCTACGGCATCAAGAACTGCGACACCATTAAGAAGGCCCGCGCCTGGCTCGACAGTCACGGCGTCGCCCATGATTTTCATGACTACAAGAGCGCGGGCATAGCCCGTGACCAACTGAAAGCCTGGAGCGACGAACTCGGCTGGGAAACGCTGCTCAATCGCGCCGGCACTACGTTTCGCAAACTGCCCGACGGCGACAAGGAAGGTCTCAACGAGCGCAAGGCACTCGCCTTGATGCTGGCGCAGCCCTCGATGATCAAGCGGCCGGTGCTCGATCTCGGCGGCAAACTGCTGGTCGGCTTCAAGCCGGAACTCTACGCTGGGGAAGTCAAGCCAGCGGCCGGGTTGCGGGCACGGAAAACCTAGCCTTGCTCGATGACCTCGTCCGATGCGCTGCCGGCGGGAATGCCAACCCGGACGAAATCGAGATCGATGACTGCGTTGATGACGCTTACCGGCTTCGCGCCCGACCTCAGTCCCATCAGGTTGGCGATCTTGAACCGGCCCTCGATGCTGATCGCCTTGAACGATCCGACGAGCTGTTCGACCTTGCCGGCGCTTCCGAACGGTAGCAGCAAGCGCTCATAGGAAACCTCCTTGCCGTCGTCGTCCCGCACCGTCGATATCGTTGGGTCGGCCGCCTGTGCGCCAGGCAGGCATGATAGGCAGGGACCACGCGCGCATAACGTGCCGGGCCGATCGCATCGTCGAGATAGCGGTTGGTTCGCTGGTGCGGCTCGATGTGCTCGTTGCCGTAGGTCGTGCTTAGCCGCGGGCCTAGCTGAGTGATCAGAAACCGGACGTCGTCACCGTCGCCTTCGACGTCGTATCCCATCATGTCCACCAGTTCATCCGCGACGCGCTCGGGGCGGTAATCGGTCAGCAGCGGCAGGGCGCCGCTGCTGCGGAGCGCGCGCAGCCATGCGTTGAGCAGATCGCGCTGCTTCACGGACCTGACCACCGAGGGATTGGCGCTGGTGAATTTCATCGCGAAGCTTAGCCGAATTCGATGACGTCGCCGGCCGGAATGCGGCCGGGAGCGCGATGAAAGAGGTCGCGGTCGATGACGGCACTAAGCCTGGCCGTCGGCAATGTTTCGTTACCGCGCATCAGATTCCGGATTTCAAATCCGCCATCTTCGCTGATGGTCTTCAACGAGGCGATCAGGTGCGTGACATTGTCGGCCACGGAGAACGGCAACAGCAGCCGCTCGTAGGCGACGATCCGCCCATAGCTGTCGTCGATGTTGGAAATGGTATAGACGGGAAGGCGGCGGGCGATGCATTCGTAGTAGACCGGCATGACGACGGGAGCCAGTCTCGGGCCGAGATATTCGTCGAGAAACCGGCCCCTGCCGGTATGGCCGTAGGCGCTCGCCATTCGCGTACCGTCACTCTGGATGGTCAGGCGCGGCGGCCGGACGGCGGTATCCACGGTGTAACTGACCATGTCCGGAAGTTCGTCCTCGAACCTTTCGGGCTGGTACTCCTCGAGGCGCGGCATCTGCTGCCCGCGGGCAAAAAGCCGCAGCCAGGTGTTGAGCAGGTCGCGCTGCTTGATCGATTTGACTACCGACGGGCTCGCGCTTTCAAAATCCACGGCTGAAATCCATCTCGGTATAAAACGCCGGATCATCGGCCGGAGGGACAAATATTCTATGAAAACCCGTGGTCGCGTCGAAACACCGTTAATAATTGCTTTCGTGGCGCGCCGCGCGGAACGCCGGACACCGCCAATTCGGTTCCCGGCAAGGTCGTCGAATGGCGGGCCGGGAGCCTGCAGTTGCGCTCCGCGAAGGGAGCGCTTTCGACCTTGCGCAAACCGTGCCGTTGACGGCATATTCCGGCCGGAGGCGGCGCGTCCGGACGGGAGTTTTCCAATGCGTTGGGGGTCCTGCCGGTGGCAAGAATTGGTCATGCGCGAAGCGCGCTTCGCGGCGATGACTGTTGGGGGAATTTGATTGGCCGATGAGTTCATTCTCGAAACCCACGGATTGAGCAAGGAATTCGCGGGGTTCTTTGCCGTTCGCGATGTCGATCTGAGGGTTCGTCGTGGCAGCATCCATGCGTTGATCGGTCCGAACGGGGCCGGCAAGACGACATGCTTCAATCTGCTGACCAAGTTCCTGCAGCCGTCAGCGGGCCAGATCCTCTACAAGGGGCAGGACATCACGGCGATGGCGCCGGCGGACGTGGCGCGCCTCGGCCTGGTGCGCTCGTTCCAGATTTCTGCGGTGTTCCCGCACCTCACCGCGCTGGAGAATGTCAGGGTCGCGCTGCAACGCCAGCACGGCCACTCCTTCGATTTCTGGCGCTCCAAGACGGTGCTCGACCGCTTCAACGGCCGCGCCCATGAACTGCTGGACGATGTCGGTCTCAGCGAGTTCGCCAACACGCCCGCGGTCGAAATGCCCTACGGACGCAAGCGCGCGCTGGAGATTGCGACGACGCTGGCGCTCGATCCGGAAATGATGCTGCTCGACGAGCCGATGGCGGGCATGGGCCACGAAGACATCGACAAGATCACCGCATTGATCAAGCGCCTCTCGAAGAAATACACCATCCTGATGGTCGAACATAACCTCAGCGTCGTGGCCAATCTTTCCGACATCATCACGGTGCTGACGCGCGGACAGGTGCTGGCGGAAGGCAATTACGCCGACCTCACCAAGGACGAGCGCGTCAAGGAAGCGTATCTGGGGGCGGGACATGACTGATTTCATGATGGCCGATGCCGCCGTCGCGACCAAGCCTGGCGCCGCGCCGGTGCTTACGGTGCAGAATCTCGAAGCCTGGTACGGCGAGTCCCACATCCTTCACGGCATCAATTTCAACGTCAACGCCGGCGAGGTGGTCACGCTGCTCGGGCGCAACGGAGCGGGCAAGACTACCACGCTGAAATCGGTGATGGGGATCATCGGCAAGCGCACCGGCTCGATCCGTTTCGGCGACCAGGATATCACCCGAACGTCGTCGGACAAGATCGCGCGCATGGGCGTCGCCTTCTGTCCCGAGGAGCGCGGGATTTTCGCCAGCCTCGACGTGCGTGAAAACCTGCTGCTGCCGCCGGTGGTGCGCCCGGGCGGGCTGTCGCTGGACCAGATCTTCGAGTTGTTTCCGAATCTGAAGGAACGGCTCAACAGCCAGGGCACCAAACTGTCGGGCGGCGAGCAGCAGATGCTGGCGATCGCCCGTATCCTGCGCACCGGCGCCCGCTTCCTGATGCTGGACGAGCCGACCGAAGGGCTGGCCCCGGTCATCATCCAGCAGATCGGCCATACCATTGCGCGCCTCAAGAAGGAGGGTTTTACGATCCTCCTGGTCGAACAGAATTTCCGGTTCGCGGCGACCGTCGCGGACCGCTACTACATCGTCGAGCACGGCAAGGTCATCGACGGTTTCGCGAACTCGGATCTGCAAGCCAACATGGACAAGCTTCATACCTATCTCGGCGTCTGAACGGCGTCTTCAAGCGCGATCCACGGAGATACACATGAAACACAGAATCTCGGCAGTTTTGCTCGGCACTGCGCTGGCATTTGGCGCCGGCAGCGCCGCCTTTGCGCAGGACAAGACCATCAAGATCGGCGTGCTGACCGATAATTCCGGTCTCTACTCCGACCTCGGCGGCGCGGGCTCGACCCTGGCGGCCCAGATGGCCGTGGAAGATTCCGGGCTTGCGGCCAAGGGCTGGAAGATCGACGTGATTTCCGCCGACCACCAGAACAAGCCCGACATCGCGGTCAACATCGCGCGTCAATGGGCCGATGTCGAGAAGGTCGACATCTTCATGGATGTGCTGAACTCCGGCGTTGCGCTGGCGGTCAACAATCTGGTGAAGGAAAAGAACTCCATCATGATCAATACCGGCGCGGCGTCGTCGGATCTCACCAACGCGCAATGTTCGCCGAACACGATCCACTGGGTCTACGACACCTACATGCTCGCCAACAGCACCGGTCAGGCGCTGGTCAAGGCCGGCGGCGATACCTGGTACTTCCTGACCGCCGACTACGCCTTCGGCCACGCGCTGGAGCGCGACACCACCGCCGTGGTGGTGAAGGCGGGCGGCAAGGTGATCGGCGGCGTCAAGCATCCGCTCAACACCGCGGACTTCTCGTCCTTCCTGCTGCAAGGGCAGGCCTCCAAGGCCAAGATCATCGGCATGGCGAATGCCGGCGGCGACACCACCAATACGATCAAGCAGGCGTCTGAATTCGGCATCGTCGCGGGCGGCCAGAAACTCGCCGGCCTGCTGTTGTTCATCACCGACGTCCATTCGCTCGGTCTGAAGGTGGCGCAGGGCCTGAGTTTTACCGAGACGTTCTATTGGGACCTGAACGACGGAACTCGCGCGTTCTCAAAGCGCTTTTCCGAGCGCACCAAGAGCAAGGCGATGCCGTCCATGGTGCAGGCCGGGGTCTATTCGGGACTGGTCCATTATTTCAAGACGCTCGAAGCGATGGGCGGCAATCCGCATGACGGCGCCAAGGTGGTAGCGAAGATGAAGGAAACCGAAGCCGACGATCCGTTGTTCGGCAAGGGCCCGATCCGCGCCGACGGCCGCAAGATCCATCCGGCCTATCTGTTCGAGGTCAAGAAGCCCGCGGAATCCAAGGGCCCCTGGGACTATTACAAGCTGATCGGAACCACCCCCGGAGAGCAGGCCTTCCGGCCCCTTTCGGAAAGCGCCTGTGCGCTGGTAAAGAAGTAACATCGGTGGCCCGCCGGCGGCTGACGCCGGCGGGTTTCCGCCCCGTTTACTGAAGACTGAGTTTCGAAAGATCGATCGATGCAAGCTCTCTACGCGCAGCTTCTGGTGGGACTGATCAACGGCTCGTTCTACGCGCTGTTGAGTCTTGGGCTCGCCGTGATCTTCGGAATGCTCAACATCATCAATTTCGCGCACGGCGCGGTCTACATGATGGGCGCGTTCTGCGCCTATTTCCTGCTCAACGTGATGGGCATCGGCTACTGGCCGGCGCTGATCATCGCGCCGATCGCGGTTGGCATTTTCGGCATGATCCTGGAGCGGACCATGCTGCAATGGCTGTCCGGGCTCGACCATCTCTACGGGCTGTTGCTGACGTTCGGAATCGCGCTGATCGTCCAGGGCATCTTCCAGAACTATTTCGGCTCGTCCGGATTGCCCTATGCGATCCCCGATGAACTGAAGGGCGGCATGAATCTCGGCTTCATGTTCCTGCCGATCTATCGCGGCTGGGTGGTGGTGTTCTCGCTCATCGTGTGCATCGCCACCTGGTACCTGATCGAAAAGACGCGGCTCGGTGCCAATTTGCGCGCCGCCACCGAAAACCCGACGCTGGTGCGCGCCTTCGGCATCAACGTGCCTCGCATGATCACGCTGACCTACGGGCTCGGCGTCGGTCTGGCCGCGCTGGCCGGCGTATTGTCGGCGCCGATCAACCAGGTGCGGCCGCTGATGGGCGCCGACCTGATCATCGTGGTGTTCGCCGTGGTGGTGATCGGCGGCATGGGTTCCATCATGGGATCGATCATCACCGGCTTCGCGCTCGGCGTGATCGAGGGACTGACGAAATA
>Ga0307297_10000205_pt1 | contig 14155 bp, 28 predicted proteins | sample ER_DNA_157_FD_194464 | JGI IMG/M metagenome (GOLD analysis project Ga0307297, IMG submission 194464) | Bulk soil microbial communities from the East River watershed near Crested Butte, Colorado, United States - ER_DNA_157 | ecosystem: Environmental > Terrestrial > Soil > Floodplain | place...
TGGATCGCCGCCGATCCTCGCCGTGCTCTGAGTCCGCCCCATGGCGCGCAGTCCGGCCGGTGTCGGATACCAGACATCCCTGAAGGAGAAGCCCGCCCCTGTCGACCCGCCGGAGGCCGAACCCTCACGGTCGGCCCGGATCCAGCTCCTGCCCTGCGCTGCGGCCCTCGGCGCCGTGATGGGGTTGAGTTCGATCCCGTTGCTGTAGTCGAGTTCGAGGTCCCAGTCGTTCCAGGTGCGCCGGATGTACAGCAGTCGCTCCCTGTTGCCTCGCTGACTGACCCCCTCGGTTACCTCCTCGAAAGGAACGCGAAGTACCTCTTTCGTTTTCCGGTCAACCAGGAAGAAGAGATTCCCATCGGTTCCCGAAGAACGCTCAAGTTCGAGCTGAGCCAAAGTCCCTGTCAGGACTTCTTCGATTCCCTCAGGAAGCTCAGGCTCAACGTTTACCGTTCTGGGCCGTCCGGGTCCCTGAATGAACTCGCTGGGAACCACGGACACCCCGGAGCCCCAGACGTATCCGGTGCGCACCCGCAGTCCCCGGCCGACGAGCGGGTTGACCGTGGCGACGGCGCGGCACAGTTCGCTCGCGTGATGCAGCGCGTCGAGAGTGAACGAGTTGGCACTCTCGGAGAGGCCCATCAGGGGGCGCCAGCCGATGTCTTCCAGGGCGAGCTGAGCGCGTCCGAACTCTCCCGCCTCGCGCATCTCCTCGCCCACGAGACCGACGAGTTCCTCGTTGTGGGCTTCGAGGTTGCTCACGAGGGTGTGCATTTCCCCGACGGTCATCTCTTCCAGGGGCTTCTGCATCGGCATGCGATCACCTTAACCGTTCCTTTGGCCGGGCGGATGTCGCCTCTCCCTGGAGTTTCCTCCGTATTGCCGGGCCTTTTCCACCATGGAGACGGCACTGTCGCAGGAGTCCGCCAGCTTCTTCAGGGCGGAGGTCCGAAGGGGTGTATTCGGTTCCCGCATAAGCATGTTGGCGAGTTCAACGTACCTCTCTCCCAGGCTTCCTCCCGTTGCGGCCCGTGCGAGAATCCTCCGTCTGGCCGCCTCCGCATGGTCGTACATCACTCCTCCGGAGGTGCGGCGAAGCGCATGAAGAAGGGAGGCGCGTAGAAGTAGCCGGGCAGTCCGATGCTCATGGCACCGCTGTTGTACAAGTCGATGAACTCGCGTTGCTGCTCCGGAGAAAGGTGTACGTAGTAGAACTTCGACTGCACGTGTCGTGTTGGCCGAGCATCCTCTCCGGCAGGGCTTTCGGACGTTCGGCTGAGATACGCTTTGTAGTTCTTGTCTGTCGGCCCGACGGACCAACCCTGCCGAATCAGATCCAGAAACTTGGCCGGGTTCAGGGAGCCGCAGAAGGAGCAGAAGGGTGTCAGCTCACCTTCTCGGCGTGGGGCTTCCATCCATTCGTCTAGATCCTGACTTTTTTCCCAGGGTCCGTACTCCATGATTCTGCGAGGGCAAGTTTGCATGTTTCCTCTTCTCAGTAAGGAGAGATCGATTCCTCTTCAAGGAATCCCGTTTCTTCTTCGAGAGCGCTTGCCATCGTTTCTGCGGTTTCGCTCAGCACGTCACCCTGATGCAGGCCACTGGCCACCGGTGCGACCGCGTATGCCAGCGCGTCAGCAAGGTCGGGGGAGCGACCGTACTGCGAACGCATGTCCTCCTTCGAGGCGATGAGCAGGCGCCCGTTTTTGATCGAGTAGAAGATCATCTTGAGATCGTCGGCCAGCGCCTCGTCCGGGTCGATCACCTTGAGAGAGCCGTTACGCATCTTCTGCCGCACCTGCTCGAACCAGTACGCACGTGCGTTGTAGAAGCCGTAGACGGAGCCACCGACGTCGACCGGTGGGGAGGCCGAGCCGTGCATCTCGTACACGGAGAACCAGTGGTCCGGCAGGAGTGTGGCGCGGGCATTCAGCGTGTCGACTACACCTGCCCCCAGGCCGACGGCGTCCACCCGGATCTCTACCCAGGGTGCCTTGCGTTCCTCCTTCAGGCGCTCGGCGAGGGCGAGCACCTTATGGGCCGACGACACCGTGTCGACCCCGGACCAGCTCTCCTCGATCTGGGCAGTGATACCCGAGTACGAGGCGACCACGGTCTTGTCGGCACCGAAACGGGCGACGTCGACACCGAGGCGGAGGATCGAGTACAGGGACGGGTCCGGTGGCTCGTCGATGGCGTCGGCGATGTTCGCTGGGGAAAAGAGCGACGACATGCTCTGTTCGGGGAACTTGGCCAGCACCTTGGAGATGTACCGGGGATCCTTCTCGCCCCAGTCGGCCAGTCGCTCAGCGGCCCAGTCCCGCGAGACGAGCACTTCGTTCAGCAGGCGGGGAACTACTTCACCCGTGAAGTTCGGAGTCACCTCTGCCGGAATCGAAATCCTGGTCCACAGATGAGACTTCTTTCCCTCAAGGAAGTTTTTGCCGAAGTCAGTGTTTCGATCGTCCGGGTTTCCGATGGCCAGGATGCGGCAGCCGATGTTCGTCGTGATCGCTTCAACACCGGTCCAGATTTCCTCAGGTACCCCACACGCCTCGTCAAGCAAGGCAAGAACATACCGACGGTGGATACCATGGAAAGAGTGCCTGTCACCCTTTGCTGGCTTGCGACCGAACCCAACGATCTGGCCGTCGTTAAGCTTCCATTCGTCAGCTTGTGTCACTCTCCCCGGCATGGGGTATTCCCCGATCAGGGAATTTGCATGATGCTTCCGAATCTCTTCCCAGAGAATCTTATTCACCTGGGCGTAGGTGGGGGCGGTCGAAACGACGATCGCCTGCCCTGGAGGTTTCGTGGAAACCCACCAGCACGCAAGAACGGAAGCGATCATTGAGTTATGTGTAGGTATTCCATTTTTGCCACACAGGTACAGATGGTCAAGGGCGTCAACCTGGATGCACTGAACATCCTGTTCACCGAGAGGCTCGACGGCCATGACTCGCCAACCATCGTCACCCCAGGATCCCTGCTCGCTGAGTAGGTGAGAAAGCGCTACGGCCTGCAAGTTCGGATCCGTCAAGTGCCTCGGCGCATGAGACCCCAGAAGCGCCAGGTAGCGCCTCGTTGTCCCATAGGAGCGTTCCCGGTGGTATGCGGTTCGGACTCCATCGGCATGCAGCTTTTCCCTGAGCGCGGAAATTTCCGGTGGCTCCGCTCCGCGCGTTTTCCATAGGAGGGATGTGCGGCCCATGGGATCCAGACAGCCCCGCTCCTTGAGGAGCGACGAGATCTCATCGTCGAGAGCCCATTCACTCCCACGTCTGGCGATCTCCGGAACGCGCCCGGGAATGACGTACCGGCCCTTCGATCCCACCAGATCCCGGGTGCTCATGACCTGAGCCCGGTGATGCCACAGCCCGGTCTCGACAGGAACTCCGGCCCGGTCGGATCTGATCTGGATGTCGGCGAACGTCTGGATGTTCACCACGGGCCAAAGGTGATCGGCCGAGGCGACGATCTCTTCGGTCCGGCCTCCGCACTCCAGCCTGACGCGGAAACTCTCTGCCCTGTGCTCGCCTGTCACGGCGACGACGTCGACCGGTGATCCACCGGAACCGAGAACCTTCATGCCGGGCCGCACGTCCCCCATGGGCACAGGCCCATCCGGGGTGTGGACGGATTCACCCAACCCCAGGGCCTTTCCCGTTCCGTGGCAGGAGGCGACGACGGTTCTCTTGTTCTGGATCAGTGATTCGGAGATCTCTTGCTGCTTGCTCCACAGGTGGACACCGAGGACGTCCTTCGCCCAGCCGACCGGATCGTTGACCCAGCTCGCCTGCCGGGACTGATTGCGGAAGTACGCCTCCGCATCGGCGGCAATCCTCTCCTCCTGGGACGACATGCCGTTCCTTTCTCCCGTGACGCATACAGCATTCCGCATCGGGGAACGTTTTGGGTAACCTTGTAATGCCCCATCCGTGCAGCGCTGTGCAGCCGGACTCCACTTCCAGGGGCTGAAGACTCTCGGGGATCTGGCCACACCTGGCCGGGTCCCCGTCGTCGTGAAAGGGTGCGGGATGTCCGAAGAGCTGGGAAGACTTGCCTACGAGGCCTATGGCGACACCGTCGGCTGGATCACTTTCTCAGGCACGAAAATGCCTGGGTGGGCAGAGCAGAACGAGCGGCTCCGCCTGGCATGGATCGCTGCGGCGGAAGCGGTGGAGCGGAAGGTGAGCGCAAAGTAGCCGATGTTCTGAACTCCCCACACTCAATCCGGCTTTCATTTCACGGCACTCTGTGTCATCCTCGAAAACATGAAGAACAGGTACCCAAAACCTTGTGGCGTCTGCCAGGGGTGGGTGCCCGCCGGAGAAGGAATGCTCCAGGGTTCGCACGTATCCGGCTGGGTAGTCACTCACGCTGAGGCATGCCCGAGAGACCCTTCGGTCATCGGGCGCGCGCAGGCGTCCCTGCGCCTGGGTCACGCCCAGGCGTATTCGCGCCGGATCACGGCCATGCTGCGCCGGAGGAATCTGAACGCGGAAGAGACCGAGACGGTACTCGCCAATCTCGCCAACATGCTCCGCACCGGATGGACGAACTACGAAACCTGCGAACGGGCCATCCTGAGCGCCCTCGCCTTCGCCGACATGGACCGCATGGACGTGGAGTCGATCCTGAACAGCTTCTTGACTCACGAAAGCCTGCGCTGCTAGGACGGCAGGCCCAGATGTGCCAGCAGATCGAGGAGGACGGCCTTCGGGTCGGCCTCCTCTTGCGTACCCGCCCGGAGAGAGTAGGCGGCGGCATTCTTCATGACATGGAGAACGCAGGAGTCGCACTGACCGCAAGGCACTTGACCGCAGATCTTGGGCAGTGTGAGGATTCCGACAGCTTCGATGTCCATGTCTCTTGGCTCCTTCTGAGGTTGAAATTGGCCTAGGTCGTGTGGTCTGATGGAGGAAGCAATCACCTTCGGAGAGGACCACCACCATGAACAAGAAGACGATCGCGGCAGGCGCGGCGGCTGCCGCCCTCGCGGGAACGATCGCCCTCGGCGGCAGCGCCGTGGCGGACTCCACCTGCGGCCCCGGCGCCACGGCCAAGGCGCACTACGAGAACGTGAAGAACCCCGTCACGGGCAAGACGGAGCGCGAGAAGATCACCGAGTGCCCCGACGTGACGGTCTCCAGTGGCAACGGCGTGACGACGGGCGCCCCGGCCCAGAACACCGGCGGCCTCATCTTCCGCGACCAGAACGGCCGCGACCTCGGCTCCGGCATGGGCGAGAACGACCAGTTCGAGTGGGAGGGCCGCAAGGCGACCGCTCGCAACGGCGAGAAGCTGATCTACGTCAAGCAGATCACGCGTGGTGTCGGCGGCTGGGGCAGCCTCTACGAGGGCTGGGTTCGCGCCGAGTTCACGCTGGCTCCCCAGCAGTTCGCCTGATCCATGATTCAGGTCACCTACTACGGTCTCCCGGTGCAGCCGGTTCCGTTCGATCTGGAAACCGTCCGGTTCGGCGATTTCCCACTTCCTCGACGGGCCAGTGGTGGCATCACGATCGGCTGCTCCTCGGCCGGTCACCTGGGCGCCCTGAACGACGTGACGTCGGCCGCCGAAGAGGAAGGCGCCGACGTCGAGATGATCGGCTGGGTCTACGCGGTCGGCAATCTCATCGGCTCCGGCGAGAAGTACGCCTGGGCCATGCGTGACGGAACGCGGTCCCATGACCTGCACGCCGAATCCTCTCATCAGCACTACCAGGATGCCCTCATGGGCCTGATGGCGGCCTACCAGTCGCCGCAGAGTCACGGAATCCGTCTCGTCAAGCAGTCGGGCCAGCGGCTCAGGAAGCTGGGCTGAGGAATGCGAGTGACATGGGCTCGCGGTGCGGCGGACGCGCTGGAAGGTCTGGACCCTGATCTCCGGGCGGCCGTGGACTCCGAGATCGGAGTCATGTTCATGGACTCGGTTCCCGACGAGGCCGTCACGATGGCTCCCGGTGTCCTCATGCTCGAACTTCCCTGCGGAGTCGAGGTGGACTTCGAGCGGGTCGGAGACGGGGTGCGCATTCTGTTCCTGGAGAACGAACCGAAGGGGCACGATCGGATCGACCTCAAGGCCTTCGACCCCTCGGCGCTGGACTAGCGTCCTGGTTTCCTGGCCGCGCATGACGGAGCCTGGACGGTGCGCCACCACGGCGCATGCCGACGGCCGCAGACGCACCGCCAGCGGGTCATGATCCATTCCTGACCCATCACGACCCCTTGACGACGGTCTCGCCCACCAGCGGGGCCGTCGTCTTCGTGGGCCAGTGCCAGGTCCCCGGAGTGGCGGCGCCGTTGAGTTCGAGCAGGCCCTGATCGAAGGCGACGTACTTGGCGAACTGAAGGCCTTCGGGGTTGAACACGACGAGATGAACGACACCTGCTGCGAGATCAACCACTTCAGTGATCTTTGCGGACCTGCTTTTCGCCGGATACTGCTGCTGGCCATCCTGCGGTGCGGATCCCAGTGACGTGTAGTACACGTCGCGGCCGACGGAGGCGATGTCATTCATGAGATCTCCTGAACGAGGATTTCCCGGATGTCTCCGGGCCATGGGGTGTTGCGCTTCAGGATGCGGTAGTTCGCGCCGTCCTCGATCAGGAAGGGGATGAGCACCCGGCCCTTGCGGACCTGGCTGTGGTCGGTGTTCATATCGTCACCCATGATCAGACCCGGGTAGCTGATGAGGTCGAGCGCCAGCAGATACTCCCGCATGGTGGCCGCACCATCGTTATCGGCGTCGAGGTAGATGACGTCGAACCTCTCACCGTCCATGACGAATTCCGTCATCACCTGGACCGAGTCGCCTTCGTAGAAATCGCAGATGTCGCCCAGGCCTTCCGCATCCACCGCCTTCCGCGCCTCGCGCGGCTCCAGATCGATACCTACGTACGCGCTTCCCGGGTGACTCCTGAGGAGACGGGCGAACGCGAGGGTCGAGTGCCCGTCTCCCGCCGCGTGATCCTCGTCCAGATTGCGGAGGACTCCGACCTCCAGAACGCGTAGAGTTTTCTTGCCCGAGCGTTCCATGAAAGCGGACAGCTCTTCGTGGATGATTTCACCGATGGTCGTCACCAGAAGATGATACCGCCCCGCTCCAGGAAGGAGCGCTCGGCGGGATGCGCAGTCCGTGCGTCACTCACCCTCGGGTGAGCCCCAGTCCCGGTCGACCGCTTCCTGGATCAGCGCCCGGTGTGAAGCTGCGACCTTCCTGGTGAACTCGGGATCATCCGGGAAGCTGTCCAGCCAGCACCGGGCCTCGCGCGCGAGTTCGGCCGAAGATGCCGGAGTCCGCATCCCGGCCACCGAGAAGAGCATCCTGGCCCAGTCCTCAGGGGTGTCACCCGGCGCCTCCTTCAACGTGTCCTTCGGCGCCTTCCGTGCGACGTACTGGTGCGAATAGTCCAGCATCTCTGCCATGTCCCTGACGGTCGCCATGCGACCCAGCCTGCGTAGCGCACGGACCAGCGTTGTCTGCGCATATGACTGGGCGTTCCGGAGCATCGCCTTGGCAGCCTTCGCCTCTTCGATCAGTTCCTGGAGTTCCGGATCCTCCAGCCTCAGGTCGATCACCACGGAACCTTTCGGCAGCGTCAGGTGATGTTCACAGGCCTCCTGAGTCAGCTCTCTCAGCTGCTTCCAGGTACGGCCCATCACGGTTGCCCGCTGGCCGTCGGGGAGGTCAAGCACGCTGGCTATCCAGGAGGATTCTCCGCGCGTCACGGTGGCTCTCAGTACATGCGTCATGTCATCGTTCTACCGCAGGCGACAAAGCCTGCCCACTCTCCTCCTTGGAGCAGTCACCTCCGCAAGGGCAGGCGGTGACCCTCTTCGCGCAGCATCGGCAGAAGTACCAGAAGGAGTCGGGGCAGTCGTCGAACAGTCCGACGACACCTTCCCAGAAGAACGTGATGTCGCAGGTGTCGCAGCCCATGATGTCGCCCAGGGCCGTGACACCCCTGCGTCGGGGCATCCATGCGTGCTCCAGGGACGGGCACGCGGGATCGTGGGCAAGGATCAGATCCCGCTGCCCGGTGAACGCTCCGCCGCCATCAGGGTCGGCGATCCAGCGGTTCAGGTAGATATTTTCTTTCACGATGTTCCCCACTTTTTGGGCGCTGCAACGACTCCTCCCGTAGGACACCTACGAGAGGGCGAGCGATGAACGCGCACGAGAGACTGATCGAGCTGCTCAACAGGGGCAAGGAGGCTTCACCTGAGGAGTGGAGCGAGTGGGAGGCGCACATGCGGCGCATCCTCGCGCGGGCCGTGGAAATGGCCGATGAAGAGGACTAGTCGAATTCCTCCATGTCGTTCATGACGGGGTCCAGCTCGACAGGCCCGGCCCCGGCCCCCATCTTCACTGTGGCCGCCGCGTTGCGCGCGATGGCGTCGGCGGCCATGGCGGGGAAGGATGTGTTCCACATATACTCGACCGCCTCCCGGCTCTCCTCGGGCAGCAGGTCGACGATCTTCTCCAGCATTCCGACCCGGATAGCCTCGATGGAGGCCGTCACGAGCTGGGTCTGCGCCTGCGTCAGGCGCACCTGCTCGTCGCGCAGGCGGTCCTTCTTCAGATCCATGAGTTCGGTGATTTCACGGATCGTCTCGATCATGTTCTTGACGTTGCGGCCCTGGGTGAGCAGGTCGCCCGCCATCACCTGATCCCACAGGGCGCCGATCACCCGCTCCAGCCGGTTGAGCTGAAGCATCCGCATCTGGACGACGGACATGCTCGTGGCCTGGTTCTCCAGGTACGCCGTCATGCGTTCGTGCACGACCTCGATGTCCATGCCGACCCGGGCCGCGATCTGCGCCAGCGTCATGCCCTGAGCGGCATAGTCGACCATCACCTGAGCCAGTGAATCGTGCGCCACGGCGTCGTCCTCTTGTCGGTTCGATGCTTACTCAGTTGATGAACGTTCGATAAACGTGCAGGTCAGGTCGGTTCTTTGTGTGCTTCCGAGTCCACCCGGATAGCCATGGCGGCCACCAGGACCTGCATGGGTATACAGATCCACAGGGGGTAGTACCCGGCAATGCTGGCGTGGACAATCCAAGCTGTGGCGAATCCAAGCAGCCACATGGAACGCCCGCGCCGCACAGCTCTCGCATTCATGGGGTGGAGCCTCCCTGTTCCATGGTAAACGTGCAGGTCAACCGGTCTTCTTTCCCATGGGAAAAGGGCCTACGATCCTGATCCCCTCTTGGTATTGAGGATGCCCGGCCTGGCTTTTGATCTTTTCGAACCAGATCCTGACCGCTTCGTTGCTCATGTCCATTATGACGATGACTTCCTGCTGCTGATTCATGGCTTCAGCACATCACGACATTCGCTGGATTCAGGAGAAATGGGTTTGCGCCATGCAAGGAAGTTCTTGAGATATACGAAGCCGTAGGCGAACGCCGAGACGAGAAAGCCGTACTGTCGGGATGTCAGAGCGTAGGAGACCCACAGCACCTGCGCCCCGAGGCCGACCGCCCAGCCCCACGGGCTCTTCCTCCCGGCCAGCCACAGTCCGAACACGCCGACGACCGTCAGGATCCAGCTCCAGTACTGCAACAGATCTCCTCATTCCGTTGCCGCGTGAGACCCGCGCGGCAACGGAAGTTGTTCAGTTCGGTTCATCCGGTCCAGGGTGAACAACTTCAGGGGGCGTCGAGACGACGGTCCATCTCCTTCTCGGTGATCAGCTCCAGACCCAGAACCGTCCTGTTCAGACCCAGCAGACGTGCCGCGTACGTAACGGTCTCCATCGCTTCACGCGCGGCCTCCTGAGCCGTCCCCGCCTCCAGGGCGATCCGGACCGAAACCTGGCCCGATGGCGAGTCCCCCACGGTGGCCGAGTCCTCGGTGAGAATCTCCATCAGCCTGAGGTAGTCATCCTCGTTTTCCTGGAGCTTTCCTTCGAGTTCCACTTCCGCATACCAGAGCCGATTCATGCGAAAAGTCTACGTGAATCCGCTGCCGAAAGGTCAGGACTCGCAGGCGACACCGTCACCGTCGCGATCCAGATCTCCGCTGTAGCCTGGATCGCCTCTCCGGATCGGTGCGGCACCGGCATTCCGGACCTCGGTGCAGTTGCTGTAGTAGACCTCCGGGGCGGCGGATGTTTCCACGGGCGGAGGGGGCGGGGGTGGCGCCGGAGTGCTCTCGATCGCCGAGGGTGGCTCTTCCGGGGTCGGCGGAGGGAGGGGCTCCTCCGTCACGCCCCCGTCTTCCGCAGTGGAGTCATCGGAGACATCCGTCGAGGGGGTCGTCGCGGATGACGTGGTGCCGAACGGTGAAGGCGACCCTTCTCCGGAATCATCCGGTGCGAAGATGAGGCCTATCGCGAGAGTCAGGAGCATCGCGACGACTATCATGACGGCGCACCCGAGTGCCACCTGCTTGCCGTTGCCAGCACTGTCTCCGGTGTCGCTCATATCGAGATCCCCACCTTGCTCCAGGCTTCCCGCACTGCTGGATTGAGGCCGCCTGAGTGGGTCCAGGTGGCTGCGGCGAGTTGCCGGAAGGTCGAACGCGGCCCGAGATCCTCCATGGCGCGGCGCCACATGGCCAGCGGCCTGCCCCAGGACGGCTCCTCCGTCGCCTCGCAGAGCAGAGCGAAGGCCCGGTTGGGGATCCCCGAGTTCAGGTGGACACCGCCATTGTCGGCACGGACCTTCCTGTACTGGTCCATGTGACCCGGCTGCGGGTCCCTGCCGAGCACGGGGCTGTCGTATGCCGTGCCGGGGTTCAGCATGTCGCGCACTGCCGACACGCCGTCCACCAGAAGCTCCTCCCCGATGCGCCAGTCGTGCGCGTTCTGGCTGGCGGCCTGCTGTACGGATACGCCGATGACATCCGCCAGGTGTTCGTTCAGTGCGCCCGACTCGTTCTGGTACAGGAGCTTCGGGCCGAGCGAGACGAGCGCGTGGCCGAACTCGTGGGCCATGATGTCGAGCGACCTCGTGAAGTCCCCGAACACTTCACCGTCCCCCTCGCCGAAGACCAGGTAGGAGCCGTTGAAGAAGGCGTTGGCGTACCCCTTCCCGTAGTGCACGACACCGTCGGGGAACTCGTCGGTCTGGAGCACCTGGCTGATGAGATGCGCGTGGCCGCGCACCCGGTCGGCCGCCTCGTCCTCGCCTTCGACGAGAGCACCCGGGATGGCCGTCCTGTTGGACGCCGAGTAGACCGTGATGGGCCCGGAGACCCCGACCGCCTGCGCACGTGACGCCCGCAGCGAGGTATCCACCTTGATTCCGGTGGCGAAGGACGCGTCGGTCTCGGCCACCTTCTTGGACATGTGCGGGGGAATGAAAGTGCAGATCATGACCACATCCTAAGGCCACAATCCTGTAGAATCAGATACACGGAAAGGGGAAGTAAATGATCTCTCTTGATTCACTCTACAAACGTGACGGCGGTATCTGCAAGATCTCGAACCACCACATAAGCCGCGAAGAGGCCACCAGGGATCACATCCGCCCCAGGGCGCACGGTGGTTCGGACGATCCCGGAAACCTCCGGCTGGCCTGCGAACGCTGCAACAACAGGCGGGGCAGCCGGATGCCGGTGCCTTATCCCGAGGTGCTGGCGGACAGCGTTGACGGCTACGCGCTCTGCGCGGGAGTCGCCCTGGAGGGCCGCAGGCCAAGAAGTGTCCTGTAGGCACCCTGTATCTTGCCTGCATGCCTGTCACTTTCCGGGTAAGTACCCGGCACTCGGGAACGAGAAGATTCGTGCGCGTCTCCGTGTACCCCGATGTCGAATCCATGCGGGCGGCGGCCCTGCGGCACAGCAAGCGCGAGGGATGGATCCGTGAGGACGAGTACGGCAAGGCGCACGCGGTCACCCACACGCACGACGTGAGGTTCATCGACGGGAAGGGTGAAGAGACCAGGAGCCCCCTGGCGGCCCATATTCGGATGTATGACGGCGCGCTGGGCACGGGTGTGCTGACTCACGAGGTGACGCATGCGGCGCTGAGCATCTACGGCCAGGACTGCCTTCAGGGCGGCACGGTCCATGAGGACATGGACCGTGAGGAGATCCTGTGCTATCTGGTCGGTGACCTGGCGGCCCGCATCGTCAACAAGATCTACGAGTTCGGGTACTACGAGAAGAGCAAAGATGCGTGAGGGAATACGAGATCGCGTCATTGAGGCCGTAGGTCACGACAGAGCGAGAAAGATCTTCGAAATCCTGAACGACGAGCAATCTCGGAAGTGCAGTGATCCGGACTGCGTCAGAATCTTCCCTCACTCGCGACTCGGCATCCACGCCTGGCGACACGGTGCCGCAGCCCCGTTCACCGTCACCATTTTCGGACGTCTCTGTCTGATCTGTAGGAAGCCGTCGTGGCATCGTATTCATCGAGCGACGGAAGGAAGGGACAAGAATGCCTGATGTAACCGAAGAAGCCAACGGACCGATGGTTGTGAATAACACTTTCGTTCAGTGTGACGGCCATGGCTCGGAAGAAGGCGACAGTCCCATCGTCCAGGACAAGATGGACATCCTCCTCGAAGAGCAGATCCGCGAGGCCCGCAGGCAGTATCAGGAGATAAACCAGAAGTACCCGTACATGGATGGCAGCAAAAAGGTCCTGGGTCCGGAAATCTTCACCGACGGTACGGTCATTTCCTGGAAGGGTGATAACTACGTTCCCCAGGAACAGGTGAGGGCACTCACGGTCATGCGGTCCATAGCCAGCATTCACTGCGCCGCGTTGGGCGAACTCCTCGAAGAGGGCGGGGTAGCGATGCCGGAAAAAGCCATGCGGGTATACGTCATGCTTCTGGAGGAGTTGAGTCTGGAACTTCCCGCACTTGCCAGGAGGCATCCAGCCGTCCTGCCTCGGGTTCCGAGGGGGATGAAGTGAGTGGCTACAAGAACAGCGGTCTGACCGAAGAGGCCTACGAGGACCGGGCGACTCTGGAGAAGGCGGTCTTCATCATCAACGCCCGCTGGGGTGACGACGGCGACGCGACGTTCCTCTCCGGCACGCTGGCCGACTGGATCAGGCGAGTGGACTGGGAAGAGGAAAAATGATCAACATCGACGGGTACTGTCCTCTGGGCTGCGGCCAGACCTTACGAGCCGAGGAAACCAAACTGGTCAACCGGGTCATCTGCTGGGCCGCCACATGTCCGGACCCGCTCGCCGCCCAGAAGATCCTTCAGGACCCCATGACCGAACACATCGTCCGATTCAGTTTCAGCGGAAGCGGGTTCACGGTCAAGCATCCCCTGCGGGAACGCCTGGACGACGCTCTCCTGTACTGCGAGCTGGCCCAGATCTGCGGCGCCATGCCGGAGCCGCCCGGCGGTGTCGCCGGTTCCTATCTCGTACGCCTCGAAGAGGAGAACTGGACTTTCGAGAGGATCGACGCAGCATGACGAAGGCGAAGAAGACGCCTCAGCAGAAACTCGCGCGTGCCATCCAGGCGGCCACGGAGAAGCCTTACCTGACCTGCCTCACCGAGGCCACGCACATCCTGAAATCGATCGGCGAGGACGACGAGATGGAGTGCGGTGATCAGCTCAACCCCCGCCCCCACCGGATCTGCACACTTCCCCCGGGTCCCCACATCAACTGGAGGCACATGGACGAGGAGACCGGGGCCTGGTGGACCCAGACCAGCCTGTTCCCCTACAGCAACGCCGTGGACACCCGATGAGTGATTCCGAGCTGGTGTCGCAGGCGGTCCTCGACCTCCTCGGCTTCACGTCCTACATGTCGACGGCCTGCGACATTGCGTACCTGATCGAGGCGGGGCCCTACAGTAACAATCGACACTGGGGCCGGAAACTGCCCGAGGGCGTGACGTCCGGGTTGCTGGAGAGTGAGATCAGGCGCCTTCACCGCCGATGCAAGCTGACCCACAAGTTCACCGGCCGGGGCTGCGTTTGCCTGTGTCACGGCAGCAACGTGACCGGAGTGATGGCCGACTGCCGGACCTGCTGGGGAACACGCAGGGTGCAGGATTACACCGACATGGATCCCCATTACGGCGAACCCCGGCCCAAGCCGTGCCCCGACTGTCAGGAGAAATCCCCATGAGCAAGCGCGAACTCAGGATCGCCGAGGCCCGGAGGGCGGTTCATGAATCCCTGACCCTGCATTCGGCTCCCGAAGCCGACCGCATCCGTGGTC
>Ga0307297_10000210_pt1 | contig 14014 bp, 17 predicted proteins | sample ER_DNA_157_FD_194464 | JGI IMG/M metagenome (GOLD analysis project Ga0307297, IMG submission 194464) | Bulk soil microbial communities from the East River watershed near Crested Butte, Colorado, United States - ER_DNA_157 | ecosystem: Environmental > Terrestrial > Soil > Floodplain | place...
CAATATTGGCAACAAGGTGACCCTCGACATCTACGCATTCAAGACGGCGGCCAACACCTGGGATATCGAAGTGTACGACAACGCCGTGTCGACGGCTGGTGGTTTCCCCTATGGCAGCGGGCCTTTGGCCAACGACACGTTCATCTTCGACGTCAGTGCGACCGGAAAGGGCAAGCTGGATGCCGCGAGCCCCGTCGATCTCACGCTGACGATCCCGGGCGGCTCGGCCTTTACGCTCGATCTTTCGGTCATGACGCAGGTTGCCGCCGATTTCCAGTTCAAGGCGACCGTCGACGGCAATTCTCCAAGCTCCATCGACAAGGTGGAAGTCGATACCGACGGCACGCTGTATGCGCTCTACAATGATGGGACGCGGCTCGCGACCTATCGCATTCCGCTCGCGACGGTGCCGAGCCCGGACAATCTCGTGCCGGAGGTGGGTAACGTCTACTCGCTCGGGATCGATTCCGGAAACGTGCAGGTCGACTTCGCGGGGCAAAGCGGTCTCGGCATCATCAAGAAGGAAGCGCTCGAACAGTCCAATGTCGATCTCGCGAGCGAGCTTACGGCGATGATCGAGTCGCAGCGTGGCTATACCGCGAACTCGAAGGTCTTCCAGACCGGTGCGGATCTGCTCGACGTTCTCGTCAACCTGAAGCGCTAGGCGACCAGGTACATTCATGACACTCACGGTCGCGCTCAACTCAGCTCGTTCGTCGCTTATGGCGGCCGGTTCGCAGGCGTCCACCATATCGCGCAACATTGCGGGCGCGGCGCAGGACGGCTATTCTCGCAAGAATTCGCTCGTTACGACCATGCCGGGAGCCGGCGTCTATGTCGCCGGCATTCAGCGGGCCACCAGCTCCGGTCTGTTTTACGGCGTCCTGAAGGCCGCGTCGACGACCGCAAAGAACGACACGGCCTACAATGGCCTTCAAAAGGTCGCAGCAATCACGATCGACGATCCCGAGCTCGATCAATCGCCTGCCGCACAGATTGCCAAGCTGAAAAGCGCGCTGCAGCAAGCTGCGACCGCGCCGGACAACGTCACGCTCGCGCAGGCGGCAGTGAACGCCGCAAAGGCTGTCGCGACGTCACTCAACGATGCGACCAAGGCGGTTCAGGCGGTGCGGCTCGACGCCGATGCCGATATGGCCTCATCGGTGACGACGATCAATCAGCTCCTGGCGCAGTTCGAGACGGTCAATACCGCCGTAGTCAAGGGAACGATCATCGGCGCCGATACCACCGACTACCTCGATCTGCGCGACAGCATCCTGTCGAAGCTTTCGCAGGAGGTCGGCATCACCGTCGCCACGCGCGCCAACAATGACATGGTCGTCTACACCGACTCCGGCGTTACGATGTTCGAGACCAGCGCGCGGTCGGTCACCTTCGCCCAGACCTATGGGTACAATGCCAGTTCGATCGGGAATGCCGTCTATATCGACGGCGTGCCTGTGATCGGCGCAAATGCCGTGATGCCCATCCATGGCGGCAAGCTTGCAGGCCTCGCGTCGCTGCGCGACAGCTCCATGGTTTCGTATCAGAACCAGCTCGACGAGATCGCGCGCGGATTGATCGAAACCTTCAGGGAGACCGATCAGACCGCCTCCGCGTTGCCCGATGTCCCCGGTCTTTTCACCTACCCGGGCGCCCCGGCCATGCCGGCCTCGGCGCTGATTTTGGCTGGTCTTGCCGGCACGATCTCCGTCAGTGTGTCGGTTGATCAGAGCGTTGGCGGCGATTCGACCCTGCTCAGGGACGGAGCGATCTCCGGTAACGCCGCCTATACCTACAATACCGGCGGCCAGGCCGGGTATTTCGCCCGGCTCCAGCAGCTGGTCGACGACATCGCCGCAAACCGGCCTTTCGATCCGACGGCGCTGGCCAAGCCGAATGCAAGCCTGATCGACTTTGCGGGGTCGTCGGTCAGTTGGCTGGAATCCCAGCGCAAGAGCGCAAGCGACGAATCGACCTATAGCCAGACATTGCTGGAGCGCAGCGCAGACGCGCTCTCCAACGTAAACGGCGTCAACATGGATGACGAAATGTCGTTCATGCTGCAGGTCGAGCGCACATTTTCCGCCTCGTCGAAGTTGATCGCGACCGTCGATGAAATGCTGAGGCAACTTCTTGCGGCTGTGAGGTGACGGAATGAGCACGACCTTTATTTCCACCAACGCGATATCCACGACCTTGCGCATTTCGTCGATGAAGAGCCGGGCCGGGCTCTCGCTGGCGACCAAGGAAGCGACGACGGGACGCCTGGCCGATGTCGGGCAGAGCCTTGGTGCGCTCGCCGGGCGCGACGTGGTGCTGCGGGCCGAACTGCTCGACGTCGAAAAGCTGGTGGATACCAAGGCGCTGGTGGCCGGCCACCTCGATGTAACGCAGCAGCGAGTAAGCGTGCTTATCGACACCGCGGAGTCCTTCCAGAAGGATCTGCTTGCCGCCCGCAACTCGGCCAACGGGGGCGGCATCATTGCGCAGCCTGCCGCGGCGAATCTCGAAAGCCTGATCGCCACGCTGAATGTCACGATGGATGGCCAGTATCTGTTCGGCGGCATCAATACCGGCGTGGCGCCCATGCAGGCCTATGCGGCGGGCTCGCCTAGCAAGACAGCGGTTGATGCGGCGTTTCTTGCGGCGTTCGGGTTTACGCAAAATTCGCCATTGGCGACGGGTATCAGCGCCGCCAACATGCAGACGTTCCTCGATACGACCCTTCAGACGGAGTTCGACGATCCCGCCTGGGGCGCGAACTGGTCAACGGCTGACAATCAAGTGATGCGAAGCCGCATTTCCACGACCCAGACGATCGACACGTCGGCGACCGCCAATGATCCCGCGTTCAGGAAGCTTGCCAAGGCGTATACGATGCTGAGCGATCTCGGAACCAATTTTAACCAAGCCGCATTTCAGGCGTTGATCGACACCGCTCTCGTGGGTATCGGCGATGCCATCAACGATCTGGCGGAAGTTGGCGCCAGACTGGGAACGGCGCAGCAGCAGACTGCCAACGCCAGCAGCCGGCTCATGGTCCAGGCCGACCTCATCACGCAGCAGATAACGGCAATGGAAACCGTCGATCCAGAGGAAGCGTCGGTCCGGGTGACGAACCTGGAAACCCAGCTGGATATGTCGCTGGCGCTGACCGTGCGTATTCAGCGGCTCAGCATCCTCAATTATCTCTGATCGGTGGTTCCCTCATGAAACATCCGGCCGTCCACTGATATGACATTTTCCAGTTACGATACGGTCATCGAGGATAGCGCGCACGAAGCGCGGTCCCGTGAGCAACGGGCCCTGGACCACGGTGTGGATCTGCTGAAGCGCCTGCAGAGCGGCGGTCTCCAGGCGGCCGAAGGAGCCGAGGCCTTGCTCTACATTCGTCGATTGTGGGCATTCTTCGTCCAGGATCTCGGGAGTCCGCGCAACGGCCTGCCTGAAAAACTGCGCGCCGAGCTGATCTCGATCGGCCTGTGGATCATCAAGGAAGCGGACCGCATCCGGCAGGACGGGGCCACCGATGTCGACGATCTGGTGGCTATCAATGTCGTTATTCGAGATGCGCTGGCATGAAGAAGCCGATGTGCATTTCGTTGCGTGGTGGCGAGAAGATCTATGTGAACGGAGCAGTGTTGCGGGTCGACCGCAAGGTCACGATCGAGCTGATCAATGACGTGACGTTTCTCCTGGAGGGCCAGGTGATGCAGGTCGCAGACGCGACGACGCCGATGCGACAGCTGTATTTCGTCGTGCAACTGATGCTCATGAGCCCGCACGATATCGAACAGGCCAAGGCGGTGTATCGGGACCAGCGTCGCGCTATCGTCGCTGTTTGCGAAAACGCCGAAATGCTGCTCGGTCTGGAAATGCTGGAAGAGCTGGTCGAAGCGAAGCGCTATTACGACGCCCTGAGAAAACTCCGGACGCTGTTCGACATCGAGCAATCGATCCTGACCAGCCCCGAGTTGTTAAAGGCCGTCTAGCTCGCTTGAAAATCCCTGGAGGATGACATGGTTGTCGATAGTGTAAATACCACCCAGCCGGCATCGGGCAACAAGCCGACGTCGTCGGCCTCGGTAGGTTACAACGATTTCCTGCAGCTCCTGATCGCGCAGATGCGCAATCAGGATCCGACCAGCCCAACGGACATGGCGCAATACATGAGCCAGTTCGCGCAACTGTCCTCGGTCGAGCAGGCGATCCAGACCAACGCCAAACTCGACACGCTGTTGTCCACCAGCGCGCTGTCGCAGGCGGAGGGCTTGATCGGCCGAACCGCGGCCTTCACCAGTGAAGACGGTCAAAATTCGGTCGGCAAGATCATGTCCGTGCACATCATTCAGGGCGGCGCCGTGGCGACGCTCGACAATGGCGTTCAGGTGCAGCTCGGCCCCGGCATTACCATCAGCTGACCCATGAACGAACGTGATGCCCTCGACATTTGCCAGCAGGCGATCTGGACCATTATCGTGGCATCGGGCCCGGCGGTCGGTGCCGCGATGTTCGTGGGTGTCGTGATCGCGCTGCTGCAGGCGCTGACCCAGGTGCAGGAGATGACGCTGACGTTCATCCCCAAGATCGTGGTCATGCTGGTTGTGGTTGCAGTCTCCGGGACGTTCATGGGCGCGCATATCTTCGCCTTTACCGAGCTGCTTTATTCCCGAATCGAGCGTGGTTTCTGAGGCTCGGCGCCGCCGTCGCCACCCTCACGCAAGCTCAGCGCTGCAAAGTACGGCCATGACCGTATCGCAGGAATCTCCATGGCCGACGTAAGCATCCCAGCTCCGTCAGGCGAACGCCGTATTGGCACCGACGTTGGTTTTGCGGTCGGTATCGTCGCGATCGTCACCATGCTGATCCTGCCGGTTCCCACGGTCCTGATTGACGTGGGGCTTGCCTTTTCGATTGCCCTGTCCGCCCTGATCCTGATGGTTTCGTTGTGGATTCAGCGTCCGCTCGACTTCTCGGCTTTCCCGACGGTATTGCTGATCGCAACAATACTGCGCCTCGCCCTGAATGTGGCGACCACGCGCGTGATCCTGTCGCATGGCGGCGAGGGAGAACATGCCGCCGGCTACGTGGTGGCCGGGTTCTCCAGTTTCGTGATGGGCGGCGATTTTGTAATCGGCCTGATCATCTTCGCGATCCTGGTCACGGTCAATTTCGTCGTGATCACAAAGGGCGCCACACGTATCGCGGAAGTGGGTGCGCGCTTCACACTCGACGCCATTCCAGGCAAGCAGATGGCGATCGACGCCGACCTGTCGGCGGGTCTGATCGACGACAAGGAGGCGCAACGCCGGCGCCGGGAGCTGGAGGAGGAAAGCGCCTTCTTCGGCGCCATGGACGGCGCCTCGAAATTCGTGCGCGGCGACGCCATAGCGTGTCTCCTCATCACCGCCATCAACATATTCGGCGGCATCATCATTGGCGTAACTCACCACGGCATGAGCCTCTCGCGCGCCGCCGATGTCTTTACGAAGCTCTCCGTCGGAGACGGACTGGTTTCCCAGATCCCGTCCCTTATCGTCTCCCTCGCTGCCGGCCTGCTCGTTTCCAAGGGTGGCACCAGAGGTTCGGCCGAGCAGACGGTGCTCAAGCAGCTCGGCGGCTATCCGCGCGCGCAGTCCGTGGCGGCGCTCATGATGTTCGCCCTCGGGATGCTGCCCGGCCTGCCGCTGCTGCCCTTCGCCCTGCTGGGCGGCGTGATGGCCTTCATGGGCTACGCTCTTCCCAAGCGACGGGCAGCGGAACAATTGCAGGAAAACGCGCGCACGGCGCTGGACAAGGAGCGGGCGCAGGCCGAATCCAAGGACTCGATCAAGGAATTCCTGAAGACGGCGGACATCGAGCTTTGCGTTGGCAGCCAGCTGGCGATCCGGATGCTTAATCAGCACGGGGAACTCGCGCATCGTGTCAGCAAGATACGCCGCCGGTTTGCGAGCCAGTATGGCTTCGTCATTCCGGAGATCAAGCTAACGGATGATCTGGCGATCGGGCCGAAAACCTACCGCATCAAGATATACGGCACCGTCGTCGCCCACCATGAACTTCGCATTGGCGAGGCCCTCGTGCTGTTTGACGGCGATCGCAAACCGGACGTTCCCGGCGACGAGACCGTTGAGCCGGCCTTCGGAATGAAGGCGATGTGGATACCGGAGACCTTCCTCGCAGAGGTCAAGCGGGACGGCTTCAAGGTCGCGGACAACATTTCCGTTCTGCTCACGCATCTGAGCGAGATCATTCGCAGCAATCTGGCGCAGCTGCTGTCCTACAAGGACACCCGTGCGCTGCTGGATCGGCTGGAACCCGAATACAAGCGTCTCATCGAGGACATTTGCCCCTCGCAGATTTCGTATTCGGGCCTGCAGGCGGTTCTCAAGCTGCTGCTCGCCGAGCGCATTTCGATCAGAAATCTCCATCTCATTCTCGAAGCCGTCGCTGAAATCGCTCCACATGTCCGTCGCTCCGAGCAGGTGGCGGAACATGTCCGGATGCGAATCGCCCAGCAGATCTGCGGCGATTTTTCCGATGAGGGGGTATTGAAAGTGCTTCGGCTTGGAAATCGATGGGATCTCGCATTTCATCAAAGTCTCAAGCGCGACGCCAAGGGCGAGATCGTCGAATTCGACGCCGATCCGCGACTTGTCGAGCAGTTCGCCGCGGATGTTTCCGTTGCCGTTCGCAATGCGTCCGGGCAGGGAGAGAATGTCGTGCTGGTGGCGCCGCCGGACGTGCGTCCCTATGTCCGCATGATCACTGAGCGGATGTTCCCGACGTTGCCAATCCTCTCCCACGTCGAGATTGCGCGCGGTGTCGAGGTCAAATCGCTCGGAGCAATTTCTTGACCGCGAGTGTGTCGACCTCCGTCTTGGCCATATTTCTCATCTTCTGCCGCATTGGCACATGCATGATGGTCGCGCCCGGCCTTTCCCGATCCAACGTTCCCACGCAGGTCAGGCTGTTCATCGCCCTCAACGTCACCCTGATGTTGTCGCCATTGCTCGAAGGCGCCGTACGTCCGGCGTTGGAGGGAGCCTCGACGTCGGCCATCATCCGTCTCATCTGGTCGGAGCTCATGGTGGGCCTGGTCATCGGCCTGACCGCCCGCGTCTTCTTCTCCGCCCTGGAGACGATGGCCACCGTTATCGCATCTGCAATCGGGCTCAGCCTCCCGGGCACAGTGGATGACGGGGAACACGTGCCGGCTCTGGTTCCTCTCATCACCTTGACCGCGACCGTGCTGTTCTTCATGACAGGTCAACACTGGGAACTGTTTCGAGGCCTGGTTGGCTCTTATCGAATTTGGCTGCCAGCCGTTGGCATAACCGGCGAAAACAGCGTCGCTCAGCTCGTCGAACATCTGTCACAGGCGTTCACCCTGGCGCTGAGGGTAGCGAGCCCGTTCGTCATCTATGCGGTCCTTGTCAACCTCGCGGTCGGGCTTGCCAACAAGCTCACACCATCCATTCCCGTCTACTTCATATCGCTGCCTTTCGTGCTTTTTGGCGGGCTTTTGTTGCTGTACCTCACCAGCGCTGAAATTGTGCTCCAGTTCAATATTGCATTTGCAACGTGGCTTGCGGGCTGATCGAGACATGAATCAGAGGGATCGCAAAGTCCGCCGCATCGCCGCCGTTCAGGCCAGGCTGCACCGCATCGCCGAATGGCAATTGATGGAATGCCAGGCGAAGGAGCACGAACTGCATGACCGGCAGCGCCGGATTATCGAAGGGTTCAATGATGAGAACAAGCTGCCGGAGTTGGTGGCGCAGGCCGCCAGCCGGAATCTGAGGGCGGCGAGTGTCGAGCACGGCGTAGTTGCCAAGACGAAGGAGCGTCTGGCTGCCCGCGCGCTGGAAGAATCCCGCAAATTGAAGCAGGTACTCCGCATGGTTAGCGCAGCGGCCGGCCGCGCGTTTCGCGAGGAAGAGAAACGTATTCTGGAGGACGAAATTGACAAGACAGTCAGACGGTCGGCCGGGGAAGCATCGGCCGTTGAAACGGGCGCCGGTCGCTGATCGGGATGTGACATGACGGTCGCTCCGGTACAGGATCTTATCGTCGATGTGATGGCAGCCGCGGATCCGGTCGCCCAGCGCATGGCGGCGGCCAGGCTCGAGCGCCTGGCACCGGGCGCGGACCAGAACTTCGCGGCGGCGGTGGACCAGAAAATCGAAGCCGCCGGATTGCGTCAGGGTGAGGCGTCGGCGGTGGATGGAGACATGGGAGACGGCAGCGCGCCGATCGACGGTCCGGGTCGCGCACCGATCGTCAAGGCCATGAACAGCAACAGCGCGGTCTATCGAAAGTTCGAAGCGTTCGTGCTGCAGATGTTCGTTGAATCGATGCTGCCGAAGGATGCCACCAATGTTTTCGGGAAAGGCACGGCTGGAACGATCTGGCGATCGATGATGGCAGAGCAGATCGGCAATGAGATGGCCAGGGGTAACGGGGTCGGAATTGCCAAGCAGTTGGCTAAATCACGCGCCGCGACAGATTCTGCAGAAATCTGAGAGCGGATACGTTCGGAACAGGTATGACGAGGGTAACCGTGGGAAAAATTGAAGAGCAGCGGAATGTGGTCGCTCGTATCGATGAGCAGGAACAAAGTCCGCCGGAAGCCGGCATGCCGGCGTTGCCGGAACAGCCGTCACCCGCCATCGACGCGAAGGAGCCGTTGCCCGGCCAATGGATTGGAACGAGTACAAGCGCACTGAGCGCCATCGAGCGCCTCAAGGCCACCATCGACAAGGAAACGGCGAAGCTGGAAATCCGGGAGTCGGTCGATTTCGAGGCATTCAGCCAGCGCAAGAATCGCGGCCTGCTCGAGCTCACGCGGGCGATGCGTCTACCGCAGGGCGCAGGGCTCGATCCGCGGTTGGCGCCGCAGCTTGCGGACCTTCGCGCCAGCCTGGTCAGGAATCAGGCCGCACTGCAGATTCATCTTGATGCCGTCCGGGAGGTTTCCGCGATAATTGCAAAGTCGATCCAGGAGGTCGAATCCGACGGTACATATTCGCTGGCCGGTTCGAGCAAGCCCAAATGATCAAACTCTTGATGACAGGTATTTGGGCCTGCGTGGTTACCGTCGGCGCGAGCCTGGGCATATCCTACTGGCAGGAAAGTCGCGCCGCGCTTCCTGCCAAGCAGGAATATCTGGAGGGCGTCGTTTATGAGAAGACCAAGGTCATCAACGTGCCAATGATCGCCGAAGGCAGCGTTCAGGGGTACATCGTCGCCCAACTGGTCTTCACGGCAGACGCCAAAATCCTTCGTCAACTGCCGGTGCCACCCGAGGCCTTTGTCGTGGACGAGGCATTCCGGAGTATCTACGGCGACCAGAAGCTGGACTTCAAGAATCTCGCTCGATATGACCTCGCCCGTTTCGCGCAGACCATCAGAGAGCAGGTCAACAAGCGTCTCCAAGCCGAGGTTCTTCAGGAGGTGCTGGTTCAGGACTTCAATTATGTCTCGAAGGAGCAGATCCGCCGCTAGATCGCGATTTCAGGTCGAGACGATGCCCCATGCTCAGCATTGAGCTGACCGGCGCGCAGTCGGGGTGGCCGTGCGGCTTCTTGCACCCAAGCGCCGTCAGGCTCTCAGGTTCAGTCTCGACCACGGTCGCTTCGACGATTGTGTCGATGACGCCGTGATCGATATGACCTGCTGTTTCGCCCGATGGACAAGCTAGCACGCCAGCAAGCGTATTCAGGCGGACGTTGCGCCGTGCGTCTCGTTCCAGGACGTTTCAGTTGGCTTCGAAGGACCGGATTCGCCGTTGCGCGATTTGAGATCATCGAGGCGATATCCCATATACCGCTTTGACTCGATCGGATCGTAGCCCAGATGGTTGCGCAGCTTCTTGCGCAGCTTGCTGACGTGGCTCTCGATCACGTTCTCGTCGAAGCTCGAATCGAACAGTCCGTAAATGGCGTTGAAGAGCTGAGTTTTCGTCAGCCATTTTCCCTGATGCTCGACCAGGCGCTCGAGCGTACGCAGTTCGCGGCGAGGCAGAGGCAGTATCCGGCCGCCGATCTCGGGATCCCGGCCGTCGAGAAAAACACGGATCAAGCTGGTCGGGGCTTCGTCCGGTTGCCCGGCTCGCCGGCGAATGACCGCAGTACGAACCAGAATCTCGCGAACATGAATCGGGACGTGAACAACGTCGTCGACGCCAGCCTCGAACAGTTCGATGGTGTGCTTGAGTAGCTTCAGGTTGTTCAGGGCAATAATCGGCGCGCGAGACTTGTTGCGGATGCTTTTCGGAATGCTTGTTCGATCCGTGCAGTCACCCAATATAAAGGCGCCGATCGCCATTACGTCGTTGCCGACCGCGCATTCCAGCCAGTCGCGAAAGTCTTTCGATGAGAAGCCGATCGAAACCTCACCCTCGCGATCGAACCCCGCCGCATACCCCTGCGTTACGCTTTCCCGGTCATCGATGACGACGAACATGTTGGTATCCCTGTTTGCCTGAAAGGTTGTTTCGGAATCGAAGCAGGCACGCTCGCTCCGCTTGGCGTTTTCTTACTTACACAACAGGTACTGGAGAGGTGGTATGATCGGAAACTACGCACTAGGCACTCACGAAGCCCATTAACCAAGTATGGTGCGGCCGGCCGGGCAAACGAGGTCAGTTGCCGAGGTGATGCCGTTCGGCAACATTCGATAATTCCCTGCCGGTCCGTCCGCCAAGCGCCCCCATGCGTTGGCCTTCAAAGGCGTTATCCGATCTTCGTACATTCCATCGCCGTCACGGCGCGAGGAGAACAACGTTTTTCTGTTGGCTGCCTCAAGAAAACCAACTCGGCATCTCGACTTTCGCATCATCGCATGGCTTGCAGACAAACGAATCAGAACAAGTTCCATTACGTCGAAGCGACCCCCCGTCGTCAAGCGGCACAACTACGGGGTCGACGTAATACAACCAGTCAGCGATTTGAAAAGTTGCAAGTCGATGCCAGGCCGGGAAGTCCGCTTGGGGGCTTCGCGCTTTTCTCTTCAGATTGAAGGCTGCTGAAGAAGTGTTTGCCTTATCTAACAAGACGGCAAATGCGGCTTCTACTCACGTTTAAGCATACAAATATGGCTTATTTTAAGCCACAAAATGCATTCGAGGCGATTTCCGCCATGGCCTGCACGGGCATGACAAGGCGAGATGTCGTTGAATGAAGCTGATGCCGGTGCGCAGGTGAAATTTCATTCTGTCGCAATCGCCGACAGTCTCTCGGATCATGGCACCGAAGTCACACCCACAAAATAAAATAGATACAACTTGTCCGAGAGTGTGAGGCGCGGTCCCTTCGAAAACATGCTTGTTTTATAGCTCATTTGCATAGCAACACGCGCCACGAGGATGAGTTCCTGGCGGCGGCCGCACGTTCCGATCGAGGCAATAAAATTGGCTAAAAAATCAATTGAGTTCGATACCAGCGGGGGCTAGCGCGCGGGAAGGATAACGCCTTTGCTGGTGAAAACCTGCCAGCGGTTGTTCTCGTATTTGATTTCCTCGATCCGGCCGAGGTTCGGTACATCCTGGCCGAGTACGACTTCGATCACGCCGGGTTGTCCCTCGAGGATGGCCACGCCCTCAAAGGCGCGCCGTACGCGCCAGCCGGCGATGATCTCCCGTTTCGCAGTTGCCTGCCGCGGCTGCCGCTGAATGGATCCGGTAATCTCGGGAGCTGAAGCGGCCGGTGCTGCGCGGACGACCTGCACCTTTTCTTCCGCCATGCGTTCGATCTTCGTGGCCGATACGGATTGATCCCTCTCGACGCGCTCGAGGTATTGCCCGAGACGGCCAAATCGATCGCTCACGGTCTTGTTCGCTGCGTCGAGCGCCGTGCGGTTTGCCGCCAGATCATTTGACAGCGCTGCTACCGTTCGTCGCAACTGTCCGACCGACTCGCGGATATTGCGAAGTTCGGCGTCCGACGTCGCGGTGACGGCAAGCGGTCGCAGGAACAAATAGGCCACGCCGCCCGTGCTCAGGAGCGTGGAGATGCCAACCACCACGGCAAGCGTGACGAAAGGCGTCATCCATGCCTGCGTCTGGGGTGGTTTGACCACGAGGGTGGCCGGGGGGACCAATATGCGCGCCTTGGATTTGACGGTGTCAGCGTGGGCTGCTGCGCGGGAACGCTTCAGATTAGCCAACGCCTCCTTGGCGAGCAGATCATCGATCGTCGCTGCGGCAGCGAGGCGAGCGCTGGCGAAGCTCGGTTTGCCCGTCGGTCGGGCCGGGGATGCGGTGGTCTTGTCAGCATTCATGCCGGCTGGCGGTGACTCTGGCGATGACGCCGCTTTGTCAGTTGTTGCATCGACCATGGCAGTATTTTTACGGGGACCAGAGCAAGCTTGTTTAGATCGATAGCACAGTGAACCTTACGCGAAGCCGACGTGTCGTACGTGTGAATGCGACTTATACATTTTTATATTCTGAGCAGGCGTAAAGGAGAGAACAATTTGTTTTTATTTGTAACAAAAAAAGAGCGTTTTGTAGTCGTCTCGCTTTCCTGTTTCTTTACGTGGAATAAATTTGTTTTACCCGCGCGGGGAAAATTGTGGTGCTAGTTTGCGGCATGGAACCCGATCCGAAATCCTGGGCTGAGAAGTTCGCCGCCGAATTGACCGTGGAATCTGAACGCGTGCCGTTCGAGCGTGTCCTGGCTCACCATCTCGACGTCATCGCGAAGCTTCGCGCCATGTCGGGCCTCACATGGCGCAGCATCGCCGCTCTCCTCGCGCGCGCTGGTGCGCGGCGTGCCGACGGTGGTCCGATATCAGCGGATCAATTACGGGTCGGCTACGCCAGATTGACGCGCCAGGCCCAAAAGGCGTCGCAGCGGGACCGTCCAGCCTCGCAGCACGGCGATTCAGAAGGCGACGCCATCTGATCTGGCGACCCAGACGAAATCAGCGCCGCTGAGGATGGATCTTAGGGGCGCGTTAGGCCCGTGAGCATCGTCGGTGCCCCCGTATTATTACGGCAATAGCTACGGCGACGCGCCACGGCCGCAGCTTGTCTAACCGCGGATATGGTTACCGGGGTCCGGGCATCACCTTCGGCTTCGGCGGAAACCGCGGCAGCTGCCGAAACGTCCAGTTCTTGATTCGCGGGTCGCACGTTCGATCGTCGGCTTCAGACCCCGTTTGCCCGCTGCCTCTACCGAGGTGGCGAAGATGGATCTTGAAGCGCGTTGGGTCCGTGAGCATCGTGGGCGCCCCCGTATTATTACGGCAACAGCTGCGGCGACACGCCACGGCCGTTTCTGGTCCGGCTGGGGCAGGTGCCGGCCGGCCAGCGAATCCGGATCGGCGGATGCGACACATGGCGCACGAGCGCCGCATACAATCTGCGAACGCCAACGGCGACTGAACGCGCTCTTTATCGCGGCGGGTTTGGCTCCACGCCCGCGGCGCGCTTCTCGGTCGGAAACACGCTTTCATACAAAGCGCGCGCCTCTCGAATAAGCCTGGCTTTGTCGCGCAGCGGATCGGGCTTCGGGAATTGTATTACATCGGCCATCTGATCTCCGGGGTATCGTGGCGTGCAGTTCACGCCTCACCCTTGGGTATGTATGTGCCGGCGATGCATTTGTAACTCTTCAGCCTCCACGATTGATAAGGACCATTGGCCAGCCACTCGGCAATACCGATTTGCGCGTTGACCTGACAGGCTGTCATGGTGATGCCCGACAACTCGCTGGTGGTGACGACTTTCTCGAGGCAGAGCTGGCTGTTGCAGAGAACGGCGACAAGGGTAACGAGCATCATGGAACCTTCGTTGACGAGAGAACCCGGCGCTCAGGCTATGCAGCATTCGTGCCACCGTCGGTAACCCGGCCGTGATGGCATATTCCGAGGAAATACCCTCTCCTGCAGAGCTGATCGCGGCCCGGACAAAATAGGATGACCTGCTCTCGGCGCAGACAATCGTCAGGTGGATGGCCGTTCACGCGAGAGGCAATTTCCCCGACCAGGATGCCATTCCTTCATC
>Ga0307297_10000211_pt1 | contig 14008 bp, 12 predicted proteins | sample ER_DNA_157_FD_194464 | JGI IMG/M metagenome (GOLD analysis project Ga0307297, IMG submission 194464) | Bulk soil microbial communities from the East River watershed near Crested Butte, Colorado, United States - ER_DNA_157 | ecosystem: Environmental > Terrestrial > Soil > Floodplain | place...
AGCTGCCGCTTGTCGTGGTCGGTCGCGATCAGCCGGCCCTTGCCCTGCATCATCGCCGCCAGCGCCAGGGTCTTGCCGCCGGCGCCGGCGCAGAGGTCGATCACCTGCGCGCCGGGCTTGGCCGCCGACAACAGCGCCGCGAGCTGCGAGCCCTCGTCCTGCACCTCGACCGCGCCCTTGATGAAATCCTCCTCGGCATGGATGCCGGGATTGCGGGCGTCGGCGCCGAGCTCGATGCGCAGGCCGAGCGGCGACCACGGCGTCGGCGCCACGCCGAGATGGGCCAGCGAGGCCAGCATTTTTTCGCGGTTGGCCTTCAGCGTGTTGACGCGCAAATCGAGCGGCGCCCGGCTCGCCATCGCGGTCGCCTCGGCGACGCGATCCTCGCCGAACGCCTGCGCCAGATGGGGATCGAGCCATTCCGGATAGTCGCCGGCGACATGAGCCGGCGCGTCCGCCAGCGAGCGCGATGACAGCGCCGCGCGTTCGGCATCGGTGATTGGTTCGGGCGCAAAGCGGCTGCCGTCGCACAGCGCCGCGATCGCCTCGGCATCGAGCCTGCGCTCGAGCTTCAGCATGCCGAGCACCCGCGCCCGCGGCGTGTCGGCGTCCATGATCCAGGCGCTGGAGGCGCGGCGGCGTAGCACGTCCCAGATCAGCCCCGCGATCGCGGCGCGATCGCCGGAGCCGGCATAACGGTGCGCGGTGCCCCACTCCTTCAGCGCCTTCGCCGCCGGAATGCGGTCCGCGTCGATGGTGCCGATCAGTTCGATGGCGGCGGAGAGACGGGCGGCGGGCGTCATTCAATACTTTCAGTTCGAGATGGGGTTAGATCAACAAGAGCATCCTCAGGGCGAAGTAGAGCCACATCGCGAACAACACGAGCACAGCAGCGTACCACGCCAGCGAACGCTGCCGGTCGTTGTTGGAGGTCAGGAAAATGCCCGCATGGGCAAACAAGGCGACGACGAACACCCAGGACAGCAGCACGATGACCAGGTCGGCCTTGCGCAGCGGCAGCGCCAGCGCGATCAGGACGTAGAAAAAGCCAGGCAGTCCGAACTGGTCGCTGACCGTCGGGGAGCCCCCTTCCTTGCCCGCCACCCCCCGGCTGCGCAACAACAAGAGCGCGAAGGCAAGCCCGACCAGCACGAAGACCGGCAGCAAAACCATTTGAACCGACATCGTATTCTCCTGTGGCGCGCGGACCCCCGCTATAGCGACCGCGCTCCATCCTGACAATCAATCCCGGCCCGGCGCCTTGAACCACAATGGCGCTTGCCGTGACCAATCGCTGGCGGTTCCCCATTTTTCAGGCTGAACCGATGCTGATACGACCTTCGAGACGCTGCGATGAACCTGACCTCTCCCGTGCTGAAAGGCACTGCCCCGATTGCCGAGGTGCCCGGCGGCTCGGCGGCCTCGCTGTTCAAACTGGCCGACGACAGCCCGGACGGCGCGCTCGGCATGCTGATGTCGGGACTGTCAGGCGTGGCCGCGGCGCTGGCGGTGGCGATCGTGCTGACGGTCTATTTCCGGACCGGCTATCGCAGCTCCCGCGACATTCTGCGCCACGGCCTTGCCGCCACCGTGGTGCTCGGGCTGCTCGGCTTCGTGGCCTGGGACATGCGGCATGCCGCCCAGGCCTTTCTCGGCATCAACCCGGCCAAACCCGCAGTCGAGTTCGAAATCCGCCTGCCCAAGGCGGCGCTGGCGGCGATCACCGAAAGCCGGGTCGAACTGGTCACCGACAGAAACCAGAAGCTGGCCCGAATGCAGCCGGCGCTGGCCTCCGACGCCAACGGCCGAACCGTGATCCGGGGTTCGGTGACGCTGGATTACCGGACCACCGACCGCGTCATGGTGCTCTATTTGCCGGACCAGCCCCAGCGCCTGTTCAAGCTGCGGCTGGCGGCCAACCCCGGCCATTCCGACCAGTTCGGGCCGTGGCACCTGGTCGATCGCGTCGCCTCGCCCGCCGCCGCGCCGGTGCGCGAACTGAACGACGCCTTCGCGATCCGCTACCGGGTGCTGTAGCCGGCCGTCAGGCCACCCGGATGGTCTGCAGGAAGTTTTCAACTTCGGTACTGAGGTGATTGCTTTCCGCCAGCAGCGAAACGGCGAGGCCGTGAACCTGCCCGGCCGCGGTGCCGGTATCCGCCGCGCCGCGATTGACGTCGGCGATGCGTCCCGTCACCTGCGTCGCCCCCTGGGCCGCCTGCTGGACGTTGCGGGCAATTTCCTGTGTCGATGCGCCCTGCTGGTCGACGGCCGCGGCGATCGCGGTGGAGATTTCGGAAATCTGCGCGATCGTGGCCCCGATATCCCTGATCGCGCAAACCGAATGCTCAGTGGCCGACTGCATTTGCGTCACCTGCGCCGCGATCTCCTCGGTCGCCTTGGCGGTTTGCGCCGACAGCGCCTTGACCTCGGCCGCCACCACCGCGAAACCGCGCCCGGCGTCGCCGGCGCGGGCGGCCTCGATCGTCGCATTGAGCGCCAGCAGATTGGTCTGCTCGGCGACCGCCGTGATCATCTTGATGACTTCGCCGATCCGGCTGGCCGACTGCGACAGCTCCGCGATCCGGACATTGGTTTGCTCGGCCTGCGCCACCGCGGCCTGCGCGATCTCCTGGGATTGCTGCACCTGCCGGCTGATTTCGGCGACCGAGGAGGCCATTTCCTCGGTCGCGGCTGCCACCGAGCGAACATTCGATGACGACTGTTCCGACACCACCGCGACGGTCGCAGACAGTTCCTGGGTGGTTTCCGCGGTCTTCGTCAAGCTGCCGGCGGCCGCTTCGATATCGGAGGAAGCGGACGATACGGTCCTGATGATCCGTCCGACCGCCTGTTCGAAACCGTCGGCCACCTGCAGCATGCCGGCCTTGCGGTCGTCCTCGGCCTGCTTCGCCGCGCTCGCCTGGGCGGCTTCCATGGCCTGAACGCGCAATGAATTGTCCTTGAACACCTGCAACGCGGTGGCCATGGCGCCGACCTCGTCCTTGCGGCCGAGCGAAGGAATTTCGCTGTTCAGTTCGCCGTCGGCGAGCCGTTGCATCGCACCCGTCATCTTGATGATCGGCCGGATCACCCCCCTTGCCACACCGCCAATGCCGACGCCGACGACGAGAAAGACGAACGCTGAAATGCTCCAGAGCAGGATCGTGAACAGCTGAACCCGGCCGGTGGCTTCGGCTTCCGCGGCGGCGTTGTCGTCGTTGGCTTGCTTGACGATCTCGTCGATCACGGCGCGGTGCGCGGTATAGGCCGCGGCGATCTCCGCGTAGGACCTGGTCGCCTGCGCCGCGTCGGCCTTCGCCAGCGCCGGCAGGAACGACTGCTCCAGCACGGTCCAGAAGCGCTGGACCTCCTTGTGCGACTTTTCGACCAGCCTGGTCTTGTTCACCGGTTCGAGGTCGGACGTTTTCCAGAAGGCGTGACGTTCGTCATATTCCTTCTTCAGCTGCGCCAGCCGCTCACGCCGCGCCGCCACCGTCGACGGATCCTGGCGCGCGAGGGTGGCCTCGAGATAGGCCTCGATGATGTATTCGGGCGGCGGAAGGATATCTGCGATCAGGTCGTTGCCGAGCTTGATCTTGCTGTAGAGCGGCCCGCCGACCTTGAGCTCCGAGAGCGCATAGTTGCTGGCAAGGATCACAGCCACGAGACCGACGACCGTCAACGCCCCGAATGCAAAGATCGCGCGCCAAATCGTAATACGAAATCTCATGGCGAAAATTCCAATGAATACAACCTGCGAATACCGGACCTTGTTACAAACTAGTTAAAAACGTATTGAATCCCCGCCGTCGTAGCGGCCCAATGCTGAGGCACAGGCGTTGTTTCGGATTTCATCAGGATGTTCAAGCCGGGCTGGTGGAATACCGTTTCCAGCCCGACGCTTTCGAGGTGTGCCACGTCTGGGCGGCGGGCCAGCTCGATGTCGGCCTGGATTCGCTACTCGGCGGGAGCCAGATGCGCGGCCCGCGCCAATGACGCGGATTTCCGCGAGAACACAAAGGCCAGAACGTAGAATCCGAGCGCCAGCAGATAGAGGAAGGCAAATCCGAAATACATCGAGTTGTATTCCATCACGCCGCCGAACAGCGCGCCCATCAGATTGTAGGCGAACGCCGTGGAGATGTTGATCCTGCCCTCGCCGATCAGGCTGGAGAAGATGATGCCGGCAAAGAACAGGGGAATCGTCAGCACGAAGCAGCTCATCGCCAGCTGCACGACCGGCGGACCGAACGCCCACTGGCTGTGGCTGACCGCGAGCGCGTATCCAACGAGCAGGCTGACCAACAATCCGACATAGGCGGCCCCGGTCAGATTGCGCGTGGTCCGCGTCACCATCAGGTTGGCCATGTAGGCCATCACCAGCACCAGCATGATGGCTGCCGCGATCACCACCCAGGTGCCGCCGAGATGCAGCCCAAGCTCGGTGATGGCCTTGGTTTCCACCAGCATGAATCCGGAGCCGAGAAAGAAGAACGGCAGATAGCTGCGGTCGATCGGATCGGAGAACCCGATGGTCCGGCGCACGAAGAAGTAACTGAGCAGCAGGATGATGCCGAGCGCGATCATGTAGGTGACGGGATAGGCGCGCTCGACCATGTAGAAGAACGGCCAGTCGTCGGTCGGGACTGCGGACTCCGGATAGGGTTGCGAGAACAGCTCGGAGACATCGGTAAAGCCGATCGCGGCGAAGGCGCTGGCGTTCGGCATCGTCACCGCACCGCCCTTCCTGACGATGAAGGCTGTGGTTTTCGAATAGTCATAGAGCACCCGCACCGCCAGCGGCCTACCGGCGCCGGGCAACTCCCGGAGAATCTTCGAGAGCTTGAAGCCGAGCGCGTCGTTGACCAGCGTGAACGAGATCGAGAGCACGCCGTCCGGCTTGAGCAGTTTGAAGGCTTCGGCGATTCCCTCTCTTGTGTAGACGTAGGAATCGACGCGCAGGTTGGAGGCATGGCTGAGCGCGGTATGCGAGTCCAGCACGCCGTAGACGATCAGGTCGTATTTCTGGTCCGCGGTGCGGAAGAAGTTGCGCGCATCGTTGATCGACAGGTTGACGCGCTTGTCGTCGTAGGGGCGCTCCGGATGATATTTCCGGCCGAGAAAGGCGATGGCCGGATCGATCTCGATGGCATCGACATGGGAAGCGCCCATCCGCAGCGCGGTGGCGACGTCGTTGCCGCTGCCGGAGCCGACGATGGCGACGCGCTCCGGCGGCTTTTTGAAATTGTAGGGGAATTCGTAATAGGCGCGAACATAGCGGTCGGCGTCGGATTCCTGCGCGCGTTTGCTGTCGGCGAAATTGTAGACCTTCTGATAGTAGCTGCCGCCCGACAGGATCTGCATCAATCCCTCGCTGGTGGCGGTGCGTTCCAGCAGCTGGTACGGTGAATAGATACGCTGCGTCTCCGGCTGCACCGGCCAGGCCAGGATGGCCAGCAGCGCGCAAAAGCTGGCCATGCCCACCGGCAGCAGGCCGTCGCGCGGCAGCACGAACATCAGCATCATGCCACCGACCACCGCGAACCAGATCACCGGCGGCAGCCAATACAGGCTCATCACGAACAGCGCGATGACGCCAAGGATGCTGCCGAACAGATTGAGGCTGTAGGCTTTCAGCGAATTGGAGCTGTGCAGCAGCTTGCCGCAGAGCTGGCCGATTGGATAGCAGATGCAGGCGCACAGGATGAAGCTCGCTCCCAGCAGCAAATAGACCGGAAGGTCGAACGCGTTGTGCCAGCCGATCGAGAAGATCAGGTGGCCGCCGCCGGTATCGTAACGCAGCAGCGTGATAACGCCGACGAACAGCGCCAGCATCGGCAAAACCAGCGCCGGTGCGCAGGGCTGTTTTTCCGCGACCGCGTAGCCCGCGCCGAGGCCGAGGAAGCAGGCCAGCATGGTGAAATTCTTGTAGAAGGCGAACACCGGAAACACCGAAGCGAGCCAGCGGATCAACACGAGTTCCAGCAGCAGGCTCAGCATCGTCACCAGCACGACCGCCCGGATCTTGCTTTTGGTGCTGAGGCTGGCGTAGTCGGCTTCGAACAGCGAGCCCATTACCTCGACCTGACGCTCCAGCGGTTCCGCGAGCCAGCCCCAGCCGAACAACGCCCCCAGCGTCAGCCCGAACGCGATCCGGACCAGGGCGATGGCGAATTCCGCCGCGCCGACGTCGAGACGCATCATCAGGCTGTAGATCGCAATCGCCGTGTAGACGAACAGCAAACCGCCGAGCGACAGGCAGAAGATGCGAACCAGGCTGCGATTGGGGTTGTGGGAAGCGTGCTTCATGAGCCGGGCCCGCGAGCGTGGGTGAATAGTGCGCTCCCGCGTCGGCTAACCGTGAAATCACGAAATGGCTCGTGAGCTATGGCTTCACGGTGGTCAAGCGTGCGTCGGGCGCCACACTAGACAGCTTTGCTTAAGAGGCCATTACCGGAGGTTGTGAATGTGGCGGCCCGTCGGTATTGAGGGATCCGCACGGTCTATCGGGCTTGCGCGCCGGCCGTGTTGAAGCGGGAAAGATCGCAATCGGGCTCGGCATATTGCGTCCGGCGCAGCCCCTCGGCGTCGGCTACCACGGCCGGCCGGCAACGCGCCTGCCAGGCGGCGCGCGCATCCGTATCGGCCTTCATCTGCTCCGGCGTTCGCGGCGCAGCGACACGCACGATGCCGCCACGATTGATGCTGAAGTCGGTGGATTGGCTGGGCATGAGCGGACGCCCTGCGGCGATTGCGGCCGCCTTGGCTCTGGCTGCCGCGGTTCGCGCTTCCGCCGCGGCTGCGGCAGCTGCCGCCTGGCCGTGATCCATCGCGAAAGACGGCGACGAAGGCGGTGCAACCGGAGCCGGTGCTACCTGGCTTGGCGCCGTCGAAGCATCCTGAGGCGGCGCACTCGAAGCATCCTCGGCCGATGCCGTCGAGAGGCCGGCGGTGATCAAGAACAAGACGGCTGGAATGAAACGCATGTGAAGGACCCGCAAAAAACGTGGCAGCGGGTTCGTTGTTAACCGGGGAAGGTTGAGAGCGGGTAAAGCCGGCCCGTTACCGTCCACGCCATGACGTCTCCGGCGCCCTACGCCTTGTCCGGCCCGACCCGCACCAGTTGCTTGCCGAAATTGGCGCCCTTCAGCAGGCCCATGAAGGCGGCGGGCGCGCTGTCGAGACCCTCGGTGACGAACTCCTTGTGCTTGACCTTGCCCTCGCGCACCCACTGCGACATGTCGCGCAGGAAATCGCCATGGCGCGCGGCAAAATCGCTGACGATGAAGCCGCGGATGGTCAGGCGCTTGGTCAGCACCGCGCGCATCATCTTGCCGGCCCATTTCGGCGAGGTCTCGCCGAAATTATTGTATTCCGCGATCAGGCCGCAGACGGGTATCCGCGCAAACGCGTTGAGCTGCGGAAACACCGCTTCGAACACCGCACCGCCGACATTTTCAAAATAGACGTCGATGCCCTTTGGACAGGCTTCCTTCAGCTTCGCCGCAAGTTCGGGATCGCGATGGTCGAGGCAATCATCGAAGCCGAGCTCTTTCCTGACGTAGTCGCATTTGTCCTTGCCGCCGGCGATGCCGATCGCGCGCGCCCCCTTGATCTTCGCGATCTGCCCGACCGCCGAGCCAACCGCGCCGGACGCCGCCGCCACCACGACGGTTTCGCCGGGTTGTGGCTTGCCGATATCCAAGAGCCCGGTATAGGCGGTCATGCCGGGCATGCCGAGCACGCCGACCGCAGCCGAGATCGAACCGAGCTTCGGATCGATCCTGTTCAACCCCTTGCCGTCGGAGAGCGCGTGGGTCTGCCAGCCGGCGCGCGACAGCACGATGTCGCCCTTGGCGAAGGCCGGATTGTTCGAGGCCACCACCTCGCTCACGGTGCCGCCCTCCATCACGCCGCCGATCGGCACCGGCGCCGCATAGGATGGGCCGTCGCTCATGCGGCCGCGCATATAGGGATCGAGCGACAGCCAGATGGTGCGCAGCAGAACCTCGCCGGCGCCGGGTGTCGGGATCGCGCTCTCCTCGACGCGGAAATCCGACGCCTTGGGCTCACCAACCGGACGGGAGACGAGAACGACGCGCTTTGCAGATTGGGACATGGTGGTGCTTCCTCTGATTTTTTGATTTCGTCATTCCGGGGCAATGCGAAGCATCGAAACCGGAATCTCGAGATTCGCCGGTGCGCATCTGCGCACCTGTAGTCTGCTGCTACGCACCATCCCGGAATGACGAATGAGAATTAAGCGGTGATTTTCGCCAGCGCCGCGTCGAATGCCGCGGCGGCGCTTGGCAGGTCCTTGAACGCCAATCCGCTGTCGGCGGACTGCTTCTGCGCTTCCGTCGCGGTCGGGCGAATTTCCGCCACCGGCCTCGCGCCGTCGAGCAGGGCCTGCGGCGCGATGACATGAAACTCATGCGCTTCGATCGGCTGGTCCTTGAGCAGGAAAACGCTTAGCGACACGATGTCCTTGCCGCGCCGGTAGGAAATATAGCGGTCGACCGCGACCGAGCCGTCGCGCTGCATGCCGCCGAGTTTGGCATAACCCTTGGCGTCGAGCAGCCTGTGCGACTTGAAACCCTTCACGCCGACCGATTTGGCTTTCGCGGTCTCTTCCGACAGGTCGTACTTCTCGGCCATCTCCTTGCCGACGGTGGCGAGCTGCCCGGACATGTCGTGCTCGAACTCCTTGACCTCAGTGCGCGGCTTTCCGGCCTTGCGCGGCTTGGCGGCATCGCGCTTTTCCATCTCGGCCTTGCATTGCGCGATGACCTCGGCGACGGATTTGCGCTCCGCATTGACAAGCAGATTCTTCAGATCCTGATCTGAAAGCGCGGCAATCCTGTCGTCCGACCAATCAACCATAGGGACCAACTTCTTTTCTGACTTATGTTGAGATGAATTTCCAGGAACCACACCGCGATCCGGAGCCTGGAGCCATCGCCTGGAACCATGGGCTGCGCAGTCGCCCGCGACCCCGATAGTACCGCGTTTCACCTCATTTGGGTGGTCTATTTAGGCCCCGACAACTAGACCCCGCCGGGGTAATTCGGGCTTTCACGCGTGATGGTGACATCGTGGACGTGGCTCTCGCGCAGGCCCGCCCCGGTGATGCGTACGAATTGCGCCTTCTGATGGAACTCGGCCAGGTTTCGCGCGCCGACATATCCCATCGCCGCGCGCAGGCCGCCGGCGAGCTGATGCATGACGTTGCCGACCGGGCCTTTGTAGGGCACCTGCCCCTCGATGCCTTCCGGCACCAGCTTGAGCGTGTCCTTGATGTCCTGCTGGAAGTAGCGGTCGGCGGAACCGCGCGCCATCGCACCCACCGAACCCATGCCGCGATAGGCCTTGTAGGAGCGCCCCTGCCACAGAAACACCTCGCCCGGCGTTTCGTCGGTGCCGGCCAGCAGCGAACCGACCATCGCGATGTCGGCGCCGGCGGCCAGCGCCTTGGCCAGATCGCCGGAATATTTGATGCCGCCGTCGGCGATCACGGGGACGTTGGCTTTCTTGGCAGCTTCGACCGCATCCATGATCGCGGTCAGCTGCGGCACGCCGACGCCGGCAACGATGCGGGTGGTGCAGATCGATCCCGGACCGATCCCTACCTTGATGGCGTCGGCGCCGGCATCGATCAGTGCCTGCGCGCCTTCCATGGTGGCGATGTTGCCGGCGATCACCTGCACGGCATTGGAGAGCCGCTTGATACGGTTGACAGCCTCCAGCACCCGTGAGGAGTGACCATGCGCGGTGTCCACCACGATGATATCGACCCCGGCATCGATCAGGCGCTCGGTGCGCTCGAAACCGCCCTCGCCGACCGTGGTCGCGGCGGCGACACGCAAGCGGCCCTGTGCATCCTTGCAAGCCAATGGATGCGCGACCGCCTTTTCCATGTCCTTGACGGTGATCAAGCCGACGCAGCGGTACTGGTCGTCGACCACCAGCAGTTTTTCGATGCGATGCTGGTGCAGCATCCGCTTCGCCTCGTCCTGGCTGACGCCTTCACGCACCGTGACGAGGTTTTCGTGCGTCATCAATTCCGAAATCTTCTGGCGCGGGTCGGTCGCAAAGCGAACGTCGCGGTTGGTGAGAATGCCGACCAGTTTGCCGGGGACGCCCTTGCTGGCGCCGGTGACCACCGGGATGCCGGAGAAGCCGTGATCGGTCATCAGCGCCATCGCGTCCGACAGCATCGCGTCGGGTCCGATGGTCAGCGGATTGACCACCATGCCGGATTCATACTTCTTGACCTGCCGCACCTGGGCGGCCTGGCCGTCGACGTCGAAATTGCGGTGGATCACTCCGATGCCGCCGGCCTGCGCCATGGCGATCGCCATGCGCGCCTCGGTGACGGTATCCATCGCGGAGGCGATGATCGGGATGTTGAGCGGAATGGCGCGGGTGACGTGGGAGCGGATATCGGCCTCGGAGGGCAGGATGTCCGAAAGGCCGGGCTTCAGAAGCACGTCGTCGAACGTAAAGGCTTCGCGAATCCCCTGAAGTCCCTGTACCAGCGCCATTTACCAACTCCTTCGGCGGCCGTTCGCCGCGATACGACCTATGGGATGAGCAGGATCTGCGCCGACGCCATGGCGTCACCGTCGAATCGAAGCCCATCGGTAGGGTTGGCGGTGGTCGATAGCATGGCGGGCCGCCGAATCAAAGCGTTTGCCAGCCATGCACAGGCTTTTGTGAGCGGGAGGTCCCTAGCGCGGATGGCCCGGCGGCGTGCCATGCTGCCGGATCGCCGCCACCACCTCCCGATGCCGGCGATCCTCGCGCTTCATGTGGACCGCAATCAGCGCATGCGCCGACGGCACCAGCAGCAGGACCGGGAAAATCAGCCCGAAAATCACACAAATCACGATCAGAACCAGATTGAAGACCGCCGAAAACGGCTGCCCGTTGAGCAGCAGCCCAAGCGGCGGCAACAAGGCAGCGAGGACATAGATCATCGTCGGATCTCCGGCGGGTTTCACGCAGGATTTAGGTGCTCTTGCCGGTTCCGCAATGGCCCCACGCCCGCCGCGATGTTACAGCCGGTTTGCCTCCCTTAACCCTCCCTCCCTGATTCCGATGACCAAAGAACGCCTGATCCCGCTCATCGTGGCGACCGCCCTGTTCATGGAGAACATGGACTCGACGGTGATTGCCACGTCGCTGCCGGCGATCGCGGCCGACATCGGCACCAGTCCGCTGACCCTGAAACTCGCCATCACTTCGTATCTGTTGTCGCTGGCGGTGTTCATTCCGGCGAGCGGCTGGACCGCGGATCGTTTCGGCGCGCGCATGGTGTTTTCGGCGGCGATCGCCGTGTTTATGGTGGGATCGATCGGCTGCGCGCTGTCTGCTTCCGTCACCGATTTCGTCATTGCGCGCATCCTGCAGGGCATCGGCGGCGCGATGATGACCCCGGTCGGGCGGCTGGTGCTGCTGCGCTCGATCGACAAGCGCCAGCTGGTGAATGCGATGGCCTGGGTCACGGTGCCGGCGCTGATCGGGCCGGTGATCGGGCCGCCGCTCGGCGGCTTCATCACGACCTATTTTTCCTGGCACTGGATCTTCCTGATCAACATCCCGATCGGTCTGCTCGGTATCTTCCTGGCGCTCAGATATATCGACCCGATCCGCAGTGAAAATCCGGAGCGCTTTGATCTTTATGGACTGGTACTGGCCGGATTGGGGCTCGGCGGCATCGCGTTCGGGCTGTCGGTGGCCGGACTCAATCTGCTGCCCTGGACCGTCGTCGTGGCGCTGGTCGGGATCGGCACGGTTTCGATGACGCTCTACGTCATCCACGCCAGGCGAACCGCCTCCCCGGTGCTGGATTTCACACTGATGCGGCTGCCGACGCTGCGCGCCAGCATCATCGGCGGCTTTCTGTTTCGGCTCGGCATCGGCGCGCTGCCGTTCCTGCTGCCGCTCTTGATGCAGGTCGGGTTCGGGCTGTCGCCGTTTCACTCCGGACTGGTGACATTTGCCTCCGCGGTGGGCGCCATGGGCATGAAGACGCTGGCGGCGCGGATTATCCGCACCTTCGGCTTCCGCAACCTGATGACCGTCAACGCCGTCGTCAGCTCGGTTTTTCTCGCCGCCTGCGCGCTGTTCACGGTGACGACCCCGCTGCTGCTGATCATGATCATCCTGGTGGTCGGCGGCTTCTTCCGCTCGCTGCAGTTCACCGCCATCAACACCGTGGCCTATGCCGAGGTCGAGCCGGCGCAGATGAGCCGGGCCACCACGCTTGTCAGCGTCAACCAGCAACTGGCGATTTCCGCCGGCGTCGCGATTGGCGCGTTCACGGTGGAATCCACCATGCTGGTGCGCCATGTCACCGAACTGAGCGCGCTCGATTTCGCCCCGGCCTTCATCGTGGTGGCCGTCATCTCGGCGATTTCGGCCTACTTCTTCTGGCAAATGCCCGATGATGCCGGCCATGAGATCTCCGGCCGCAGCGCGGTCGAGATTTCCAGTCGCAAGGGCGCAGAAAAGGCCGCAGAAAAAGCGGCCAGCGAGACCACGGAAGACGCGCGGGATCAGCGATTGGGATAAGCCGTAGCTAGGGAGGATAACGTGGAGATGTCCAAAGCGTTCTTCGCCGCCGCATTCGCGCTGGCCGCCATCACGACTACGGCCGCCGCGCAGGAGTGGCCTGCCAGAACCATCACGCTGGTGGTTCCGTTCGCGGCCGGTGGCGGCATCGACGCCAATGCGCGGCTGCAGGCGGTGACGCTCGGCGAGGTACTGGGGCAAACCATCATCGTGGAGAACGTCGGCGCCGCGGCCGGCACGGTCGGCAGCGCGCGCGTCGCCAAGGCGGCACCGGATGGCTACACGCTGTTGATCGGCAACACCGGCACCCATGCCTACAGCCAGTCGCTCTACAAGAAGCCGCCTTACGACGCCGCCCGGGATTTCGAGCCGGTCGGGCTGGTTTCGGAATCGCCGCGGATTCTGATTGTCCGCAAGGACCTTCCGGTGAACAATCTACAGGAGTTCATCGCCTACGCGAAGGCGAACCAGGGCAAGATGCAATATGGCTCGGCCGGGGTGGGTTCCGGCACGCATCTGCCCTGTGCGCTGCTCAACATGGCGATCGGCGTCGAGATCACGCACATCCCCTTTCGCGGCGCAGGCCCCGCCATGCAGGACCTGATCGGAGGCCGCATTGACTACATGTGCGACACCATTCAAACCGGCGCGGCGCAGGTCAAGGGCGGTACCGTCAAGGGGATCGCCGTGATGGCGCCGAAGCGCGTGCCGATTGTTGCCGATCTCGCCACCACAGGCGAACAGGGCCTGCCGGGCGTCGAGGCCACGGTCTGGAACGGCTTCTTCTTTCCGAAGGGAACGCCCGAGCCGATCGTGCGCAAGATGAACAAGGCGTTGGCGGACATGGTGGCGCGGCCCGATCTGCGTGACAAGATGGAAGCGATCGGGCTTGCCGTCGTACCGCCGGAGCAGCGCACGCCGGAATATCTGGCCAGGTTTCTGCCGGAGGAAATCGAGCGCTGGGGCAAGGTGATCAGGGCCGGCTCAATCAATATGGATTGAGCAGCACACAATGCAACCGCCGCGCCAGACCAGCCGTCATGGCGGAGCGCCCCTCACCGCTGCCTGCTGATCGGTAAGATTGCCAGCTCCGGATTTTGTTTGCCTTTACCGTATGGTCGCAAGCGGGAGCGAAAACCATTCGGAACGGGCGGCTTCTAAAATACGTTCGGGCCGATTCATGCAACCTTAGATTTTGCCTCGTATCACTCCGGTTGTTCAACCAATTGAATTAACCCCTCGTGGAGGCAAATTTGAAGCGTACATTCCTGAAGCTCTGGTCGGATGAATCAGGCGCGACGGCAATTGAGTATGGCCTGATCGCCGCGGGCATTTCGCTGGCGATTATCGCCATCGTCAACGGCCTTGGCACCAACCTGAACACCAGGTTTACCGACATCAATGCCTCGTTGAAGTGAGCGAAAATCCT
>Ga0307297_10000214_pt1 | contig 13889 bp, 10 predicted proteins | sample ER_DNA_157_FD_194464 | JGI IMG/M metagenome (GOLD analysis project Ga0307297, IMG submission 194464) | Bulk soil microbial communities from the East River watershed near Crested Butte, Colorado, United States - ER_DNA_157 | ecosystem: Environmental > Terrestrial > Soil > Floodplain | place...
TCGCTGCCACCAGCGAAGCCGGGCAAAAGCACATCAATGTCGATGGCCCGATGGCCGGACGCATCCTGTCCGAGACCGTGATCGTGGATGGCGGCACCGCCTCGATGGCGGGAAATGAAATGCGCGTCGCCGAGCCGGAATTCGCCTTTCGCATGCGGGCCGATGTGCCGCCGCGCGGTTCGCCCTACTCCGTGCAGGAGGTGCTCGATGCGGTCGAAACGCTGCATCCGGCGATCGAGATTCCGGATTCGCGTTTTTCGGATTTTGTCGGCGCCGGCACCGAGCAGATCATTGCCGACAATGCCTGCGCGCATCGCTTCGTCCTCGGTGCGCCGACCACGTCGGAGTGGCGCGCGCTCGATCTGGTCGAGCAGAAGCCGATCATCACCCTGCGCGGCAAGCAATACACCGGTCACGGCAAGAACGTGCTCGGCGATCCCCTGATCGCGCTGGCATGGCTCGCCAACGAGTTGCGTGCCCTTGGCCTGACGCTGAGGGCCGGCGAGATCGTGACCACCGGCACCTGTCACCCGCCGCTGCCGATTCAGTCCGGCGATGTGGTCGCGGCTGATTTCGGCGTGATCGGCAAAGTGTCGGTCAAGTTCGGGTAGCACGATACTCACACCCGATGTCGTTCCGGTGTTCGCCGGAACGACGATCGTTGGATCACCGCGTCCCGAAAATGGCGGAACCGATTCGCACATGGGTGGCGCCGAACTGGATCGCGATCGCAAAATCGGCGCTCATGCCCATCGAGAGTTTCGTCAGCCCGTTGCGCGCGGCGATCTTCGCGGTCAGCGCGAAATGCGGCGCCGGGGCGTCGTTAACCGGCGGAATGCACATCAGGCCGGCGAGCGACAAACCGTATTTCGCCCGGCAACCGGCAATGAAGGCGTCGGCATCGCCAGGGGCGACGCCCGCCTTCTGCGGCTCCTCACCGGTATTGAGCTGGACGAACAATTCTGGCTGTCGCTTTTGGGATTCGATTTCCTTGGCTAACGCTTCGCAAATGCTCGGACGGTCGACCGAATGGATGGCGTCGAACAGCGCCACGGCCTCCTTTGCCTTGTTGGACTGCAGCGGCCCGATCAGATGTAGCGCGATGCCGGGGTGGGCCGACATCAACCCCGGCCACTTCGCCTTGGCTTCCTGCACGCGATTCTCGCCGAAAACACGCTGGCCGGCCTCGATGACAGGCGTAATCGCTCCGGCGTCGAAGGTCTTGGAAACCGCGATCAGGGTCACCGACGCGCGATCGCGGCGCGCTTCCTGGCAGGCGCGCGCGATGTCGTGCTCCATGGCGGCAAGCCCGTTTGGTAAACGCATGGTTATCGGCGAGGGATTTTGCGGCGCCATATCATCCGTCAATGGTAGATTTACGGGGTTAATTCGAATTTTACCTAGTTCCGGAAAGGCTTCTTGAACCCTTCCCGATATCTTGCCTCCGGGTAGGGGACCAGGATGTCACGGGTCAGTTTCAACCGCAAAAGAGTGAAACTCAAGAAGGTTCTCGGAATCCGCGCGCGGCTGGCGCTGCTGGCGCTGATTCTGGTGACGCCGTTGATGCTGGAGCGCGTCCGTTCGCTGGAGGACACGAGGGCCAAGCAGATCGCGCTTGCCTCGGCCGAATTCGCCAGCCTCGCCAAGCACAGCGCCGACATGCAGCGCGAAGTGATCTCGTCGGTCGAGACGGTGCTGAAATCGGCGGCCTATATCCGCGGTTCCGACGGCGGCGTCGGCCGCAGTTGCGACATCATGCGCGCCAGCCTGCCCAGCAATCTGCCCTGGATCCGCAGTCTGATGATCGTCGGCGGCGATGGTCGCATCCAGTGCGCGACCAACAACCTGTTCGTCGGACTCGATCTCAGCGACCGGCCCTATCTCATCCAGGCGCGCGAAAGCCGCGACTTCGTTTTCAGCGACTATATACTCGCCAGACCCACCAACATGCCCATCGTGATGGCGGCCTATCCGGTATCGGCGATCAATCCTGAGGCCACCTCAGTCGTCTTGGCCGGCGTCAATCTCGACTGGATGTCGAAGATCATGAGCAATCTCGGCAGCCGGCCCGGTGTTACCGCCGTGCTGGTCGACAGTGCCGGAACCGTGCTGGCGGCGCCAGAGGATCAGGCCGGCATGATCGGCCAGCCGCTGGATACCATACCGTTGCTCTCGTCGATCGCCGAACGGGCGATCGGTTCGAACCTGCCGGAGGGATCGCTTTCATTCGTCGCCGTCGACGGCTCGAAACGCATGATCAATTTCGCCCAGATTGCCGGCACGCAATCGCGCCTCATCATCAGCATCGACGAGGCCAGGGTGTCCGCGGCGATCAATGGCGAAATTCGCACCGCCTATCTGCAACTCGGCTTCGTCTGCCTGTTCGTGCTGCTCGGCGCCCTGGTCGCCGCCGAGAAGCTGATCATCCAGCCGATCAAGACGATGGCAGCGATGGCGAAGCGGTTCGGCCAGGGCGAATGGTCGGTGCACGCCGCGCGCAAGTCGCTGCCGGCCGAATTCGTTCCGCTGGCCCGCGCCTTCAACGCGATGGCAGCGCAGCTTGGCAAGCGCGAGCGCGAACTGGTAGCCACCAATGACCGGCTCACCGTGATGGCGTCGATCGACATGCTGTCGGGCCTCGCCAACCGGCGCGGTTTCCAGAGCCGGCTCGACTTCGAATGGATGAAGGCCCAGCAGTACGACAGCGATCTGTCGCTTCTGATGATCGACGTCGATCACTTCAAGCTGTTCAACGACACCTATGGCCATCCCGAGGGCGACGCCTGCCTGAGCCGGCTCGGCGAAACGCTGGCCGCCGTCGCCGGCGAAACCATGGGCTTTGCCGCACGCTACGGCGGCGAGGAATTCTGCCTGTTGCTGCCAAACACCGACGCCAGGCGCGCGCTTGAGATCGGCGAGATGGTGCGATCGGCGGTGCACGATCTCGCGATGCCCCACTGCACCTCAAGCTATCTGAGCGTCACTGCCAGCGTCGGCGTGGCCTGCACCAGGCCGAGCGAGAAGCAGCAGCCGGGCGACCTGATCGAGGCCGCGGACGCCGCCCTCTACGCCGCCAAGCACCGCGGCCGCAACACGGTGGTTGAGCACGGATTCGTGCGGCAGGCCGACGGCGGGATGGCGTTGGCGAGCTGAGGAGCGGCCGCCAGCCCGTTGGGGTGAGGGCCGTTGACCCCCAAGCCGCTTTTGTGGCCTAGTCCGCCGTCCCCTGACACGGCCCCGAATCTACGAAAAGCCCTGCGATTTCATGACCTCCGAACGCTACAACGCACGCGAATCCGAGCCCCGCTGGCAACGCCAATGGGATGAAAAGGCGATCTTCGCCTCCAAAAACGACGATGTCAGGCCGAAATATTACGTGCTCGAGATGTTCCCGTATCCGTCCGGACGGATCCATATCGGGCATGTCCGGAACTACACCCTGGGCGACGTGATCGCGCGCTACATGCGGGCCAAGGGCCACAACGTGCTGCACCCGATGGGCTGGGACGCGTTCGGGCTGCCGGCGGAGAACGCCGCGATCGAGCGCAAGGTGGCGCCGAAGGCCTGGACCTACGAAAACATCGCCACGATGAAGAAGCAGCTGCAGTCGATCGGGCTGTCGCTGGACTGGTCACGCGAATTCGCGACCTGCGATCCCTCCTACTACAAGCATCAGCAAAAGCTGTTCAACGACTTCCTGCGCGCCGGTCTGGCCGAACGCGAAAAGCGCAAGATCAACTGGGATCCGGTCGACATGACCGTGCTCGCCAACGAGCAGGTGATCGACGGCCGCGGCTGGCGTTCCGGCGCCGTGGTCGAGCAGCGCGAGATGAACCAGTGGGTCTTCAAGATCACGAAGTACTCGCAGGAATTGCTGGACGCGCTGGATGGGCTGGACCGCTGGCCCGACAAGGTGCGGCTGATGCAGCGCAACTGGATCGGCCGATCCGAAGGCCTGCTGATACGCTTCGCACTGGACGCCACGACCACGCCGGGCGGCGAGACCGAACTAAAAATCTTCACGACCCGGCATGACACGCTGTTCGGCGCCAAGTTCATGGCGATCGCCCCGGATCATCCGCTGGCGCAAGCCGCCGCGGCGAAGAATCCGAAACTCGCGGAATTCATCGCGGAAGCCAAACGTCACGGTACCGCGCAGGAGATCATCGACACCCAGGAGAAGCAGGGTTTCGACACCGGCATCCGGGCGATTCACCCGTTCGACCCGGACTGGAAGCTGCCGGTCTACGTGGCCAATTTCGTGCTGATGGAATACGGCACCGGCGCCATCTTCGGCTGCCCGGCGCACGACCAGCGCGATCTCGATTTCGTCAACAAATATGGCCTCGGCAACACGCCGGTGGTGTGCCCCGAAGGCCAGGATCCGAAGACCTTCGTCATCACCGACACCGCCTATGACGGCGACGGCCGCTTGATCAATTCGCGCTTCCTGGACGGCATGACCATCGAGCAGGCCAAGCAAGCCGTTGCCGAGCGGCTGGAGGGCGAGGTTCGAGGCAACTCAGCAGTTGCCGAGCGGCAGGTGAACTTCCGCCTGCGCGACTGGGGCATCTCGCGGCAGCGCTACTGGGGCTGCCCGATCCCGGTGATCCACTGCCCGACATGCGATGTCGTGCCGGTGCCAGATGCGGACCTGCCGGTGGTGCTGCCCGAGGACGTCTCCTTCGACAAGCCGGGCAATGCGCTCGACCATCACCCGACCTGGAAGCACGTCGCCTGCCCGAAGTGCGGGGCGAAGGCGACGCGCGAAACCGACACCATGGACACCTTCGTGGATTCGTCCTGGTACTTCGCGCGCTTCACCGATCCCTGGAACGAGAAGGCGCCGACCACGCCTGATGTCGCCAACCGGATGATGCCGGTCGACCAGTATATCGGCGGTGTCGAGCATGCGATCCTGCATCTGCTCTACAGCCGCTTCTTTACCCGCGCCATGAAGGCCACCGGCCATATCGGTCTGCGCGAGCCGTTCGCCGGCATGTTCACCCAAGGCATGGTGGTGCATGAGACCTATCAAAAGGCCGATGGCGGCTTCATCACACCGGCCGAGGTCAAGATCGATATCGGCGCCGACGGCCGTCGCGCCACGCTGCTGACGACGGGCGAAGTCATTTCGATCGGCCCGATCGAGAAGATGTCGAAGTCGAAGCGCAACACCGTGGATCCCGACGACATCATCGCGACCTACGGCGCCGACGTCGCGCGCTGGTTCATGCTGTCGGATTCACCGCCGGACCGCGACGTGATCTGGAGCGACGAGCGGGTGCAGGGCGCCTCGCGCTTCGTGCAGCGGCTGTGGCGGCTGATCAACGAATCGGTCGAAGTGGCGAAAGCCGCCCCGGCGGCGCGGCCGGCGGAGTTCGGCGCCGACGCGCTGGTCCTGCGCAAGGCCGCCCATGGCGCGCTGGACAAGGTCTCCACCGGCATCGAAAAGCTGCATTTCAACGTCTGCCTCGCTCATATCCGGGAGTTCACCAACGCCCTGGCCGACGTTCTGGGCCGTGAAGGGCAGCCCTCGCCGGATCTGGTCTGGTCGGTCCGGGAGGCCGCGGTCATTCTTGTTCAACTGTTCGCCCCCATGATGCCGCATCTGGCCGAGGAGTGCTGGACGGTTTTGGGCCGGCAAGGGCTGATTTCAGAGGCCAATTGGCCCCAAATCGAACGCGATTTGCTGGTTGAAGACACCGTGACGCTGGTGGTTCAGGTCAACGGCAAGAAACGGGGTGATGTAACCGTGCCACGGGATGCCCAAAATCCGGAAATTGAGGCTGCCGTTTTGGCCCTCGATGCGGTAAAACAGGCTCTGGGCGGCAAGGCCGTCCGCAAGGTGATTATTGTTCCGATGAGGATCGTGAATGTCGTTGGCTAGCCCCCGCATCGCCGCCCGGCTTCTGGTCGTGGCCGTCCTGGCGGCGCTGACGGCCGGCTGCTTTCAGCCGATGTATGCCGAGCGTGGCGACGGCGCTCCCGGCCTGCGCGAAAAGCTGATGGGGGTGGAAGTCCCGCCGGTCGACAAGGCCAAGGCCTCGCGCGAGGCCCGGGTCCAGGTGGAAGTCCGCAACGCGCTGGCGTTCAAGCTCTATGGCAACGCCACCGGCATGCCCCCGACGCACCGTCTGGTGCTCCGGTTCAGCACCAGCCGCTCGTCGTTGATGCTCGATCCCAATACCGCACTGCCGTCCAGCGAGAATTACGGCATCGATGCGCAATACAATCTGGTCGACCTCGTCACCAACAAGTCGGTGATGACCGGATCGACCTTCGCGCGCGTCTCCTATGACATCCCCGGCAATCTGCAGCGCTTCGCCCGTTCCCGCGCCTTCCGCGACGCCGAGGATCGCGCCGCCAACGAGATCGCGGAAAACATCCAGACCCGCTTGGCCTCGTTCTTCGTCGCCGGCACCTGACGTCGCCTGTCATTCCGGGGCGTGCGAAGCACGAGCCCGGAATCCTGAGATATTTTAAGTTCGATCGAGATTCCCCATGCGCAAATGCACGTCTTGGTCCGCGCGACGCGTGTGCCGGAATGACGGCTAAAAGGTCTAATTGATGGTCGCGCTGCGCGGAAAGGAAATCGACGCTTTTCTCGCCCGGCCCGACCCGGCGCGTCCCATCATCCTGCTGTACGGTCCCGATGCGGGCCTGGTGCGCGAACGGGCCGACGCGCTGCTGGCATCCGCGGTCGACGACCCCAATGATCCATTCTCGCTGGTGCGACTCGATGGCGATGAGCTCTCCGCCGAGCCGTCGCGACTGGTCGATGAAGCGATGACCGTGCCGCTGTTCGGCGGTCGCCGCGCCATTCGCATCCGCGCCGGCTCGCGCAGTTTCGCTGGCGGTGTCGACACGCTGGCCGATATGCCCTTGAAGGATTGCCGCATCGTGATCGAGGCCGGCGAGCTGCGGCCGGAATCGCCGCTGCGCAAGGCCTGCGAGCGCGCCAAGACCGCGGTCGCGATCGCCTGCTATGCCGACGATGCGGGCCAGCTGGCGCGATTGATCGACAGCGAGCTGCGGGTCTCGAATTTGAGCATCGCCGCCGACGCCCGCGCGGTGCTGATGTCGCTGCTCGGCGGCGACCGCCAGGCCTCGCGCAACGAACTGAAAAAGCTCGCGCTCTACGCCCATGGCGCGCGCGAGGTCACGCTCGACGACGTGATGGCGGTGGTCGCCGACGCCTCCGAGCTCAAGATCGACCCGATCATCGATGGCGCCTTCGCGGGAAAGCCGGAGCTGGTCGAAACCGAATTCGCCAAGGCCCTGGTGGCCGGCACCTATCCCGGCATGATCATTTCGGCCGCGCAGCGCCATGCCGCCTGGCTGCACAAGACCAGTCTCGCGGTGGCAGAGGGCGCGGCGGTATCGACCTTGCTCGACAGCGGATTCCCGCGGCTGCATTTTTCAAGGAAACCGAGCGCCGAGGTCGCATTGCGAAATTTCAGCCCGGCGCGACTGGCCGGAATCATCGAACAGCTGGCGACCGCGGCGCTGGAAACCCGCAAGCAGTCGATGCTGGCGGCGGTGATCGCGCAGCGCGTGCTGCTGGCGATCGCGGTGAATGCCAGGCGGCGGGGGTGATGTAAGCGCCGCAAACTAACCCGTTGCGTCCAGCCGTCGCAGGATTTCGTCTAGCTGTTCGAGGTCGCGGTAGCGGATCTGCACGGTACCGCCGGGATCGCGGTGATCGACGTTGACGGCGAGGCCGAGCGCGTCGCTGACCCGTTTTTCCAGCGCGATCGTGTCGGGATCCTTGACCTTGCCGCCGCGCGCCTTCTGCGGCTTGCGCACCGGCACGCCCTCGACATGCGCCAGCGCCTCGGCCTGTCGCACATTGAGGCCTTCCTCGACGATGCGCTTGGCCGCCGCCACCGGATCGGGGACGCCGATCAGGGCGCGCGCGTGGCCCGCTGACAATTGGCCTGACGCGATCAGGGCCTGCACGTCTTCCGGCAGCTTGGTCAGCCGCATCATGTTGGCGACATGACTGCGGCTCTTGCCGACGATCTTGGCGATCTCGTCCTGGCTGCGCTTGAATTCATTCGATAGCGCGTGATAGCCCTGCGCTTCTTCCAGGGCATTGAGATCTTCGCGCTGCACGTTTTCGATGATGGCGATCTCGAGCGCGTCGCTGTCGCTGACTTCGACCGGCACGATCGGCACTTCGTGCAGGCCGGCGATCTGCGATGCACGCCAGCGCCGTTCGCCGGCGATGATCTCGAAACGATCCTGCGCGCCCTTGACCGGACGCACCACGATCGGCTGGATCACGCCGTGCTGCTTGATCGAATCCGAGAGTTCGCCGAGTTCGGCATCGGAAAAACTGCGGCGCGGATTGCGCGGATTGGGCTTGAGGAATTCGATCGGCACCTTGCGCTGCGCGCGCGGCCGCTCCATATGCGCGGCCTCGCCGCCGACATCCCCGATCAGACTTGCAAGACCGCGGCCCAGTCGCGAACGCGCTTCGTCGGCCATCGCCAGCTCCCTTGGATTCACTCGTCGCACTCCGGAATTAGAATCTTGAGGTTCATTGGATCGTAGGGTGGGCAAAGCGAAGCGTGCCCACCAAGACTTCCTTGCGATGTGGCGGTGGGCACGGCGCAAAGAGCGCCTTTGCCTACGTCTCGGTGCTTCAATGCGTCCTCAGCTCGCGTTCGCGCTGGATCACTTCGGTGGCGAGCTTGAGATAGGCTTCGCTGCCGACGCATTTGAGATCATACACCAGCACCGGCTTACCATAGGACGGCGCCTCGGAGATGCGCACGTTGCGCGGGATCATGGTGTTGTAGACCTTGGCGCCCATGAACTGGCGCACGTCGGCGACCACCTGGTTCGACAAATTATTGCGCGAGTCGAACATCGTCATCACGATGCCGTGGATCGACAGATTGGGATTGAGGGTCGAGCGAACCTGCTCCACTGTCTGCAGCAATTGCGACAGGCCTTCTAGCGCGAAGAATTCGCATTGCAGCGGCACCAGGATCGCGTCCGAGGCGGCCATCGCATTGACGGTAAGAAGATTGAGCGACGGCGGACAATCGATCAGCACGTAGGTGTAATCGGCGTCGGGCGCGGCGTCGACGTTCAGCGCGGCGATCGCATCGCGCAGGCGGAACGCGCGGTCGCGCGTCGAGCCGAGTTCGAGCTCGAGGCCGGAAAGATCCATGGTGGAAGCCGCGATATGCAGCCGCGGCACCGCGGTCGGCACCACGGCGTCGCGCAGCGGCGCCTCGCCAATCAGCACGTCATAGGTCGAACAGCTGCGACTGCGGCGGTCGATGCCGAGACCGGTGGAAGCGTTGCCCTGCGGATCGAGGTCGACAATCAGCACCCGCTCCCCAATCGCCGCGAGCGCGGTGCCGAGATTGATCGCGGTGGTGGTTTTGCCGACGCCGCCCTTCTGGTTGGCGAGCGCCAGGATGCGTGGATGGCCATCCGGGTGCGGGGCCTTATCCTCTTGATATATCTTATCAATTACGGTCATGCGCTGGCGCCATTTGTAGTCGCGGAAGGGTTGCGCCGCTCGATCTGGTCGAGCTCGACGATCCAGCCGTGTCCGCCGGTGCGGCTGGAATGAAGACGTGGCTTGATATTCCAATATTTAGTGGCTTCGGTCAATTCAGCCTCTACATCTTGACCTTTCAGAAACAGTGCCTTCGCACCGTGTCTCACCAAGGGTGCCGCGAAGCCGATGAGCTGGTGTAGCGGAGCCAGCGCACGCGCTGTGACGCAATCGACGGAGCCCGTCATTCTATCCACACTATCCCCGATATCCGCGAGATGGACTTTGCCGGGCGCGCTGGTAACGCGCAGCGCCTCGCGCAGGAACGCGGCCTTCTTGGCGTTACGCTCAACCAGATGAATGACCGCACCCGGCATTTCCGCCAGTGTGCAGGCCAGCACCACCCCGGGAAAGCCTCCCCCGCTGCCAAGATCGGCCCAAACCTTGGCAGAGGGAGCGATGGTCGGAAGCTGCAGCGAATCGGCGATGTGGCGGGTCCACAGATTCGGAAGCGTCGACGGCGCCACCAGATTGGTTTTCGCCTGCCACTCCAGCAGCAGATCGACGTAGCGATCCAGCCGTGCCTCGGTTTCACGTGAAACGGGCGTCAGCGCCAGGGCCGCTGCTTTGTCGGCAGCGAGGATCGGGGATGTCGTTGCTTTGACCATCTGTTGGGATGCCGACTGTAATCAATCGATCGGAGGTTATCCGACAGATAGGGATGGCTTCGTCGCTATGCTCTCTACAATGACGATGAGAGCTCTTGGTCCTGTTCCACGTGAAACGGTTTAAGCGGTCGCGACCGTCGGCTTCTTTCGAGCTTCCCGCCGCAAATAGGCCGCCAAGATACCCAGCGCCGCCGGCGTCATTGCGTCAATCCGCCCCGCCTGCCCCACCGTCCGCGGCCGCGCGGCTTCGAGTTTTGCGCGGGCCTCGTTGGAAAGCCCTGGCACCAGGCTGTAATCGATATCGGCGAGGATCAATCCCTCATCGCGGCGGAAGGCATCCACGTCTGCGGTCTGGCGCTTGAGATAGACGTCGTATTTGGCGTCGATCTCGAGATGAACCGCGATCGCTGGGTCAATGGCCGACAATTCCGGCCAGATGCCGCGTACTTCGCTCCAGCCGATCTCGGGGTAGGCCAGCAGCTCGAACGCCGAGCGGCGCTGGCCGTCCCGGTTGAGCACTAGCCCATGCTTGCCGGCCTCGTTGGGGGTAATGCTAAGGGCCTTTGCCTGAGCCTTCGCGGCCTCCAGCGCCGCCATCTTGGCGCCGTGACGTGTCGATCTGGCCTGCCCGACACAGCCCAGCGCGATTCCCTTATCGGTCAGGCGCTGGTCGGCATTGTCGGCCCGCAGCGTCAGCCGGTATTCGGCGCGCGAAGTGAACATCCGATACGGCTCGGTGATGCCACGGGTCACGAGATCATCAATCATCACGCCGAGATAGCCGTCGGCGCGATCGAACACGATCGGATCGGCTCCGCTGGCGGCCAGGCCAGCGTTGAGGCCTGCCACAAGCCCCTGCGCCGCCGCCTCCTCGTAACCTGTAGTGCCATTGATCTGTCCCGCCAGGAATAGCCCGGGCAGCCGCCTTGTCTGCAGCGTGGCGTCGAGTTCGCGGGGGTCGACATGGTCATATTCGATCGCATAGCCCGGTCGGACCATCCGGACCCGCTCCAGACCTGGAATGGTCGTCAGGATCGTCTGCTGAACCTCTTCCGGCAGCGACGTCGAGATGCCATTGGGGTAGACCGTGCTGTCCTCGAGCCCTTCAGGCTCGAGAAAGATCTGATGCCCGTCGCGGTCGCCGAAGCGGACGATCTTGTCCTCGATCGAGGGGCAATAGCGTGGGCCCGAACTCTTGATCTGGCCGGAATACATCGGCGAACGATGCACATTGGCCCGGATTACATCATGGGTCGCCGGTGTGGTGCGAGTGATCCCGCACTGGATCTGCGGCGTGGTGATCCGGTCGGTCATCACCGAAAAAGGCTCCGGCGGATCGTCTCCAGGCTGCATCTCCACCGCTGACCAGTCGATGGTGGTGCCGTCGAGCCGTGGTGGCGTGCCGGTTTTCAGGCGGCCGAGCGTAAAGCCGGCCCGCTCGAACGACTTTGAAAGTCCCATCGCCGGGGCCTCGTCCACCCGTCCCGCCGGCCAGTTCCTCTCGCCGAGATGAATCAGGCCGCGGAGGAAGGTGCCGGTGGTGATGACGACGGCACCTGCGGAGAGCTCCCCGCCATCCATTAAGCGGATGCCGGTGACGCGGCCGTTTGCGACGATCAACTCGTCGGCCTCCCCCTCGATTACACTGAGATGAGCGGACTCGCGGATAGCCGTCTGCATTGCCGCAGCATAGAGCTTGCGGTCCGCCTGAGCGCGCGGACCCCGGACGGCCGGACCCTTGCGGCGATTGAGCATGCGAAACTGGATGCCGCCGGCATCGGCGACCCGCCCCATCAGGCCATCCAGGGCATCGACCTCACGGACCAAATGGCCCTTGCCGAGTCCGCCGATGGCAGGATTGCAGGACATCGCGCCGATGGTCGCAAAGCGATGGGTCACCAAGGCCGCGCTGGCGCCCATGCGCGCCGCGGCGCTAGCAGCTTCACAGCCGGCGTGGCCGCCACCGACCACAATGACGTCGAACGATTCCTGAGTGGTGATCATGCCGGACTTTTATCGTGGAGTGGACGAAGCCGGAAGCGGTAAGTTATCGCTAAGGTCCATGTTTCACGTGAAACACCGGGTTCGGGCTTGTTTCACGTGAAACGAGCCGGTTCCATCGGTTCCGGGGTTCCAAGAGTTCCATAAAGTGCATTCGGGTTCGATAGCGCGGAACCAAGAAATATTACTTCCCTATACAAAATTCCCGAAAGATCGTGTCGAGAATATCCTCGACATCCACCCGGCCCAGCAGCCTTCCCAGCGAATGCGTCGCGGCCCGGAGGTCCTCGGCGGCTAGTTCCTCCCCAGTTCCGGCGATTTCGATGCTGCGCCGCAACGAAACGGCGGTTTCCTGTAATAGGGTTCGCTGCCGCGCCCTGCCGATTAATCCGCCGTCGTCCGAGCCCAAACAGGCCTGCGCGAACTCGACCAAGGCTGTGATCAGTTCCAATAACCCATCACCGCGACGAGCCGAAATCCCGAACTCCATGGCGCTGCTGCCCTGCCCCGGGCTCGATTCCCGTTCCAGATCCGCCTTCCCGCCATCCGGCTGGTTGCCGGCGAGATCGATCTTGTTGCGCAGCAGCCAAACCGGTGCCGCTCCCCCGGCGAGAATTTCTCCGGGCTGCGCGTCGGCCAGCCACAACACCAGATCCGCTTCCGCCGCCCGCGCCCGCGCCCGGCGCACGCCTTCCCGTTCCACCGGATCGTCGGTCTCGCGAATCCCGGCGGTGTCGATCACGGTCACCGGATAGCCGTCGAGATCGAGCTGCACTTCGATGATGTCGCGCGTGGTGCCGGCATGCGGCGAGACAATCGCGACCTCGCGCCGCGCCAGCGCATTCATCAAAGTCGACTTGCCGACGTTCGGCGGACCCGCGATCGCGACCACGAGGCCGTCGCGCAGGCGTTCACTTTGTCCCTGTGCCGCAAGGACTTCCTGGATTTCCGCGAGCAGGCCTTTGATCTTCAGCAGCGCCGGCGCGATCAATTCCGCCGGTACATCGCCCTCGTCCGAGAAATCGATCCCGGCTTCGATCAGCGCCGAAGCCTCGATGATCCGGGCGCGCCAGTCGCGCGCACGTTCGCCGAGCAGGCCTTTCAACTGGCGCAGCGCCTGCCGGCGCTGCCGGTCGGTGTCGGCATGGATCAGATCGTCGAGTCCCTCGGCCTCGGTGAGGTCGAGCTTGCCATTCTCGAACGCGCGACGGGTGAATTCGCCCGGCTCCGCCGCCCGTACATCCGGGACGGCCGCAAGCGCTGAATACAGCGCCGCCAGGACCGCGCGGCCGCCATGGATGTGAAATTCGGCGACGTCCTCCCCGGTCGCGCTGGCCGGACCCGGAAACCACAGCACCACGGCATCGTCGATCGGTTGCCCGGCTGGGTCACGCAACAGCGCCCGCGTCGCCATCCGCGGCGGCGGAACCTGGCCGGCGAGCGAGGTCAGGACCGCGCCGGCCTGCGGCCCGGAAACCCGCACCAGCGCAATCGCGCTCGGCGGCCGGCCCGACGAAAGGGCAAAAATGGTCTGTTCCCGTGGATGCATCGGCCTATTTGTGCCGGAGACCTTGAAAAGGCAACGTAATTACCGCCGGTCGCGGCTTGGCGGATCAACGCCGGCCATTTCCCGTAAACTCTATCTATATCAAATACTTATAAGGTTTCCAGAGGACCTGCCACGTTCATTATGCTGCACT
>Ga0307297_10000221_pt1 | contig 13643 bp, 15 predicted proteins | sample ER_DNA_157_FD_194464 | JGI IMG/M metagenome (GOLD analysis project Ga0307297, IMG submission 194464) | Bulk soil microbial communities from the East River watershed near Crested Butte, Colorado, United States - ER_DNA_157 | ecosystem: Environmental > Terrestrial > Soil > Floodplain | place...
TGACCTCGCCCGAGCGACGACGCGCGCAATCTCCTCAATCAAATGAGCGCCGGCCTGGCTGCCGCGTTCGGCGCAACCGGGTTTTTCTCGGCCCGGGCAATGATGCCGTGGCTGCAGCCCGGCGGCACGATGGCTGCGACCAGCTTCTACGATACCAGGCACCTCCGGCAGACCCTCGAGCGCCTGGTGGATTTCGATCGTCTCAATGCCGGCATGACGCGCTTCAGCGCTGGCGCCGTCAATGTCAGGACCGGCAACTTCACCTACTTCGACACCACCACTCACAAGATCGCTGCGGAGCATGTGATGGCGAGCGGGGCGCTGCCACCGGGCTTTCCGGCGGTCGAGATCGATGGCGAGCAGTACTGGGATGGCGGCCTGGTGTCCAACACGCCGCTGCAATGGGTGATCGAGAGCAACCCCCGTCGGCAGGACACGCTCGCCTTCCAGGTCGATCTCTGGAGCGCTAGGGGCCTGCTTCCGCGCAACCTGGCCGAAGTGGCAACACGTCAAAAGGAGATTCAATTTTCGAGCCGAACGCGGGCAAGCACCGATCAGTTCAAGAACGTGCATCGGGTACAGCGGGCTCTGGCAGCTCTGCTGCGCAGGGTCCCCGCCGATCTTGAGGAGAAAGATGATCTGGAAATCCTGAAATCAGTCGCGAGTGACAAGGTCTACAACATCATCCAGCTGATTTATCGGGCGCAGAACTACGAAGGCCACTCCAAGGATTACGAGTTCTCACGCCTGTCCATGCAGGATCACTGGCGTGCCGGATATCACGATGCACTGCGCACGCTGCGCCATCCCGAGGTCCTGACTCGTCCGGTGAGCCTGGACGGCGTGTTCACGTTCGATCTCGAACGCGACGGTCGAGAATGACGATAAGCAATCGCTGAACACAGGAGAAGGACCTGAAAATGCGCGAAGAGGAAATATTGCAGCGGGCGTTCGCGATGCCGCTGACGAGTCCGTCATATCCGCCGGGACCCTACCGGTTCGTCAACCGCGAGTACCTGATCATCACCTACCGCACCGATCCGGCGAAGCTTCGCGCCGTGGTGCCCGGGCCTCTCGATATCGACGGCCGCGAGGCGCTGGTGAAATACGAATTCATTCGTATGCCGGACTCCAACGGCTTCGGCGATTACACCGAGAGCGGGCAGGTCATCCCCGTTTGCTTCCGCGGCCGGAAAGGCAGCTACACCCACTGCATGTTCCTCAATGACGAGGGACCGATTGCGGGCGGCCGCGAGCTATGGGGCTTTCCGAAGAAGCTGGCACAACCGACGCTGCGGACTGAAGTCGACACGCTGATCGGCACTCTGGATTACGGTCCGCTTCGGGTCGCCACCGGCACGATGGGTTATAAGCACCGCGAAGCGGATCTGTCGCACGTCAAGGCTTCGCTTGCGGCGCCGAACTTCCTGCTCAAGATCATTCCGCATGTCGACGGCACGCCGCGCATCTGCGAACTGGTCGAATATCATCTGGAGGATGTCACGATCAGGGGCGCGTGGACCGGGCCGGCGGCGCTCCAGCTGTCGCCTCATGCGTTGGCGCCCGTAGCTGACCTGCCGGTTCTTGAGGTGGTGTCCGCGGTTCACATACTTGCCGACCTGACGCTCGGGCTGGGAAAGGTCGTGCACGACTACCTCCAACAGCCAGGTCGACGCCTCCTCGAGGCCCGCGAGATGAGTCTGGCCGGCTGAACATGAACGCATGCAACAGACAAGGAAGGAGAGTGAAGAAAAGACAACAATGCCCAACACCTGCGACTGCCTTGCTGAACATCAACCAAATACTCTGGAGAGAAGATCATGAACAAGCGACTGATCGCAACTGTCATTGGCTGTGCCTGCCTCACCCTAGCGACGGCTGCCGAAGCCCGAACCTCTTACGACGGTCCCTGGAACCTCGTCTTTGTTACCCAACACGGAAACTGCGATCCGACCTACGATTTCTCAGTCAACATCAACGACGGCGTTGTGGCGCATCCCAATCTGGTGAAGTTCAGAGGGTCGGTCGGAAGATCGGGCGCGGTTCGCGCGTCGGTGACGGTCCACGACAAATACGCGTCAGGTTCGGGAAGGCTGACGCGAGACTCAGGCGGCGGTACCTGGAGCGGCCACGCAGGTGGCGGGCGTTGCTCGGGATCCTGGACCGCACAACGAAACAGGTAGGACGCAATCGCCGGGATTAGCTCCGTTGAAAACGAGCCGGGTTTTGCTGTTATGCGACTTGGCTATCGCTTGTCGTTTCGCAAGTGGTCAACAGACATCCTGCGGGCCATGCTTCAAGGGATCTTAATTGCGCGATGTTGCAATAGTGCCGGTGATTTGCCCGACGTGTCAAAAAGTTTTCGCGTGAAAAGGCATCCACGCCAGCGACCCTCTGTATCTGTGCATGGGGTTGTTTTCGATATTTTGGGTGGGAGGTCGCGTCGGCCCAGCCGCCGGCCCTACTCCACCGGGACGCCGCTCGATCCGCGCGTGACGATCAGCCTGGCCTTGGCGGCCTGTGCCTTGAGGTGCGCGCTGGGCGGCACCACCTCGGTGGCGAGGCCGATCCATTGCAGGAAGCGGATGGTCTGCCAGGTATTGTCCATCTCCCACCATTGATGGCCGTGGCGCGCCGAGCGCGGGTCGGCGTGGTGGTTGTTGTGCCAGCCTTCGCCGTTGGAGATCATGCCGACCACGATGTTGTTGCGGCTGTCCTCGTCGGTCTCGTAGCTGCGGTAGCCCCACAGATGGGTCACCGAATTCACCGCCCAGGTGATGTGCCAGACCAGCACGGTGCGGACGAAGACGCCGTACAACAGGGCGGTCACGCCAGTCTGGACCGCATCCGCCGGGGTGGCGCCGAACAGCCATGCCAGGGCAAAACCGGCGGCGAAGAACAGCGGCATCTGGATCACATTGATCCAGACCAGCCAGCCATGGCGTTCCAGCGCGACATAAAAGCGGTCGCGCAAAATGTCCTTGGCGTAGCGTTCGTAGATGCCGAGCCGCGACAGCTCGGGCTGATGCACCAGGATCCAGCCGATATGGGCCCAGAAGAAACTGGCCAGCGGGCTGTGCGGGTCGGGCTGCTCGTCGGCGAATTGATGATGGCGGCGGTGGATCGCGACCCAGCGCGCCGGGGTTTCCTGCAGGCAGGACATCGCGATCACCACCATCGAATGCTCCAGCCATTTTGGCACCTTCAGGCCGCGATGGGTGAGCAGGCGGTGATAGCAGAGGTTGATCCCGAACAGCCCGCAGAGATGGGTGAGCAGCATGGCGAGGATCAGGCCGCTCCAGCTGAACCAGCCGGGCAGGACCGCCAGCAGCGCCAGGGCATGGTAGAAGGCGATGCCGAAAATGTAGGTCCAGTTGAGCTGAAACGGCCGCACCCCGGCGGGCAGCAACAGCCGGTCCTTGGCGGCGAGCGGGGCGATATGCTCCGCGCGGGCCAGAATGGCAGGCTTGATGGCAGGAGCTTGAACGGATGTCATGGCGAGGCGGATTCCATCTTTGTGCGAGACCCAGCCCGGCTGAACAGCCAGATTGAGATATAGGGTGCGAATCACGTCACCGCTGCAAACCTTTGACCGAATTTGTGAATTTTTCCTAATCGGGGAATCCGGTTCCAATCGGCCGGGATTGGCCGCGGGCCGCCTGATTGACCCGTCTGGATTGACATTCCACCGTTCGATGGCTTAGAAACCGCGCATCCCGGGCGGTATGGCCGCTGGCGGGAGAAATCTCATTTTGCCACTTTCGGCCTGTCGAAACACGGCCTTTCAAAGCATCAGGATTGTCCCATGAAGGTCCGTAACTCGCTGAAATCGCTCCGTGGTCGTCACCGCAACAACCGTCTGGTCCGCCGCAAGGGCCGGGTTTACGTGATCAACAAGGTTCAGCGCCGTTTCAAGGCGCGCCAAGGTTGATCGCGGTCGAGTCGAAGCTCCATCGCGCCTGATTGCGGCTTTCCGGCGGTCGCGAAAATTCCAGTTCATCACGGCTCTTTGACGACTTGCCGCTTTGCAAGCGGGTTTTGCTGCGTCTAGACTTTGCCGATGGCCATCAGACTCCCGCGCGCCCGCCGCCAACTCGCCATCCTGCTTGCAGCGACGACGGTCGCGCTGACGGCTCCCGCGTTGGCGCAGGATCCAGCGCCGGCGCCGCCGAGGAACCAGAAGAAGCTGCCGGAGGCGCCAAGCAAGCTGCCGAAGGTCAGCGCCGACAAGACGCGCGGGCTGGATTTTCTGTTCGGCGCACTGAAGGCCGCTCCTGACGAGGCCAGCGCCAAGCACGTCGAAGCCCGGATCTGGGCGGTGTGGATGCAGACCCCGAGCGATACCGCGGCGCTGCTGATGATGCGCGCCAAGGCCGCGATGGACGCCAAGCAGGTGGATGTCGCGCTGAAACTGCTTGATGCCGTGGTCAAGCTGCGTCCCGATTATGTCGAAGGCTGGAACCGGCGCGCGACGCTGTATTATCTCAAGAACGATTACATGCACTCGCTGCAGGATATCGAGCAGGTGCTGCTCCGCGAACCCCGCCATTTCGGCGCGCTGGCCGGGCTCGGCATGATCATGCAGGACCTCGGCGACGAAAAGCGCGCGCTCGATGCCTTCCGCAAGGCGCTCGCGGTCAATCCGCATCTGGAGAAGGTGCCGGAGCTGGTCAAGACCCTGAGCGAAAAGGTCGAAGGCCGCGATATCTGACCGTGCTTTTGACTGATCCGGTGGCACCCAAATTAACCACGCCCTCAGGCCATCCATTGTGGGCTGGAACGTATTTGGCTATCGCGAACTTGCCCGCTGCAATGCGTGTAGGAGCGAGACCATGAAATCATGGATACTGGCTGCGGCGATGACGCTCGGTGCCGGAACGGCCTGCCTGGCGGACGGGCAATACTGGGTGGTCGGCAGCCGCGCGAGCAACAAGTGCGAGATCGTGACCAGCAATCCGGTCATTTATCCGAACAGTAACGATGGTCCATTCTGGTTCGGGACCGGTCCCTACCAATCCCTCGCCGACGCCAAACTGGCGCGTTCCACCATCAGCCAATGCCCAAATCGCAGTCTGAAGGACGACTGAGCTCCGGTCAGTGCAGAACGTTGTGGCCGCGCCCCATCAGCCCGCTCTGGGCTACCGCGGCATAGACCTGCGCCAACTCGGCCTCCAGTTGCTCATTGACCAGCAGCAGCGCCTTTAGCGCGCCGCGGGTATCGCCATTGCAGGTCGCCACGATGCGGTCGATTGCAGTTTCACTGGCTTCGAAAGTCATTTGAAAATCCTCCATTTAAAACACACGACAACGGGGGGATCGGGTCGAAGTTCCTGTGGATTGCGTGGACAACCCGGTTGCGGCGAGTGCGGCGGTTCAACGTGGCAAAGGCACCGGGCCGGACTATATGAAAGAGGATGTGACGCCCGCATGAATTGGCCCCGCCCAAAGTTTCCGCAAGTTGAGAAAATCGGTGATCATCTTCCTGGTTCTGCTGATCGCCCCGATCACGATTTCGGCGGTGAAGTACCTGCTCGGCGATCGCTCCGTCGATTGGCAAATCGCGGACCGTTCCAGCGCCGGCCTGTTGCCGTCACCGCCGGAGCACCCCGAGGCATTGGTTCGCGTCTTTGCTGCACGCACGGTGCGCTGGCGCGGAATCTTCGCGGTCCACAGCTGGATCGTCGTCAAGGAGCGCGGTGCGTCGCGCTACACGCGCTATGATTACACGGCCTGGGGCGAGCCGATCCGCATCAACGGATTTTGCCGCCGACGGGCGCTGGTTCGGCGGCACGCCGGAGACCATCGCCGCAGCCGACGGCGAAGCCGCGGAACGGATGATTCCCAGAATTCGTGCCGCCGTCGAAAGCTATGAGCTGCGATCCTGGGGCGACTATCGCGCCTGGCCGGGACCGAACTCCAATACCTTCGTCACGGTTGTGATGGCGGCGGTGCCGGAACTGCAGGCCACCCTGCCGCCGACCGCGATCGGCAAGGACTTTCCCTATAAGGGTGAGATGTTTGGGCCGACCGCTTCCGGCACCGGCGTTCGCTTGTCGCTGGGCGGCTATCTGGGACTGGCCGTCGGCTGGGTCGAAGGTATCGAGATCAATTTTCTCGGCGCGGTGTTCGGCATCGACCTGCGGCGGCCGGCCGTGAAGCTGCCCGGACTGGGGCGTATCGGTTTCAGCGTTTGATGGATTCGAGCTGGCCTTGAAACCGGGATGTCGTAGAACCGTAGTTCGATGGTGGCCAGGTTCATCCGGACATTCGCAATGATATTGACAGGCGTCGTGGCGGCGCTGGCGATCCTGGCGCTGATCACGCAGGCCGGCGTCATCTGGCTGGAGCGCAGCTATCCCGCGCGAGGCAAGATGATCGAGGTGGCCGGCGGCACAATCCACGTCGTCGAACTCGGGCCGCGCGATGCCGCGGGCCCCGCGATCGTGATGATCCATGGCGCCAGCTCCAATCTCGAAAGCATGCGGCGGCTGCTCGGCGACAGGCTTGCCGAAAAGCACCGGGTGATCCTGATCGATCGACCTGGCCATGGCTGGAGCACGCGCTCGCGCACGGAGGACTCGACGCCTGATATCCAGGGGCGAATGATCGAGCAGGCGCTCGCAACACTCGGCGTCCGCCGCGCGGTTTTCGTGGTCCACTCATGGGCCGGCGCGCTCGGCGCACGGATGGCGCTGGATTATCCGCAGCGCGTCGCCGGCCTCGTGATGCTGGCGCCGGTGGCCTATCCGTGGCCGGGCGGTGTCGGATGGTACAACAAGGTCGTCACCACCCCGGTGATTGGTCCGCTGCTCGCCCACACGATCACCCTGCCGCTCGGCTATTTCCTGGCCGGGCCCGGCGCGCGCAACGCTTTCCTGCCGCAGTCGATGCCGGACTGGTTTGTCGGGGACTCGGCAACGCCATTGCTGCTGCGGCCGCGCGAGTTCATCGCCAATGCGCACGATCTGGTCACGCTGAAGGAAGCGGTCAGGGAACAGGCGCCGCGCTACGCCGAGATCACGGCGCCTGTGGTGGTGATCTCGGGCGACGGCGCGGACAAGACGGTATCGACCAGCATCCATTCGCGCCCGTTCGCCGCGGCCTTGGCGAACGCGAAACTGATCGTGCTGCCCGATGTCGGGCACATGGTGCATCACGCCGCACCTGAACGGGTGGTCGCCGAGATCGAGGCGATGATCGGCAGGATCGCACCGAGCACGGCGGCCGCCAAATAAGGCGCGGCCGCGACGGTCGCCATGAAAAAGCAGCGCGGCGGTTACCCGCCGCGCTGTGTGTCCTGCTGATGCCGGCCCATGGCGGGCCGAGACAAACTCAGCTGTAGATTTCGAACAGGCCGGCGCCGCCCTGGCCGCCGCCGATGCACATGGTCACCACGCCCCATTTCGCCTTGCGCCGGCGTCCTTCCTGCAGCAGATGGCCGGTGCAGCGGGCACCGGTCATGCCGAAGGGATGGCCGATCGCGATCGAGCCGCCGTTGACGTTGTATTTCTCGGGGTCGATGCCGAGCTTGTCGCGGGAGTAGAGGCACTGGCTGGCGAATGCCTCGTTGAGTTCCCAGATGTCGATATCGTCAATCTTGAGCCCATGGCGCTTCAGCAGCTTCGGCACCGCGAACACCGGACCGATGCCCATCTCGTCCGGCTCGCAGCCCGCCGACGCCCAGGCAACGAAACGGCCGAGCGGCTGCAGGCCGCGCTTTTCGGCGTCCTTGGCTTCCATCAGCACGACGGCGGCGGCGCCGTCCGACAACTGGCTGGCGTTGCCGGCGGTGACGTATTTGCCGGGACCTTTTACGGGCTCGAGCTTGGCAAGGCCTTCCATCGTGGTCTCGGGACGGTTGCACTCGTCGCGGTCGACCGTGTAGTCGACGATGCTCTCGGCCTTGGTCGCCTTGTCGACAACCTTCATTTTGGTCTTCATCGGGACGATTTCGTCCTTGAACTTGTTGGCCTGCTGGGCGGCCGCCATGCGACGCTGCGATTCCAGCGAGTATTCATCCTGGTATTCGCGGCTGAGCTTGTAGCGCTCGGCGACGATATCGGCGGTATCGATCATCGCCATGAAGATGTCGGGCGCCGTCTTCAGCAGGTCCGGGTCGACCACTTCCTTGGGCAAGGGGCCACCGGGCATCGAAATGCTTTCGACCCCGCCGGCGACGATGCAATCGGAGCCGTCGGAGCGGATCGAGTTGGCAGCCATTGCGATGGTCTGCAGCCCTGACGAGCAGAAGCGGTTGACCGAGACGCCGGCGGTCGACTTCGGCAGGCCCGCGAGCAGCGCGGCCTGGCGGCCAATATTGGGTGCGCCATGGGCGCAATTGCCGAGATAGCTGTCCTCGACGTAGTCCTTGTCGACCCCGGCGCGCTCCACGGCGTGCTTGATGGCGTGGGCCGCCATCGACATCGGCGGAGTGATGTTGAACCCGCCGCGGCCGGACTTCGCCAGCCCGGTTCGCGCATAAGAAACAATGACCGCTTCACGCATTTTCTTGATCTCCCTTTGAAGCGGCCAGTATGCCCCGCAATAGATTGCAAGCGTAGGGAAATTTCGCTTGAGGCAGCAAAATATCGCCTGTTGAGGGCCTCGAATTCCCCGCGTGTTCCGCTGTGCGGAAAGTCATCGGAATCGTCGGATACTGATGGCGGGAGCATCGCCGTTTGACACCCCGTTGAGGCCGCGTGACGCTTGATGCGGCGCGCGGCTACCGGCTCGCCAGGGTATTGCTGATCCGGGTGACCACGCTGTCCCACTGACGCTTTTCGGCGGCCGGATAATTGATCAACACACAATGGGCAAAGCGCCCGGCAAAATTGCAGCGATTGTACCAGATCCTTCCATTGCGGAAGCTGGAGACGACGAAGAACCGCGGGGTCACCCGCTTGTACACGATGCCCGGCGGCGGATTTTTTCGGGCCAGGAAGTCGGCCGGCGAGAGTCCGGCGTCGTTGGCAACCGACTGCACGGTCAAATCTGCCCGGCGGTCCGCGGTCAGGAAGCGGCCGCCATAGCCGCCTTCCGGCTTTTCCGCCGCTTCGGTGAATATCGAAGAGGGAACGTCCACCGCGGCCCCTGTCTCCGGCACGCTGTACCTGATCCAGTCGATCGCCGCCGGCGCAGCCCGGATCGGCGATGGTGCCGCGAGAACCGAGGCAATGGCCAAGGCAATGCAATGATGGCGCAGGCTCATGATATCCTCCTGACACCACAATGATGGGGAGCGATGTTCGTTCCGCGATGCCCCGCTTGCCCCGGATGATCTACCCAAAGCGCTCCAGACGTGCTTGATTCCCAATGATAAACAGACTGGCGCGAAAATGCCGGTGGCTACCGCCGGCACGGAGACGCAACCGATGACCATCATGATGCCCGCTCCCGATCAGGCGGTGCTGGCGCGCCGCGACGAGATCGTGGCGGCGCTGCGCGCGATCGTGCCGGGCGAGGGGGTAATCGACAGTGCGGCCGAGATGATGCCTTACGAGTCCGACGGGCTGATGGCCTATCGTCAGCCGCCGATGGTGGTGGTGCTGCCGGATACCACCGAGCAGGTGTCGCAGGTCCTGAAATACTGCTTCGAGCAGGGTATCAAGGTGGTGCCGCGCGGGTCCGGTACCTCGTTGTCCGGCGGCGCGCTGCCGCTGGCCGACGGCGTGCTGCTGGGCCTCGGCAAATTCAAGCGCATCCGCGAGATCGATTTCGACAACCGGGCCGTGGTGACCGAGCCGGGGGTCACCAATCTCGCCATCAGCCAGGCGGTCGCGCATGCCGGTTTCTATTATGCGCCCGACCCCTCGTCGCAGATCGCCTGCTCGATCGGCGGCAATGTCGCGGAAAACTCCGGCGGTGTGCACTGCCTGAAATACGGCATGACCACCAACAACGTGTTGGGCTGCGAAATCGTGCTGATATCGGGCGAAATCATCAAGGTCGGCGGCAAGTCCGCGGAGACCCCGGGCTACGACCTGATGGGCATCATTACAGGGTCGGAAGGCCTGCTCGGCGTCATTACCGAGGTCACGGTACGGATCCTGCAAAAGCCGGAAACCGCCCGCGCCCTGATGGTCGGTTTCGCCGAGGTCGAGGCGGCCGGCGAATGCGTGGCGCGGATCATCGGCGCCGGCATCATTCCGGGCGGCATGGAAATGATGGACAGACCGGCGATCCATGCCGCCGAGGCATTTGTCCACGCCGGCTATCCGCTCGACGTCGAGGCGCTCTTGATCATCGAACTCGACGGTCCCGGCGTTGAGGTCGACGAACTGATCGGTCGCGTGGAGGCCATCGCGAAGGGATGCGGCTCGACCACGCTGCAGATTTCCACTTCAGAGATTGAGCGCAATCTGTTCTGGGCCGGCCGCAAGGCGGCGTTTCCGGCGGTGGGGCGGATTTCGCCGGACTATCTCTGCATGGACGGCACGATTCCGCGCGGCGCGCTGCCGCAGGCGCTGGCGCGGATCCGCGATCTGTCCGAAAAATACGGCCTCCGCGTCGCCAATGTGTTTCATGCCGGGGACGGTAATCTGCATCCCCTGATCCTGTACGATGCCAACCAGCCCGGCGAGATGGACAAGGCCGAGGCGTTCGGCGCCGATATCCTGAGGGTTTGCGTCGAACTCGGCGGCGTCCTGACCGGCGAACACGGCGTCGGCGTCGAGAAGCGCGACCTGATGCCGGAAATGTTCTCGGAGATCGATCTCAACCAGCAGCAGCGGCTGAAATGCGCCTTCGACGCGCAGGGCCTGCTCAATCCCGGCAAGGTGTTTCCGACCCTGCACCGCTGCGCCGAGCTGGGCCGGGTGCACGTGCACGGCGGCAAGCTGGCGTTTCCTGACATTCCCCGGTTTTGAGCAGGCACGCGTGGACACCCTGAAAATACGTGACGCCAAGGATGTCGAAGATGCGGTGCGCGGGGCTGTTGCCAGCGAGCAGCCGCTGGAAATCATCGGCCATGGCTCGAAGCGGCTGATCGGCCAGCCGATGGCGACCAATGCGCTGCTCGATCTGTCGGAGCTGAATGCGGTGGTGGCCTACGAGCCCAATGAGCTGATCATCACCGTGCAGACGGGCGCCCCGCTGGCCGACGTGCTCAGCCTGATCGATTCCAAAAACCAGCAATTTGCGTTCGAGCCCATGAACACCTCGGCCTTGCTTGGCACGCCTGACATCGGCACCATCGGCGGCATGATCGGCGCCGGGCTCGCCGGTCCGCGCCGCATCCGGGCGGGCGGCGCGCGCGATCATCTGTTGGGCGCGCACGCGGTGTCGGGCTTCGGCGACAGTTTCAAGGCCGGCGGCAAGGTGGTGAAAAACGTCACCGGCTACGACCTCTGCAAGCTGCTGGCGGGGTCGTGGGGCACGCTCGCGGTCATGACGGAAGTGACCATGAAGGTGATGCCGCGGCCCGAAAGCGAACGCACCCTGGTGCTGTGCGGGCTCGATGACGTGACCGCGAACCGGGCGATGACGGCGGCGCTGGGCTCGCCATTCGACGTCTCGGCGGCGGCGCACCTGCCGACTTCCGCGTTCCGGGCGCCGCCGATTGCTGCGGCCGACATCGGATCGGCAGGGCCGGGGCTGACACTGCTGCGGCTGGAGGGCATCACGGCCTCGGCGGTGCACCGTGCGGCCGCGCTGGCCGCGCTGCTGGCGCCGTTCGGGCCGGCGGAAATTCTGCAGGATGCCGCCTCGGCGGCGGCCTGGAGTTCGATTCGCGATGTCAAACCGTTCGCGGCCGACGGAGCGCTGGGCGCGTGGCCGGTGTGGCGGATCGTCTGTCCGCCGGCCAGCGGCGGCGCGCTCGGCCAGGCGCTGGCGCGAGACACCGGCGGCGACGTGATCTACGATTGGGGCGGTGGCCTGATCTGGGCGGCACTTCCGCCGAAAGCGGACGCGCAGGCAGTGCTGGTCCGCGCGCGCGTCAACGCCGCCGGCGGCCATGCCGTATTGATACGCGCCGCCGAACAGGTCAGGCGCAACGTCGATGTGTTTCATCCCCAGCAAGACGACCTTGCGAGTCTGAGCGAACGCGTCCGCCACAGCTTCGATCCCAGGAACATTCTCAATCGCGGCCGGATGCGACGAGGGGCTGCGACATGAAAACCGAATTCAGCCTGGCGCAACTCGCCGATCCCGATATCGCGGAGGCCGACAAGATTTTGCGGGCGTGCGTGCATTGCGGTTTCTGCACCGCGACCTGCCCGACCTATGTGCTGCTCGGCGACGAACTCGATAGCCCGCGCGGGCGGATCTACCTCATCAAGGAGATGCTGGAAAAGAACCGGCCGCCGACCAGGGAGGTGGTCAAGCACATCGACCGCTGCCTCTCTTGCCTGGCCTGCATGACCACCTGTCCGTCGGGGGTCCACTACATGCATCTGGTCGATCAGGCGCGGGTGAAAATTGAAAAGGACTACGTCAGGCCGCTGACCGAGCGGGCATTGCGCGCGGTTCTCGCCTTTGTGCTGCCGCGGCCGCAATGGTTTCGCTGGAGCATGATCCTGGCACGGCTCGGCCGGCCGCTCGGCGGCTTGTTGCCGACCCCCAAAACGGCTTCGGCGTCACCGGGTTTGTTGCGGCGAATCAAGGCGATGCTGGCGCTGGCGCCGGGCAGGCTGCCGCCATCAGGACCGGCCGGCGGCAGCGTTTTCCCGGCGATCGGGGAGCGGCGCGGACGGGTCGCGCTATTGCAGGGCTGCGCCCAGCAGGTGCTGGCGCCACGCATCAATCAGGCCGCCGTCAACTTGCTGACCCGTCACGGCATCGAGGTCGTGCTGGTCAAGGACGAGCAATGTTGCGGCGCGCTGACCCATCATCTCGGACGCGACGGTGATGCATTGGCGCGTGCCCGCGCCAACATCGGCGTCTGGCTCGGGGAAGCCGAGCGGGACGGTCTGGATGCCATCCTGGTGACGACATCGGGTTGCGGCACGGTCATCAAGGACTACGGCTTCATGCTGCGCGAGGACCGTGATTTCGCCGGCCCCGCCGCCACGGTTTCGGCGCTGACAAAGGACATTACCGAATATGTCAGCGGCATCGAACTGCAACCGTCGCGACAACAGCGCGATATCACCATCGCCTATCACTCGGCTTGTTCGCTGCAGCACGGACAGAAAATCACGCAGGCCCCGAAAGAATTGCTTTCCAAGAACGGATTCGTGGTGAAAGATGTACCGGAGAGTCATTTGTGTTGCGGTTCGGCGGGGACTTACAACATTCTCCAGCCCGACATTGCGAGCAGATTGCGCGATCGAAAGGTCGCCAATATTGCGACAGTGAAGCCGGACATGATTGCGGCGGGCAATATTGGATGCATGGTTCAGATTGCCGGCGGTACGTCAGTTCCTGTGGTGCACACGATTGAGCTTCTCGATTGGGCGACAGGCGGTCCCCGGCCAGGATTGGTCTGAATCGATTGGCCCCGTGCGGAAGCGGACGACTTGAAACGCCTGATAGACATTTGATCGCGGCAACAGGAGGTTCACGATGGCTAAAGGGAAGAAGAGCAAGAAGGGCAAGAAGGCTAAGAAAGCCAAGAAAAATCCGGTAACGGCGAAGAAGAAATCCGCGAAGAAATCTTCGAAGAAGTCGGCGAAGAAGGCCAAGAAGTCCGCCAAGAAGACCGC
>Ga0307297_10000224_pt1 | contig 13555 bp, 13 predicted proteins | sample ER_DNA_157_FD_194464 | JGI IMG/M metagenome (GOLD analysis project Ga0307297, IMG submission 194464) | Bulk soil microbial communities from the East River watershed near Crested Butte, Colorado, United States - ER_DNA_157 | ecosystem: Environmental > Terrestrial > Soil > Floodplain | place...
GGGAAGCCCAGAAACAGGAAGTGGATCCGGGCTAAGACTAAGGAGGCCTGTCTGGAGAAGCTCCATAAGGCTCAGGTGGGTCTGGCAGACTTCCAGGTGGTCACCAGGGACAGCATCACTGTCAGGCAGGTGGCAGAGGAGTGGCTGGATTCCATCAGACATCAGGTCTCCAGCGGCACCCTGAGGGCCTACCAGAACAGGGTTCACGCTCACATCATCCCAGATCTGGGGAGCAGGCGCCTGACCAGTCTCACTGTGGCTGACGTAGATGGCTGGCAGCAGGGCCTGGAGCGTAAGGGTCTGGCTGTGACCACCAGAAGGGAAATCAGAACCTGTCTGGTCACTCTGATTAAGTGGGCTGTGAAGCACGACTACGTAATGCGTAACGTGGCAGCTCTATCACCTGGCCCTAAGGGCAGGCCTAAGCCAGTGGACAGTCTCACCAGAGAACAGGCTAAGGCTGTGCTGGAGGCTCTAGAAGGCTGGCGCTATGAGGCAGCCGCCGTCCTGATGATGACAGCAGGACTCAGAGTGGGGGAGACCCTGGGTCTGCGCTGGATCGACCTGACCGACAGTGCTGTAACCATTGCGGGAACCCTGGCCACCAGGCCCAGTCTCCACTACCAGTCTGAGCCTAAGACTGCTGAGTCCAGGAGGACTGTGGGGCTCTCGAGACTGGCCATCGCAGCGCTGGAAGCTCACAGCCAGCGGCAGGAACGTGAGCGGCAGCAGATGGGCCTGGGGCCTGCGCAGTATGTATTCCTGACAGCCTCGCAGGGCCTGGTGGATCCGAGCACTCTGGCCCAGGAGCTGCGAACCAGGACGGTCTCCGTAGCCCACGTGCATCCTCATAAGCTGCGGCACACAGCAGTTAGTCTGATGCTGGATGCTGGGGTACCACTTGAGACAGTCTCTAAGGTGGTGGGCCACAGGAGCATCAGGACTACTGCTGACCTATACCAGTCACTGCTGGATGAAGGCAGGGCTGCTGCTGCCAGCGCTATGGATGAGGTGTTCGGATGATGGAACTGGCAGAGGATCAGAAGAAGGCTCTCACTGAGCTAGCCAGAGACGCCTGGGAATCGGGGTGCCGAATCAGCATCCGGCGATTCAGCTGGGCTCTGGACGGCGTAGACCAGGACTACGCAGATGCCATCGTCAGCTTCTGGCAGACCACCTGGGCTGAGCTGGAGGCTCAGGCCTGATCACTCCGGCAGGCTCCCGGTTGCTCTCTGGCAGCCTGGGCAGTCGTTTGGCTACTGCCACCCATCCGGTCTCGCTCCAGGCCCTCTCGAGACCACACAGCAGGCCCCTGAGCCAGGAAGGGCTCCCGGGAGTGAGGGGGGAGCTGCCCAGGGGCCTGCTGCTCAGCTATCCCAGCGCAGATAGTAGTCGCTCACAGGTGAAGTGGCTACTTGATTGGCCACACAGCAGTGGAGCTCCGCAGATGGTGCACCTGGGCTTCCTGAGATTCTTCTCTAACCACCTGCGCTCTATGGAGATGATGTCTCTCCAGGGCCAGTCCTCATAGGCCAGGTGACCGCCTTCTGGGTGGTCTTTCCCACAGTGCCGGCACATCAGCTGAGAACTGGGTAGCTGTACAGAACGTCTCTCTCGCCCTGGGTCAGTGTCTTTACATCCATAACCTGGGGACAGGGCTCTGGGGGATTCATAGGCTTCTGGGGAGCGAGAAGGCCGATTTTCTGCGCCATCATGACCTCATCACCTGAGCTCATAATCCAGCGCTTAGGCCCATCACCAGTCATCACCACAGCGAACTGACACTGAGTGTCCTGCATCAGAACCCCAGGTGTGCTGTGCATAGCCAGCTTCCCAACAATGAAGTTGTTCAGCATCATACGCATCTGGTTCCAGTCTTCTTCAGTCATCTCATCCTCATTCGTCTGTGATCCCCCATTGAACAGGGGAGCCCTGTCCAGGTAGCCAGTGGGGTCTATGTTCAGTCCCCATTCCCACAGCTCCAGATGGGCATGGGAGCCAGTGCTAGAGCCTGTGCTGTCCACCCAGGCCAGGACTGTGCCTGCCTCCACCCAGCCACCAGACACAGCGAATCCTGAGTGATGGAAGCTCTTAAACAGGTTCCCGTTCCCATCATCCACCCAGAGCCAGTTCCCAGCGCCACCAGACTCATAGCCTGTGGTCACCTGGCCATCATAGGGAGCTATCAGTTCTGCCCCATCAGGGGCCCCATAGTCCACACCTCTGTGGAATGCCCCCTGGGCTCCTGTGATGGGATCTATCCTGTAGCCATAGGGTGATGTCTTAGGGAATGACTCCAGGAGTGGGAAGTAGGTAAGTTCTCTCATTGTCAGGCCCTACTTATTCTTAGGAATGCAGGGGTTTGTGCTCCAGCAGCCCCAGTGCCTGCACTGACAGATCCCCCGCTAACACTGCCCCAGGCTGCTATCCGATAGTTGTGATTACCTGCACTGGGGGTGATTCTCTGCCTGACATGCACTGGAGCCGAAATCTGACCAGCACTAGTTGCCAACAGGCCCAGATCTGTCCCTGGGGTGGCCCCATCCCACAGTGCTATGTGAAGGGCTCCCGCTGAAGGCGTCAGCACATTTGCCGAATAGAACTCAATGATGACAGGACCACCATCATATGCCTGAGTGCCGCCGTCGACCACCAGATTGGCCCCTGCTGCCGACGTGTTCGTGATAGGTACCGGTACCGTTATCTGCGCATAAGCCAGCTCTGCTCCAGGCGTCACTGCCACCCAGGCACTCCCGTTCCAGCCTTCTAGGATTCCTGGCCTGTCATCTCTGATGCTGAGCTGGTTCAGGACTGGGGCTGTCAGCTGACTGGTTCTCTGGGCTGCGCTGGTGAACCTGGGAACAGTCTGAGACATGAGGTAACTATTAGCGTCTGCTGCCAGAGCCTCCTCCCCAGCCACAAAGGTCTTATAGGGCATCTCTCCTCCTAAACCCAGACGTTGCCCTGGGTGAGCCTGTCGTTTGGATGTGGGCCCCAGTGGAAGATCCTGGCGAACAGGTCACCCAGCGTCAGACCTAGATCCACTTCCCAGCTGTTTCTGCTGATGTGATGTTCCACTGAGAGAAGCCTGCCGATCCCATCAATCAGAGGCTCTCCTGGAGGCTGCCAGTTGACTCGGATTCGGTCCTGGATCAGACGTAGGCCCAGGAGGGCTGGCCAGATGGTGGGATCGAACCCTGGCCTGACAGTGACCTTCTCTACCTGGGCTCTGGGGTAGCCCTGGAGCTGGAGCAGGAAGTTGGCCCAGGCCGCTGCCTGAGGATCTGTCTGCATTCCCAGGTCAGTACGTTTGTAGGTTCTGAGCCCATAGCCAGAGATGGAGGGCTCTGATCTGGCTACCTGCTGGGTGCCTCCAGTGTTTGATGCGTAGATGGCATTCCTCACATCAGAAGCGCTGGTTACGTCTGCGTCTACGACAGTGTCATATCCTCCAGGACAGCCCACTGTGAGCACTGGGGCTGGGACTGACTTCCAGGTGTCTCTGTTGCGGAACTGGAGGACACCTAGTCTGTCGAACCAGGCAAACCCCAGTTCATCATCTGTGGATCTGCCTATCAGCTCCCAGGCTGACTGGGCCAGAGTGGTGGCCTGGAGTGTGATGGCTGAGGTATCCAGGTTTGTAGATCCTGTGTATCCATAATAGGTCAGGATCCGCTGGATTCGCTGGGTGACTGTCTCTCCAGCTCCCTGAGAAGGCTGCTCTCCCCAGTCCATATTGACGAGAGTCTTTGTGGCATCACTGGCCACCACTTTGGCCTGTCTGTCCCCTTTGTGGAGAGCCCAGTCTTCCTGCCAGCTATCCACAGTGCCTGTGAATATCCTCCACGTGTCGACTGTCGTGGAAGTCTTCAGGGTCTCAGCCCAGACCCAAATGGGAGTCCCAGGAGCCAGCCGAGACCTGCCACTGTACTGCCAGGGGCTGTCTGGGTTCAGGGGGTCATAGATTCGTTCTGGATCGGCCAGGATCAGGTCACAGGTGCCAGCCTCTGGTCTCGAGAGAGCTCCATCTGATCTGGAGCCCCCCAGGTGGGTCTCGAGCTTCCGAACGTCACAGGTGACATCCACCCAGAGTCTGCCTGCTGGTGGCGCTGGGGAAGCGACACTGCCTCCCCAGACGTTGCCCGCGTCCCAGCGGTCAGTGGTTGCCTGCCCCCATTTGAAGGTCGATCCAGCAGCGATAGCGATCCAGACATAGAGCTGGATCTGCCCTCCCCAGTTGGGGCTGTAGGCTCCTCCTGGGGTTCCTGGCCAGGCCATTAGCGTGTCAGCCCTGCTACTGGCCCCTGCCTGGCTGCGTAGCGCTGGAGAGCTCCCACAATGTCCCTTTGGAGCCTAGGACTGTCGATCCCCAGGCCTGTGCTGTTCACTGTCACATTGAACGTAGGAGCAGCCTGGGGTTCTGCTGCTGCCCTTCCCACTGGCATGGGCATCAGGGGAGGGGGAGCTGGGACTACAGATCTGGTTCCCTGGAGTGCTCTGTCTCTGGCCTCATTCGTAGCTCCCCTGAACAGGTCCATCATCTTTTTGATGGCTATCTCTGCTGGGTTCGTATCTGCGTTGATGGTGGCTGTGTAGACACCTGCTGCTGAGACAAGACGCTGGTGTGTGTCGTTGATGGCCTGATTCGCCTGTTTGTTGTCCAGGTTCATCTGAGTGTTGATGTTCGCTGGTGTCAGACCCAGTCGGTCAATGTAGGCCTTAGCCTGGGCTTCTGTGTAGCCCATCTGCACCATGACTGCTATCAGTTGGTCTCTGTGCTGATTCAGCCCAGCGGAAGCGATTCTGAGAGCCTCTGTCTGGCCTACTGTGCCCTGCTGTTCCTGGAACGTAGCGTTAGCCAGATCTAGGGCTGACTTCACATTGTCCTGGATGGCCTTATTGTTCTGGTTGATCACAGCGGCATGGGCCAGGCTGGATGCCTTACTGGCATCAGTCTGGTCTGTCATGCCCTTAATCGCTTCCTGATTGGAGCTAAGGGTCTTCAGCAGGTCCAGGCCATTCTGGCTGTAATTGGTCTCAGCCTGGGCTGCCGACATGTGGGCACCAGTCAGAGCATCCAGTGACTGTTTGTAGGCATCAGTCTTATCTTTGGCAGTGGCAGCGGCGTCGTTGAACTTCTCCTGAGCATCAGTGAGGTTCACGACACCTGTGCTGGTCTTCGTGGTGGCATTGAACAGAGCCAGGAGCTGGTCTGAGGCTCCAGGAGCAGTCAGGTCTATCTTCTTGGCTTCTGCGATCTTCTCCAGGCCCACTCTCAGCTGATCCACGTTGGGAGCAGCCTCACCAGAGGCAGCAGCTGTCTCCTGGAGCTTCTTAATCGTCAGGTCTACTGTGGCGTTAGACTTATCCAGCGTCTCCTGCCACTTCGTCATGCTCTCCCTGATCTTCTCTATCTCACCTCTGGCATCTCCTGCTGAGCCCTCCACATCATGGAAGGGAATCACCACATCAGCTATCTCAGAAGCCCTGTCTGTCCAGTTGGGGAACTGGTTCGACAGTTCCTTAATGTGGGTGTTGCTTTGGTCAAGCGCTGACCTGAGCCGACTGAGATTGCCGGTTGGTACGTCCAGGCTGTTGGTGAATTTGTCGGCAGCCTTAGCTCCTTCTTCACCAGCGGATGCGAATCCGTAGACCACAGCGGCCAGGGCAGCCAGTGCCACAGTGGCTGGCAGGGCTGTAGTACTGAGGCTGATCATGGCTCCTCTCAGGAACCCTGCCTCTGCTACCGCCAGCTGAAAGAACTGGATAGTATATTTGATCTGGTTGCCCAGGTTTGTGAAGAACTCTATGGCTCCCTGCGCTACCAGTCTGGCGTTTGCCTCTATGACATGAGCGTAGGACGCAGCGAGAGCCACCAGCCCTGAGGTGGCCAGGGCCTGGATCAGAGCATTATGTTCGGAGAAGAATGAAGTGGCACTCTCAATAGCTGGGACCAGAGTGTTCAGGAGCAGCTCTGAGGCTCCCATCACCGCGGGGACCAGTTTCGCTCCCATATCCTCCTGAAAGTTACCGATTGCCACCTTCAGTTTGTCAAAGGGAGTGCCAGCAGCTTCCGCTGCCCCCTTAAATTCTTTCTCTACCTCTCCCAAAATGATTTTCTGGGCACCCAAAAGGTCCCCAGATTCCTGCATCAGTTTGATCTGTTCCTTCTGATCCTCACTGAAGCTGACTCCAGCTTTGGCCAGGGCCGTCAGTCCCTTTACTGGGTCATTCAGCGCCTTACCTAGCTGGATGGAGGCACCTGACATATCAGTGCCCAGGGCGGTAGACATGTCCAGAGCTGCCTGTGTGGCCCTGTCAAACACGTCATTTCCGTCACCCACTGCATTCTTCACATTTGTGAATGTGAGGAGCAGATTGGCACCAGACTGGATCACCTCATCATCGACACCAGTCTTCTCTGAGAGGGCCTGAGCTAGAGCCTCCACACCTGGCACTGATGTCCAGGCAGCAGCCCCTGTCGTCCTGAGGACTCTCTCTGTCTCTCGAGCTATCTTCTGGGATTCAGCAGCAGCATTGAACGCATCCACTCCCAGGGCCACCAGACCAGCAGCTCCAGCTGCTGCCCCCAGGGCCATGGCCTTACCAGCCTTACCAACTGCATCACCCAGGCCGCCAACATGCTTCTCTGTGTCTTTGAGAGCCCTGTTGGCATCAGCAGCGTCTGCCAGGATATTGATTACCAGGGAAGTAGCCATCAGACTCTCTTTGCCCTTCCGCTGGATATCAGGAATTGCTCAGCAGTACAGAGGGCTCTGTCGTCGTCTCCGTCAATCCAGGTGTGCCAATCTGTTCCTGTGAGACACGAGACGGCAATTGCTCTCCCGGCAAAACTGCCGGTTGCGTAGGGCCTTCTATCACCACTGCTGTGGGCAGCTTCGTATAGGTGTCCAGGACCAGGATCCAGTCATCGTACGCTGGGACATCTACGCCAGTCCTACGCAGAGCGCAGTAAATCAGCATGGTCTCCAGTTGGATGATGTTCTGGGCCTTCCCTGGAGTGAGGATGTCAGCAGCAGTGATGAGGTCTTTCACTGTGGTGTGAACCTCTACTGGCTCTCCATCGTCCCAGGAGACGCTGTATCGCTCCCTAAGGCTAGCCATGTAGACCAGCTCCCTTGATTAGCTGCTGGATGTTGTCTTCGTACCTGCGTAACCAGAGAGGCTGTGTCGCTTCTGCTGCTGACCAGGCGAAAGGCTGAGGCCTGATGTTTCTGGCTCTCCAGCCCCAGTGGATGGGGTTTGCATAGGGAACAGAGAAGGTGACTGTTGCGGCCTTCTCTTTGGGAACAGCCTGGCCTGAGGCTGCCAGTCGTCCTGAGCGTCTGGGGGCTCTGCCTCTGGCTGCTGCCAGGACTACCTGCCCAGCGTCCTGGTTGGCCCGCTTCAGATCATCCAGACCTTTAGCTGTCTCCTTCAGAGCTGCCTTAACAGCCTGCTCCCCTTCCAGCTCACACCTGAGCGTACTCATCAGTTTCTGAGGGCTCTGGCTCCTCCTCTGGCTCCTCCTCCTGCTGGTCAGCCTCAGTGTCAGCCCCCACCACTGTGGGCCAGGTAACGTCAGGCTGGCCATTAATGGGCCACTCGAAATCAGCAGTGATCCTGGCGTTAACATCTCCGCCGACAGTCAGAGCTCTGACCTGCACCACACCATAGAACACAGTGGCATTCTCGTTGGGCTGCCAGGCAAAGGGAACTTCCGTCAGGTTGTTGTCCCACGTGTATTTGATGAACGAATCTGGAATGTCAAAATCCTGAATGGAAGTGCCAGTGAGAGACCAGTCAGTCTTCGTGGTGGCCAGGACAGTGTCTCCACAAAGGGTCTCTACCGTGTCTCCATCCTCACTAAACGCTGGAGTGATGGTCACGTTTGTGGCTTGACATGCGAATTCAGTGCCACCAGTGGGAGGGCCTGGAGGAGTCACAGGAGGAGTACCACCCAGGGTCAGCTTTCCAGTCTTCAGCCTGCTCTCTGTTACTGCCATCAGATGCTCTCCTGGAATGTGATCAGGTATGAGGGATATTGCTTACCGTTCAGTGTGTAGGCCACCAGCTGAGCGTCTCTGGCATCCACAGCCTTAGCTATATTGTCCACCAGCCCATCCAGAAGTTCCCAGGAGGTCCTGTCTGCTGTGAGTGCTGCTGGAGCCATGGCCACTAGCTGCCAGGTGGCTGACACAGCGCACATCTGGTCCCAGGTCAGATTCGGGGGAATGATGAGGACACAGGGAGGACTGGCTACCGCTGGGTCCAGGACGGCCCTCACTCCCAGCAGCTCCAGGTCTGCTGCGATTGCCTCTCCTCTGGCCAGGGTGCCCATCAGGCAATCACCGAATCCAGCCAGGGGGACAGGAGCTGGAGCACATCTCTGTCCTGTCTCGAGATGGTGGCGACTCCCAGGTCTGCCACTCCCACGATTCCATCAGGGCTGTTACGCCTGCTCAGGAGCCTGTTCGTCCAGAGGAGAGTGGCGTACTGGACATCTGTAGGGCAGTCTGCTGTGGCCAGAGCTGATGCCCTGGCCACAATGGCTTCCTGGACTGCCGACAGGGCCTGATCGATAGCGACATCATCCGATGTGTCTCTGATCCTGGCCCAGTCTTTGTACTCATCCACAGTGGGCCAGTTCAGCCCTGTCGGCAGTGCCATCTCAGCTACCTGCCTTAGCAGCAGCCTTACCTGTGTAGCTCCCACCATTCGTGGGCTCTGGGGTACCGCCACCATTATCGAGTGGGATGACAGGCACACCAGTGATCTTCACAAAGGCGTTCGGATCCAGGACCAGCCAGGCGATATAGCCATAGAAGGCCATCTGGGTGCCCAGCACTGAGGGCTCCATCACAGAGACCTGCCCGCCGACAGTCTCGTACGTCTCCACGTACGTGGAATCTCCCAGGATGGCAGTGCCAGCCGGCAGGTACTTATCCACCACCAGCCTCATGCCAGCCACAGTCCCAGCCATGCTGGTGGGAGAGATGGTGCCCAGGGCATTACTGGGGTTCACACTGGGGAACAACTGTCGCCCAGTAGTGTCAGAGAGTCCGCCGATAGCTCCCCAAACATCAGGGGCTACCCACAGCGTGTCAGGCATTCCGTTAGTGGCACCAAAGATGGTGGCAGTAGCTGCGTAGATGGCTCCCACCAGACCAGGGCCATCAGGGGTGGCCAGCGCTTCCGTAGCGGTCACAGCCGCTGCGAAATAGGCACAGAAGGCGTTATCAGTCTCCTGGAAGTAGGAGGCAGCCAGGTCTGACACCAGCAGATCCATAATCGCTGGGTCTGTCCAGTCCCTGTCCTGCCAGCTCAGGTTGATAGCTCCACCGAAGGTGGACTTGGTGACAGTGACAGGGTCCACCACCATGTTCCGACTGGGCAGCTCTGCCTTCTCAGCAGACTGAGGGCCAGCCAGAGTGTTCTGGGTGATCCTGGGACGCTGGAACGTCTTCCCAGGGCCAGGGAGTGGTCGCCTGGTGGTGGCTTCAATGGCTGGGCGCCGCTGTGACTGCTGGGTGAAGACAGGTCCCAGGATGGGCACTGGGAGCAGGCCAGGGTTCTCGGCAGTGGTCTGGTGGTCCAGCGCACGCTGGTGGTACCGATCAAACCTTGCCTTAGCCTGTGGGTTCTCAGAGCGGGTGAGATAGTCCACCAGGTACTGACCTGGGGTCTGGTACTCAACCAGCTCTGTGGACTGGCTGCGCTCTACAGCATGCTTACGCTCCACAGCAGGAGCAGTGCTGATGTGCGAGACCATGTCCTGGTACGTGGCGCTGCGCTTGGCCAGGTCAGCCTCTACCTGAATCTGAGGCTCCAGCTCAGCGATACGTGAGCGTCTGGCTTCACAGGTGGTCTGCTCAGAGTCAGACAGCTCTCTGTCTTCATCAGCAGCGCGAGAGGTGATGGTCTCAACATCAGCCAGGGCCTGGTCCATCTGGCGTTTCAGCCAGTCCAGACGCTTGGACCCAGAGAGAGTATCGGGCATGACTACTCCAGTCAGAACGTACGAATAGGTTCTGACATGGGTGAGGCAGTTGTAACTGCCTGGGTCATGTCCAGTTGCTGGGGACCTGCACTGAAGCCCGAAGGTGGTTGGACGAAAGAGCCCAGTGCAGGTGTGGAACCTGATGGTGAAAGGTCCCCAGCGATAGCTCTTGTATCACTCCAGCCGAGAGCTGGTCAAGAGCGACGAACCCTGGCTGTCCAGTCCTGCCAGTAGGCCAGACGTTCAGGAGGCCCATCCGCTGGAGCACTGCGCACAGCTTCCACCTGGGCACTGGCATAAGCAGGGAACTGGCACAGAGCTACATGGTGGAGAGCCTTAATCTTCCGTCGGACAGTGACTCTCTTTCCGTCCACTGTCCTGGTGACGTTGCCCTGAGGGTCCTCACTGAGCCTGTAAGCCACAGACAGCCCAGGGGTCTGACCATCTCTAATCTTGAACGCTGCCTCTCTGCCTGCCTCAGTGTCATCCAGCCTCATATCGGCAGCCAGGCCCTGATCGCTGTCTCTCCAGACACTTCCCCTGCCTACCCAGTGGCCATTGTGCTCCAGCTGGAGTCTCAGGTAGCTGGCATTCCCTCTGAGGGCTCTGGCGAAACATCCTCTCTCAAACATCTCCCAGTAAGGCCCGAATCCATCATCTACCTTTGCTGGAGTGTTGTAGGGAGCCAGCAGGCCAGTCACAGTCCTACCGTCACCTGTGACTTCCAGCTCTGAGGCTACTGCTCTGATATACAGGCCATCCATCACAGGACATCTACCTCCTCCTGCACATTCTCTATGAATTCCACAGCGCCCAGATTGAAGAAGGCCCTGGCTTCCTGCTGGGTGAACAGGCCACCCTGGAGACTCTTTATAGCCAGGTCCACTCTCTGGGGCAGGTCAGGCCTGAGCACAGCACCCAGGAAGAACCTGGCATGAGTCCCTCTGGGCAGACACTGGAGGGTCATCTGCTGCTCCAGGGGGACCAGGTAGTGCATCACAGTGGTGGTGATGAACTGCTGGAACACATCAGTAATGTTGCGATAGGTCAGGCTGGGAGAGTCCAGGCCCAAGAGGGCACCAGGGATTCCAATGGCCATAGCCAGCTGCTGAGCGTTCAGCTTCCTGGTTTCGTTCAGCTGGGCCTTCTCAGCATCAGAAGCCAGCACCTCCAGCTCTGTGCCACCAGGCAGGATGGCCCATTCTCTGGCCATGGCCACAGCCTTCATTTTTGCTTTGAGGCTGTCTGCCTGGGCCTGGGTCAGCTCAGGGTTAGGGTGCTTCACAGCGCCTGGGGGTACTGCTCCGCCTTCAAAGTAGGCAGCAGCCCAGCGTTCAGCAGCCACGTTGCTGGCCACCAGCCCTGGGTACAGGGTCATGACTCCTCTGCCTACCAGGTCTCCATTGAGCGCATTCATGGCTACATGGAAGACCTGCTCTGGCTGGTAGCTCTGGCCATTGATCAGGTAGTGATAGTCACCACCATCGGTCAGGATCTGCCACTGGCCAGCAGGCACTGGGACCAGGATGTCAGGCCAGCCATAGCTGTTCTTGGGTCCCAGCACAGCGACATAGTTCCCGAACAGGAACATGTCTCGCAGGTACTCACTGATGAAGTCTGCGAACGTACGCTGTGGCCCTGGAGTGGGATTCTGGAGAATGGCAGGGTCATTCGGTATCGGAGTGGCCTGCCGGTAGCCATGGAGAGGCATCTGGAGCAGGAGACTGGTGGTGATGTTCAGGAACCCGCCCACTACAGGGAGCCCCAGCACCTGGTCCTCTGTGACATAAGGGAGCAGGCTGGTCTCATAGCCTGACCAGTGCTGCCAGACTCCCAGGCTCTGCAGATTCTGGTGAGGTATGGCAGTCTTTCTGACAGTGGGAGTCCTGGCCCTCTGGAGCAGTTCTAGCAGTGCCATCACTCATCCTCTGGAGGTAGGGTCCTGTGCTCTGCGTACAGAGAGCCGAACAGGGTGATGGAGGCTGCCAGCAGTGCCCAGACTTCTCTGTCCAGGAGCCTCCAAGAGACAATGAGAATGATGCCTAGGCTGGCCAGCTGGATAACCCAGAGCAGATTACGCCTGACGTGCATCAGTAGATTGTCCAGGCTAGGGCTGGCTCTGATTTGAGCTGTGTAGGAGCCCAGAGGGCAAGCACAGCAGCCAGAGCTGCATCATTGTCGGCACTGTCATTGATTCGGTGAACCTGGGACACCAGCCCATCAGGTCCTCTCTTTGTCAGAGCCAGAGCAGCAGCGATGCCTGTGCCTCCCGGGTGACTGATCTGCCTGGCCCTCACTGCTGCGTAGAAGGCTCTGCAGGCCCTGGCCCATTCAGCTGGTCTCACAGCGCTATGGGGGATGCTCCAGGACTTGGCTACACGAGCGACAGAGGGCTCGCAGGGGGACTTCTGGGTGGTGACCAGGGCGGCAGGGCTCCAGCGGCTTAGGAGCCCATCTAGACGCTGCTCAGCATGCTCTAGGGCGTAGGGGCCTGTAAAGGTCTCCACCAGCTCGAGATGGTGCACTCTCGAGACGAGAGCTCCGGCGACAATGCTCACGTGGCGGAGCTCTGGGCCAGCGTCTACGGCCAGGACGAACGGCTGGTCTATGGGGAACTGATCCTTTGTGACGCAGGCATCCCATTCTGCTGGTTCCACCCAGCCACTGATCTGGGACACCTTCCGGCAGAGCACCTCCACTTCAAACACTCTGGGAGGGTCTGTCTGGAACTCTGCTCTGACCACATCCTCATCCAGCAGGTAACCCAGGGCAGGGTTAGCGTGAGCCCAGGCCCAGACCTCACCAGCGTTCATTCCTGGAGGGGCCGACCACTCGAAATAGCCCACAGGGCTCTCCTGGCCTGCCTCAATGGCATCTCTGCCTATGGTCTGCAGCTTGTTCATCACGACTGAGGACAGGTCCCCTTCTGTGGTGATGGCCCAGACCTGGGCGTCTCTGCGCACTCTCCTGGTCTTATCCAGTGCTGCGTAGGACTCCCAGGTACGCATCTGGCGGAGCTCATCCATCACCACCAGATCCACTCCTGAGAGCCCTCTAGCGCCACCAGTGGACCCAGAGACCAGTTTGTAGCGACCACCTTCCAGGTAGAATTCTTCCCTGCCCTCACCTCTGCGCATTCTGCCTACAGGCAGCCCTGCAGTGACAGCCAGGTCATAGGCATAGTTCAGGGCTTCCAGGGCGACAGTCCTGTTATGGGCTGTGCCCAGGACGAACTTCTCACCGAACAGACAGATCCCTCCCAGCACCCTGATGGCGGTAACCAGGGTCTTACCGTTCTGCCTGCCGACCACAGCCAGCATGGTCCGATAGCGGAATTTGTCGTTGACTCTGACCAGGCCCTCTCTGAGCAGGAACTTCTGCCAGGGCAGTAGGTCTATCTTTAGAACCTCCTCTGCCCAGTTGATCAGCGCATTCCCATAGCGATAATCCAGCGTTTTAACGCTAACAGGGCTGATCCTGGGGACACTTATGCCTAACAGGGAGGATTTAGCGTCAAATTGAGAATAATTTGGGCTGACAGGCAGCGATCCTCCA
>Ga0307297_10000225_pt1 | contig 13547 bp, 11 predicted proteins | sample ER_DNA_157_FD_194464 | JGI IMG/M metagenome (GOLD analysis project Ga0307297, IMG submission 194464) | Bulk soil microbial communities from the East River watershed near Crested Butte, Colorado, United States - ER_DNA_157 | ecosystem: Environmental > Terrestrial > Soil > Floodplain | place...
GTCCAGCAATTCCTTGCGGAAGCCGTTCATCACGGCCATCACGATGATCAGGGTGGCGACGCCGAGCATGATGCCGAGGAACGAGAACCCGGCGATCACGGAGATAAAACCTTCCTTGCGGCGCGCGCGCAGATAGCGTCCGGACAACAGCCATTCGAAGGGCGCGAAAGGTGGGGTTCGAACTGGCTCGCTCATGGCTTCATCCATAGTTCGATTTTCACACGATTCGGGCTAATTGTGGCCGTATCGCCTGAGATTCCGCCGCTTGCGGTGGATAATTCGTCACGACGTCAGCCGCGCCACGACTTCCGCCGGGCTCAGATTCTCGCGCGTCCCGTCGCTGCGCCGCTTCAGTTCGAGCTTGCCGTCGGCGAGGCCCTTGGGACCGACCAGAATCTGCCAGGGCACCCCGATCAGGTCGGCCGCGGCGAATTTCGCGCCTGCGCGCTGGTCGGTGTCGTCATACAGCACCTCGACCCCCTTGGCGCCGAGTTCGCGATAGAGTGTCTCGCAGGCCGCATCCACATCATCCGCGCCCTGCTTCAGGTTCAGGATCGCCGCCTTGAACGGCGCCACCGCCTCCGGCCATTTGATGCCGGCATCGTCATGGCAGGCCTCGATGATGGCGCCGACCAGCCGCGAGACGCCGACGCCGTAGGAGCCGCCGTGAACCGCCAACTCGGCGCCATCGGCGCCCGCCACCAGCGCCTTCATGGTGTCGGAATATTTGGTGCCGAAATAGAAGATCTGGCCAACCTCGATGCCGCGGGTGCGCACCTTCTTGTCCGCAGGCACTTCGCGATCGAACCGCGCGGCATCGTGGACGTCTTCGGTCGCGGCATAGACCGAGGTCCATTGCTTGATGATCGGAGACAAATCGCTCTCGTAGTCGATGTCGTCGCCTGGCACTGGCAGCTCGAGCACGTCGCTATCGCAATAAACCGCGGACTCGCCGGTCTCCGCCAGCACAATGAATTCATGGCTGAGATCGCCGCCGATCGGGCCGGTCTCGGCGCGCATCGGGATCGCCTTCAATCCCATCCGGGCGAAGGTGCGCAGATAGGCGACGAACATCCTGTTGTAGGAGCGCCGCGCCGCAGCCTCGTCGACGTCGAAGGAATAGGCATCCTTCATCAGGAATTCGCGGCCACGCATCACGCCGAAACGCGGACGCTGCTCGTCGCGGAATTTCCACTGGATATGATAGAGATTGAGCGGCAGGCTCCTGTAGGACTTCACATAGGAGCGAAAGATCCCGGTGATCATTTCCTCATTGGTCGGCCCGTAAAGCAGCTCGCGCTTGTGCCGGTCGGTGATGCGCAGCATTTCCGGACCATAGGCATCGTAGCGACCGCTTTCGCGCCACAGGTCGGCCAGCTGCAGAGTCGGCATCAACAGTTCGATGGCGCCGGCGCGGTTCTGTTCCTCGCGGACGATCTGCTCGATCTTCTTCAGTACCCTGAGGCCGAGCGGCAGCCAGGCGTAGATGCCCGCCGCTTCCTGTCGCATCATGCCGGCGCGCAGCATCAGGCGATGCGAGACGATCTCGGCCTCCTTCGGATTCTCTTTAAGGATAGGCAGAAAGAATCGCGACAATCGCATGGGGACACTCAAAGAATCGGGGGGACACGGCGCGTGCCAGTGAAACCGGATCGGCTGCAAAAACACAAGGGCGGGATAGGAAAAAGCCGCTAAAACAGCAGATTACCCGCCGTTTTTACCACTCCCGTTGACCGTGCGATTAAGGCGCAAACGCGGCCTTGTGAAATGTCCCCCGGAAATCCCTTCAGCGCGCCGGCACCTCGAACTCGCCCCCCAGCGTGAGCTTCTCGAAATCCGTCACCAGAGCGTCGATGCGCAGCTGCCAGCGGCCGGCAAACGGAAGCGGCACGTCGCGAACCGACCAATAGCCGTCGGCGCCGAGTACGGCCTTGCGCTCGAACGGCTCGATGCCGCGCTCCGGCAGGCTCAGCGTCAAGGTCGCTTCCTTGGCCGTCAGCGGGCTGCCCTCGCCGTTCATCAGTTGGAGCACAAAATGGTCGACGCCCACCTTGCCCGGCGAGATCAGCACCTGGAACATCGCATTCTCGGTATGGATATGGACCGCCAGCGGCGCCACGATCGCCGTGGCCAACGCACGCGGCGGCGGCGTGAAACGCCAGCCGGCCACCACGGCCAGAATCGCCACGACGATCATGCACTCGGCCAGGATCGATCGAACCAGAGGGCGCGTGTCGGAATTGCGCGCCAATGCCGGTGTCAGGCGGAAGCGATTCAACGCCGCGAGCCCGAGCAGCACCACGACCAGCGCAAGCTTGATCGACAGGATGATGCCGTATTGGCTGTCGATCAGCGCGCCAAGACGCTCGAGCTGAACGGTGGCCAGCGCCAGGCCCGATAGCACCAGCACGGCGACGACCAACATCGCGGCGTGCGAAAACCGGTTCAGGGCCGGAAGCAGAGGTTGCGCCGGTCGCAACGCCATCGCCGCCAGCGGCACCAGCGCGCCTACCCAAACAGCTACTCCCGTGCCGTGCAGGAACACGGCCGGGGCGGTCAACCATCGCGGCGCCGCCGTGGCGGCATGCCCGCTCGAGGCGAGCGACAGACCTACTCCGGCCAGCGCCAGCGCCGACAGCAGACCGGCGGAGCCGCCACCGCTTCGCAAGGCAACGACGCCCGCACTCATCGCCAGCTCAGCGATCAGCAGCGATTGAAACAGGCTAGTTGCCGCGGCGGCCTGCCACGGCGCCGCGGTTAGAAGGCCGCCCGGCGGCAGACCCAACAAATCGAGACCCTGAAGCCCCAGCGCCACCGGTGCGCTGACCAGGCCCAGCATCAGCGCGGCGATGATGAGCCGCGCACCAGCGCGCGCGCGGCCAATCCAGCCCACGAAGAACGCTCCGCCGACGCCGACCAACAGCCCGAGATAGACCCCGATCCGCGCCAGCCAGATCAGGCCGTTGACCGAGCCGGACCTGGTCTCATTCACCGGCGCCCCGGTCGCGGCGCCGATCGAAAACACCATGGAGCCCGCCACCGGATGGCCATCCTCCGAGGTGACGCGGTAGCTGACCACATGGGTCCCGCGCGGCAGGTTGTCCGGCAGCGCAATGACGATGGTATCGCCGGTGACGTGCACCGTCGCATCGTTGCGCGTCTTGCCGGCGGCATCGATCACGCTGACGACCGTTGGCGTTACCGCCTCGTTGAATCGCAGCTGAACCAACTTCGGCGCCAGCGCCAGGATGCTGCCGTCGCCGGGTTCGGTCGCCAGCAGCGTGGCATGCGCGAATGCGCCGGTGGCGAGACAGAGAAGCGACAGCAGGGTCGCAATGCCGGCGATCAGGCGCATCCGCCCGGCCTTACGGTTTCGGCATCAGCTTGACACCAGGCGCCGGCGACTTGTCGTCATGGGAATGGCCGGCGCCCGGTGCCGGGATGTCGATCCAGCGGCTGACTCCCTGCTCGCATTCCTGCACCACCGGGAAATACAGCATGCTGTTGGGCTTGAGATTGCCGGTCAGAAAGGTGCTCATGACGAACTCGTCGTAGTGGCCGTCGGCCAGCTTGCCGCCGCTCCACACCACTTCCTTGACGCCTTCGGAAAACTTCTTGCCGTGATAGCTGTAGTCGGCGGCGTATTTGCCGCTGATCGCCTCTACGCTCCAGCCCGCCTTCGGCATCGGTTTAACCGCGATCACCCCCTCGGGAATTTGCACGCGGATTTTTGTGGTCGCCGAACCGGCGCAGCCATGCGGGACGGTGAATACCGCCTTGAAGGACGCACCGATGGTCGCCTGGCGATTTTCCAGCGAAACATGTGCTGCGGCCGGCGATGCTGCGAGCGTGGCGATGGCGGCGAGAAGGATCATCTTCGACATGATCGGCCTCACTTCTTCGCGCCGGAATGACTGTCGTGACCGCCCGAATGGCCCTCGTCCGCGCCGGGACCCTTCGCGCCCACGCCCTGCACGTCGAACGCCACCTTCACCTTGCCCGCCTTCTCGAACTCCAGCGTCACCGGCAGCTTGTCGCCCTGCTTCAGGGGCCCCTTGAGATCCATCAGCATCAGGTGGTAGCCGCCCGGCGCCAACTTGGCGGTGTTGCCGGGCTCGATGACGAGACCCTTGGCGAGCGGGCGCATCGTCATGACGCCGTTGTTCATGGTCATTTCGTGGATCTCGAGCTTGCCCGCGACATCGGCCGAACCGCCGATCAGTCGGTCCGCGGCGGCGCCCTTGTTCGCGATCGTCAAGTAACCGCCCGCGATCTTGGCGCCGCCCGGCGTGGCGCGGCTCCAGGCCTGCTTGATGACGAGATCGCCGGCCTTGACGTCCTGCGCGCCCGCAGGGGTGACCAGCAGAGCTGCGAAGGCGACGGCGCAGCCAAGGCTGCGTACGGTGAGTTTCATGGTTGTTTTCCTTTTCTTGCGTGAACAAATAAATCGCCGGGTTTGGTAACGGTTACGTCAGAACTTGATCCTGACGTCGGCTACATAGGTTCGCTGGGGAAACGGGTGGAACAGCGTGTATTTTGCATTCCCCACATTGTCGATGCCGAAATTTGCCGTCGCGGTTTCCGAAAACCGGTATTGCGCGCGGAGGTCGACCACCGTGAAAGGATCGAAGGCCTGGAACACGTTGCGAACCGTATCGGTGTTGTCGAGCGTCGAGAACTGCTTGCTGCTGTGGCGCAGCGCAGCGGTAAACGACCAGTGAGCGTCGGGCCGGTAGGTCGCCCCGGCGGTCAGGCGCCACGCTGGTATATTGGGCACGCGCTTGCCCTCCGCCGTGGTTCCACCGACCGTGCTGACGAAGCTCGGATCGCGCAGAATCCGCGAGTCGACATAGGTCACGCTGCCGAACGTTTCGAGACCGTCGATCAGAACATTGTTCTTCTGCGCAGCGAGTTCAATGCCGGTATTGCGCACCGCCTCGACATTGGTGACGAAACTGGCGGTTCTTGCTGTGCCATCGGCAAGCTGCGCCAGCTGTGCAATCAGCGCGTCATGAACGTTCTCGTTGAACAGTGAAAGCCGCACCTTGCCGTCGACAAACCGCCGCTCGACCGCGATCTCCTCGCTGAGGACGTTTTCCGGCCTCAGATTTGGATTTGGGATGGCAAGGCTCTGATCGCTGGCCGAAACCACCTGATAGAGTTCCGCCACGGTCGGAAAACGATAGGCCTGTCCGATCGACGCCGTCAGTAGCCATTGGCGCGAAGGTTCGAAGGCCAGTGATGCCTTGGGCGAGAACCGCACTGCCTGCAGCTCGGGCTGTGCTTGCGATACCGACGTCAGAATGTTTCCGTTGGCAGCACTCGTCACCGAATTCTGCGTCGTGGTGTTGACATTGTAGCCGTCGGAGGCCCGCCAGTCTTCCAGCCGGCCGCCCAGCGTCAGTTTGAACATCGGAGCGAACCGCCAGGCGTCCTGCACCCACAACGCCAACGTCCGCGTGGTCCCGATGCCGTTGCTGTACAGCGAATTCGTCGAGTCGGCACCCGCGTTCCAGTTCGGCGTCTGGTAGGTCGGATTGTTCAGGTGGTAGCGGTCGGCATGCAAACCAAAGCTCACCTCGTGGGCATCGCCGGGCCGCCAGATTCCCTTGGCGTCGCCATTGGTCCAGTTGGTGCCGTCCATTCGCGCGATCTTTCCGTAACTCGTGAACGCCGCGCTGTTGGGGAGAACGCTGAACGGAAGCCGCTGGATGTCTTCCAGATAATCGTAACGCGAGACCGACAGATCGAAATCGAACGTGCCGCGTGTGTCCGACTTGATCGACGCCGCATTCGCCAGGTGTTTTTGATACAGCGTATAATAATTGCTGGCGAATCCCGCGACGTTGCCGAAGGTCGGACTGCCCGCGCCATTCTGCAGGTAGGTCTGCGCATCCGAACTGGCGTCGTTCGACCAGTAACCGGTCATGAACGTCGCCTTGACCAGCGGCGTGATATCCCAGGCGAACTTGCCCTTCACATTGGCCATTTCGGTGTGCAGCAGGCCGCCCGCGCCGACCACATCGGCGCGCGTACCGGCAACCCGGCCGGATTCCGGAACGACGCCGGTTACGCCCGCCGGCAGATTGGACGCTGTCGTCACCCATGCCAGCGGCTGACTAAAACTGTTCTGGAAATTGCCGCTGATGAAATAGGAGAAATCATCCTTCCTGTCGCCGATCGACACGCTGGTCTGGTCGGTGCGGTAGGTATTTTTCGTCTTGTAGAAATCGAAGGTCTGCAACGCTTCGGTCTGCTTGGCCGTGATCTCGAGCTTGTCCGGCATCCGCGTCGTGATCAGCAGCACGCCGCCCGCCGAATTGCCGGGATAGGCCGCCGAGAACGGGCCATACAGAAAATCCACCCGCTGAATCTCTTCCGGCGCGACGAGGCCCCAGCGCGGTGCGCCGATCGTGTTGTTGTTGGCGATCAGCGCGCTGAGCAGGATGTCGTCGGCATAGACGAGGCTGCGGGCGCTGGCGCCGACGCCCGAGGTGCGGGTCGCCAGCACCGGCTGGGTGTCGCCCGCGTTGCGCTTGCGGACGAACAGGCTCGGCAGGTACTTCACGGCATCCGGGGTATCGACGACGTTGACCTTCTCCTGGATGTCCTTCGCTGTGATGCTCTCGGAGGTCTGCGGCAGCTGGTACCGCTGCTTGACCGGCGGCGTCCCCGGCGACGCAGCGCCGCCGCCGCCCTCGGTGGTGATCACCACCACGGGAAGCTGCCGTTCGGATGCTGCGGCGGTCCGCTGGGTCGGCCGAGGGCCCGCCTCGGGCCGACTGGGCTTCCGCGCGGCGCGCCTGGCCGGCGCCTGCGGCGCATCGATGGTGACGGCCGGCAGCTCCGTTTGGCTGCTCTGGGCGTTGGCAATACCGGCGGGCGCCAAAAGCGCCAGCTGAATTGCGACAACGCTCACACCGGCAAAGGCATGAAAACGTAACATGGAAATGTCCTGACACTGGCACGGTGGCCAGCCCGCTCAACGGGCGTGATCCGGCGCGGCAGAGCCGTCCCGGTCGCGAGGTTCGGTCAGGAAATGGACGGTGGCGCGCGGGCTTGGGGGTGCCAACCGGTCCGGGATCCGAACCGATCGGACGCGGGATCGAGCCACACCATGCGTCCGGGCTGGCGTACTGGCGCCGCAAAGGTCGCCTCGGGCGTGTCGAGGGAGGCGGCCGCATGCGCCACGCAGCACATCGCGCAGGCGCCGTCATGGGCGCGATGTTGGCCAGTCTGGCCGGTCTGGTCCGACGTCGAGGCAGCGCCACCCGAGCAGATCGGGGCATTATGGAGGGGGTCGGAGGCTGCGATGCTGGCCGCCCAGCAGGCACCGATCGGTGCCAGGATCTGCACCGCGAGGGCCATCAGGACGATGGGAAGAAAATTCCGCAACCGCCGCCGCATCAAGAACCACCTCTTCGACATCGCCTATTAATCATGCAGGGAGTCCCGAGTCGAGATCAGGTTCCCGGCGATTGCCTGGGAACATACGGCCTCAACAGCCAAACCGTTTGATCTCGAACAACCAAATAGCGCGATATTTCCGGATTACCCGCGCGCCGCACCACTTCCACCCACCCCCGAGCCTTCAGGCTGCTTACCTGAACGCGAATTACATTAGCAACGGCAACTCCGGGTGGCGTGAATTCAATTCATTTCGCCAATTGCTTTAATTTTGAACAATCGTTGCTGAAATTGATGACAAAACGAACAGTGCGGGCTCAGGCTGGCCGAGAGGTTCAAGTCTGGTGGTCCAAGTCTCGGGAGGAGCCCTGGCGCGCACAAGCAGCGTCGCCCCGTCAATCAAGATCAAATCTAATCTTGCGGGGGAATAGGGTCGACACAATTTTTGGAGCAGGGCACGCGCCCTGCTCTTTTTTTTCGACATGCTTTTGGCAGCCGGAACGATCGGCTCACGCAACGAATCGCGACGCAGCGCATGACGGCACCGGACAATCCGATCCAGCTCAGTTTTGTACTAGCCGCGGAGCGTTGCGCGGACCTGACGCCGCTGGTCTATGACAGGCTGTTCCGCCAACACCCGGAAACCCAGTCGATGTTCCGCAGCGAAGGCGGCGAACTCGTCAGGGGTTCGATGCTGGCTCTGACCATCGATGCGATGCTGGATTTCGCCGGCGACCGCAGCGGGCATTTTCGCATGATCGAATGCGAGGTGCAGTCGCATGACGACTACGGCACGCCGCGCGAATTGTTCGGCAAATTTTTCGGCGTGATCGCCGCCACGGTGCGCGAGCTCCTGGCAAACGACTGGTCACCTGAGATCGACGCGGCATGGCGGAAATTGCTCGATGAGATCGACAGCCTCGTCGCCAGCAGCCAGGCGCAAATCGGGCCTGACATCCACGGTCCCCGCCCGAGCAAGTGCGAGCAATTATGACGGACATAGAGCTAAGGTAGCGTTCGCGCTTCGAATGTGAGACAATCGCTTGTTCCGCGGCGCAACAAAACGACGCCGTCGGGCAAAGCGAGGGAGCAAGCAATGTCCGGGAGTGATAAATCCTCAACGACCAGACGTGATCTTCTACAGGCGGCGGCGACCGCAGGCATGGCCGGCGCCCTGCTCGGCGGGTTGGGCGCGAGTCCCGCGCTGGCGGCGGCGGCACGTTCCGAGAAGCCGCTGAAGGCCGCCTTTTCCAATGCGGGCCTGCAGGCGACCTGGTGCGCCCAGGGCAAGCAGGCCGCCGAATGGTGGGGCAAGCTATTCAACGTCGAGGTCACCTGGTTTGACGGTCAGCTCGATGCCGTCAAGCAGCGCGCCGCTATCGACAACATGGCCTCGCAAAAATGGGACTTCGTGGCGATCCAGGCGTTCGGCATCGGCACGCTGACGCAGCCCGTGCAGAAGATGATCGATGCCGGCACACCGGTCATCGACATGGATACGCTGATCGCACCGCTCGACCAGATCAACGTCCACACGTTTCTGGCGCCCGACAACGAATTCATGGGCGCCTCGGTGACGCAGGCGCTGGTCACCGCCCTCGGCGGCAAGGGCAAGGTGATCATGACCCAGGGCGCGCTCGGCCACACCGGTGCACAAGGCCGCGCCAAGGGCTTCAACACCGTGGTCAAGCAATATCCCAACATCGAGGTACTCGACACCCAGCCGGCGGACTGGGACGTCTCGAAGGCGGCGCGGCTTTGGGAGACCTACCTCACAAAACACCCGCAGATCGACGCGGCTTTCTTCCACAATGACGACATGGCGCTCGCCGCCTACAACATCATGAAGGCGCGCAACCGCACCAACATCCTGATCGGCGGGGTCGATGCCATGCCGCCGGCGATCAGCGCCGTGAGCGAAGGCCGCATGTTCGCCACGGTCCGCAACCCGTCGTGCCGCATCCACGGCGGCGCGATTATCGCCGGCGTCGCCGCGGTCACCGGGGGAGAAAAGAGCGGACAAGGCATCCCGAAGAGCGTCGTGACCGACGGTCCGGTCGTCACCAAGGCCAATGCCGCTGGAATGCAATGGATGGAGAACCACTTCCTGATCTGAGCCCCTGATGCCGCAAGGTCGCTCGCCTATCCTCGAACTATCCGGGATCACCAAGACCTTCGGCGGCGTCGAGGCGCTACGCGGGGTCGACTTCGCGCTCTCCGCCGGCGAGATCCATGGTCTCGTCGGCGAGAACGGCGCCGGCAAAAGCACGCTGATGAAGATCATCGCCGGCGTGCATGCGGAATTCTCCGGCCGCTTCGTGCTCGATGGCCGCGAGACCCGCTTTCGATCGGTCCGCGACGCGCGCGCGGCCGGTATCGCCATGGTGCATCAGGAGCTCAGCGTGGTGCCCGATCTGTCGGTGGCCGAGAACGTGTTTCTCGGCGCGCAGCCGACCAACCGCCTCGGCGTCGTGCAGTGGCGGCGCATGGCGCGTGAAGCCCGTGAACAACTCGCCAGATTCGGCATCGACGCCGATCCGCTTTCCCGGCTCGGCGACCTGCCGATAGGCCTGCAGCAGTTGATCGAGATCGCCCGCGTCCTGTCGTCCGGCGCCCGCATCATCATTCTCGACGAACCCACCTCGGCGCTCTCGCCGCCGGAGGTGGAGCGCCTGTTCGCGACCCTGCGACGGCTGCGGGATGCAGGCACCGGCATCGTCTTCATTTCCCATTTCATCGAGGACATCCTGCGCGTCTCGGACGCGGTGACGGTTTTCCGCAACGGCAGGAAGGTCGCGGACACCCCGGCGGCCGCGACCAGCAAGGGCGCCCTGATCGAAGCGATGATCGGCAAGGGCGGCGAGACCCTGGAAGAAAGCTACACCGACGAAATTGCGTTGCCACCGCCGAGCGATCGGCCGGTGGTGTTGAAGGCAAACCGGCTCTCGCTTGCCCGCAACCTGCAGGACGTCTCGTTCCAGGTGCGCTCCGGCGAAGTGCTCGGCATTTACGGCTTCATGGGCTGCGGACAGCTCGAACTGGCGCGAATCCTGTTCGGCAAGCTCTCGCCCGACCACGGCACGGTCGTCATCGGCGACGACGAAAAGACCTTCGGCAGCACTGCCGATGCAAGGCGGGCCGGAATAGCCTTCGTTGCCGAGAGCCGCCGCGCCATGCTGTTCCTCCAGGAGCCGGTCTACAAGAACATCTCGATCAGCATCCTCGACCGCCTTTCATCGCTGTTTCTCAAGCCGTCGCGCGAGCGCGCAATCGCCGCCCGACAGATCGAGCAGCTGCAGATCAGGCCGGCGGCGGTCGAACTCGAGCTCGGCATGCTGTCCGGCGGCAACCAGCAGAAGGTCGCGCTTGCGAAGTGGCTGAGCTATCCGCCACGCGTTCTGGTGCTGTGCGAGCCAACCCGCGGCATGGACGTGGGCGCCAAAAACGACGTCATCAACATCATCCGCGATCTGCGCGCGCGGGGACTTGCCGTCATCGTGCTCTCGACCGAGCCCGAGACGGTGCTGTCGCTCGCCGATCGCATCATCGTGCTCAAGCGCGGCACGGTGGTGCGCGAATTCAGCAACGAGGCGATCAGCAAGGACCGGCTGCTCGAAGCGGCGTGAGGAGACCATATGACGACCGATGACAGCGCGACGGCCGCCGCGGCCAATCGCAAGCGACCGCGGAGTTTCGCTGCCATGCTGCGCTCCCAGATGCGCAATATCGCGCCGTTCGTGACGCTGATATGCCTCACCGGCTTCTTCGCTGTCGCAAGCCCGTCGTTTGCGACGCTCGACAATCTCGGCAACATCCTGACCCAGATTTCGGTCACGGGCATCATCGCCGTCGGCCTCACCTTCGTGATCTTGTGCGCCGAGATCGACCTGTCGATCGCAAGCATCGCCAACGTCACGGGCATCGCGGTCGCCTATTTCACCGCCCAGGAATCCTACGTCAACATCGCCAACATGCCGATGCCCGGCTGGGCGGCGATCCTGCTGGCGCTCGGGCTGTGCGCGATGCTCGGCCTGGTCAACTCGCTGGGGCTCACGGTGATCGGCATCCCCTCCTTCATCATGACGCTGGCGATGATGCAAATCGCCGCCGGCATATCGGCGCTGCTGGTACGAGGCCAGATTGCCTACAAGGTGCCGCCCCTCGTCTCGACGCTCGGATCGTCGTCGATCGGCGGCGTTCCCTGGATCGTGATCGTCGCGGCGTTGATGTTGCTCGGCGGCCATCTCGTGCTCACCTATACGCGCTTCGGGCGGTACATTTACATGGTCGGCGGCAATCGTGAGGCCGCGGAATATTCCGGGCTCAACGTCAAGCTGATCCTCGGCAGCGTCATGGTCATCTCGGCGGTCTGCGCCGGCATCGGTGGCATGCTGGGCGTCGCTCATTTCGGCAGCGCGCAGCAGAACGAGTTCGACTCGTACCTGCTCGATTCGATCGCCGCCGTCGTGGTCGGCGGCACCAGCCTGTTCGGCGGTCGTGGCGGCATTCCCAATACCATTGTCGGCCTGTGCGTGCTCGGTGTCCTCAACAACGGGCTCGATCACGTCAACATCGACAGCTTCCTGAAGATCCTGATTCGAGGCCTGATCCTGCTGGCGGCGCTCGTCATCAACGTCTATGCGCAACGCTGGCGGGACCGCACCGCCGAATAGAGCGTTTCAGCCAAAATCCGGCTGCCAGTCACGCAGCTCGCGCGCCGCTTTCGTCACCGCGCAGACGGAATTGAACGACGGCGTGTCGAGCATCATCGCGCGGGCGAGACGCAGGCTTCGCGCCTCGCAGACCGCGCGACGCCTGGGGTCCTCGATCCATTCGAAATCGATATTGTGTGCGAGACCGAGGATGCGGCGAATGATCTTTGCCGCGGCGAAGCCGACGGTGTCCCGAAACAACCGATCCATATAGGCCTGCCGTTCGGCCTCGAGCCGCGCCGCGCCGGCCGGGCCGGAGAAAAGCGCTGCGGGATAGGCGTCGCCGCTGGCCCCGGCGCGCCACAGCTCGACAAACTTGCGGGAAAATTCCAGCCATACATTCTCGATCGTCTCCAGCATCCAGTCCTCGAACGCCCGCCGCTCCCCCGGCGAGCGCTCGTGGCCATCAGAGGCCAGATAGCCCATGATGAGGTTGCCGAGCACCGCGCCGAGATCGAACCCCATCGGTCCGTAGAACGCGAACTCCGGGTCGATCACCAGCGTCTCGCCTGGCGTCACCATGATCGATCCGGTGTGAAGATCGCCGTGGATCAGGGCTTCGGGATGGCCCATGAATTTGAGCTTGAGCCGCGAGATCGCCACGTGCAGATCGAGGTCCTCGCGAAAGGAGGCGGCGGTCGCATCGAGCCAGGGCGACGTCCAGCGGTTCTGCTCGGCCCCGAAATAGGGCTCGGTGAAGATCAGATCCTCGGTGATCTTGCACAGCGCGTGGTTGCCGCAGAACGTTGATATCCCCTGCTTCTTTTCGACGGCCGGAACCGCCAGATCTGAGCTGAGGAACAAGGTCCGCGCCAGAAAGGTCGTGATGTGATCGACGAAGCGGGGATAACAGGTGCCGGAAACCAGTCCCTTGCGCATGATGATGTGCGGTTCGAGCAGCTCCATGGCGATGAGGGCGAGCGTCTCGTCATGGTGAAGCACTGAAGGTACCAGCCCGGGGGCCAGCCGGGCCTGGTGCACGAGCGCCAGATGTTCATAATGCGAGCGCGAGAGCGGCAGCGGCCAGCTCTCCCCGACCAGGCGCACATAGGGCAGCGCCTGCTTGACGGCAATTCCGCTTTTGGCTCCCTTGACGATGAAGACGAGATTGAGGTTGCCGTCACCCACCTCGCCGATCGACCAATCCGCCGGCGATCCGCCAAGCCGGGCGGCCATGGCAGGCAGCCTTGCCAGGTAGTTTCGCAGGTCCGCATCCCGCAGAATTCGGTACTCGTCCCCAGGCGCAGCGCCCAATTGCACTTGAGGTAAAGTCATTCGATGCCCCCTGCCCGTATGGCAGCGGGGCGTTACGGCTTCACTCCCGCTCCAGGAAATTCGAACCGATGTCGGCTTTCTTCTTGATCGGATCGTAATCGCAATAGATGCCGTCGGCAACGAGCGTGTAGTTCGCAACCACCGTGTATTTGT
>Ga0307297_10000226_pt1 | contig 13534 bp, 17 predicted proteins | sample ER_DNA_157_FD_194464 | JGI IMG/M metagenome (GOLD analysis project Ga0307297, IMG submission 194464) | Bulk soil microbial communities from the East River watershed near Crested Butte, Colorado, United States - ER_DNA_157 | ecosystem: Environmental > Terrestrial > Soil > Floodplain | place...
CGCGCTGAAATATCTCAAGGCGGGGGTCCCCGGCGAGATCCATGTCCGGGGCCGGACAAAGCTTGGCTTTGCGATTTTCGAGATCACAGACAACGGCCGTGGTATCGATCCCAAGGATCACCAGCGGATTTTCGATCTGTTTCGCCGCGCCGGCAGCCAGGACAAACCGGGCCAGGGAATTGGACTGGCCCACGTGCGCGCCCTCGTGCGGCGCCTCGGGGGGACCATGTCGGTATCGTCGGAACTCGATCACGGCAGCACCTTCACCATCACGTTGCCCATCCGCTGGGCCGCCACTAACCGGAACAGAGAGCCATGAGCAATCCAGTCACCATCATCATGATCGAGGACGACGAGGGACACGCCCGGCTGATCGAGCGCAATATCCGCCGCTCCGGCGTCAACAACGAGATCGTGCCGTTCACCAATGGTACAGATGCGGTGAAGTACCTGTTCGGCAGCGACGGCAGCGGCCTCCATCACAAGGGCAATGCGCTGCTGATTTTGCTCGATCTGAATTTGCCCGACATGACCGGCATCGACATCTTGCGGCGGGTCAAGGAAAACAGCTATCTGAAATGCGCGCCCGTGGTGGTGTTGACCACGACCGACGATTCCCAGGAGATCAAGCGCTGCTACGAGCTCGGCGCCAACGTCTACATCACCAAGCCGGTGAACTACGAAAGCTTCGCCAACGCCATTCGCCAGCTCGGGCTGTTCTTCTCCGTCATTCAGGTCCCGCCAGCCGCCACATGAACGCGAACACGCCCACACTGCTCTATATCGACGACGATCCGGCGCTGGCCCGGCTGGTCGAGCGCGGCATGACGCGGCTCGGCGTCAACGTGGTCCATGCCCCCGGCGGCGAGGAGGGGCTGGAACGCCTGCAGCAGGGCGGCATCGACGTCATCGCGCTCGATCAATACATGCCCGGCCTCGACGGCCTGGAGACGCTGGAGCGGATTCTCCCGATTCCGGACGCGCCGCCGGTGGTGTTCGTCACCGCCTCGCAGGATTCGGCCATCGCCGTCACCGCGCTGAAGAAGGGCGCCGTCGATTACCTGGTCAAGGACGTCCAGGGCGACTTCATCCCCCTGCTCCATGTCGCCGTCGACGGCGCCATCCGGCAGGCGATGGTGCGCAAGGCCCGCGACGAGGCCGAGGCCGAGGTCCACGCCTCGCGCGATCGCTATGCCGCGCTCGCCGCCGAACGCGAGGTGCTGCTGCGCGAGGTCAACCATCGCGTCGGCAACTCGCTGCAGATCATTGCCTCGCTGTTGCACCTGCAGGCCAATTCAAGCAGCCAGGACGACGTCAAGGCGGCGCTGACCAATGCGATGGGCCGGGTTGCCGCGGTGGCGCAGGTGCACCGCCGGCTCTACACCTCGCACGACCTCAAAAGCGTGCTGCTGAACCAGTATCTGGAAGCCCTGCTCGAGGACCTGCGGCGCTCGGCCGAGGGCAACAAGATGTCGCGGCTGACCTTGAAGGCCGAGCCGGTCGAGATCGACCCCGACCGCGCGGTGGCGATCGGCATCATCGTCAATGAGCTGGTCATGAACGCGGTGAAATATGCCTATCCCGACGGCGCCGGGCCGATCCATGTCACGCTGGATGCCGACGGCGACGATCTCGAACTGGCGATTGCCGACGACGGCGTCGGACTCAACGTCAAGACCGACCCGCGTTCTACCGGCATGGGCCAGCGCATTGTCTCGGCGATGGCCTCCAAACTCGATGCCGACGTCGTCCGCGATCCCGGCCACCCCGGCACGCGGATCCTGCTCAAGTTCCGCCGCGCCAACCAGCCCGCGGCAAAGCCGGCCTCGCGGCGGCGGGCTAGCCGCGGCTGCCCCGAAACGGCTATCCTGCCGCCATGACGTCGCGCGACTCCGCCTCCTCCGACATCACGCCCGAAGTGCTGCTGCGCGCCTATGCCTGCGGCATCTTTCCGATGGCCGAAAGCGCCGACGATCCGACCCTGTTCTGGGTCGAGCCGGAAATGCGCGGCGTGATTCCTCTCAACGGCTTTCGCATCGCCTCGCGGCTGGCGCGCACCGTGCGTTCAGACCTCTTCACGGTCACCGTCGACACCCATTTCAAGGCGGTGATGGCGGGCTGCGCGGCGCCACAAGCCGGCCGCGACGACACCTGGATCAACAAGCGGATCCGCGACCTCTATTTCGGGCTGCACCAGCTCGGGCACTGCCACAGCGTCGAGGTCTGGCAGAATGACGATCTGGTCGGCGGCCTGTACGGCGTCAGCCTCGGCCGCGCATTCTTCGGCGAGAGCATGTTTCACCGCGCCCGCGATGCCTCCAAGGTGGCGCTGGTGCATCTGGTGGCGCGGCTGATCGCGGGCGGCTTCGAGCTGCTCGATACCCAATATGTCACCGAGCATTTGCGCAGTTTCGGCGCGGTCGAAATTCCGCGGCGGCGTTATACCGCCTTGCTCGACAACGCGATCAAGGGCGCGGCGGCCGATTTTGCCGAGCTGCCGGTCGATGCCCCGGTCAGCGGCGCGCGGGCGCTGGAGATCATCACCGGGCGCGGCTGAGAGGCTTCCCGACGTAAGCGCTAGTTGCCGAACAGGCCGCCGAACAGGCCACCGGGGCGCTGCTGCTGTGGCGGCGGCGGTGGCGGCGGTTGCTGCTGGAATTGCGGCTGCGGCGGTGGCGCCGAACGCGGTACCGCCTGTTTCTGGGCCGGCGGCGGGCGCTTCTGGGCGGCCGGTGCGGGTTTCGGGGCCTCGGTCGGCGCCGCGGTCACGATGGTGGTTTCCGGGCCTTTGCAGTCGGTCAGCCAGATATCGTAGATTGGGTGCTCGACGCCGTGCAGGCCGGGGCTCGCCGCATACATCCAGCCGGAAAAGATCCGCTTCACTTCGCCCTGCAGCGTGATCTCGTCGACCTCGACAAAGGCGTCGGTGTTGGCGGCCTCGGTGGCCGGGCGGGTATAGCATGCGTTGGTCTTGACCCGCAGCGCGCCGAACTGGACGGTCTCGCCGATATCCTCGTCGAAATTGATGATGCGCCCGGTGATCTTGTCCAGCCCGGAGAAGCTCGCTTTCTTGTTGACGATCTTCTGCGCCGGCGGCTCGGAAACCACCTCGTCGCCGGGCTGCAGGCTGGCCGGCGTCTGCGGCACTGTGGCGCCGCCTTTGGACTGCTGACGCTGTCCAGGCAGACCCGGCTGCGGAGCGGCACCCGGCGGGGCGACACCAGGGCCCGGCTGCGGCGGCGCGACGGCAATGCCGGGCTGGGTATTTTGCGGAATGACGGTCGTGCCGGGCGGCGGCGCCAGCGGCTGGGTCTGCACCGACCCTGGCGGCGGCACGCCCTGCCCCGGCGGCGGACGATTGGGCGTCGGCAGCAGGCGGCCCCGCGGCAGTTCCGGCACCTGCTCGTCGTCGTCGTCAGCCGGAGGCTGTTCCCTGCCGCGCGGAATAGCCCCGGGCGGGCGCGGCGCAGGATCGGAAAAGATATTGCCGATCTGCGCGCGCGCCGGTGGCGCAAGCGAGATCGTCGAGGCGGCCACGAGGGCCGCGATACCGGTCAGGGCAATGGTTCGAAACATCTCGCGGCTTCAAAAGGCGAATCGGGCTCGCGACATTGTACAGACTTATCCGCCGCTCGCAGGTTAACCGGTTAACACGGCGAATACGGCGGGGAAAGGGCGGTCCGGCCCACTGGTCAGCCCTCGCCGCGGATGAAATAGTCACGCCCGATCAAGGTTAGCGCCGGAAATACCGCACCTCGCGCAGGACATCCGGGACAACCGGAGCAACAGGGGAAACGCCGCAATGACCGATCGTATCACGCTCGGTGGCCGGGTTGCGGTCGCCACCGGGGCTGCCGGCGTGATCGGCACCGCGACCATGCGGCTGCTGGCCGAGCCCGGGAAGCGATAAGGACGCGGTTCGGCCCGCCGTCCGAGGTCGCTTCGATTGTGGCCTTCCCGGCATCCGACGAAGCGAGCTACGTCCCGGGCTCGTCCTACACCGTCGATGGCTGGAGCAACCGCCGCGTGAGATCGTCATTCCGGGGCGCGCGCAAAGCGTGCGAACCCGGAATCCGGAGATTATCCGCGCGAGATTTCGGGTTCATCGCTGCGCGATGCCCCGGAATGACAGCTTTCAAAAACATCATCGATCCCGCAAGGATAGGCTGCAATACCGACTTGTGATTCCAGATACTGTCGCAACCGATATCGAGACCCCTCGTGATTGAACCGATCCTGCTGCTTGGAATCCCCGTCGATTTCATCCTGTTCGCGCTGACGCTGCTCGGCGTCGCCCTGTTTCATCGCCACACCCTGCCGGTAGCACTGGCCGGGCTCGCCGCCATCGCCGTCTACAAGGTGGCGTTCACCGGATTCAAATTCGGTGTGGGACTCGGCGGCCTCGGCCAGCACATGGCGCATGAATGGGTCATCCTCGCCAACCTGTTCCTGCTGCTGATGGGATTTGCGCTGCTGTCCCGGCATTTCGAGGAAAGCCGCATCCCCGATGAAATGCCGGCGCTGCTGCCCGACGACTGGAAGGGCGGCGTGATCCTGCTGGTTCTGATATTCGTGCTGTCGAGCTTCCTCGACAATATCGCAGCCGCCCTGATCGGCGGCACCGTGGCGCGCAGCGTTTTCCGGGGCAAGGTCCATATCGGCTATCTCGTCGCGATCGTCGCGGCATCGAACGCCGGCGGATCTGGCAGCGTGGTGGGCGACACCACCACCACGATGATGTGGATCGCCGGCGTCAGTCCGCTTGCCGTGGTGGAAGCCTATATCGCCGCCATCGTCGCGATGCTGATTTTTGCGGTGCCGGCGTCGATCCAGCAGCAACGGTACTCGCCGATTCAAAAGGATGCACCGACCGGATTGAAAGTAGATGGCACCAGGGTGTTCATCGTCGCCGCCATTCTGGTGGCCGCGCTGGCCGCCAACATCACCGCGAACCTGCAGTTTCCGGCGCTGCTGGAAACGGTTCCGGTGCTCGGGCTCGCGGTCTGGGCCGTGATCCTGCTGACCGCGAGCTTGCGCGCGCCGGACTGGTCGATCATGCCGGAAACTTTCAAGGGCACCGTCTTCCTGCTGGCGCTGGTGACGGCGGCCTCGATGATGCCGGTCGAAAGACTTCCCGTAGCCTCCTGGCAGACCGCGCTCGGCCTCGGCTTTGTCTCCGCGGTGTTCGACAATATCCCGCTGACCGCGCTGGCGCTGAAGCAGGGCGGCTACGACTGGGGCTATCTCGCCTATGCCGTCGGCTTTGGCGGTTCGATGATCTGGTTCGGCTCTTCCGCCGGCGTGGCGCTCACCAACATGTATCCGGAAGCGAAATCGGTCGGACGCTGGGTCAGCCAGGGCTGGCCGGTGGCGGTCGCTTACGTCGTCGGCTTCTTCGTGATGCTCGCCGTGCTCGGCTGGCATCCCGACGCGCCGCATTAGGGAGCGCACCTCACAATCCCTTTTTCGCTCGTACCGAATACGACAAGGGAATACGAGGCACGCCATCTGGAAGCCGCCACATCCGGTCCGACGCAGGCACCAGGCTCGGCAGGCCCCGCCAGGGCAAGACCTCGTGTTCATGAAACATGGTAATGGCAAGTCCGGCATCCATCAGTCCGCCGAGGACTGCCGAGAGCGAGTGGATCCATTCCTGTGTTGATTGATGCGTCATGATCGCCGGATCGCCGGTGTAGGTGGTCTGGTTCACGAACTGCAGCGGCCGGTCGGCAGGAGTTTGAAAATCGTAGGTAGGCACAAGCCTTCCAGCGTATTCTTCCAGCACGTTGAAGGTAGGATGAGCGTCGGCGAAGTAGAGCTCCCCGCCCGGCGCCAGCACGGACGCAATGACCTCCGCCCATTTCCTCACATCGGGCAGCCAGCAAATGGTTCCCCAGGTCGTGAAGACGAGGTCGAACGGGCCAGGCGTCAGATCCGGAGCCTGATCTACCGTCCCCTCGACGAAGTCTGCTTTCAGGCCAGTCTCGTCGGACAGGCGCCGGCCAACCTTCAGCGCGGCGCTGGAAAAATCCAGTCCGGTAACCGTCGCGCCGCGCCGTACCAGACTCAGCGTATCCTGGCCGATATGGCACTGCAGGTGCAGGACGCGCTTGCCGGCGATATTGCCGAGTTCGGCCGCTTCGATCTCATGCAGGGCATCCTCGCCGCCACGAAACCGCTCCAGCATGTAATCGCCGGTGGTATCGCGCGCGTGAATGGCGGCGCGTTCATCCCAGTTCCGGCGGTTCATCGCGATGTGGTCGGTCATTCGATGCCCTATCCCGCGCGTGCCGCGCGCCGCAGCGATTGCGGCGGCTGGCCGAAGGCGCGGATGAAGGCGCGGCGCATCCGCTCCGGATCGCGAAAGCCGGTGGATTGCGCCACGCGCTCGATCGCCTCGGAGGAGGATTGCACGCGCTGGCGCGCCACCTCGATGCGCAGCCGCTCCACCGCCTTCGACGGCGTGGTGCCGGTCTCGGCAATGAAGGCGCGGGCAAAATGCCGCGAACTCATGCCGGCCTGCTCGGCCATGTCCTCCACCGTCAGCGGCGCTTCGAGATGCTCGCGCGCCCAGGCCAGCAAGGGCGCGAAACGGCCGGCGGGCGCCTTCAATTCCAGCAGCGAGGAGAATTGCGACTGGCCGCCGCTGCGGCGCTGGTAGAGCACGAGCTGGCGCGCGGTCTGCTGTGCGACAGCGTCGCCGAAATCCTCCGCCGCCATCGCCAGCGCGAGGTCGATGCCGGCGCTGATCCCGGCCGAGCTCCAGATGTTGCCGTCGCGGACAAAGATGCGGTCGGGTTCGAGCTTTATCTTCGGATAGGCCTTCACAAAATGCCGCGTGCGTTGCCAATGCGTGGTGGCGCGGCGGCCATCGAGCACGCCGGCCTCCGCCAGGATGTAGGCGCCGGAGCAGACACTGGCGACGCGGATGCCGCGTTTAGCCATCGCCCGTACGAAGGCCAGCGTCGTCTCGCACGTCGCCGCCTGCCGCACCCCCTCGCCGCCGGCCACGATCAATGTGGTGATCGCCGCCGACGGTTTTAGGCCGCGCGCCAGCATCTCGACGCCGGACGAACTGCGAACCGGCCCCGGCTTCACCGCCAATAGATTGATCGATGGCGGCTGGCCGGCGAAGCGCGCGGCGATCTCGAATGCCGAGATCGGCCCGGCGGCATCCAGCAACTGGAAGTCCGGAAATACCAGCACGCCGATCATGTGATCCGCCCTGTGTCCTGAAACGAGGGAAATACGGCATTTCGGACGCAAGGTCATCATGGCAGATTGCACGGGTCAAGCAAAACGTTGCCAGCAAGACTCCGAAAGGTCTCATCATGTCCGCACCGCTTCAGATCGGCATCGTGCTGTTTCCCCGCGTAACCCAGCTCGATTTCACCGGACCGCTGCAGGTATTTTCCAGCGTGCCGGGGGCAAAAATCCATCTGATCTGGAAACGGATCGAACCTGTTACCAGCGACTCGGTGCTGACGATCACGCCGACTGTCAGCTTTGCCGATTGTCCGCAGCTCGACGTGATCTGTGTGCCCGGCGGCGGTGGCACCGACGACATGATCAATGACGAGGAGATGCTGGCCTTCCTGCGCAACCAGGCCGAGGGAGCAAAATACATTACCTCGGTGTGCACGGGGTCGTTGGTACTGGGAGCTGCCGGGCTGCTGCGGGGTTACCGCGCCGCGACGCACTGGACCGCGATGGATTTCCTGGCCGCATTCGGCGCGACGCCGACCAAAACCCGCGTGTGCGTCGACCGCAACCGCGTCACCGGCGGCGGCGTCACCGCGGGCATCGATTTCGCGCTGACGCTGGTGTCGCTGCTGGTCGACCGCCGCACCGCGGAGGCGATCCAGCTGCGGCTCGAATACAATCCGGCGCCGCCGTTCAACGCCGGTTCGCCCGACACGGCGCCGTCGGAGATCGTCGCTTTCATGAAGGATAGAATCGCGGCGGCACAGATCCGCCGCGGCGAGATGATCGAGCGCGCCGCGGCGCGCTTGCAGTCAGGCGACGCCGCCACGTCGCGGGCGGCCGCCACCTAACGCATTGGGCGGGCGTGAACGAAGTGGCTGGCGCGCATGAAGCGCAGCATCATCCACGGCGCGATCAGCCAGGATAGCGGGGGGGCGAGCACGAAGCTGGCCAGCACTACCACGGGAATCCAGAAGGATGCATGCTCCGCCAGCGTCGGCACGGCCAGTACCGTGACAAGACCGGCACCAAAGACGATCGCATTGGCCATCACAAAAATCAGCGCGGCGACCATCGCCCGCGCGCGGGTGTTGTCACTCATGGTGATTGCCTTTCGGTTGTGACAGTCAGCTAACGCGCCGCGACGGCGCTGGGTTCCCGATTCCCGCCGCAAGGGATTTGATCCACCCTCGGCGCAGTCTGCTGCCGCCCCTCCCCTCAGCCATCAAAGAAAAAGGCCGCCCGGTTTCCCGGACGGCCTTTCCTGTCCTGCGACAGCTGCACATTGACGGGCGATCTCAGGACCTCAATGCCGGGGGCCTATCTCCCAGCCGAATCCTGATCGGCAGCCGCTGCATCTCGGGGCAGTCGCGATCTGTTGCCCGAACCGGTGCGATGGTCCCCCATCTCCGCAAGATGGTTCATTGAGCCATGATCGCGTCCGCCATTCAACAACACGGCGACTACCATCCCCGCAGTTCCCGTTATCCACAGGTATGAATGCGCCGCAACAACAGCATCAGGCCGGGATCGGGCGCTCGGCCCGCGCCACCTCGGCGAAGATGATGCCATGGGTTATCAGGTAGAACGGCACCAGCAGCGTCGGGATGATCGACCATGGCAGCGACGCCATCGCGGTCGAGCCGATGGTCTCGCCGAAAATCTGGATCGGCGATCCCGGCGCCGACGTTGCACCGAGCGCAACCGCCATCACCAGATCGAGCGCGCCGAATACATTCCACACCAGCACGGCCTGGCGATTGGCCCAGAGATTGCGAGCGATTGCGAGCGCCAGCGGGATCGCGGCCAGGCCGACCATGATATCGCCCCACCCGGCGCTTTGCGGAAACGGCCCGCTCAACCGTCCCTGCAGCGCCAGCAGCACCATGAAGGCACCGGAACGATGCGCATGGCGTTGAGAGCGATCAACAACGTCACCGGTAGTGCCAGCAGCGTCTCGCGTACCTTGCCGAACAGTAGCGCCGCGATGCCAACGAGGATGACAGGCCAGCCGACCATCAGGCCGACCACGGGCACCGGCGTCGCCGTTGCGGCATAAATGCCGATGGTCGCCAGCCCAATCGCAAGCCCAATCCACATCCCCGCGATCGCCACCGTGGTCAGTTTCCCGCCGTGGACAGCGCCATCATTGCGATAGCGGCGTTCAGATTCACCATGATCGCGGCGGTGAGAAGCATGGTTCCAATCAGATCCAGCATCGGATTTCTCCCATACGTGTCACTACACTTATCAAGCCAAATCAGGGCCGGCTAAACGCCGGCTGTTTCTCATCCCAAGCTGCGAGTGGCCAGAACCTTTAGCGCGGCCTCGCCCTCGGCGCCCAGCAGCCGGCCGACATGCGCGTGCGCCTCGGACCAGAACGGAAAGCCGCGCCGCACGACGCCCCGCCCCTGCGCGTTGATGGCAATCATTCGCGCGCGCGGGTCGTCGCCGGGCTTGATCGAAATCCACTTGTTCGCTTCGAGCAAGGTCAGATTGCGGGTCAGCGTGGTGCGCTCCATACCCAGAAACCCCGCCAGTTTGCCGATCGGCATTTCGCCCCGCAGCAACAACTGCGACAGGATGGTGAACTGGGTGGCGCGGATGCCCGATTTCTGCATATAGCCATCATACAAGCGGGTAATCTTGCGCGCCGCCTGCCGTGACGCCAGACAGAAGCAGTCAGCGCATGCCATGTAGTCGGCAGCATCGGGTTCACCGGGTCGTTTCATGACGATGAGTGTAGCTACACTGATACAGCCACGCAAGAGGCAGGACGTTCCTGCCGGATTCAATTGAAGGCCCAGTTCCTGGCATCCAGGGCTGGTAATCGCCGGTCGCCGTGGGCCGCTGGACATCTGACGGGCCCATTCAGAGAGATATCCCCCGCCATCAACAAACCGGACAGCGTCAGTTCGGGATCGCTTTCCTGGGCGACGAACGATCGGAAGCTCAGCTGCTCGGCGTCCAGGGCTGATAGTCGCCGGTCGCCTTGGGGCGGCGGCCGCTGGCCAGCGTCGAGCCTGAGGGACGGTAGGCCGCCGCTGTCCCCGTCATGTTGGGGACGTGCGGCTTTTCCCATTCGCGCGGCGTGTAGCTCTCTTCGGTCGGCGCGACGTCGACGGTGTGATGCAGCCAGCCGTGCCAGGAGGGCGGCACCCGGGTGGCCTCGGCATAGCCGTTGTAGATCACCCAGCGCCGCTCGAAGCCGAGCGAGGGATCGATCTTGCGGCCCCTGGTGCGGTAATAAAGGTTGCCCTGCTCGTCCTTGCCGACCAGCTCGCCGAACCGCCAGGTCCACAATTGGGTGCCGAAGGTCTGGCCGTTCCACCACGTGAACAGCTTCAGAAAGAACAGTTTCATGCGCAAGGCCGGTTCGAGAACGGTTTCGGGAACACTGGGCTCTGATGCCACCGGCACGCCGGATTGTCCAGTTCAAGTCCGCGCGCGTAGCGCCGATCGGCCGGGGTCGGAAGCCTAAACTTTCGGTGAACCGTGGCCGCGAAACCGGCACAATCCGTTCATTCCCCATACAGTTCCGGTCCTACAGGCTGAGGCCTCGCACAATCGGTGCGAACTCGGGAACGCGTTTCGTTCGGCAGGGTTGACGTCGAAGGGCTTGGATGAAGCCCCGTAAATGGAGCCGATCATGAATAGCCTGAAGGTTTTGAGTATTGCAGCCGCGATGTCGCTGGCACTGGCCGCGCCGACCGCGGGTTTTGCCCAGACCAAGTGGTCCGGGCCCGGTGGCGGCGGCAAGGTCGCGGTGGGCGGAGGCGGAGGCGGTGGTGCCCCGATCGGCGGCGGTGGTGGTTTTCGCGCCGGCGGCGGTGGCGGCGGCCCTATGGCCGGTCCCGTCGCGCGCGCCCCGGGCGCGGGCTTTGGCGGTGGCGCGGCCGGACCGCGATTCGCTGCAGGTAGCGGTTTTCGGGGCGGTCACGCCGGTCACCGACACCACCATCATGGCGGCGGCGGCTTCGTCCCCGGTCTGGTGATCGGCGGCGCGTTAGCGTCGAGCTATGCCTATTACGGCTCGCCCGGCTACTACGGATCGCAATACGGCTACTACGATGACGGCTATTACGACGACGGCGCGGTGGCGGTGGCTCCGGGCGGCGATGATGTCGAATATTGCCGTCAGCGGTACCGTTCGTATGACATGCGAACCGGCACCTACCTCGGAAATGACGGCTTGCGGCACGCCTGCCCGTAACCGCATCTGAACTGGACTGCGGAGGACGGCGCATTGCGCCGTCCTTTTTCGTCAGGAGCGCAGCGCCATGGTGACGCCGCCGAGCGTCACCACCAGTGCGGTGAGTTCGCGCCAGCCGAGCGGCTCGTGCAGCATGGCGCCGGCGGCGAGCACGCCGATCACGGGCACCAGCAGCGTTCCGATCGAGGCGGTCGCCGCCGGCAGACGCTCCAGCGCTGCGAACCAGCAGACGTAACACAGGCAAAACTGGATCAGCGTCATATAGAGCATCGAGGCCCAGCCGACCGCCGACAGCGCCGCCAGCTGCGGCTGTTCGAGCGCCAGCCCGACCACGGCGACCGGCAGGCAGCCGAGCCCGATCTGCCAGGCCGCCAGCGACAAAGGCGGCATCGCCAGCGGAAAATGTTTTGTCAGCACGGTGCCGAGCGCGACGCAGAGCGCGCCCGCCAGCACGCACAGGAAGCCGGGCAGTTTGGCAAGACTGGCCTCGATGCCATGGCCGCCGATCAGGACCGCGATGCCGGCCAGCGCCACCGCCAGCGAGATAGCGCGCAACGGCGACAGCCGTTCGCCGAGGATCGGCCAGGCCAGCAGCGCCACCCACACCGGAACCGAAATGCCGAGCACCGCGGCCTCGCTGGCGTTGAGCCACAGCAAGGCCAGGCCCCATGAAGGCGACCCAGCCGCCGATCGTCAGCAGCGACACCAGCAAAAGCCGCGACCACATCGGCCGTGGCACGCCGAGACTCTGCCGCCGCGCCAGCGCGAACAGCGCCAGCGCCGCGGCGCCGACCAGGCCACTCAATCCGCGCGACGACAGCGGCGGCCACTCGCTCAGCAGGTTCTTCATGATCGGGAAATTGAGGCCCCAGCCCACCGAGGTGACGGCGAGGAACGCCAGACCGAGCGGCGATATGCTTTTCGCCGCGCGCCGGCGCGCTACCTCCGTCATGACCGCGTCGCCAGCACCACGCCGGCCAGCGTGAACACCAGCGCCGCGATCTGGCCGAGGCCGAGCGGCTCACCCAGCGCCACCGCGGACGCCGCGACCCCGATCACCGGCACCGCCATGGTGCCGATCGCCGCCACCGAGGCCGGCAGCCGCGCCAGCGCCGCGAACCAGGCCACATAGGCGACGCAGAACTGGATCACGGTCGAATAGAACAGCAGGACCCAGCCGAGACTGGACAGTTTTGCGATATCGGCGCTCTCGACCAGCCAGCCGACGATGGCGACCGGAAGACAGCCGATCCCGATCTGCCAGGCGGCGGCCGACAGCGGCGGCAGATTGAGCGGCAGCTTCTTCGCCAGCACGGTGCCGACGGCAAAGCCGAGCGCGCCGCCGAGCGCCATGATGATGCCCGGCAGCTTTTCCACGCTGGCCGCAAAGCCATTGCCGCCCATGATCGAGGCGAGGCCGGCGAACGCCATGGCCAGCGAAATCACCCGCAGCAAATTAGGTCGCTCGCCGAGCACCGGCCAGGCCAGCATCGAGGCCCAGATCGGCATGGTGTAGGCGATCAGCGCCGCCTCGCTGGCCGGCAGCCACAACAGCGCCAGCCCCATCAGCGCCATCCACAGCGCGACATTGAGCATCGCTGCCAGCACCAGCCGCGGCCATTGCGGGCGCGGCACGTGCAGGCTCTGGCCCGAGAGCAGCGCCAGCGCCGCCAGCAGGCCAGCGCCGATCACGCCGGTGGTGCCGCGCATGGTCAGCGGCGGCAGCTCGCCCAACAGGTATTTCGTCACCGGCCAGTTGAATCCCCAGCCTACCGAGGTGATGGCGAGGAACATCAGGCCGGCCGGCGTGATAGCCGCAGGCGCGGGCGTCGATTTTGGATCTGTCATGGGATGGGTGACCGCTCGATTCGCGGCCAGCTTGCCGGTTATGACCGCCCAAGACCATGCGCGGGCCGGCATGCCTGCCCTAACTTCCGTAGCCGTACGTGAGTCTTCCCGGAGCAACCCCCCAGCGGCCCCGAAGGCACAAAATATAGTTGCCCTGTGAACAGTGGGGTGAAGCCGGCTCCGGCCTCCGAAATCAAATTTTTTTCGCTTGGGAATCCCTGAGGACTCACTGATACTTGGGTCAGATCAGACGGGTCGACATCTCCTGGT
>Ga0307297_10000228_pt1 | contig 13525 bp, 13 predicted proteins | sample ER_DNA_157_FD_194464 | JGI IMG/M metagenome (GOLD analysis project Ga0307297, IMG submission 194464) | Bulk soil microbial communities from the East River watershed near Crested Butte, Colorado, United States - ER_DNA_157 | ecosystem: Environmental > Terrestrial > Soil > Floodplain | place...
GCTCGGAGTGGCGATCACCTTTCTGATCACCGCCACATAGTCCTCGCCACCTTTCCCCATCGATATTTGAGGTTCCACCCACGGCGGTCTGAGTGCTGCGTTTGGGCGTCACCTGCAGCGGGTGATGACTGCCCAAGCGAAGTCACGTTAGCTTGGCGATCTGGCGACGCATTCGTTCTTCGGCGGGATCGCAGACTGGAGGATCGCCATGAGGCCTGAGTGGCATGCGGGGAGTCAGCCTCGACGACCTGGCGATCCTCGGCCCGTTCACTTCGATGTACTCCGCTCGCCATGGTCGGTTGATTTCCTTGGTCGCTCATTCGGGCCTGCGTTCCTAGGAAATTGAGCGATATGACCGCTGGCAGAAAGCGCCTACGACCCACCCCTGGCAGGGGTGCGTAGGAAACTCATCTCCAGCACGGCGACGCCACGCCTCGGCAGAGTCAGCCTGCTGCTTGGCTCGCTGCCGGTCCCCGGGTCAATCTCTCAAGATCGTCAAGGAACGTGTTCGCCCACTTGTAGATGTCATGATCGACAACCTGGCGGCGCATTGCCTTCATCCGCCGGGCCTTGTTCTGCGGCGAGTCGTTCATCGCTTCCACCAGGCGATTTTTGAGGCCATCAATGTCGTGAGGATTGACCAGATACGCCTGGCGCAACTCACGTGCTGCACCGGTGAACTCACTGAGCACCAGCGCGCCGTCGTCTCGCTGCCGGCAGGCGACGTACTCCTTGGCCACTAAGTTCATGCCGTCACGCAACGGCGTGACGACCATGACATCGGCTTCGCGGTAGAACGCTGCCATTTCTAGACGCGGATAGGACACATGCATATACACGATGGGCGGTCGGCCGATGCGGGAAGTGTCGCCATTGATTCGGCCAACCAGCCGGTCGATGTCATCCCGAAGCTGCCGGTACTGCTCGACTCGCTGGCGTGAAGGAATGGCCAGCTGGAGGAATACGGCATCGTCTGTGTCGATTCGTCCCTCCGCGACCAGCTCGCCGAAGGCTTGGATTCGCTCCAAGATTCCTTTCGTGTAATCGAGACGGTCGACACCAAGAAAAATCACCCGAGGGTCGCCGAGGTCATGACGGATTTGGGCCGCGCGTTCGGCAGCTTCTTGGGTGGCCGCGAGCTGGTTGAAGCCCTTGGCATCAATCGCTATGGGGTATGCCCGAGCCAGCACATCGCGGCCATCGGGCGTGCGGATCAGGTCACGCTGAGTCTCCAGGCCGAGCCGTTGCCGGATCAGCTGGACAAAGTTCTGGGCGCCGCCGGGCAGTTGAAAGCCGACCAGATCAGCGCCCAGTAACCCTTCCAGAATCTGCTGTCGCCATGGGAGTTGGACGTAGAGCTCGCGCGGCGGAAAGGGAATATGGAGAAAGAAACCGATCCTCAAGTCAGGCCGCTGACGCCGTAACATCCGCGGGACGAGCTGCAGATGGTAGTCCTGAACCCACACCACAGCACCATCAGCAGCCACATGTGCTGTGCGATCCGCGAACCGCTGATTGATCTCGACGTAGGCCTCCCACCACTCCCGGCGGAACTGCGGCGTAGCGACGGCGTCGTGATAGAGCGGCCAGAGCGTCGCATTGGAGAAGCCCTCGTAGTAGTCCGCGACCTCTGATGAGGACAGCGCGACCGGCACCAGCGTCAGTCCGTCGTCCTCGAACGGTTCCAACTCCTCATCCGCTGCGCCGTGCCAGCCGACCCAGGCGCCGTGGCGCTTATGCATGATCGGGTCGAACGCGGTGACCAATCCGCCGGGTGACGGCCGCCAGTCAGCAGTGCCGTCGGGACGTTCAACCCGGTCGACCGGGAGTCGATTTGCCACTACGACAAAGGAGGCCGGATCCAGTTTCCAACCCTGATGCGGCGGACTCATAAACGTCGTGACCTCCCTACGGCGTTGTCTTTGACCTTAACCGCACTTTGCGGCTGGGAGCCAGCGCGGGGCCAGCGCGCTGTCGGCGCGAGAAGGAGGCAACGCTTGCGCAGCCGGGTTGGCTCTCGCGTCCTGGGTGTGGCTAACGCGACATAATGTCTGACAGGCTCGGTCTATGAGCCTTCCCGAACCGCTCACGGCCCTCGGGGCTGCGGCTTTGGAGGCTATTGTGAGATCGCCTTCAGAGACACTCATCGCCTCGGACTTTGACGGCACCCTGGCACCGATCGTCGATGACCCCGAGCGGGCGTACGCGGATCCTGGCGCTGTGGCCGCACTTGGCCGGCTCGGCGAGCATGTCGGCGCTGTCGTGGTGATCACTGGTCGCCCAGCGCGGATGGCAGTTCGACTCGGTCGTTTTCGCGAGGTGGCCGGGTTAGGCTCCATGATCGTCTTAGGCCAGTACGGGGTAGAACGCTGGGACGCGGCGGCCGACGAGTATCGACTGCCACCAAATCCCCCGCAGATCGGCGCGGTGGCCGACGAGTTGCCAAAGATCTTGGATTCGCTGGGTCTCGCTGAAGCCAGAATCGAGGACAAGGGTCGGGCGATTGCAGTCCATACCCGCTCGCTGTCGGATCCGAAGGGGGCGCTCGCCGCCCTTGCCGATCCGCTTGCTGATCTTGCCGAGCGGCATGGGTTGGTGTTGACACCCGGCAAGAACGTATGGGAGATCCGCTCTCCCGGTATAGATAAGGGTGCGACGTTGCGGACCATCGTCGATGAAAGTGCTGCGCGCCAGGTCATCTTTGCTGGTGATGATCTTGGCGATCTCCCGGCCTTTCGGGCCGTACGCGAACTGGCGACGCAGGGAGTGGCAGGATTACTCGTCTGCTCTGCCTCGAACGAGGAGGATGCGCTGACCGAGCTGTCCGATGTGATCGTCGACGGCCCCGGTGGTCTCGCGGTATGGCTAAACAAGCTCGCCGATCGGCTGGGCGCTGAATCACGATGACCAGCTCGTTCGCAGCTCCGACCAGTCCAAGCATCGTCGTAGAACCGCCGGAGCAACGGCGGACCCTCGCGGTGCTGCTTTTGGCACAGATCTTGAGTGGTGCGGGGCTGGCTGCTGGTATCACAGTCGCCGCGCTGCTTGCCGAGCAGATGTTGGGCTCCAGCCGCTGGTCTGGACTGCCGACCGTGTTCTTCACCGTCGGCTCAGCTGCAGCTGCCGTCGGCTTGGGCCGCCTCAGTCAGCGTTTCGGCCGTCGTGCGGGACTAAGCACCGGCTACCTCATCGGCGCATTGGGCACTGTGGGGGTAGTGGTCGCAGCCGGCATGGGGAACATCGTTCTGTTTTTCGCCTCGATGATTGTCTACGGCGCCGGCGCCGCGACGAATCTGCAGGCCCGCTACGCAGGAGCCGATTTGGCTGCACCATCGCGTCGCGGCCGAGCTGTAAGCATCGTGCTTGTTGCCACCGCGGTCGGCGCGATCCTTGGTCCCAACCTGGTCAGTACGACGGGGATGGTGGCCACGAAGATCGGTTTCCCGGCTCTGGCCGGGCCATTCATGCTTGCTGGTCTTGCGTACAGCGCCGGGGCTCTCGTGCTGTGGCTGCTGCTGCGACCGGATCCGCTGCTGCTGGCTCGCAGCATTGCTGCCGAGGTGTCGTCTCGGAGTGCGACACCAGCCGCACCCTCCGAGGCGGGCGCTGTGCCAGGGCCTCGGCAACGGTGGTCATGGGCACTTGCCAGCGGTGCCGGCATCATGATCCTTACGCAGTTGATCATGGTGGCGATTATGACGATCACGCCGATTCACATCGAGCACCATGGGCATGGCGTTGGCGTTACCGGCATTGTCATCGGTGCCCACGTTGCCGGCATGTTCCTGCCATCGCCGTTTTCTGGTTGGCTGGTCGACCGTTACGGCTACCTTGCCATTGCGGTCGCGGCGGGCGTCACGCTATTGGCGGCTGGGCTCATCGCTGCCTGGGCGCCAGTCGATTCGGTAGCGACGCTCGTACTGGCACTGGTCTTGCTCGGAGTGGGCTGGAATCTCGGACTGGTCAGCGGTACCACCGTGGTTACTGACGCTGTGCCGTTGGAAACCCGCGCCCGTACCCAGGGCGTAGTCGATCTTGGCATCGCTCTGGCTGGGGCTGGCGGCGGACTAAGTTCCGGGTTGATCTTCGCGGCGACAAGCTACACCACCCTCACCCTGACCAGCGGTCTGCTTGCTTTGTTGATCATTCCCATTGTGGCTCTGGCCCGACCGGCACCGATCAAGCAGGCATAACTTCCAAGGCATGGTTGCATTTAGGCATGAAGAAGATCGGGTTCCTGTCGTTCGGGCATTGGACGGCGTCACCGCAATCGCAAACACGTTCGGCATCCGATGCCCTGCTGCAATCCATCGAACTGGCGGTCGCGACCGAGGAGGTCGGTGCGGACGGCGCGTATTTCCGGGTGCACCACTTCGCGCGCCAGCTGTCCTCACCCTTTCCGCTGCTCGCCGCCATAGGGGCGAGAACAAGCCGGATCGAGATAGGTACCGGCGTAATCGATATGCGCTACGAGAACCCGCTGTATATGGCCGAGGATGCCGGTGCGGCAGATCTAATCGCTGGTGGACGGCTTCAGCTTGGCATTAGTCGTGGGTCGCCAGAGCAGGTGATCGACGGGTTTCGGTACTTCGGCTATCCCCCTGCTGAGGGCTCGGACCATGCTGCGATGGCTCGGGAGCACGCTGCGGTCTTTCTCGAGGTGATCAAAGGCGAGGGGTTCGCACAGCCCAATCCGCGGCCGATGTTCCCCAACCCACCAGGCCTGCTGCGGATAGAGCCGCACTCGCCCGGGCTTCGTGACCGGATCTGGTGGGGTGCCGGAACCCGCCAGACAGCCGAGTGGGCCGCAGAGCAGGGCATGAACCTGATGAGTTCGACGCTGCTCACCGAAGACACCGGTGTGCCGTTCCACCAACTGCAGGCCGAGCAGATCCAGCGGTTCCGCGACGCCTGGAAGGCCGCCGGTCATCAACGCGAGCCGCGAATATCGGTCAGCCGCAGCATCTTCCCGATCGTGAGTGACACAGATGATGCCTACTTCGGTCAGGCAGCCGATAGTCAAGACCACGTCGGTTACCTAGATGGCGGCCTAGCCCGATTCGGCAAGACGTACGCGGGGGAGCCGGACCGGCTGGTGAAGGAACTCGCCGACGACGAGGCGATCACGGCCGCGGACACACTGCTTCTCACCGTTCCCAACCAGCTCGGCGTCGACTACAACGCCCACTTGATCGAGAGCGTGGTGCGGTACGTCGCACCGCAGCTTGGCTGGCACTGAGGCTAGCTGTGCCGCCGAGGAACGAGCTGTCGCTGTCCAGCAGTGACCAGGTAAGCAATCTGGAACAGCTCGTGACGGCGGCTCGGCGGGCGGGCGTGGATGATCCGCGGGTGCTCGAGGCAATGCGGAGAGTGCCGCGGGCGGCGTACGTGCCGCTCGATCAGGCTGGGTCGGCGTACCGCGATGAACCGCTACGGATTCCGCATGGCCAGGTGACTACCCAGCCCTCATTGTCCGGGTGCATGATCCAGGCCGTCCGGCTCACCGGAACAGAACACGTCCTCGAGGTTGGCACGGGGTACGGCTACCAGACCGCGCTACTGGCTCACTTGGCGTCGGTGGTCACCAGTATCGAGCGATGGCCCGATCTGGCTGAGATGGCTCGGAGACATCTCATGGCACAAGAGATCAGGAACGTACGGGTCGTAGACGGCGACGGCACCGAAGGAGTGCCGTCGGGAGCACCATACGACGCGATTGTGGTATCGGCGGCGTTTCCGGAGGTGCCCGAACCGCTGGTGAACCAACTCAGGATTGCTGGCCGGTTGGTGCAACCGATCGGTCCGGGCGGCGCCGAGCGGGTCACCGCGTTCGAGCGAAGCGTGGACGGTCTGGTTTCGCTCGAGGTGGTGAGTCACGCCAGGTTCGTGCGTCTGTACGGCCAGCATGGCTACGAGTGACAGCTCAGCGACGGCGGCGTTGTCACTCAGGTTCAAGAGTGCGAATATCCGTATTGGCTCCGCACACGACGACGGCGACGCGTTCACTGCGGGCCGGCTGGTAGCCATCGGAGCTGAGAGCGGCAAAGGCGGCCGCGGCTCCGTGCTCAGCTGGAATGCGATACTCCCGCCACAGCTGCAATCGCGCCGAGACAATCGCGTCCTCGTCGACGAGGACCGAGGTTGGAGGGACTCGCGATGCCATCGTGAACGCGATTTCGCCGACGCGGCGGGCTCCTAGAGAGTCGGCTGCCACTCCGGACACCGACACATCGACGGGACGGCCGGCCTCCAGCGCCGCATGCAGCGTGGGGCAGGTGAACGGTTCGACCGCAACGACTTGTGCCCGGCCCTCGGCTGCAGCTGCGATGCCAGCGTAGAGTCCACCGCCGCCCACCGCGACGACGATGGTGTCGATCTCTGGTTCGTCCTCGAGAATTTCCTCGGCGAGGGTGCCGGCGCCTGCCGCGATCTCAAGCTGGTCGTAGGCGTGAGATAAGAGGGCTCCGCTCCGCTTCGCGTAGTCGATGGCCGCTTCAGATGCCTCGGCATACTCAGAGCCGACCTGCTGCACGTCGGCGCCGTATTCCCGGATCCGTTCGATCTTGACCGACGGTGCCGTTTCGGGCACGAATACCGTCGCTCTCACACCCAGCGTGGCCGCAGCGTACGCGTTGGCTAGTCCCGCATTGCCGCCGGAAGCAATAACGACTCCAGCTGAGGGGTTGAGCTCTCCTCGATCACGAGCGGCGAGGAGACGGTTGAAAGCTCCACGGGTCTTGAAGACGCCGGTGTACTGCAAGAACTCACACTTTAACCACAACGGCTGTGGGAGCGACTTGGCGCGTAGTAAGGGAGTGTGGCGTACGTAGCTATTGATGCGTCTCCGGGCTTTGAGAACGTCGTCTCGTGTGATCACGCGTTCAGCGAACCATGCGACAGGGCGGGCGGAGTTGAATAGTTCCCTGTTGGAAGGCGATATCAAGATCAAAAGCGGGACCGAGTAAGCGGCTGAGCGCCCTTCAGGCACCCAAGAGAGCGATAGGCTCCCCTGCCATGACCTTCAGCGAGGCCATGGAACATGTGGCGCAACTGTTCGAGGCGATCGGCGCGCTCGTGTTGCTGGTTGGGTTGTTGTTCTGTTTCACGCTTGCGATCCGGGCCTTCCGTCGATCAGGCGACGGTCATCGGGCTTACCAAGTGCTGCGCGAGTCCTTCGGCGGCGTGATCTTACTTGGCATCGAGATCCTGGTCGCTGCGGATCTAGTGCGGACCGTTGCGGTCGCCACGACGCTGGAGAACGTCGTGATTCTGGGTCTCATTGTGCTGATCCGGACGGTCCTCAGTTTCTCACTGGAAATCGAGATCGAAGGAGTGGCGCCCTGGCGTCGGGCGATGGTTGGCGGAGCTGGTCGGATCCGGCAGGCAGCGGCGAAGGCCGACACAGAAGGCGTAGGCCCCGTCTAACCCGTACGGACTAGACGGGGACGCAGCCACGCTCAAGGTAGGGCGGGCGGGACTCGAACCCGCGACCGGAGGATTATGAGTCCTCTGCTCTAACCGGCTGAGCTACCGCCCCTAGGTGTTCGACCAGCCGCAAGTGGATCGAGGCTGATGATAGCCACGATGCCCTTCGACAGAGTCAGGGCGCATCTAGATAGAGTCACCGCTGCCAGCAAAGCCCGCGGATTGGGAGCAGAGGAGAGGGCCGTGGTCGAGTTCATTCCCGCTGAGTTTGAAGTTCTGGATCCGCGCTTTGCCGGTACTGGAGGCGACCGCTCCGTAGCCAGACTCTTCTCCGGTGGTCGTTGGCTCGAAGGGCCGGCATATCACCCGGCCGGGCGCTTTGTGCTGTTCAGCGACATCCCGAATGATCGTGTGCTCCGCTATGACGAAGTCAGTGGACGTACCGATGTCTTCATAACGCAGGCCGGCTTCACCAATGGCCGTACGGTGGACCGGCAGGGACGGTTCGTGACCTGTGAACATGGTGAGCGTCGGGTCACGCGAATGGAGCATGACGGATCCATCAAGGTGCTGGCCGCGGCCTACAAGGGACGACGGCTGAACAGCCCGAACGATGTGGTGGAGCACTCGGACAGATCGGTGTGGTTCACCGACCCGACCTACGGGATCCGCACCGATTACGAGGGACACGAAGCAACATCGGAGATCGGCTCCCGCAACGTCTACCGTCTGGATCCGGACAAAGACAATCTGACCGCGGTAGCCGAAGACTTTGCCCAGCCCAACGGCTTGGCTTTTTCTCCCGATGAACGCCGGCTGTTCATCGTCGACAGCGAATTGCATCGCATCAGGGTGTTCGATGTTGATCATGGGAAACTGAGCGACGGCGACCTTTTCTGCGCCGATGACAAGGGCTATGACGGGATTCGATTTGATCACCTCGGTCGCCTCTGGGGCGCCGCTCACGATGGCTTGCACTGCTACGACCCGGACGGTTCGTTGATCGGCAAACTCCGGCTGCCGGAGATCACATCGAACTTCACCTTCGGCGGCCACCAGCGAAACCACCTCTACATCACCGCAACCAGCTCCCTCTATGGCATTCGGGTCAGTTTCCGTGGGGCCTCATATCCAGGCTGATTTTTGGGGCCTCACAGTGCCTGGATTCTTAGAGCCTCGTACTGCCTGGGATCTCATGCGGAGCGTTTGATGTCGTCGATGCTTCGCCAGCGATAGAGTCGAAGATGCGGGATCGCGCCGAGAGTTTTCAGGGGGGAAGCTACTTGTGCTGCAAATGTTCGCTCGGACGGTGAGACTCACTGGCTTAGTGACCCCATCCGAGGCGCGGCTGCTGGGTGTCGTGGTAGCAACGATTGTTGGCTTGATCTTCCTTTCGACTCTGGTGAATCCGCCGCACTGGCTCCAACTTGTCGCTCTCTTCATCCATTTGATCTCTCTAGTAGTCGGTTTCGGTTCGGTGCTCGCGGTCGACTGGTACGGGCTGCTTTCGCTGTCCCGCCGAGTCACCATCGGCGATGTGGTGCTCACCGCCGAACGCATGACGCCCTTGATCTGGATTGGGCTCGCCGGTCTTACCGCAAGTGGGGTACTGCTCAAGCCAGATCTTGGTTCCTGGCTCGTCGTGATCAAGCTCTGCTGTGTGCTCGGTGTTGGCATCGTCGGTGTGCTCGCCCTGGCGACGAGTCGCCTCATGGAACGGCAAATGCCGACCCCGATGCGATCGCTGATACGCCGCGGCATGGTGCTCGCCGGACTTTCCCAGTCGTTTTGGTGGACCGCTGTGCTCATCGGCTTCATCACCAATGAAGCGCGGCAGTGACCGGCGCTGGCGTCTGCGTATGCCCGCATTAGCGTGTATCGAGTGGGCGACCAGACCTTCGCTGCTACCAACCTCACACTTGATCAGTTCCTGACGGCGATACGATCAGCCGCTGCCCGGCTCCATGATCATGCTGAGCGAGCAGGGCTAGATGTTGCAGTTCCGAGCTGCCCGGACTGGAACGTTGCGGCCCTGGTTACTCATCAAGGCATGGTGCATCGCTGGGCGGCTGCCAACGTACGTGGAGAATCCGAGCATCGTACGGAGGACTCGGAGGCCGCAGCGGCCGCAGCGCCGGACCTGCTCACCTGGTTTGATGAGGGCGCTCAGGAACTGACCGAAGCGTTGATCGAGGCACCTGATGATCTTGATGCGCCTACTGATCTTGAAACAATGGTGTTTTTGCGGAACGCGCCGCCACCGCGGCTGTTCTGGGCGCGACGGCAGGCGCATGAGACCACCATTCACTCCGTCGATGCTCAGGCTGCCGAACTACGGCGGCTGCCGCGGCCAGCGGAGACCATGATCAACGAGGAGCTGGCGGCTGACGGGATTGATGAGCTACTTCGCGGATTTCTGCCCCGGCGTAAGTCCAAGCTGCGCTCGCAATCGTCGTACGTGATCGAAATTCACCCCACCGGTGCCGACCAACGCTGGCAGGTTGCCGTCAGTGATCAACCGCCGCTCAGCGTACGGGGTGCAACCTGGTCACCGGATGCGGTGATCACAGGCAGTGCGCTCGAGCTGTATCTGGGACTGTGGAATCGCACCGAAGACCTCAAGGCCGAGGGACGCGAAGACGTCGTAGAGCAGTGGCGACGCCAGGTGCGGGTGCTCTGGTAGGCGCCGCCGGAAATCACCCAGCCGGCGTGATTGGCTTGCTGCCGGCGCGACCGAAGATCGTCAAAACCCGAGGTCGCGCGATCATGATCGCCGCTGCCAGCAAGCCGAGGCCGAGAACCGCCGTTATCGAGGCGAGCAGGTGTTGCGACCAGCTCCACTGGAGTTCGACATCTGCGCCGTTGGGCAGGTCGGTGAACGGTGCCATGACAACCCAGCCGACAAAGAGCCAGCCCAATGCCAAGAACCAGGTCGGCAGACTGCGCGGGCCAATGTGTCGCCGCTCGACGAGGCTCATGGCGAGCGGAACCACCCAGACGAAGTGATGCAACCACGACACTGGCGAGGCCAACAGCCCAGCGATGCCACAGAGGTTGACCGCCAGCCGTACGTCGCCCAGCCGATGCCAGAGCATTGCTGCCCACACCCCGGCCACGGCAACTACGGCCGACAACACGAGCCCGGCGATCGCTGGCGCCCTTCCAAGACCGAAGATGCGCACAATATCGGCCATCACCGACTGATTCGTGTAGTAGATGATGCTGTGCCCGAGGCCGGTGTCGCCGTGGGCCAATCTGGCCCAAAACTCATACGACGCCGCCGGCACGACGGCAGCGCTGAGCAGGGTGACCGCAATGCCCGTGATTACTGCAACCCAGAACGCGCGGTACTTCCGAACTACGAGCAGGTACACGACGAAGATCGCGGGGGTGAGTTTGATGGCGGTGGCAATGGCCGTCAATACGCCTTCTGGCAGCAGGCGTCGGGAAAACACGCGCGGACCCGGGACAAGGTCCAAAACGATGAGAGCGACCAGGAAGATGCCCAGCTGACCGAAGGCGAGTGTCTGCACGATCGGCTCGACAACGTAGACCGCCACTGCACTGGCGACGCTAAGCAGCCAGCTCTGGAGTCCGAAACGATGCAAGATCGCGACAAGCGCCAGCGCGCCAGCTGCTGTCCATCCAAGCTGCACCACGGTTGTCGGTAGCAGCGCAAGTGGCACCGCCAAGACGGCCGCGAACGGCGGGTACAGGAACTGCAGGGGACCCGGCAGATCGTAGAAGTTGCCACCCGCAAGCAGAACTGACCCAGCATGGCGGTAAACCTCGAGATCGACCATGATCGGCCGCCACGGAATGAAACTGCCACCGCCGAACGTCGTCGCACCGACGTAGAGAGAAACCAGCACCGGCAACACACAAATACCGATTCCACGGGCTAGTCGGACCCAGAACTCCCGCTTAGCGGCAGGCACATACGTCTCCATTGGGCCAGCCAATGACGCCGAGGCTCGCGTCGATGTGCTCGACATCTACAGCCTCGAGCGCGGGCTGTTGCTTGCCGCAGGTGAACCGGTGACCGATTCAGTCGGTTCGCCGCCGCCACTTTGACTGCCCGATGGCCCCGGAGATCCAGATGTCGGCGATCCCGAGGGTGCGGGCGACTGGGGAGAGCCGGACTGCGGGGAACCCGACTGTGGCGATCCTGACTGCGGCGGTCCGGACTGGGCGGAGCTGCCCGTCGGCGGCGGCGGTGATTGCGGGGGTTGATTGCGGAAAATCAAGATCGCGATCAGCACCGCGAGCGCGGCCAGCAGCACCATAAGCAGCCACGAGACCAAGATCGTCCGCCAGCCGGCTCTGTCGAAGCGGCCGGGCCAGGGCAGCGGCCAAAGTCGGGCCAAACCGGGGCGTACTCGATCTATCCAGTACTGCTGGTATTCAGGACCGGATGGCACTCCTTGCGGCGCCAGCGTCGCGATCTCCACCGCGTCAAGGATCTGGTTAGCCCGCTCTGCGGCAGGCGGGGAGCCGTCATAGACCAGCGCCGCCCAGGGTGCTACCAATCGATCGTCGGGAGCGACAGGATCGTCGTCTCCCTTCTGGAACTTTCGAGCAAGTCGCCCGGCGTCTTGTCCATGGCCCCCACGCGCCAGCACGATGTCAATGTGCAGGGCGTTGATCTCTCCCGCGAAGCGGGAGCGGGCCGCCGCGTCCGCCGCCGCGCCCTCGGACAACAAGATCACCATTGCGGGCGTGTTGGCAGCGTCGTGAGCGGTGAAGGCGATACCTGCTGGCGTTGCACTGAGCCGGGCGTCGAGCCAGAAGTCACCGACCTTCGGTGGATCCTCCGGAAAGAGCGGCGTCACTGGCACGAACGCCGGATCCGGTGTTTGGGCCGGTGGCTCGGTGGTCGACATCACTCTCCATCTCACAGCCTTCCGTGTGGGGGAGGGCTGACCACAGCGTCGTGCGGGGCACGGAGAGTCTATTCGGCTCTGATGGGGGTACGCCCTGAGCTCGTCGCGGGCCTTTGGCTTGACGACTGGATGGCCCGTTTCGCAGCACAGACGTCAATACGACCGTTCCGCCGGCGCTGCGGAGGGGTCGCTTCGCATCACAGGCGTCAAAACGTCCAGGGCCAATACGCCGGTTCAGTTGCGGCTGAGACATATCGAGCTCACAGGTTCTTCATATCTCTGTCACAGCGGGGTGTTTGTCCAGGCTCATAGCCTGGAGTCCTGCGTCTGCGAGAATGGCTCGGTGTCCGGCGAAGGTGGGGGCGATCGGGCATCGTGCTTCAGCACAGACGCTTATTAACGACTAACAGGAGAGCGCGTGAGTAGTCCGTCGTTCGGCCAGCCTGTCGAAGAGCGCGCTGCCGCTCGGACTTCTGGCCAGCCCGGAAACCAGGCTGCCTCGCAGCTACTCGGCGACGCCATAGCTCAGGTCCAGCGAGTCATCGTCGGGCAGGAACACATGGTCGAGCAGCTCATGGTGGCACTGCTCGCCCAAGGGCACTGCCTGCTGGAGGGTGTGCCGGGCGTCGCGAAGACGCTCGCGGTACGCAGCTTCGCGACCGTCGTCGGCGGTGAGTTCGCCCGGATCCAGTTCACGCCTGACCTGGTTCCCTCAGACATCGTTGGTACCCGCATCTACCGGGCGAGCGAGGAGACCTTCGACGTCGAGCTCGGCCCGATCTTTGTGAACTTCCTGCTCGCGGATGAGATCAACCGCGCCCCCGCGAAGGTACAGGCCGCGATGCTGGAGGCCATGGCTGAGCGGCAGGTCTCCATTGGCGGCACCACCTATCCCGTGCCTCAGCCCTTCATCGTGATCGCGACTCAAAACCCTATTGAGTCAGAGGGCGTCTATCCGCTGCCTGAGGCACAGCGGGACCGTTTTCTGCTCAAGGTCGACGTCCCCTATCCAGCCGGTAACGAAGAGTTCGAGATCCTCCGCCGGATGAGTGTCGATCCTCCATCCTCACAGCCTGTGTTGAACCCGCAGATGATCCTCCAGCTACAGCGTCAGGCCGAAGAGGTCTTCGTCCACAATCTCGTCGCCGAGTACATCGTTCGGCTCGTTCTGGCGACGCGTACACCGGCTGAATTCAACCTGCCGGATCTCACTTCGG
>Ga0307297_10000229_pt1 | contig 13468 bp, 13 predicted proteins | sample ER_DNA_157_FD_194464 | JGI IMG/M metagenome (GOLD analysis project Ga0307297, IMG submission 194464) | Bulk soil microbial communities from the East River watershed near Crested Butte, Colorado, United States - ER_DNA_157 | ecosystem: Environmental > Terrestrial > Soil > Floodplain | place...
TTCCTGCTGTTCTGCGCCTGCGAACTTTCTCCCAGTTGCCTCGCCCGCGGCTTCGGGAATTTCCTGATCGGCCCGGCAGGCGTGCGCAAGCCGGCCATCGTGATCATGCTCGCCCCACTCGTCGTTCTGATCACCTACGCCGTTATATTCGTCAGATGCCACAGGCGCCGGGATGTGCTCGACTTCAGTGATAACTCGTTCGGCTGAGCGGCGCGCCCGCTACTCCCTGACCGGGATCCAGATCTCCAGCCCTCCATTGCCGGTCGAGGAATCGAACGTCTCGTCATATCGCTCGAAATTGGGCGCGTCGGCGGCCTTCTGCCCCGACGAGGGAAGCCAGTGATTCCAGATCGTGTTGACGGTGCGCCGGATACCCGAAATGTGGTCGCGGTGGCTGAAGACCGCGTATTTCTGCGCGGGGATGCGAATGCCGGTGAACTCGCGCGGCAGGTCGGAAAAATCGGACACTTCGACGCCGGCGATGTAATCGAAATTTCCGGCGTCGTCGGCATTGCAGCAGACGCCGTAGGCCACCTTGCCGATCCGGCCGGGAATATGATCGACCGACTGGTGAAAGCGCTGCCACTGGCCGGGAATGGCCGCGCTGCTTTCGCAGCTGTAACGCTCGCCGATACCGGCAACGAGAAACGGCCTGCCGGTTTCGAAACGCGGCGCCTGAAGCTTGTCGAGGGCGGTTGAATCCATGACGATCGGCTCCTGTAGCTTGAGTTTGTCCAGGCACGTCGAGGCACGGACCAGTTCGGGCGTGACGCCAAAATGGTCGCGGAACGCGCGGGTGAAGGCCTCGTGAGAGCCGTAATCCGCCTCCATCGCGAGGGTGAGGATATCCGGTGCGCCGCCGGCAAGCGCCCGCGCCGCCTCGGTGAGACGCCGCGCGCGCACGTAGCGCATGACGGAAAAGCCCGTCGCGGCGGCGAACGAGCGCACCATGTGAAAGCGGGAAACGCCGCCGATGGCCGCGATATCATCGAGGCTCAGCGCGTCGGAGAGATGGCTCTCGACATACCAGAGCGCCTTCTGGGCTGGATTCATGGACAACGGCCTTGGTTCGAAGCCTTCGCATCATGATCAACTCGCCCGCGCGGCGTTTGACAGTCCTTGCTGCCGTTGGCCTTGCCGCACCGCCGATGCTGGAAAAGCCGGGACCGGCCGGAGCGAGCGCGCCGAAACTACTTCGCACCATCCTTCGCGGCGGGCGCATCCTTCGCCGCCGCCGCGTCGGTCTTCTTCTTCTGATCCTCGCTGGCCTTCTTCAGATCGTCGACGGTCTTCTGCAACGAAACCAGCGCGCTCTTCAGGCCGTCGATCTGGCGGTTGGCGGCGTCGATCTTCTGCTGATGGTCGCCACCGAGCCTGGCGATCGTCTTCATCAGGAAATCGACATTGCTCTGCAGGCAGCTGGTGCGCCGCTCCATGGTCTTTTCGACGGTGCAGATCTCGATGCCGGGGACGTCCTGGGCGGACGCAGGCGCCGGAAGATGAGATGCCAGAATTACCGACGCGACGAGGACGATCCGGCCAATCATTGAAATCCCCATGCCAAGGCTGATGTAGCGGTCAATTTGTCGCGAGATGGAACCAGCCGCCGACGATACCATACTGAAACCTCATTCGCGCGTGAGGTTTGCGCCGAACATCCTATTTGAGCAAGCGGCGGCGCCCAAGGGCGCGGGACCGAACCGTGACGCTTGTGTCAGTGAAGGAGGGGCACGGAATGGCAACACGCGAACGACGGCTAGCCGAGTTCGATGGCAGCGGCGAACCGCCGCCGGATCAGCCGGTTCAGGTGCTTTGCGAGGATCACAGCGGCACCTATCAGCTGCCGTTCGCCTGCCGCTTCATCGATGGCGCATGGCGCAACCACGAATCCGGCGGCACCGTCGAGGCGACGGTGGTCGGGTGGCGCCTGCCTGCTACCAGCGTTCGCGCTCGATCCTGAACCGGTCGCTGTGCCACTATGCAACGGCAAGCGGGCGAACTTTAAGCTTTGGAACGCGGTGGGAACGAATCGCGCCCGAATCAGCGGTTCGGGCCTGTACTCTCTTGTTCACGGCTAGATATCGGCTGGAATGTGATGCGGCGCACCACATGCAGCACGGCCACGATCGGCCGCAGCCAGCGGCCAAGCACAAAGGTTAATTCCTCCGGCGATGACATCGCGCTACTCCCCTTGGTCAATGATTACGATCTAAAAATCACAGTCGAGCTTGTCCAAACCGGTACAGTCTTCGCCTATATCCCGAGATTGGCATCACCTGGCCGCATCACGCGCGACCACCGTGCGTGCCTCGTTCGTCCAATGGCGCCCGCATCATTCGTACAAATACCCGACCGGCTTGCCTTCGGTGCGCAGCGGACGAATGTCCTTCCGCGTAATGATTTGACCAGCCAAGCCGTCAATGTCGTCACGCTGCGTCGGCGTCCAACTGCGAAGATTCTCCATGCCTTTCAGCAGGCCGAGCCGGAGAATCTGGGTATTCTCGCCGACCCCCGTAAGCGTGATCGTGTTCTTGCCGGCCGTCACCGTGTCGCCAGTCGAAAGTTCAAAATTCTCGCCCCCGCTGTTCTGGAATTCGGCCGTGCCGCGAATGACGCGATAGATGACCACCTCGCCTTTATCGAGAAAGGCGTCGTCCGCTGTTGCTGACGTGCTCTTCGGCAACAGCGACTGGCCACGCGGGTCGGTCGCGATGATGTGTCCGGTCGTCAGCCGGCCGCTCGGAATCTCGATTCCGATATCGCGCACATAAACAGGCCCGACGGATTTGACGGGGCTACCCGCCGGCGGCGACTTGTAGAGCGCTTCCAGCTCCAACGGATCCTGCAGCCAGAAAGAGGCCCCGGACGGGCGGTCATGCAGCGCATGGCTCCACGCCACACGCGGTGTTTCCGCCTCGTTGATCTGATCCGGACCCACCACCGTCGGGTTGGGGAAGGTCGTGGGATCGGTAATGAAGCCTTCAAGAAACTTGCCGGAATAGCCCATGGAAATCGGATCCGGCACCACCGTCTGCGCCGTTTTCAGGTTCTCTTCCGTCGACAACCCCGCCCAGGTGTAAAACAGCTGGCGATGGACGATCGCGCTCTGCAGAATCACCGCGCCGGGGCCGACATAGTAAACCCGGCCATCGTAATCGAAGGTGAACACGCCCGACGTGACCAGCACGAGCTGGTAACCGCCCGGCGGCAGGTGAAGATGGAAATCGGTGGGGCCGGTATCGGGCAGGTAAATCGGCAGGTTTGTCGAAACCTCGTGGAGGAGGAAGGTTTCGTTGTTGGCATGAAAGCCTTCGTTGGCGCGATTGTAGAGCGCCTGCGGCCGATACGTCGGCTCGTGCGCTGCATTCCGGTCGCGATCGATCGCCACGAATTTCTTGTTGTTCAGGCGGAGGGCATCGCCGTTCGGCCGGGTAAGGCCGGACGCTTTGGAATCCACAGCGGCATGCACGTTCATGACACCCTCCAATCTGAGCATTTCAACGAGATCCCGGGATCGCGATACCGGACGAAGTCGCGCAGATCGCTTCCCGTGAATGCGGTATCGTCGGGCTTGACGCGGGAAAATTCGTTGACGGCAGCGTGCTGATTCACGAATGCGCGACCAATAATTTGGCAGGGCTGGATCGCCTTGCTTCATTGCGCTATGCGAAAATCAGGCCAGCCGCGCTGCACCGCGGCGAATTTCGCGGCCGGTCGCCACAAGGGCGCGGAAGCCACTGGTATTAATTCGAAATTCGCGTCGAGCGATTCGCAACGCCGGATCGGCGGCGATCCTGCGGCCCGTGCAAAACCATCCCGCATGGCAGCATGTTGAGCAAATCGTGCCCTAACCCTGGCGCCCGGCAAACAGGCAATGGGGCGCGCGCGCTGCCTAATATTCGACCTCGAGTTCCTCGATGTCGGCCGGCTCGGCCTTGGCGGCCTCGATCCATTCCTGCATCTCGGGCAGCGCCATGATCATGTCGGCATAGGTCCTGAGCCTGGGCTCCAGCTTCACGTCATAGGTCATGAAGCGGGTCACGACCGGCGCATACATCGCATCTGCCATGCTGCGTTCGCCGAACAGGAACGGACCGCCGGACTCGGCGAGGCATTCGCGCCAGATGGTGCAGACCCGGTCGATATCCGATTGCGCGCGGGACCAAATCTTGAAGCCGGGGAAATGCCCCTTGAGGTTGACCGGCAGCGATGCGCGCAGCGTGGTGAAGCCGGAATGGATTTCACCGCAGATCGAGCGGCAGCGCGCCCGCAGAATGCGGTCGTCGGGCAACAGCCCGGCATCCGGCTTGATCTCGTTAAGATACTCGCCGATCGCCAGCGTATCCCATACGGTGGCGCCCTCGTGGCGCAGACACGGCACCAGGATCGAAGCCGACAGCAGCAGGATTTCCGCCCGCGCCGACGCATCGTCGGGCGCGGTGACGATTTCGTCGAACTCCAGCCCAGAAAACTTCGCCAGCAGCCAGCCGCGCAGCGACCAGGACGAATAGTTCTTGCTGCTGATGGTCAGTGTCGCTTTCGCCATATGGCTTTTCCCCTAACCCCTGAACGTCCGGCAAGGCCATGCGGGCACCGCTTTGCGCGGGCGACCCCGCCGCAAAGTGCCCAAAGCCCCCCGCCTCAAGCAGTTTATTCAGCAAGCGACGTGCCAGTTTGCGAGGGGCTGCGGGTCCCGCTCTGGCTTCGATATTGCATAGCAATATCAACAGGGGCGTTTCCGGATGAAGTCGATGATGTATCAAGCCTATCAGAACCACATGGACCTGACCGCGCCATGGCGGAGCGGGGCCGCGTCGGCGCTGAAATACCTCGACCTCGTGCCACAGGGCGTCTCCGACAAGCTGTTCGGGCGGCTCGCCGCCGCCCTCGAACTGATCTCGCGCACCTCGCTGACCTATACCCGCCCCGCCTACGGCATCGACAAGGTAATGGTGGGCAACCAGGAACTGGAGGTGACGGAGAAAGTCGTCTACGCGACGCCGTTCGGCTCGCTGCTGCATTTCAAGAAGGAGAATTCCCCGGAACAGCCGCGCATGCTGCTGGTGGCGCCGATGTCCGGCCATTTCGCCACGCTGCTGCGCGGCACCGTGAAAACCCTGCTGCAGGACCACGACGTCTACATCACCGACTGGCACAATCCGCGCGACATTCCGCGCGAGCACGGCAGGTTCGGCCTCGACGAATACACCGAGCACCTCATCACCTTTCTCGATCAATTGGGTCCCCGCGCGCATGTGGTGGCGATCTGCCAGCCGTCGGTGTCGGCGCTGGCCGCCGCCGCGATCATGTCGGAAGACAACCACCCGGCCCGCCCGGCGACGCTGACCCTGATGGCCGGGCCGATCGACACCAGGATCCTGCCGTCCAAGGTCAACGAGTTCGCCAAGAGCAAGCCGATCACATGGTTCGAGGAGAACCTGATCAACTACGTACCGTTCCAGTGCAAGGGCGCCTTCCGCGAGGTCTATCCCGGCTTCGTGCAACTCACCGCCTTCGTGTCGATGAACCTCGAGCGTCACATCAAGTCGCATATCGATCTCGCCCAGCACCTGGCCAAGGGCGAGAAGGAAAAGGCCGAGGTCATCAAGAGCTTTTACGACGAATACTTCGCCGTGATGGACCTGCCCGCGGAATTCTACATCGAGACGGTGCGCGATGTGTTTCAGGAACACCTGTTGCCGCAGGGCAAGATGACTTACAAGGGCCGCCCGGTGAACCCGGCCTCGATCAGTCGGATGGGCCTGATGACGGTGGAAGGCGAGAAGGACGACATCTGCTCGATCGGCCAGACGCTGGCGGCGCAGGACCTCTGCACCGGGGTGCGCGCCTACCGCAAGGTGCACCACATGCAGGCCGGCGCCGGCCATTACGGCGTATTCTCCGGCCGGCGCTGGAACAACGAAATCTACCCGCTGCTGCGGGATTTCGTGCACGTCAATTCGTGACGGGTCCGTCATTCCGGATCGGTCCGCGCCGCGGACCGTCCGGAATGACAAACCCATCTTCGCGGCGTAGCATCGCCTCCGAGGGCGACCTTTCAAGAGCCGTCCCGGGAGGAACGACCATGCGAAAGATCTCCGCAAATTTGCGCGCCCTTGCGCTCGGCTTCGCGGCCGCCTTGTTGCTCTCTACCGCAGCGGCTGCCGCCGAAGTCCGGGTGATGATCTCCGGCGGCCTTGCCGAAGCCTACAAGGAACTGGTGCCCGAATTCGAGAAGGCGACCGGCCACACCGTGCTGACCGCGCGCGGTCCCTCGATGGGGACGACGCCAAGCGCCATTCCGGTCCGGCTGGAGCGCGGCGAGCCCGCTGACGTACTGATCATGGTCGGCTACGCACTCGACGGTCTCGCCAAGCAAGGCAAGGTCGTCGCCGGCAGCAGCGTCGATCTGGTAAAATCGCCGATCGGCGTCGCGGTGAAATCGGGCACGCCGAAACCCGACATTTCCTCGGCCGACGCGCTCAAGCGCGCGCTGCTGGCGGCGAAATCGGTCGCCTATTCCGACAGCGCCAGCGGCGTCTATATCTCGACCGAAATGTTCCCGAAGCTCGGCATCGCCGACGACATGAAGGGCAAGGCCCGTGCGATTCCGGCCGAGCCGGTCGCCGCGGTTGTGGCGCGCGGCGAGGCCGAGATCGGTTTCCAGCAGATCAGCGAATTGCTGCCGGTCGCGGGCGTCGACATGATCGGGCCATTGCCGGCGGAGTTGCAGAAGATCACGGTGTTTTCGGCAGGCATCGCCACGGTTTCCAGGGAGCCCGACGCCGGCAAGACGTTGATCAAGTTTCTGGCCTCACCGGCGGCACGGGCCACGATGATCAAGACCGGCCTGGAGCCGATCGCGGCGGGGGCGACGAACTAGTATCCCGGATGGAGCCAACGGGTCCGCCCGATGACAGATTCCGCGAGATCCGGGCTGCGTATCATCCTCACTTCGTTTGCGTCCGGATCGGATGATCCTTCAACCCGTTCTCGTCATAGGCCTTGCGCAGCACGCCATTGTTCGTGACCTCGGTCATGAATTTGGCCGCGAAGGCCAGCGCCAGCGGATGGTTCGGTGGCACCGCCACCGCGGTCACGGTCTGCTTGAAGGTTTCATCCAGCACCCGCGTTCCCGGGATCTGCTTCGCCATGGCATTGAGCTGGCCGCGCGACAGCGCGAAGGCATCGACCTCGCCGTTCTTGAGCAGCGCGAAAATCTCGTCATAGGTCTGATAGCCGGTGACCTTGGCATGTTTCAAATGCGCGATCGCGCCGCGCATGGTGGTGGTGTTGTTGACGGCGGCGACCTTGACGCCGGGCTGGTCAAGCGTCGCAAAATCCGTCGCCGGCGATCCCGCCTTCACGATATAGGTCGCGTCTGTCACCTCATAGATCGGCCCGAACGACATCCTGCCTTCCCGCTCCGGATCCTTCGGCAGGAAGGTGACGTCCCAGCTGCCCTTCGACACGGCGTCGACGATCTGGCCGGAGTTCTGGTGCGCGACATATTCCACGGATACGCCGAGCTGCGCCGCCATCTCCCTGCCAAGCGCGACCGGCACCCCGGCATAGCCGCCGGCTTCGCTCCTGGTCGACCAGAACGCGCCGCCCGCCGGGCTGATCGCGATCGCCACCCGCAGTCTGCCGGTCGGCGCGATTTCGTCCCTGAGCGCATCGGCGCCGGCCGGCATCGCCATCGCGACGGAGAGCCCCAGAACGAGAACGGCCGTACGCGGCAAGGACGGATTGAGCATCGGATATTCCTCCCGGCGGCCCGTTATCCTCAGCCGGGCCTTTGGCGGTCATTGTGTCCGATTGGCGGAGGCGTTGAAACCCCGAGATCCTGCCTCGATGGCCGTCGGAGATCGACAGCAACCAGTTTCCGCAGTCGCGGAAACCTTTCCGAAAGCTTTTCAGGCGCTGATCCCGATACGGGCGAGAGCCGCCCGATTTGGGATGGAGGACTTCAGCATGGACAGCATCCGGCTGATGATCAGGAGCGCGGCCTGGCTCTCGATCCTGACCGTCCTTCTGGTCACGCTGGTTCCGATCGGATTGCGGCCCACCACGGGACTGTCGCCGAACATCGAGCGGTTCTGCGTGATGGCGGCGGTCGGCGCGCTGTTTGCCGCCGCCTATCCCCGCAGATTCTGGTTGATCGTGCTGACGCTGTCGTTGGCCGCGGCAATTGTCGAGCCGTTGCAGCTCCTCGCTGCCGGCCGTCATCCAAATTTCCGTGACGTGGCGTTCAAGTCGCTGGGCGCGGTTATCGGCGCAGCCTGCGGCTACGCCGTCGCATTGGTCACTGGCCTGGCGAAAAACCCGACTCGCCCGGCGCCGGAAACGACGTAATGCGGCTCAGGCCGCACGCACCGTGTCGAGAAACTTGCCGACCTCGAGCTTGAGGCGGTTGCTTTCCCCGGACAAGGACTGCGCCGAGGAAAGAACCTGCGCGGAAGCCGAACCGGTCTCGCGCGCGCCGGTGTTCACGTCGACAATATTGGTGGCGACCTGAGTGGTGCCCTGTGCCGCCTGCTCGACATTGCGGGCGATTTCCCGCGTGGCGTCGCCCTGCTGGCCGACCGAGGTCGAGATCGTCGCCGCAATCTGCGAAATCCGGCCGATGGTGGTGGAGATCTGCTTGATCGCCAGAACCGATTCCTGGGTCGCGACCTGCATCCCGGCGATCTGGCTGCCGATTTCGTTGGTTGCGCTGGCGGTCTGCGCGGCAAGCGCCTTGACCTCCTGCGCGACCACCGCGAAGCCGCGTCCGGAATCGCCGGCTCGGGCCGCCTCGATGGTGGCGTTCAGCGCCAGCAAATTGGTTTGCTCCGCGATCGACGTGATCAGGTCGACCACATCGCCGATCCGCAACGCCGCCTTCGACAGCTCGTTGATGCGCGCGTCGGTGACCTCGGCCTGGTTGACCGCCTCGCCGGCGATCCGGTTCGACTCCTGAACCTGCCGGCTGATCTCGGTAATCGATGCGCTCATCTCTTCGGTCGCGGCCGCGACCGACCTGACGTTCGAGGAGGCTTCTTCGGAAGCGGCTTCCACCCTGCCGGAGAGCTGCTGGGTCTGGTCGGCGGTTCGGGTCAGACTGGTAGCCGAGGCTTCCAGCTCGGTCGAAGCGGAGGATACCGTCTGCACGATTTCGCCGACCGCGGCCTCGAATTCATCGGCGAGCTTGCGCATCTCGGTTCGGCGCTGGGCAAGCACGTGCTTCTCCGCCTCCGCGCGTTCGGCGCGCAACCGGTTGGACTCCAGCATGTTGCTCTTGAACACCTGCAGCGCCTCGGCCATGTCGGCAATTTCGTCCGAACCGCCGGTGGCGATCTCGGTGGTCAGATCGCCGGCGGCGACCGATTTCATGCTGTTCTGCAGACCGACCAGGCGGCGCACCACCCCGCGGCCGACATACAGCCAGCCGATGACAAGCGCGGTGGCAAGACTGACGAGCGCGAGGCTGATCAGGATCAGCCGGCCCTGGCGGATCTCCGCCTCGGACTCACGAACCGCTGATGTCGCCGAAGCCTCGCTGCGCGTTCGCAGGCTTGCGACTTCCTTTTCGAACTCCTGGGCGAGCGCACGGTTTTCGCCGACCACGTCGGTGCCGGTCTTCGCGGCAACCAGTTCCTTCTGCTTGAGCTCGAAGACGTTGCCGGGCTCCTTGCCGGTCTTGACCAGTTCAGCGACGAGTTTCGACGTATCGGCATCCTTGAAGGCGGCAGCGGCCTTTCCGAGCCGGCCCGCCGTCGCGGTGAAGCGGTCCCTGACCGGCGGCAGCAATTCGAGCGACGGCAGGTCGGCCGCTTCAACGAGGATTCCCAGCATGAGGTTGGATTCGGCGCGCAAATCCAGGATGGCCTGCAGTGCAGCCAGCTCGTTGTCAGCGAGCGCGGCCAGCGTCTTCTGAACGACCGCCAGGTCCTTGTTGTCCGCTGCCGTCTGCAGGCCGAGGGTCAAGGTGAATCCGGCATCATCGGCCATCGGCGCCAGTTTTTCGGCGAGCTTCTGATGCGACTTGCGAAGACCGCCGACCAGCGTGTGCTGGGACTCGGCAATCGCCTGGCGCTCGGCGGCGGACTGCGTCAGCCGGTCGAGGTTCACCAGAATACGATCCGCTGTCTTGTTGAGCCGTGCGGCATCTTCGGCGGCGAGCGCGCTGATCGCCTTCTTGAGGTCCTGACGCGCAGCGGTCAGAACCTTGACGGCGTGCTCGCGCTCGGCCTTGTCGGTCGCAGCGAGCAAGCGTGGCGCAGCCGCGGCAACATCGCCGGCGGCCCTGACCACCTCGGAAGCGCGGGTAATCTCGGGCAGGCTCTTCTCGGCGACGGCGCCGAGCGAGCGTCCGAGGCTGTCATAGGAGATCATCGCGCTGCCGCTCGCCAGCACCGTGAGGGCCGCGACGACGCCGAAGGCCATGAACAATCGGCCACGAAGGCCAAGGTGGTACCACGATGTCGCGGTCTGCATCGTCAATCTCCCCCGTAGTACCAGCTATAGCTGCGAAATCGTGCCGCGAGCACCGGGGTTCTGTCCCGGTGCCCGCGGTCGCCTTACGTTACGATCCGGACTTCTCGAGGCGATCGACCGCCTTGAAGCTGCCGTCCGGCTGAATCACGGTCAGGAACACCTGATCCGATCCCCGGTTGCTGGTGGGGCTGTAAGAGAGCTTGAAGCCGCCGAGATCCAGGGCGCCGGCCTTTTGCACGGCCTCGATCAGGGCCTGCCGGGTCGGTTCGCCGTCGACCTTTTCGAGGCCCGCGATGATGGCGCGGCCGACGAGGTAGCCCTCGAGCGACACGAAGCCCGGCTGGGCGTCGGGAGAGGTCGCCTTGAGCGCGGCCTGATAGCGCCCGACCACCGGGATCGCCGCGTCCTTCGGGAACGGAACGACCTGCGTGATGACCACGCCGGCACCGGCGGCGCCGAGTTCCTTGGCCAGCGCGTCGGATCCGACGAACGAGATGTTGACGAAGGTGACGTCGAGCTTGATCTGCTTGGCCAGCTTGATGAACTCGGCGGCCGGCTTGTAGGGGCTGATCATGATGACCGCCTGCGGGTCGGCCTTCTTGATGGCCAGCAGCGCGGTTTTGACGGCGACCGTGTTGCGCTCGAAGGTGCCTTCGCCGGCGAGCTCCATTTTCCGCTTGTCGAGCGCCTTCTTGACGCCGGCCAGGCCGGCCTGACCGAAGGCGTCGTCCTGGTACATGATCGCGATCTTGGTGACGCCGAGATCCTTGGTCAGGTGTTCGACCATGGATTCGGTTTCCTGGAAGTAGCTGGCGCGGATATTCAGCACCAGCGGCTTGTGCGGCTCGCGCAGGAATTCGACGCCGGTGAAGGGGCCGATGAAGGGAGCACCCGCCGCGGTCGCAATCGGCTGGGTGGCGGCGGCGGTCGGCGTACCGACGGTGCCGGCAATGGCGAACACCTTGTCTTCTTCAAGCAGCTTCTTGACCGCTTCAATGGCCCTGGTGGGCTCATAGCCGTCGTCGATGCTCTTGAGCTCGAGCTTGCGGCCCTTGACGCCGCCGGCCTTGTTGACTTCGGCGAACGCCGCATCGAGACCCGCCTTCATGCCCTGCCCGAGCGCCGAGGCCGGACCTTCGAGCGCCGTCGCCTGGCCGAACACGATCTTGTCGGCCGAGACACCGTTCTCAGCGAACGCAGGAATGCCCGTCGCGAGGAGGCCGGCTAACATCAGGGGAAGCGCGTTGAACGGAGTGGTTCGCATGAGTGACGTCCTTTGAGCGAGGGGAACGGTCAACCGGACCGGCGTGGGGTGATCGGCGCTGCTTGACAGGCGATCGTCGGGGCAAGCGGAGCCATGCTGCGCCGCCAGTGTGGGTGTGAACCCTTCAGAATCGATTAATTCGCGTTCCCGTAGTGTTACGGCCGCGATCAATCGCCACAGCGCCAATGAACTATACCCGGACCTCGCTAGAGTCCGCCTACAACCTGAAATTGCCGCGACGCAACATGAGGTGGGGAAGCGCCTGCCGGCATTCAGAGTGCCGCGCTTGATTCACCGCTAATTCACCCCGTTGCCGGATTGATCCCGCCAGCCGACGCGCGGGAACCGGCCGTTAAGCGGCACCGCCTAGAGATGGCAAACCGCCTCACAAGAAGGCGAATTTGGAAACAGGGAAATTACAATGAAAAAGATTATCGCGCTGGTTGCTTTCGCATGTGCCCTCGGCGCCTTTGCCAGCCTGCCGCATGCCGACGAAACCCGTCAAGCCGCTGCCGAACCGACAGCGATGCTGGCGACGATGCCGGTGCCGCCATCGCTCAAGGTGGAAGCGTACGACGCCATCTGATCACCGGCATCCGGCGCGGGCGGTACCGAACATTCCGCTAAGGGTTTGAGCCTCACCAACACCGGAAGACGGACGCGTTGTCCGTCCTCCGGCGTTTCGCCGGTCCGAGATCTCGTCCGGGTTGCTCAGTTCGGCTGCGCTGCCGGCACCTTGATCTCGGTCGGAAGGATAACGGCCGCCGCGATCACCAAAAGGCACAGGCCTGCGAACGCCTGCAGCATCGTGACAAAACCGCCCTGCTCGTACAGCCATGCCACCAGGCCGACCGAGGCGCCCGCCGCGGTGAAGCCGATGAAGTAGCGCACCGAATAGGCCCGGCTGCGCCATTCCTCGCTGGTGTATTTGCCGACCATGGCGTCGTTGACGGTGACCTGGCCGAACGCGCCCATCACGATGCCGATCGCCGCCAGGATCAGCGGCAGGTTGGACAGCGTCGCCGCCAGATACAGGAACGGCGCCAGCAACAGCGAAAGCGGCAGCGAGATCGCCTTCAGCGAATAGCGGTCGATCAGCTTGCCGATGGTGTATTGCGTCATGGCCCCGAACACGTAGACGCAGGCCGCGATCACCCCGAGCAGCGCCGGACTGGCCGTCATGTCGGCGAGCCGTTCGGCGAACAGTTTTGGCAGCGCCACCGTCACCGCATTGAAGGTGGTGGAGATCGCGATCACCACGATGAACAGCGCCAAAATCACCCGCCACATGTCGGCTTTCGCCACCCGCGCCTGCGCCGCCGCCTGCTTGAAGCCGGAGCGGTCCTCATGCACGACGGTGCGCGCAAAGGCGACACCGATCCCGATGGTAACGATCCCGGGAATGAAAAAAGCCCAGCGCCAACCGAGATACTGGCCGATCACACCGGTGACCAGCGCCGACGACGCCACGCCGAGATTGCCCCAGACCCCGTTGATCCCCATCTCGCGGCCGAGCTTTTCCGCATAGGACACGATCATGGCGGTGCCGACCGGGTGATAGATCGAGGCGAACAGGCCGATCGAAAGCAGCGCCGCGCCGAGCTGCAGCGGGGTCTGCACCAGGCCAACCGCGATCATCGAGACGCCGATGCCGGCAAAGAAGATCACCATCATGTGGCGGCGGCTCCAGCGGTCGCCGAGCCAGCCGGTCAGCAGCGATCCGGC
>Ga0307297_10000230_pt1 | contig 13428 bp, 33 predicted proteins | sample ER_DNA_157_FD_194464 | JGI IMG/M metagenome (GOLD analysis project Ga0307297, IMG submission 194464) | Bulk soil microbial communities from the East River watershed near Crested Butte, Colorado, United States - ER_DNA_157 | ecosystem: Environmental > Terrestrial > Soil > Floodplain | place...
CCCGTGCGGGGCTCTTTCGCCACTGCCCCATGGCGTCCGTAGTCCAGTGTTTCCACCCTGAACTCCACTGCATTCTCCTCTTCTTGAGTCTTACGGTAGCACGAAGAAGGCCCTCCGAAGAGGGCCTTCTGTTGTTCGTGCGGCTATGAAATTGGACCCACCCGCTGACGGGTTCCTGGCTACTCGGTCTGCTCCAGGAAGGCCAGCTCCTCCAGCGCGCGCTTGTGCTGCCGCCTGCGGAGGGCCAGCGCGTTCTCGGCCTTCTTCAGGTCGTTCAGGCGGTCGGAGACGCGGGCCTCGGCCTCCGCGATCGAGTTGACGAGACGGGCCACCTCGGAACGCTTCACCTCGGCGTTGGAACGGCTGCCTGAGTTCTCCGCGATCCACGCCACGAAGGTGTCCAGCTCGGCGATGACGAAGTGCTGCTTCTTGCCGAACTTCTTCACGACCTTCGGGGCGCGGTTCGCGTACCGGACGAACATCGAGGAGAGGGCCTCCTCGGTGATGCCGGTGCGCTCGTAGAAGCCGGTACGAGTCTCCAGCTCCTCGTCACGGCCCTGGAATTCGGGGCGCAGCCAGTTGTCGGACATCAGGAAACCTCTTCACTGTGGAACTTGCGGACGGCGTCGGCCCGCCAGACAGCGGGCAGTTGGGCGTTCTCGGCGGCGGTCTGGAGCTTCTCCAGCTCGATACGGCTGCCACTGCCGTCCCGCTGGTACAGGCGCCATTCCAGCCAGACCTCCATGGCCCGGCGGACGTGACTGACCTGGTCGCGGCGCTCCTTGTCGCTGGGTCGCCGGGTGCCCCGCTTGTTCATGTACTGACGGCGCAGGAGGTGGCGTGGGTCTTCCCCGCGCTCACCGATCATGGGGAAGCCGTCCCGATAGCCGGGCTTGAGGCCGTTGAGGAACTCCTGGACGTCGAACGCGTCGGCACCGGCCGCCAGCGCCATCATCACGGACGCCGCCAGCGCGCTCGGGGGAACCCGACTGGCTGCGGCCTGGAGGACGTGCTTGATCCAGGACCCGGAGTCCTCCTGGGTCTCTTTGAAGAACGGCCAGCCGTGGACGAGTTCGAAGATCTCCCGGTTGGTGGCGTCGGCGGACCCCCACTCGGTGCGCTCGGTCCCCTTGAGGACGGGGATGATGAGCCGGGCGGCGGCTGCCGCGTGGTCGGCGTAGGGGATGTCGTCGCCGAGGAGCTGACCGGCGTTGCGGCCACGGCCGGTGTCGAGTACCGCGAAGGTCCCCCACTGGCCGCTGGTCGTGACCGGCGTCTCGATGGGCTTGCCGGACAGGGCGCAGGCGGCGAACCGGTGCTGGCCGTCGAGCAGGAAGCCGTCGTCCGTGAAGACGACCGGTGTCGAGATGCGGGGATCCCAGTCACCGTTGAGGACGGTCGCGACGAGACCCTTGTTCTTCTTGGTGCTGGTCAGGGTGTTCAGGAGGAATCGGCGGTTGGCCGTCACCTCGGGGTGGCGCAGTTCGCGCGGCATCCGCTCGATACGGATGACCCGGTACGTGAGGACGTCCCGTGCCATCTCCGGCGTGATGATCATGCTGGGATGGGGGAACGAGCGGTCTGGGTGTTCCTCCAGGTACTTCCTGGGCGTCTCCGGGATGGGGAAGCGGGCCTTGCGTGGATCGGAAACGAACTCGATGCCGAGCAGCTTCTCGATCGCGGTCTGTGTACTTTCTCGCGTCACTTTCCATCTCTCCTTTCCGAGAGGATGGGTACATCAAACAGGATGAACGTAAGGGGCGTCAAGACGGAGGTTCTTGCGCCCCTTACGGGCGTGCTGGCGTCAGTCGCCGAAACCGTCGAAGGCTTTGCCGATGCCACGCGCGATGCCGCCGAGGATGTCACCGATCACTTCGGCCACGTCCCCGGCGATGTCGAGGGTCCTGCCACCGGCCCCCGACCGGCCCGGCCTGCCGCCCCCGGCCGTAACGGGGGCGGACGACGCGGGCAGTGAGCCGTGCTTCTCCCGGCAGTGGCCGATGACCATCTGCCGGGACGAGAGTTCTCCAGCGTGCAGCGGCTCCCCGCAGAGGACGCAGGTCCACATCAGGGAGGTCTCGTCGTACCGGATCATGTTCGCCGGGGTGTTCCGGCTTGGCTCGTGCTCTTTTTCGTGTGAGGCGATGGCGAAGCCGGAAAGCTTGTCGAGCATGTCGAACGGCTTGCCGCAGACCGGGCAGGAGTACGTCACGTGACGCCCGCCTTCTTCGCCTCGCCGAACCCGGCACAGAATGCCACGCAGCCGGTGAACTCCAGTGCGCCCCGCTCGCCCATCGAAGTGAGCCGGGCGACGGGGATGGTGAACTCGGCACCGGAGTCCGTGGCCGTGCGAGCCGCCCTCGCGAAGGAACGCAGCAGATCGGCCGAGTCGTCACTGAGGCCCGGCAGGGTGGGCACATCGGCGTCGGAGAAGTGGTACGCCAGGCTCATCGACAGGACCACCGATGCCGGGTACCAGCCGTGCAGGCCCGCCAGTCGGTGGATCTCCGAGAACACGGCTCGCGCGTGCTCCTCGGCATCGGTGGAAACGGCGGATGAGTCGATGACCCTCTGGATGAGGTGGGGTGTCTCCGCCTGGAGAACCGCGACCACATTGTCCGGGATCTCGGGCTGTTCGGCTTGGGGCAGGGGCTGTTCGGTGGCCAGCAGGCGCAGTACGTCGGTTCGGGACAGCATCAGGAATAGTCCATCTCTTCGGGGGCCCGGGTGCACACGTACCGATGCGTGTACTGGAGGCTGCCGCCGATCGTCTCGGTCTGCACCGTCTCCGTCGTGGCGATCTGGTACTGGCCGCCGTCTTTCATGGTGATGACGTGGCATTCGGGCATGACCGGCCCGTCGGGCCACGTCTGTCCCGGCGTGGGTCCTTGCAGGATCTCGAACACCTCGTACTGACCATCCCCGGAAACCAGGTCGTGCATTCCGAGGGAATTCAGGATGAGACTCATTTCAGCGTTTCTCCTATCTTGATGATTTCGCGAGCCATCCGAATGGTCTCCGGACCGCCCTGCCTGTTCAGCATGTCCAAGGTCAGGCCGCCCATCCAGGCCCACGACTCGAACACCTTTCGCATTGCTTCCGCAAGGCCACGTGCAGGAGCGAAAGCCAGTGGGTTTTCGCCGAGCAGCCTGGCCGCCTCGTTGAGTTCGGCCAGGCTCTCCAGAGTTGCCTTCTCGTAATGCCTGGGCATCAGACTTCCTCGCTCGGGAGCGGCAGGCCCCAACCGGGTACGACCTCGCACCTGATTCCTTCTTCGGTCCACAAGCGCACGACTTCCGGATTGTCGTCGCACGCCTCCACGGGATCGAAGCCGCGACGGATGCTGGCCAAGATGTCCCTCTTGACCAGGTAGTCCTTTCGCGGATCCCAGTTGGGGCGCATCCAGACGTGAGCGGGATCGATCGGGACCCGCTGGCGCTCCAGCCAGCGAAGGGTGATCTGCCGGTACATCTCCTTCCTGGCGGTAACCAGGAGTGGCGTAAGTCCTCTTGCTACCGCTTCGTGCACCTTCGCGACGACTTCCGGGTTGGGCGGGCAGAAGATGGAAGCCATGTGGAAGGCGTGGAAGTTCCGGTGCGGCGGAGTGACGTAGTGGCGAATGCCCTGAACGTCCCAGAGTGTACCGTCGGCATCGAATATGGCAGCCTTCGGTCTGTTCATACCGTTCACCCCCTTCTGTGTGACTATGCAGCCGTTCGCTGCACTTCGAGTAGTTCACTGCCCCTGAGCGCCGGACTCCTCTTCGAGCAGGGCGAGGATTTTCTTCAGCATCGGGACCGGCTTCGCCCTCCCGGGCCGTACCTCCAGGCCGTGATGCCGGAGGGCCTCCTCCAGGCCGTCGCGCTCCGCTTCCAGCGTCCAGTCCTCCGGCGTCCACAGTTCGCCGTCGCGGGTGTCGGTGCCGACGCCGTTCTCGATGCGATAGGTGACCGGCCGACCGTGCTGGAGGATGTGGACCAGTGACCGACCCACCTTGTGCACCGTGACGAGTCTCGACGGCGGCTCCCCCCCACGCCACCTGTGGTCCAGGGCGACACGCAGGAGTCTGTCCCCGACCTTGACGCCTTCCAGGTTTCCCATCAGAACCCCTCCGATTCCCAGCGCACGCCGTACAGACCGAGGCGGGGGCTGCCGGTGAATACGATCATGACCTTGTAGTGGGCCTTGCAGGAGGTGCACTGCTCGGGCGAGCCGCCCTGCCGGGCCGCCGGGTTCGAGATCAGGTCGCCGAAGTCGAGGCGCCGCATGTGGAGCTGGCAGCACGGGGAGGTGGTGACCACCTTGTCCCTGCCGCTCGCGCCGCCCGCGAAGACGGCCGGGCGGATGACGGCCACGCCCTTGCGCAGGCTGCTGGCCTTGTACTCTTCGCCGATTTCGTACGTGCGGGGCTCAGCGATCTTGGTCCAGATCCCGTCCCCGTCTTTCTCGAAGTCGGAGATGCACACCCACTGCCCGTTGCCCAGGTACGTGCCGGAGTCCTCGTCGAAGCTGTCGATGGTGGTGATTCTTCCACTGTGGAAGATCCGGTCACCGCGCTTCGGTTCCGTGAATTCCATACCTTTTCCTCATCCCTTCCAAGATGGTTCGTACTTCTTCCAGCACTGTTCCGTGCCGGTTCCTACCTGACCGACCAGCCTTTGGTCAGCGCCAGTCCTTGTCGAACGGGTCGAACTCGTCCGACATCGTGATCCCAGTCCTGGAAACCGTGATGTCACCGTTTCCGAATGTTGCCAGAACGGCATCCCGGTAACGCGAGTCCCGTAGTGCGTTCCACCAGGAGTCGAGGTAGTTTCCTATTTCGGTAGTGGAATCACCGAACAGGACCTTTCCGAGCGTCGGATGCTCTTGAGCCCAGAGACCCAGTTCATGCGGAGCGCGGTCGGTGTCCCGGATCGTACGGACCCAGACCTTCCGTACTTCGTAGAGTTCCGGATCGGAATCCATGGACAGATGGGTGACGGAAAAACCCACCTCGGCGATCCCGGGATGGTTGATAACCGGCATGAAGAGGTTGCTGAGTTCGTCGACCGTCGCCTGCGGCTCGACCTCGGGCCGCCCACCGGCGATCGGAATGTCATTCAAATGTCTGTACATGATCGCGCTCCCTTTCTTCCCTGACGGCCATCCTCAGGCGCAGCCTCACTGCGCGACCCCGCCGGTTGCGGGGTTTCGGCCTCCGGTCAGATCTTGCGCTGCTCGATCAGGAGCAGGATCCGGTTCTTCTCCTCGTCGAGCAGGGGAAGATTGCATTCCCCCTCGCCGCAGCAGGGCCTCTTGCCGAACCGGCAGCCGGTCTCCAGGAAGAGCACCGTGTCCTGGCACTCGATGCAGATGACCTTGGTCAGGTTCTCCGGTGTGTCCCGCCGTCCACAGCCGGGGCACACCGGGTTGGCCGGGTTCGCCCGGCCCCATTCCCTGGTTGCCTTCACTGCGGCCAGGGCGTCGTCGATGTTCATCGCGAGCCTTCCCGCCTGTCGATCTCGGCAACACGCTCGGCGAGCTTCCGAACGGTGTGCCGGGCTTCCTCGACGACGCTCCCCAGGAGGCCTTCGAGGACGTCGCGCAGGACGTAGTACTCACCCCACTCCGCCTGACCCGCCACCTCGGCCACCTTCACGCCGTTCAGCGTGATCGAGGTGATCACTTCGACCTCGTCCGTGTAGTCGGCGAGATAGGTTACGGCGACATCGACCGGGAATCCGTCCACCTGAAAGCGGGCACGGCCCCGGGGGTCCACCCGGAAGCCGGGGTCGAGGTTCGGGTGGGGGAATACCTGCTTCCAGGTGGACTTGCTCATCGCTGCCTCGCCTTCCAGGCGGAGAAGGGCTCGGCGCCCGGCCCGTCGGTGGTGTAGTCGGGGTCCATCCAGTTCGCCCCCTGGAGTGCGCCGCAGGTTCCGCACTCACCCTCGGCGGAGTGTTCGTGGTACGGAAGGAACGCCTCCCGAATGCGGGCAGCCCACTGGCGCCGGAAGTTCAGCTCCAGCTCGGCATCCGCATTGACCTGGGTGAAGATCTTCTCCATGGCGTCGTCGTCGAGCAGGGCGACCTGGCTCAGTTCCGTCGCCCTGCGTATGACCTCGTCATAGAGGGCCCGCTCGCTGGGGGCGAGAGCGTTCCTCCGCACTTCGGCATCGGCCCTGCTGCGGAGGAATTGCGCGGGGAAGTCGGACCAGTTCAAACTCATCAGGATTCTTCCCTTTCCGGAAGTTTCGGTGGGCGCGGTGCGGTGTTTATGGCCAGTGCCCAGCCAGCCGCACCCCTGTTTTCATGCAGCCCCTGGACGAAGAGGCGGACGAACCTGTCCGTGAAGTACTCGGTCCAGAAGTCGGTGAATCCCGGCTCATTGTCGAATTGATCGACCATCTCAAAGCTGGAGGCGATCGGAACGCCGAACAGCTCGATGACCACGACCTCACGGTCGCACTCGGTCGTCTTGCCGACTCGTATCGGGTTCACCGGTCCTCTTCGATCGGGCTGAGCGGGTAGACCTCGCGACCGGTCGGGGACTGGGTGCGCCACCTCACGTAGTCCTGGTGGTAGCCCTCGGTCAGACCCTTGGCCAGCAAGTGGCCGAGCCGGGTCCTGAAGGTGTCCTCCCAGGCGTCGGTGTCCTGGTGGCCGGACTCGAAGTCGTGGGCGTCGGCATAGAGGACCGGAATCCCCAGGATCTCCAGTACGTAGACCTCGCTGCCCTTGTGATCCAAGGCGATGCCGACCCGGAACAGTCCTCGTATCTCGCCCACGTCGATTCTTGCCATATTCCTTTTCCTCTCCTTCAGTCGGACCGGCTTATGGGCCAGCCCTTCGCTTCGTTCATGCGGTCCACGTCGATGTCGATCAGACCCAGTTCCAGCAGATGCAGCAGGGCGTCACGTACGGCACCGCTCACCGTGCTGGCCATGGTGCGGCCCGCGTCCATGCCTTCCGGGCTCATCACCCAGCCCATCGCCGCGAACCCGGCCAGTCGCTCGATCCGCTCGAAGGGGCTCCCCTCGCCGGTGTCGACAGGGATCTTCTCCCACGACTGGAACAGGTCGGCAGGTACTGGGGGCTTACTGGCCATACCGGACCTTCTCCGGATAGCAGGTGGTGCAGTACGAGCGACCACATGGATTCGACTTGGGGTGAATCTCAGCGGCGGCTTCCTGTGCGACCTGCCAGGCGCTCACGGTGCCCACGCCCCGACGGTCCCCTGTGAAGTGATCCAGCAGGTGCGCCGACAGGATGGCGGCGATGCCTTCGAAGTATGTCCGCAGGCTGTTCTCGATCTGCTCTTCGGACCATCCGGCGCTGCGCAGGGCGTACACGAAAGCGCCGTGTCCCGCCTTGTGGTTCCCGATCTCCTCGGAATCGCTCTTGAAGTCGATCGGGCCCTTGGTGGAGTTGTAGTCGAACGGCATATCCAGGTTCTCCCTCAGGTGTTGTAGCGGGGCGCCGTCTTCTCCAGGTGGGCACGCCAGGAGCCGGGACTCTCCCCCTCGCCATGGTTCAAGTAAACCGAACGACGGGCGAAGAACTCGGTCCTCTCTTCGTGCGTTTCACCCAGGTACTTCTTCACGTCCGAGGGGGCACCCCACGTTGTCACCCCGCCAAGGCAATCGCAGATCAGGCCGCGCCCCTGCCGGGAAGTGCAGTTGTAGCCGTGCTCGTTCGGCGAGATCTCCCCGAAGCCCATCTCCTTGAGGATCTGGAGCTTCTGTTCCGGGCTGAGTCCGGCGTAGTTCACGTTGAAGTTGTGCTGCATGATCTCTTTTCCCTTTCCGGGGATGCTGGCTTTGACTGGAGTCACCGGTTCAGCGACCCTCGAAGTGCGGGTGAAGAACACCGCCGTAGACGGCGACCTGAAGTGTCTCGTCGATGGTGTGCGGATCGAATCCGGACAGGTCTTCGCCGGTGCTGTAGACCCAGGTGCTGCATGCCCGGTCCGTCGCCGGAGTGAACGGATGGAACGGCTTGTCCACGTCGAGGCACTCGATGGCGATCCGCTCGGCGGCGTCGCGAATCACTGAATAGGTGATCACCTTTTCCAGCAGACGTTCCGAGTTCAGAGGGTCAACCACCGTGACCTGATAGGCCCAAACGTCCGGAGCATCCCCCTGCGGCCACTCTCCGAACCTGCGGAACTTCGACCCTCCTCCGGGGAGCTGGGACTGCCAGTGCTTGTACAGCTCCTGTACGCCGGATCCGAAGAAGAGAACCTCGATGTCCTGCCTGAGCCCCATCACGCACCACCCTTCGGCCATGCCACGGCGCGACCCTGTCGAATGCCGGGCGCGAAGTGGTACGCCACGGCATACCGGATGCCGTTCACGGTCACTGGGGCTTCTGGCAGGAGCCGACCGGCGGGTTCCGAATTCAGGAGCCGCGCCCGACGCCGCACTTCACTGCTCTGGGGATACGTCTCTACGACGAAGTCGCCCCTAATCTGGATGACCATCGGGTCACACCTTCTTCAGCAGGCCGTTGCGGTGCGCGGACTCCAGGGTGCACACCTGGCCGTCTGAGATGACCAGGACGACCGGAGCCGACTTGATCTTGATTGAGCAGCCGATCGGTATGGTGAGCTTCACGCCGACGGTCTTCGATACGACAATCCTCTTGCTGAGCGAGTTTCGTGAGCCCTCGCCGATGGAGCAGCCGGAGATGTCTCCACCCACAGCGACGGAGCCACGACCAGAGGCCCTCACCGAGCCTGAACCGCCGCTGGTGACCGAGGACCCCTGCCGTAGGCCGAGTGTGTTGCGCAGGAAGTCGACCATGCCCGGTCGGCCGACCTCGATCCGCATTTCCACGTCATGAACGACGGTTCCCGGGATCGGCTCCCCGTTCTCGTCCCGCTGATGGACGCCAGGAATGACGTCGCCTCTCTTGCCGGTCCCGCAGAAGGCGGCGAGGCCCCGGTCGGCCAGGATGTCGACGCTGCGATGCGTGGCCCGTGGATCGATGACGATGTGAACGGCCAGGTCGGGTGATCGCACCGACACGAGGCCGGGACCCTCAATGGGGTGATTCTGCTGAAGTCGCATGATCCTTTTCTCCTTCTTTCCGCTCTTGGGAGTCTATCAGCATTCGGCCTAGGTCATTCAGAAAAGCGGGAAAGGGGGCAGCCCGTGAAGGCTGCCCCCCTGGGAGGATCAGCGGAGCAGACGCGCTCCGTTGACCACCTCGTACCCGTACCAGAGGTACGCCCTGCCGTCATCCTTCTCACCCTGGTGGACGTGGGCGGTCAGTACCGTCCACGTGTTCCCCTCAGGGTCATTCATCCGGTCCCCCCGGTGCAGGAAGGGGTGCAGGGGGACCTTCCTGCCCTCCGTGGGGAGAACGGTGATGCGGCCCGTCATGTCGCTGGCGAAGGGAAACTCCGGTGTTTTTCCCTGCTCTGCCACGGTCACTCTGTCGATCATGACTGACTCTCGAACCGGAAGAGCCAGATGCCCTCCTGGTTGTTGATCACGATGCATCCCTCCTTCTCCTTGGCCGCGAGGAAGGAGTTCGACAGCTCCCCCTTCATCTGGTTCTTCAGGGAGTTGCTGAGGCCGATCGCGTCGGTGACGTCCCAGTACTCCTCGTACTCGACCGAGACCAGCTCGCCTTCGTCGTCGTACCGCTTGACCTGGGAGAGGAGAACGTTGGCGATCCCGACTCCCGGCCGCAGGTTCCCGGCCGCGTTCGAGAGGTGGTGGCCGAGGTTGTCGTAGTGAATCCAGAGGGATTCGGCCGCAGCCCGGATGTCCCGCGCCTCCGTGTTCTGGAGTTCGGAACGGGAAGACCAGTCGGAGTCGGCCGCGACCTCGACAAAGCGATCGATGAATTCGTTCATCATGTCCTGCTTCTGCATCTTTTTGTTCATCCTGTTCAGTCGACTGCGATCCACTCGGATCCGATGGATCCGGTTTCCAGTTCGGTGATGTACTTCCAGACCGGCTCGGTTCTGTGTCTCGGATTCAGGCCGGTCTTCTTGTCGGATGTGAGGACGCTGTACTCCCGGGCACTGAGTGCGATCACCTGGCGGCCGAGAAGTTTCAGCGACCCGAGATCCTCCCTCAGGTCGGCATCGGACCGGACCCAGAAACCGCCGTCCTCATCGACACCGATGTCCCTGCCGTGAATCCACCAGGGCTTGGCGGGATCCTTCTCGAACAGCTCTTCCGGCGTCACCGGGCTCCCTCTCGAAACGACGAAAGGGGGACGCCGGATGGCGTCCCCCTTTGTGGACGGGCTACTTCCCCTTGCCCGCGTGGACGTCGACCATCTGGGCCTGCGGCGGCGGGCTGGGGACCGGCTCCGGCCTCCCGGCTCCGCTCGCCCCGGGGTCCCGTACGGGAAGGCTCGGCTTGTCCGACATTTCTCTCTCCCTTTCCGATTCGCTTGACCTAGGCCAAGCCTAACGTGCTTTTCTCTTGATCAGAAGCGTGATCCCGGTGCAGATTCTAGCGACCTGGTGCCCGCTGTCAGCCCTCGTCCTCCGTGATCGCGGTCAGGCTGGTCTGCCTGCCGACCTGGGCCGCCAGCGCGAGCAGGAGCTGCATGCCCTGCTCCTCGGTGAGGGCCAGGATGTAGCCGTTGGGGTTGCCCGGAGGGACCGGGACGAGGACGCCGCTGCCGTCGATCGGGGCGAAGAAGGTTGCCAGGATCGGGCGGTCCCCGTATTCGTCGCCGAGATCCTCGTCGTTGTCCTGGACGGTTGCCGCGTGGTCGATTTCGTTGTACCGCATCTCTCTCCTTTTCCGTTGCCCGTGAGTGTCCTTCAGGACCCGTCGGGCACTCTCCCGTTCAGCCGGTTTTCCCAGAACCTGACGATCCCCTGCGCCCACAGCGGCGCCGTCGTGTGGGGCCCCAGCGGATCGACGAAGGGGATGTCGTAGTTCCTCTTCGAGAGGTTCCCACCCGCCTTGCTCACCTTCGGACCCACGACGGAGATCAGGCTGATCACCCAGTTGCCCTCTTCGGGATACGCCAGAAGACTGAGCAGCTTGGGCCTGATGGTCCCTGATCCGGGGAGGGTCGGGTTCGAGACGTCCTCGACGTCCTCATCCAGAACCAGCATGAGCCGGAACGTGGACAGGTAGTCCTCGGCGAAGGAGGTTTTGAGGAGGCTCCCCGGCGTCTCGGACTCCCTTCCGATGCTCCGGATCAGAAACTCCATGTTCTCGCAGGAGTCACCGGGATTTTCCGGATGCTCGACCCGGCATGCCGGGTCCTGGCAGTACTTGATGTGCAGCCTGTCGGCCGACGTTACGCCGGTCACTCGGAACCATCCTCCCATCGGGCCAGCTCGGGCCAGCGCCCGGCCTCGCCGACCAGGGCCACCAGGTCGGCTCCCTGGTTGAGTGCAGCCTCGCCGACGAGCAGGGTTGACTTCGCCATGTCGGCACCGCGAAGGAGGAGGCTTTCGATGGCGACGGCCATCGCTCTCTCCAGCGAGGGGGTTTCTCCCGCCGCCCCGAAGCGGCGAACCTCGTAGAGAAGGAAGAACAGGTGCAGGCGTTCCGACTGCATCAGGGAACACTCGGCAGGCCGGATGCCGCAGATCAATGCCGCCGAACGAAAGAAGGCCGGACCGGCGTCGGAGATGAGCGGATGGTCATCCGGACCAGGGATTCCGAACTCCCTCCCCACCCCCCTGGCCAGCACGCGCTCTTCGTCTTCTGTCATGCTCACGTTTCTCCCCTTCCCTCAGAATCCGACCGACATCGGCGTGACCGTGACGCTCTTGACATCCTCCAGCGAGACCGAGTCACCCAAAGCCTGGGCGTCCCGGGCGAACGCCTCCCGGTCGATCTCCGCCCGCTCCATGGGCGTTGCCGTTCCCGGGTACCGGTCCGGGTCGGCCGTGTACTCGAACACCACCGTCACGCGCATGCGCTCTTCGGGCATCAGTCCTCCTCGATCGTGAGGCCGTACAGGTGGAACTCGACCGGCAGGCCCCGCAGGTACCGCTTGACGAGCGCGGCGACGTCCTCCCTCGCCAGGCCCCCGAGTCCGCAGCCCAGTGCGGGGAGAGCGACCGACGCGGGAAGCGTCTCCGTGCAGTAGCCGTGCAGGGCGATCAGGCCGAGGGTGACATCCTCCAGTGTCGAGCGGTCCCTCCAGTGGCGTTTGGTCGGAATGCTCAGGATCCGGCGGCCGTCGGGAAGCAGGGCGTCGTGAAGAATGCCGGGGGCCATCCGGCCCTGGCGGCAGAAGTCGCTGTACTCGTTCACCTGGACCGGCCAGCGGTCTCTGAACTGCAAGGCCAGTCCCGCACCTGCCACGCCAACGCAGTTCACCGGGTTGACCAGGCACTCCGCGCCGGAATCAAGCAGGTCCAGCCTTTCCCTCACCTCGATGAAAGGCATGTCACGCCTCCGTGATGCGCAGCAGGCGACGGGCAGGGATCTTCCGGAACTTCCCGTTGCCGAAGTCGAGGACGACCATGCCGTTCTCGATCTTGTATCCCTCCAGGGATCCATACCCCGCGCCGGGGCCCAGATGGTCCGATCCGGCGCCGGTCTGATAGGTCTCGTTCGCGTCGAAGTCGATGATGAGGATCATCAGTTGCCAGCCTTACGCGTCAGGCCGTCGACCCAGTCCAGTGCGTTCCGTGCGGCCGTCAGGGTGAGCTTGATGGATGAGTCGGCGATCGGATCGCCCCGCTCGCCGACTTTGACGGCCAGCCGAAGACCCCAGACCTGACAGCCGAAGCCACGGCCGGGCCGCTGGCCCGGCCTCCTGAAGGAGACCATCGTGGTGCGCACGACGGGCGAACCGCTCCGGCGCGGCCGGACGGAGATGATGAACTCGCCACCCTCCCCGTCTTTGATCACGTGCTCGACACGTGGGCCGAGCAGGCTATCGATCAGGCTCATTCGCCCTCCCTCCAGACGTCGAGGTCGATGTCGGCAGCCATCGAGATCCAGTCCACCACGGCCGTCAGCCAGTGACTCTCGATCGTGAGGCCGGGCTCCTGGTCGTGAAGCTGGAGCTGGGCCACCCTGCCCGGGGCCCATGCGGCGGCATGGCGGAAGGCATTCGCGTAGTACCCGAAGAGCGGGCGGAATCCGTGGCCGGTGTGCTCCTGCACTCCCACCGGACTGTCGTCGCTGAACCGTCCGGCGCCGTCCCGGCTCAGCGTGAGGCGCAGCAGGGTGCCGTCCCGGGTCGGTACATCCATGGACATCTCGTCAGGCTTCTTCATGCCTTCGCCTCCCCGACGTACCGGACGTAGACCCGGTGCTCACCGAGCAGCGTGCGTGCCTCGGTCTCGAATGCACCGGCCGGGCCGAACTCGGTCATGCTCTTGTGAGCGTTCCGGATCATCCAGGCCAGCGATGTTCCGCTCCCCATGGTGCCCGTCTTGCCGAGGAGGGCCCACATGTTCGGGGTCTTCTTCAGCTCCTCCGCGAACTCGGTCCTCTCAGCCTTG
>Ga0307297_10000233_pt1 | contig 13370 bp, 11 predicted proteins | sample ER_DNA_157_FD_194464 | JGI IMG/M metagenome (GOLD analysis project Ga0307297, IMG submission 194464) | Bulk soil microbial communities from the East River watershed near Crested Butte, Colorado, United States - ER_DNA_157 | ecosystem: Environmental > Terrestrial > Soil > Floodplain | place...
ACCGGATTGAGCTTGACCTCGAGCTTGTCGAGCTTGAGCTCCTTCTTCACGGCATCGACGATCTTGTAGCAGATGTCCATGGCGTAGCCGATCGGCTTCTGGCTGTCGTCGAGATACGAGAATGGAATCGACGAGTCGCGGTGGCCAAGGGTGATGGCGCCGGTTTGCTTGATGTTCTTCAGCGTCCCGGTGAGTTCCTGCGCCATCGCCGGCGCCGCGCATAGCGCGGCGGCAAGCGTGTAGCCGATCATAGCAGTGCGTTTCATACGTGTACTCCTTGCTTGGTTGATGTCTTGGATGACTTGAGGATATCGCTCAGGACCGGCGCAATATAGCGGCGAAATTGCCCGGAGTTCTCGCTCATCGGGAAATCACCGGGATAAACGGGTGATCGAGCGGTCCCAACAGGCACTCACAGTCGAGTGCGCGACCGCGCGCAATCAATGCGGGCGCCTGCCCGAGCAGCCCGGGAATTTCGGCAAACGCCTTGATCACGGCGGCACGGAGGGGGTCGAGGATGGCGTCATGCGCTTCAAGCAGGCGTTTCCTGCAATGCCGACATTGGCAAACGAACGGAACAGGCGCTTCCGGTTCCGCCTATCTATGACGCGAACGTCAGGCCATCGCAATGGGTCGTTTGGAGGACGCCTGCGCTACGCCGGATCGCACCATTCCGTGCGTTTTTCCATGGCGCGGCAGGCTTGCGGCAGACTTATTGTCGCACGTACCGATTCCGGACGAAATGCAGCCGGTACAGCGATTTAGGCGCTTTTCATCCCGGTCGTTTTCGGGGAAGATTGAACCCGGTAACCAGAACAATGCCGGCCTCGCCGAGAGCGGGGCCGCAAAGGGAGAAGCTGAATGTTTCGACGCAACCGTTTGATGATCGCGCTGGCCGCGATCGGCATGCTGATGTCTGCCGGCGCTGGTGCCCAGGACTATCCGATCAAGCCGATCACCCTGATCGTGCCCTGGCCCGCGGGCGGCTCGACCGACATCTCGATGCGCGCGATCGCCGAGAGCGCCTCGAAGATTCTGGGCCAGCCGATCACCATCGACAACAAGGCCGGCGGTGGCGGCACGGTCGGCCCGGCGACCATGGCGGCTGCCTCCAAGCCGGATGGCTATACCATCGCGCAAATTCCCATCACGGTGTTCCGCCTGCCGCTGATGCAGGAAGCCCCATGGGATCCCGCCAAGGACTTCACCTACATCGTTCACCTCACCGGCTATACGTTCGGCGTCACCACCAGCGCCGAGTCGCAGTTCAAGACCTGGAAAGACGTGGTCGATTTCGCCAAAGCCAATCCGGGCAAGGTGACCTACGCGACTCCGGGCACCGGAACCTCGCTGCATATCGGCATGGAACAGATCGCCGCCTTGGCTGGCATCAAGCTGACGCAGGTGCCGTTCAAGGGCGGCGCGGAAACCAACGCCGCCGTACTCGGCCAGCACACCATGCTGCAGGCCGATTCCACCGGCTGGCGACCGCTGGTCGACGCCGGCAAGCTTCGGCTCCTGATGGTATGGACCTCGGCACGGTCGCCGAATTTCCCCGACGTGCCGACGCTGAAGGAGCTTGGCTACCCCATGGTCTACGATTCACCGTTCGGCATCGCCGGGCCGAAGGGCATGGATCCGAAGATCGTCGCCAAACTGCACGACGCCTTCAAGAAGGCGCTCGACGATCCCGCCGTGATCGCGACGCTCGCCAAGTTCGACATGGTTCCGAACTACAAGAATACCGAGGACTACAAGAAGTTCGTCGTCGAGGTCACCAACTCCGAACTCAAGGTGATAGAGTCGCTCGGACTGACGAAGAAGAAGAATTGACCTCCGTCGTGTCCTGGACGCGGGGCAGCGCTTGTTCAGTGCTGCGCCGCGTCCAGAGAACGCCTGAGAAAAATCGATGAGCGACCAAACCAACGTCAAATTCCGCCTCAACAATTCCGAATTGTGGGGCGGCCTGATTGGCCTCGCGCTCGGGGTCTTCGTCGTATGGTCAGGCCTCAAACTCAAGCTGGGCACCGTCAACGATCCCGGCTCCGGCTATGTGCTGTTCTACACCGGCATCCTGATGTGCATGTTCGCCGCCACCATCATCATCGCGGCGGTGACCGAGGGGGGGCCGAGCTTCGGCGCGCGCTGGCAGGACTCGCGCTGGACCAAACCCTTGTTGGTCATCGCATCTCTCGTCGCGTTTTCCTTTGCGCTCGATACGCTCGGATTCCTGCTCTCCACGGTACCGCTGATGTTGCTGCTGCTGCGCCTGGTCGATCCGGTGCGCTGGTCGCTGGCCATTCCGATCGCCCTGCTCGCCCCGCTCGGGGTATGGTGGGTCCTGAAGCGCCTGCTCCTGATCCAGTTGCCCTCGGGCATCTTCGGCATCGGCTGACCGGATCAAAAATATGGAAACTCTTCTCAATGTCGGGCAGGGCTTCGGCGTCGCGCTGATGCCGATCAACCTGCTCTTTTGCTTCATCGGCGTGTTCATCGGCACGCTGGTGGGCGTGCTGCCGGGCATCGGACCGATTTCGGCGATGTCGCTGCTGTTGCCCATTACGCTGTCGGGAACGCCGGAGTCCGGCATCATCATGATGGCCGGCATCTATTACGGCTCGATGTATGGCGGCTCGACGACCTCGATCCTGGTCAATATTCCCGGTGAGGCCGCGTCCGTCGTGACCTGCATCGATGGTCATCAGATGGCGAAACAGGGCCGCGCCGGCCCGGCGCTCGGCATCTCGGCGCTGGGCTCGTTCATCGCCGGCACGTTCGCGCTGGTCGCGCTGATGCTGGTGGCGCCGTCGCTCGCCAGCGTCGCGATCGCCTTCGGCCCGGCGGAATACTTCAGCCTGATGGTGCTGGGGCTGGTGGTCCTGACCTTCCTCACCCAGGGATCGATGGCGAAGGCGCTGCTGATGGCCTGCATCGGCCTCGTGCTCGGCCTGATCGGGCTGGACAGCATCACCGCACAGCCGCGGCTGACCTTCGGCCGCCTGGAACTGATCGACGGCATCGGTCTGGTGCCCGTGGTCATGGGCCTGTTCGGCCTCGCCGAAGTCCTGATCAATACCGAGCAGCTGATCAAGCGCGACGTCATCAACGCCAGGATCACCCAACTGCTGCCCAACAAGGCCGACTGGAAGGCCAGCGCCGGACCGATCGCGCGCGGCACCGTCCTTGGATTCTTTCTGGGAATTCTGCCCGGCGGCGGCTCCGTGATCTCGTCGTTTGCGTCCTACGCGCTGGAGAAGCGGCTGTCGAAGACGCCGGAGCGCTTCGGCAAAGGCGCGATTGAGGGTGTCGCGGGGCCGGAATCCGCCAACAACGCCGCCGCCGGCGGCGCCTTCATTCCGCTGATGACGCTCGGCATTCCGCCGAACGTGGTGATGGCGCTATTGCTCGGCGCCTTCATCGTCCACGGCGTGCAGCCCGGTCCGCTGATGATCACGCAGAACCCCGGCCTGTTCTGGGGCATCGTCGCCAGCATGTATATCGGCAACGTCATGCTGCTGGTGCTTAATCTGCCGCTGATCGGAATGTGGGTTCAGCTGCTGAAGCTGCCGTACAACATCCTGTTCCCGCTGATCATCCTGTTCACCATCATCGGCGTCTATTGCTCCAGCAACAACGTGTTCGACGTCTATGTCATGGTGGCCTTCGGCGTGATCGGCTATTTCATGCGCAAGCTCGGCTACGAACCGGCGCCATTGGTGCTGGCCTTCGTGCTGGGCCCGATGCTGGAGAACAACCTGCGCAAATCGCTGATCCTGTCGCAGGGCGATCTCTCGACCTTCGTGCAGCGCCCGATCTCGGCGGTGTGCCTGGCGATCGCGGTGGTGCTTCTGGTCGGCCCGCTGCTGCCGTCGTTCCGCAAGAAACGCGAACTGGTGGCGCTGGACGAGGGCGTCTAGGCTTCAGAGAAGCCTCTGGGATTTCACAGCAGTTTCGCGCGCCCGAACAGGACACGGAGTGCGTTGGTCGCCTGTACGATCAGGATACCATTGTCCGCCGCCGCCTCGAGCGCGGCCTTGGCGTCGCTGTGCAGCGACTTGAACTCCATCCATTCAACCGAATTGAGGCTGTTGATGAAGTCGTAGGCCTGCCCGACGGTCTCGATCGCAACGGTCTTGCCGTTCAAATTGACCCGGAACGTCGCCTTCAGCCGTGTTTGTGAATTTGATACCTTGCTCATCGCACTACCGTTGTTCAGCGTCGCCGGCAAAGTCAATCCACCTGTCGCGCCGCATTGCCCGCCGAGATCAGGAACTCATGGCCGGAACTCATGTCCGAAATTCATGGCCGAGCGCGCGGCATCTCGCCGAGATCCCAGAACAGGCCGGCCATGATGCCCAGCGCCTCTTCCGTCACGCCGAGCAGAATATGCTCATCGGGCGCGTGTTGCGAGCAGCCGGGATAGGAGTGCGGCACCCAGATCGTGGGCAGGCCAAGCCCCTCGGAGAACACGTCGTTGGGCAACGAGCCCCCGAAATTCGGCAGGATCGCCGGCGCCTTCCCGGTGGTCTTTTGGATGGACTCTGCCGCCCAATTGACCCAGGGACTGTCGAAATCGGTGCGTGACGCGGCAAAGCTCTGCGCCGCGCGCACGTCGACCATCGCAAACCCGTTGTCCTGCAGATGCGCCCGCACCGCATCGATGGCTTGGTCGATCCGGGTACCGACGACGAAGCGCAACTGCAGCACAGCATGCGCCTCGCCGGGGATCGCGTTCGCAGGGCTTGCGATATTGCCTGACGACATCGCGAGCACTTCGAGCGTGTTCCACGCGTAGAGCCGTTCGGCGGCCGACAGCCCCTCCTCGCCCCAGTCCGGCGACAGCGCCGGCTCATCCGGCGTCGGCTCGACCTTCACGTCGGCCAGGACAGCGCGAATCGCATTGGAATTGCGCGGCGGCTTCAACCGGTCCAGCTGCATTCGCCCCTTGTGGTCGACCAGCGAAGCGATCGCGCCCGACAGGATGGTGGCGGCATTGGCCAACACACCGCCCCAATTGCCGGAGTGATGCGCGCCATCGCGCAGCTTGACGTCAAGATGAATCCGCAAGCCGCCGCGGCAGCCGAGGAAGATGGTCGGCCGTTCCGCGGATAGCCGTGGTCCGTCGGAAGCCAGGAACAGGTCGGCCTTCAGTTCCTCCCGCAGCGCCTCGCAGACCTGCCTCAAATCCGGCGAACCGATCTCCTCGCCGGTCTCGATGATGAATTTGGCATTGAAGCCGAGCTTGCCGCCGCGCGCCTCGCGCACGGCGGCCAGCGCCGACAGGTTGATGCTGTGCTGGCCCTTGTTGTCGGCGGTGCCGCGGCCATAAACCCGATTGCCCGACACGGTGGTCCGCCACGGATCGAGATTGTCGCGCCATTCGCCTTCCATGCCGTCGACCACGTCGCCATGTCCGTACATCAGAACCGTCGGCGCCGACGCGTCCTCCTGGTATTCCGCGACCAGGTAAGGACCCTTGCCGGTCGGCGACTCGATCAGGCGCGAGGAGAAATCGAGCTGCGAAAATGCCGGCTGCAGTCCTTCCACGAGATAGGCGCGCAACGCATCGCCCTTGTCCGGTTTCTGGCTTTCGGTCCGATAGGCGACCCTGCGGTCGAGTTCGCTGAGAAACTCGCCGGAATGCAGCTGTTGGCGGGCTGCAGCGATGGCATCGGCTCTGGTCATGTCTTCTCTTTTGCAGCAAGGATTTTCGGGACGTCGACCAACCTAGCGAGAACCGGTATCGACCGGAAGTGGGCACAACGCGGACAATTTGCCGGGTAGCTGGCCCTCGCCGGGACGGCTGCTGGACACCCAAAATTCGACACGTCGGGCAAATCTGCGCGCCAACAATTGGCTTTGCTACAGGCGGCCGGAATGCAACAATTTCCGCGGCAGCCCGGCATGCGACCGGGCAAATCTCAGGGAGAACACCCATGAAATCGATCCTGCGTGCGTCCATGATCTGTGTGCTGTTTGCAGGTTCCGCGGTGGCGCTGACCGGCGAACGTATGGCGCCGATCCCGCTTGAGAAAATGTCGGAGGCTCAACGCAAGATCGCCAACGACATCATGTCGGGGCCCCGCGGAGGAATGAGAGGACCGTTCAACGCCTGGCTGCGAAGTCCCGAACTGGCCGATCGCCTGCAGAAGGTCGGCGAATATATCCGGTTCAACAGCTCGCTCGACAAGCGCGTCAACGAGATGGCGATCATCATGACCGCGCAGGCCTGGGGGTCGCAGTATGAGTGGTACGCCCACGCGCCGCTGGCGCTCAAGGCGGGCCTCGATCCCTCGATCGTCGCCGCTATCGGCGCCGGCCGCAAGCCGGAGAAAATGCAGGACGACGAAGCCATCGTCTGGGAATTCACGACCCAGCTGCGCCGCGATCACGCCGTCGACGACGAAACCTACGCCAAGGCCCTGGAAAAATTCGGCGAACAAGGTCTGATGGATTTGATCGCCGTCAACGGCTATTACGACGTGGTGTCGATGACGCTCAATGTCGCGCGCGTCATGCCGCCGGCCGGGGAAGAGATGCCGTTCAAGCAGGCTGGCCGCTGATCCCTTTTCCTTCCATCCTCGCGCGGCAGTCTGCCGCGCGGCTACGCGCTGAAAGTCCACCATCATGAAGAAACAAATCCGGCTCAACGCCTTTGCCATGAACTGCGTCGCGCATCAATCGCCGGGGCTGTGGACCCATCCGCGCGACCGCACCAGCGAATATAACCGGCTGCCGTACTGGACCGATCTCGCCAAAACGCTGGAACGCGGGCGGTTCGACGGGCTATTTCTCGCCGACGTACTCGGGGTCTATGACGTATACGGCGGCAGCCCCGACGCGGCATTGCGCAACGCCGCGCAGACCCCCGCCAACGACCCCCTGCTGCTGATCCCGGCCATGGCCGCCGTCACCGAACATCTCGGATTTGGCGTCACCTCCAATTTGTCCTACGAGCCGCCCTATACGTTCGCGCGGCGGATGTCGACGCTCGACCACCTCACCGAAGGTCGGGTCGGCTGGAACGTGGTGACCGGCTATCTCGACAGCGCGGCCAAGGCCGCCGGCAAGGACAAGCAGACCGGGCATGACGACCGGTACGACGTCGCCGACGAGTATATGGAGGTGGTCTACAAGCTGTGGGAAGGCAGCTGGGAGGACGACGCGGTGCTGCGCGACCGCGCGCGGGGAATTTTCACCGATCCCGCCAAGGTGCATCGCGTGGTTCACGCGGGGAAGAATTATCGCGTCGACGCCATCCACCTCAGCGAACCCTCGCCGCAACGCACCCCCGTGCTGTACCAGGCCGGCACCTCGCCGCGCGGGCGGCAGTTTGCCGCCGAGCACGCCGAATGCGTGTTCATGTCGGGTCCCTCGGCCAAGATCATCGCGCCGCGCGTCGCCGCGATCCGCGACCTCGCGGCCAAGGCCGGGCGCAACCCGGCCGAGATCCTGATGTTCAGCATGTTCACCGTCATTCTCGGGCGGACCGAAGCCGAGGCAAAGGCCAAATACGCCGACTATCGCAGCCACATCAATCCCGAGGGTGCGCTCACCCTGATGTCCGGCTGGACCGGCGTCGATTTCTCCACCTATGACCTCGACCAGCAGGTCCGCCACGTCGAGAACGACGCCGGCCGCAGCGCGATGGACAACGTCACCCGCGCCGATCCGGACCGGATCTGGACTGTGCGCGAGGTCGCCCAGCATGTCGGCATCGGCGGCGCCGGGCCGGTCGCGGTCGGCACGCCGGAAACGGTCGCCGATGCAATCGAAGCCTGGTTCGACCAGACCGACGTCGACGGCCTCAACATGCCGTTCGCGGTGTCGCCCGGGGATTTCGAGGATATCGCCGACATGCTGGTGCCGGAACTGACCCGGCGCGGCCGCTACAAGCAGGCCTATGCGAAGGGGACACTGCGCGAAAAACTGTACGGCACCGGCCGCGCGCGGCTGTCGGCGCCGCATCCGGCCGTGCAGTATCGGCCGCATCTGCGAGCGAGGGCGGCGGAGTAAGAAGCGGCTCATCATCTTTACCCTCCCCTGGAGGGGGAGGGTAAAAGAACGCTCGGGCTTATTTCAGCCGGTCGGCGACCTTGTCGAGCGCGGCCTTGATGCAGACTTCGTCCTTTTCGCCGCCCGGCGCTCCCGAGGCTCCGGCCGCGCCGATGACCTCCTCGCCGATCATGATCGGCAGCGCGCCCTGAAGGGCAATGATGTTGCTGAGATTGGCGAAACCGAGCGTGGGATCCGCCTTGACCCGCTCGACCATCTTGCCGGATGGCGCGCGGGTCGTGCGCGAGGTGTAGGCCTTGCGGAAACTGTTTTCCATGGTGTGCGGATTGGTGTCGTCGCCGCGCAGCTGCAGGATCACCTCGCCGTTGCGCCCGACCACGGTCACCGACACGCTGTAGCCGTTGGCCTTGCAGGTGGCCTGCGTCGTTTCCGCGATCGCCATGGCGATCGAAGCGGTCAAATCCTTGTGCTGGAGCAGTTGAGCGTACGCGGGCGCGACGCAGACGCCGGCGCAGAGGGCACCGAGCGTAACGGCGGCAAGACGGAACGATGGCCTGATCATGAAACATTCCTCCGGATGACAACGGCCGCTCTGCGGCGGCGCGACGGGAGGATAGGTCATTTCGGGGCCGCCTGTCCGCGACAAAGATTTATGGCGGCGCCAGGAATAAAAGCGATGAAGCCATAGAGGTTCTCGATATTTATCCTCGGTCATTCCGGGGCGATGCGAAGCATCGAACCCGGAATCACGTGATTCGCCAATGTGCAATTGCACATCTGAGGATCATCGCTGCGCGATGCCCCGGAATGACGGTGATCGTTAGACGGTCCCGTCCACCACCACCTCGATCAATTTGGCGCCGGGCCTGGAGAATGCCGACTTCAGCGCGGCCGCGACGTCCTTCGCCTCGGTGATCCGCATCGCTTCGAGGCCGAGCGACTTTGCCAGCGCCGCAAAATCCACCTTGGGATCGGCGAAATCCATGCCGACGTAGTGATCGTCGCCGTGAAACGCCAGTAGCCGCTGCTTGATGATGCGGTAGCCGCCATTGTTGACGATCACCACCGTCAGCGGCAGCTTGTGATGCGCTGCGGTCCACAGCGCCTGGATCGAATACATCGCGCTGCCGTCGCCGGAGAAGCACACCACCGGCCGGTCCGGATTGGCCAGGCTGACTCCGACCGAGGCCGGCAGGCCCCAGCCGATGCCCCCGGAAGCCAGCGCGTGATAGCCATAGCGGTCGCGATGGGCGCGCAGCGCGAGGATCTGGCGCGACGACGTCAGTCCCTCGTCGACCAGGATGGCATTTTGCGGCATCGCCTCGACCACCTGCAGCGCCAGCCAGTCCGGATCGATCGGGGAGCGATCGCTGCTCTTCGAAATCTGCTCGACCAGCACCTTGCGCCTGGAGCTCCAGTTCTTCGATGCCAGCGCCGCGATGCCCTGCTTCGCCCGCGCCTCGAGTGCCGCGCCGCCGCTGGCCTTCAGCGCTGGAATCAGCACGCGCAAGGTTTCCTTCACATCGGCCTTCAGCGCGATCTCGGCGCCGTAGTTCTTGGCGAGATCCCAGTCGACCAGCCCGATCTGCACGATCGGCATGCCGTCCGGCAGCGGATCGACCTCGCTGTAGACCGACATCCGCAGCGGATCGGCGCCGAGCACGATCATGAGGTCGTAGGGCGACAGCACCTCGCGCACCTGCTTCTGCAACCGCGACAGCGCGCCCATGAAGCACGGGCTCTCCGACAGGAAATGCGCCCCGTAGGGGGTCGAGCACTGATAGGCGGGAGCGCCCAGCGCTTCCGCCAGCGCGGCGGCCTCCTGCAGCGCGTCACTCTTGACGATTTCGTCGCCAGCGACGATGACCGGGTTTTGCGCCTTCAGGATCCGCTGCGCCAGCGCGCCCAGGGATTCGTCCGAAGGCTTGACCCTGGTATCGACGCGGGTCGAGCGTCCGAGCTCGATGCCGGCCTCGGCGTTGAGGATGTCGCCGGGCAGCGAGATGAACACCGGACCGGTCGGCGGCGTGGTGGCGATCTTGGCGGCGCGGCGCACGATCCGCGGCAGGTCTTCCAGACGCGTCACCTCGACCGCCCATTTCACCAGCGGCTCGGCCATCTGCACCAGCGGCCCGTACAGCACCGGCTCCATCAGCCCATGGCCCTGCTCCTGCTGGCCGGCGGTGAGGATCATCGGCGTGCCGGTGAAGCTGGCGTTGAACAGCGAACCCATGGCATTGCCCAGCCCGGGCGCGACGTGCACGTTGCAGGCGACGAGCTTGCCGGAGGCGCGGCTGTAGCCGTCGGCGATGGCGACCACCAGGCTTTCTTGCATCGCCATCACATAAGTGAGATCGGGATGTTCCTTCAGGGCGTGCATGATCGGCAATTCGGTGGTGCCGGGATTGCCGAATAGATGGGTGATGCCCTCGTCCTTGAGCAGGGCCAGGAACGCCGAGCGCCCGGTGATGCGATTCATCAACTGTCTCCTCCTTCCCGCGGCCGTTACCGTCGGGTTTTTGCATCATGGCTGATCCGCACCATCCGTTGCAAGGAAGCGCGGTCATGGCTGCCCTGCGCCGGCTCGCGTGCCTGCGCTATTGTATTGGCCCTCCGTATAGTATTTTTGGCAGCTGCGTGGCCGAGCGCCGCATGGCCCGGTCTGGAGCACACCCCGCGATGTCGGAAGAAGTCGATTCGGCGAAGCGACCTTCCCTGCACGATGGTCTGCCAGCCGAACGCCGGCGCTGGGCGGTGGCTGCGATCTTCATCGCGGTCGCCGTGGCATCGCTCGATACCGCGATTGCGAACATTGCGCTGCCGGCCATCGCCTCGGACCTGCATGTCAGCCCGGCGGATGTCATCTGGGTCGTCAACGTCTATCAGATCGCGCTGGTGGCGACTTTGCTGCCGCTCGGCGCGCTCGGCGAAATCATCGGTCACGAGCGAATCTATCTCGGCGGACTGCTGCTGTTTACGCTGGCGTCGCTTGCCAGCGCCTGCGCATGGTCGCTGGAGAGCCTGCTGGTGGCCCGCACGCTGCAGGGACTTGGCGCCAGCGGCCTGATGAGCGTGAATACCGCTTTGGTCCGCTACGTCTATCCCAACCATCTGCTCGGCCGCGGATTCGGTTACAACGCGCTTACGGTCGCGACCGCGACGACGCTTGGGCCGACGGTCGCGGCCGGCATCCTGACGCTGGGACCGTGGCCGTGGCTGTTCGCCATCAATATTCCGATCGGCCTGCTCGCGATCGCGATCGGGTTGAAGACGCTGCCGCGTCCACCGCGGGCCGTTCACCGCTTCGACTCCTTCGGCGCCCTGATGGCCGCGGGCTGTCTCGGCCTCATCATCATCGGCATCAGCGGCGCGGCGCATCACGCCGCCAGCGGACTGGTCTCGATCGCGCTCGTTGTCGGGATCGCGCTCGGATGGCTTCTGATCCGCCGGCACGCCGGTCACCCCGCGCCGATGCTTCCCATCGACCTGTTTCGGCTGCCGATATTCGCCCTGTCGGCGGCCACCGCCGTCTGCTCGTTCGTGGTGCAGGGTCTGGCGTTCGTCGCGCTGCCATTCTACTTCCAGGAAACACTGCACCGGACCGCGGTCGAGACCGGCCTGTTCATGACGCCATGGCCGCTGGTGGTCGCGATCATGGCGCCGATCGCGGGCCGCCTGTCCGACCGCTATCCGGCCGGAATCCTCGGCGGCATCGGATTGGCGCTGCTCTGCCTCGGCATGGGGCTGCTGGCAGCGCTGCCGGCGGCGCCCGCCACGACCGATATCGTCTGGCGCATGGCGCTGTGCGGATGCGGCTTCGGATTCTTCCAGGCTCCGAACCTGAAGGCGCTGATGTCGAGCGCGCCGCCGGGCCGCAGCGGCAGTGCCAGCAGCATCGTGGCGACGGCCCGTCTCACCGGACAAACCATTGGTGCGGCGCTGGCCGCATCCTGCTTCAGCCTCGTCAGCCGCGATGGCGCTGTGGTGGCACTGGCGCTGGCCGCCGGCGTAGCCGCGGTCGGCAGCCTGATGAGCTTCCTGCGGCTGATTGTCATCCCGCGACTCGGCTGATCGCATTCGCCGTCGCACGATCGATCAGAACATCCCCTCATGCTCGACGCGTTTCTTCTTTTTCGAGCGCTGCCAGACCACGCCCGGAAAACCCTTCAGCGGCACCAGCGGCTCGCCGGTCCAGGTCCACTCCTGCAATTGCTCGATCGCGATATGGTAGAGCGGCTGCCGGCCGGTGCGGCCGGAAAACAGTGCGCGCGGGATATTGACCATATGCGGCGAGCGCGGGCGCTGGTAGATCAGCGGCGTGCCGCAATGTGCGCAGAAGCTGCGCGCGGTTTTTGTGGCTTTGTCCTCGAAGCGGGTGATGGCGGTTTTGCCTTTTGTCACCCGAAAGCGTTTACGCCAGCTACCGACATAGGTCGCATACGCCGCGCCATGCGCGCGCCGGCTCGCCTCCGAATGATCGTGCCACGCCCAGCGCGCCGGCGTGTCGATTTCGAACGCGACTTTGCCGCACAGGCATTGGCCTTTTGCTACACCCACTGCAGTTGCCGACTTTGCCATTGGCGCGTTCCGTCTCAACCATCATTGCGAGGAGCGAAGCGCAGAAGCATCGCCGTCCGTCATTGCGGGATGGTGCGTTAGCACCAGACCCGCAATCTCGAGATTCCCCGATGCGCAATTGCGCATCTGTGGTTCGATGCTCCGCATCGCCCGGGATGACGATGGTGCGTCACGCCTTCTCCAGCTCATCGTGAACAGGATAATCCGTGTATCCCGCGACATCGCCGCCATAGAACGTCGCGCGGTTGTAGGGCGTCAGCGGGAAGCCATGCTGCAGCCGGCGCGGCAGATCGGGGTTGGAAATGAAGATGCGGCCGAACGCGACCGCGTCGGCGTGACCGTCCCTGATGGCCGCGTCCGCGGCCTCGCCGGTGAAGCCGCCGGCCGCGATCAGGACGCCCTTCCAGATCGGGCGGAACAGCACCGTCGCCGACGGCACGTTCTGCCAGTTGACCTCGGCGCGGCCGGCGCCGCTGGAGCGCGGCTCGATGAAATGCAGATAGGCCAGCCCCAGCGGATTGAGCCGCTCGACGACATGGGTATAGAGCGGCATCGGATCCGGTTCGCCGCTGCCATTGGCGACGCCGTACGGCGACAGCCGCACGCCGACGCGGTCGGCGCCCCAGACGTCGATCGCGGCCTGCGTGACTTCCATCAGGAACCTGGCGCGGTTCTCGATCGAGCCGCCATACCGGTCGGTGCGCAGATTGGTGTGCGATTGCAGGAACTGCTCGATCAGATAGCCGTTGGCGCCGTGGATCTCGACGCCGTCGAAG